>Ga0114942_1000108_pt1 | contig 22136 bp, 24 predicted proteins | sample LowerColdCreek_FD_88674 | JGI IMG/M metagenome (GOLD analysis project Ga0114942, IMG submission 88674) | Groundwater microbial communities from Cold Creek, Nevada to study Microbial Dark Matter (Phase II) - Lower Cold Creek | ecosystem: Environmental > Aquatic > Deep subsurface > Groundwater ... | reverse complement strand
CCAGGTTTTGGCGATAGAAGAAAAGAAATGCTTACCGACATTGCTATTTTAACTGCCGGAACAGTGGTAAGTGAAGAGCAAGGCTTTAAATTAGAAAACGCTGATTTAACTTATTTAGGTCAAGCTGCATCTGTTACTATCAATAAAGACAACACAGTAGTAGTTGGTGGTAAAGGTAAAAAAGCAGATATAGCTGCTAGGGTTAACCAAATTAAAGCACAAGTAGAAAACACGACCTCTGATTACGATAAAGAAAAGCTACAAGAGCGTTTGGCTAAGTTAGCTGGTGGCGTTGCAGTATTGTATGTTGGTGCAGCTACAGAGGTAGAAATGAAAGAAAAGAAAGATAGAGTTGATGATGCATTACATGCCACAAGAGCAGCCGTTGAAGAAGGTATTGTACCTGGTGGTGGTGTTGCTTACATCCGTGCTATTGCTAGCCTTGAGAAAATGAAAGGTTTGAATGCCGATGAAACAACTGGTATTGCCATTGTTCGTCGTGCAATTGAAGAACCACTTCGTCAAATTGTGGCAAACTGCGGTATCGAAGGTTCTATTGTAGTACAAAATATTAAAGAAGGCGAAGCAGATTATGGTTTCAATGCACGTACCGAAGTATATGAAAATATGTTTAAGGCAGGCGTAATTGACCCAACAAAAGTAAGCCGTGTAGCGTTAGAAAACGCCGCCTCAATTGCAGGTATGTTACTTACAACTGAGTGCGTTATTGCCGATAAGCCAGAGCCAAAAGGTGCTGGTGCTCCACCAATGCATGGTGGTGGTATGGGCGATATGGGTGGCTATTAATACCAATAACCCACAAATACTTACAATCCTTCGTTGCAACAATGGCAGCGAAGGATTTTTTTTATTCCAATATTTTGGTTGCTTATTTATGCTGTAAATATTTCGAAACAATATCTTGTATGTTGGGATACGTTTTTTGCAACAACAATTTTATTTCAGCTTCATTTGCCCACTTTACTACTTCAATATCTTCCTCCGCTTGCGGAATTAATACTTGGTTTTCAGTAACCTGCATGGTGTACCAATAGGTTTTTTTAATTACTGTTTTACCTACATATTTATCAAAATAAGTATGCTCCGTAATGCCCAATAATGGGCCCTGCACAATATTTTTAAGCCCAGTTTCTTCTTGTACTTCCCTTACTGCACAAGCTTCTATGCTTTCGCCTTCATCTAATTTCCCCTTGGGCAAATCCCAAAAACCCCTTCGATAAATAAATAATAACTCCTTACTTGCGTTAGTAACTAAGCCGCCTGCTGCAATAATAATTGGTATATCCATGGTATATTTTTCAAAAAAATTGATGTGTTAAAAGTACTGTGTTTATATTAGCACCCATGAATGCAAATGAAAAAATTGTTGCAGAAAAACTGCTACAAGTGCAAGCCATAAAGCTTAGTACGGAAGTTCCATTTACTTGGGCAAGTGGCTGGAAAAGCCCTATTTATTGCGATAATAGAAAAGTACTTGGCTTTCCTTACGTGAGAGACTTTATAAAAAGCGAAATGTGCAACGTACTTTTTGAAGAGTTTGGCGATGCTGCCCTACTAGCGGGGGTTGCAACTGCTGGTATAGCTTGGGGCGCAATGGCTGCCGACCAATTGAAGCTTCCATATATTTATGTAAGGCCCAAACCCAAAGAACATGGGCTTGGTAACCAAATAGAGGGTTATTATCAAGAAGGGCAATCTGTGGTGGTTATTGAAGATTTAATATCAACAGGTAAAAGTAGTTTGCAAGTGGTAGAAGTGCTTAGAAATGCAGGGCTTACTGTGGTGGGTATGGTATCTATTTTCAGCTATGGGTTTCCTACGGCTACGGAAAATTTTGCTGCGGCAGGTTTAACTTACCGTTCACTCACTAATTATCAAACTTTAATATCTTTAGCGGTAGAAAAAGGCTTGGTTAGTACTGAGCAGGAAAATACTTTACTTAATTGGAGTGCATCTCCCAATACTTGGCAGCAATAACAATAATTTATATGAAAAAAATACTATCATTATTAAGCATTCTAGTAGTTAGTAATTGCTTATTAGCACAGGAACAAAAAGCACAATGGGCTACCATTTCAGTACCTCAAGTTACCTGCTTTGAATGTAAAAACCGATTAGAAAGTTATTTAACTAGGGAAAAAGGCGGCACTGACGATGCTGGCATCATTCAATTTAAAATTAACCAAGGTAATAATACCGTAAGGGTACAATATTTCCCTACTAGAATATCATTGAATTATATACAAACTGCTATTGCCAATGCTGGTTTTGATGCCGATACCATTAAAGCAAATACAGATAGTTATAAATTGCTACCTCCCAAATGCAAAAGAATTGTAGATGGTGGCGGGCCCAAAAAAGGAGATCCATGTAAAGCTGGCCCAATGGATAAAAGAAGAAAATAATGCTTCCTATTTTTTGAAGGCAAAAAATACTGCCCCCACTAGGCAAATGAAGCTTAAAATATATTGATAGCGGAAGTTTTCCTTTAACACCAACACCGCAAAAACGGTAAATACCAAAATACTAATAACCTCCTGAATTATTTTAAGTTGAAAGCCACCAATGCCATTGGCATAGCCATATCTATTAGCCGGAACCATTAAGCAATACTCAAAAAAAGCAATACCCCAACTTAACAAAATTGCCTTCCATATAGGAATATTCTTATCCTTTAAATGTCCATACCAAGCAATGGTCATAAATATATTTGAGATAAGTAATAGCGTAATTGTTCTTACCATTTAATCAATATTTAAATGTAAAAATAGGGCTAAAAAAATGCTGTAAAATTGCCTTACTTTTGGTGCAAAGTTATATAGCGTATGAAGATTGCTACAATGGCAGAAATGATGGCCAATGGTGAAACGCCAGAAATATTATTTTGGGTTGGTTGTGCAGGAAGTTTTGACCAAAGAGCTCAAAAAATTACCAAAGCTTTTGCCACCATTTTACAAAAAGTAGAAATAAGTTTTGCCATACTTGGCAAAGAAGAAATGTGTACAGGCGACCCTGCAAGGCGTGCTGGTAATGAGTTTCTATTTCAAATGATGGCCTACAATAATATACAAGTTTTGAATGGCTATGGAATAAAAAAAATTGTAACTACCTGCCCGCATTGCTTTAATACGTTGAAAAATGAGTATCCCGAATTAGGTGGTAATTACGAGGTAATACACCACACTACCCTATTACAAAGCTTAATTGATGATGGAAAAATAGTATTAAAAGAAGGCGGTGCCTACAAGGGTAAAAAAATAACTTACCACGATAGCTGCTACTTAGGAAGAGCCAATAATATATACGAAGCCCCAAGAAAAGTGTTAGAAGCATTGGATGTAGAATTAGTGGAAATGAAGCGTTGCCGTACCAACGGCCTATGCTGTGGTGCCGGTGGGGCACAAATGTTTAAAGAAGATGAGCCGGGCGATAAAAGAATTAATATTGACAGGGCTGATGAGGCAATAGCCATTGCACCAAATATTGTAGCTGCGGCTTGCCCATTCTGCAATACCATGATGAGTGATGGTATAAAAAACAGAGAAAAAGAAGGCGATATTGCCGTACTAGATATTGCGGAAATAGTAGCTGCCTCCTTAGGTTAATGCCTAACAACAAATGAAACTTAACAATATGAAACGCAAAATAAATTGGAGAAAATTTGCTTTAATCTTTTTTATCTCCTTGCCCGTTTTACTGTTAATTGATATCGCTTACGACGCCGTATTGAGTACCATTGTTTGGGATACTATTTTTTCAGTAAAAAACCTATGTTACAAAGGTTTGGCGGCATTGGTATTGGCATATTTTTTCTCCACATTTGCCACTATTGACAATGGAAATATTAACAAGAAAACGGTAGTATAAATTATTTATGCAATTACAAATTACAGAACATTTGCCCGCTCATTTCTCCGATGAGTCTACAGTGTGGATATATCAATGCAATCGTTTGTTTACCATAGAAGAGGCTTTTGAAATAGAAACCATGTTACGGCATTTTGTAGAAAACTGGAAGAGCCACGGAGCCGTAGTTGGTGGGTATGCTAATATATTTTACGGTCAGTTCATCATTTTAATGGCAGATACAACCAAAACTGGTGTAAGCGGTTGTAGCACCGATAGCAGTGTGCAGGTAATAAAGCAAATAGAAAAGCAATTTGGGGTAAATATGTTTGATAGGCAAATGCTAGCATTTTTAATAAAAGATAAAGTGCAGCTATTACCGCTTGCACAACTATCGTACGGAATTGCCAATGGATTTATTGATAAAAACACCTTGTACTTTAACAATACCATTAATACTAAAAGGCAATTAATGGAAAGCTGGCCACAACCAATTTCAGATAGTTGGCTAGCAAATAAGGTTAAATAAAATAAGGATCATATATTTCCACATAGCGGCAGAACTTTGTATTATTTCCGAGATGAGAAAGAACCACCCTATTTAGATATGCATCCATATTAATAAAAAGGAACAATCACCTGCTATTTTGTGATAAATCACCTAGTTAGGCAAATACTTAAACGCTAGATTAGCAAAAAAAAATTATGCGTAACATTTACCTATTTCTCTTCCTTTGCTTTAGCCTACTTACTACAAAAACATACACCCAAAAGCCCGAAGCTATTACGGTAAACTATATTACTTTAAAAGATACTTTTCTGGTAAATACCATTGAGCGTTTTATTGCAATATCTAATGCTAGGGATAGCCTTTTTGCAAAGCAAGGCTACATAGGCCTTAGTATTGGTAATAAACAATTAAAGGAAAGCGAAGTAAGTAAAAGCTGTTTTTATAAATGTTAGGTTCACGCCAATAAATAGTTACAGTGAAATAGACCAACCCCATTTTTTTACGGAAATTGCGGGCAAGTTAGTTGCCATACATTTAATGCATCTTCGGGGTGCTTTTGATAATGCTACTTACAACTACCCTAGCCTCTTTAAAAAATTGTTATACGGTAATAATTCACCGGAAGTAATAGATAACGCTGATGTAGTTGTAATTGATGGAGGAATAACGGTGTATTATTTTAAAGATTTTACCAAAGCACCTTTAGTTTTAGCAGGGCAGTAATGAATATCCTTTATAAAGACATCATAAAACCGAACATAAAATAAATAGATTTGTATGTTAAAAAAGGGAACACTTACGGGTTCCATTAAATCTTTTACTTAATTAGGTTTCTAATAAAAGAAAGAGGCTTTACCAAATCTGTATTGCACGGAAGTAACAAAATTTAGCTATGAATGAGATATTCAGTACAAAAATCAGTTTTTGAAAGGTTCGTCAGTATTTCTTTCAATACTCAGATATTGCTTAAAAAAATTTGTATAAATAACCCATTTGTAGTGAATTAAACTAAAATAATATGTATCAAAAAATTATTATACTAATCATTTTAACCTTTCCAATAAAAGGAATTTGCCAACATAAAGAGGCAAACTCACAAACAACTAAGAGTTCATTGATATACTTAAATGATACAGTTTTATTACAACATATTCGGCAATTTGTGAAGGATAAGGATAGTACTGCAACCGAAGAATTTAAAGGTAAAGGATACTTATACCTGAATATAAGTTCAAGTAATTTTAGACAAAAAGAAGTAAGTATTAGTTACCATTTTAATTTGAATTTTGAAAGTACAGATTTTATAAAAAAATTCGTAAAGCCAATAATGTACACTTATATTGATGGTAGACCAATGCTTATAACTTTCAGTTCTACAAACAAATTTGTAGAACAGTTAAAAGTAGTATTACCAAAAAAATTAGTAAAAGCTATAAATGCATACCTAGACCCAAAAGATTTACATAAATATGATGATTATATTTGGGTGCATGGTGGAAGAACCTTGTATTATTTCAGAGATAAAAAAGAAGCACCATATTTAGATATGCATCCATATTAGTTTTAATGCTCTGGTAAAACCCTTTTCTGCGTTACGGATTGACGTGGAAAACCCGGTGAAGCCTTGTGCCTTGCTTTGTGCCGGATTTGGAACAGAAAGCCGGGCCTGCCATTACAAATTTTTATAAAAACTATAATATAAATGGCAGGCAACGCCCAAAAAAATGTACTGCTTTGCTTCTAAAGTTTTATTTTTCGGCAATAGAACCATAATATGAAAGTTGATTGTAGATCTGACACGGTAACTATGCCTACCGCAGCTATGCTGCAAGCTATGTATGCGGCTCCATTGGGTGACGACGTTTTTGGTGAGGACCCCACCGTACACGCCTTAGAAGTAAAACTGGCAGCAATATTTGGTATGCAAGCAGGTATCTTTTGTCCAAGCGGAACCATGACTAACCAAATAGCTATAAAATGCCATACCAATATGGGGGATGAAGTTATTTGCGATAGCCTCTCCCATATTTATCAGTACGAAGCAGGTGGTATTGCTACCAATAGCCTATGTTCCGTAAAACTAATTAATGGTAATAGTGGCAGAATTACGGCAAGCCAAGTGGTAGAAAGTATACAACCCAATGATGTGCATAAGCCAATTAGTAAACTAGTATCCTTAGAAAATACGAGTAACCGCGGCGGCGGCACCTGCTACCAATTCTCAGAAATGGTAGCCATAAAAAAAGTATGTGAGGAAAATAACTTATTGCTACACCTAGACGGTGCAAGGGTGTATAATGCAATTGTAGCCAAGGAAGAAAACCCCGCTAATTATGGAAAAGTATTTGATAGCATTTCTATATGCCTAAGCAAAGGTTTGGGCGCACCCGTAGGTAGTGTGTTGCTAGGCAACCATACATTTATACAGCAAGCAAGAAGGGTAAGAAAAAGAATGGGCGGCGGTATGAGGCAGGCGGGTATGCTAGCAGCAGCAGGCATTTATGCTATAAATAACCACGTATCGCTACTTAAAACCGATCATCTACATGCCCAAGAAATTGCAGCAGCCTTATTGAAAAAGGAATTTGTAACAGAAATACTTCCCGTAGAAACTAATATTGTAATTGCCAATATTGGGGGAAAATACACTGCCGCCACATTTGTAAGTTATATGGCAGCTAATGGTGTACATTTATTGGCATTAACTACAACACAAATTCGCTTTGTTTTACATCTAAATATCACAAAAGAAATGGTGCAACATTGCATAGAATTGATTGAAAAAATGTAAGTTCACCCACAATTATTCATTTAAGCAGATAGACAATAGTACATGTTACCAAAAATAAATCCTACTAACACGCAGGCTTGGCTTTTATTGAAAAAACACTACGAAACGGATATGGTAAGGGCACATATGAAGGAGCTTTTTGCCGAAACGCCTGATAGGTTTAAGCAATTTTCGCTTTGTATTGAAGATATTGTGTTCGACTACTCTAAGAATATCATTAATGACAAAACTGTAAAGTTGCTAATGCAATTAGCAGACGATTGTGAATTGAAGAAAGCCATTAACGCCTTATTTGCTGGAGAGGAAATTAATGAAACAGAAAATAGAGCGGTATTGCATACAGCCCTCAGAAATTTTGGCAGCGAACCAGTAATGGTAGCAGGAAAAAATGTAATGCCCGATGTAGAAGCAGTATTAGCACAAATGAAGGCTTTTACAAAAAAACTACATAGTGGCGCTTGGACGGGCTACACCGGAAAAAAAATAAAATATATTGTAAACATTGGTATTGGCGGTAGCGATTTAGGGCCCGTAATGGTTACAGAAGCACTAAAACCTTATTGGGTAAAGGGTATAAAAACCTATTTTGTAAGTAATGTGGATGGAACGCATATAGCCGAAACTTTGAAACAAGTAAAGCCAGAGGAAACTTTGTTTTTAATAGCCTCTAAAACATTTACAACACAAGAAACCATGACTAACGCACACACTGCTAGGCAATGGTTTTTAGAATCAGCGATAGAGGAAGCACATATTGCCAAGCATTTTGTAGCCCTAAGTACCAATGAAAAAGCAGTGGTAAAATTTGGGATTGATGCAGCCAATATGTTTGTTTTTTGGGATTGGGTGGGCGGCAGATATTCCCTTTGGAGTGCCATTGGCCTAAGCATTGCCCTAACTATTGGTTATGATAATTTTGAACAGTTACTACAAGGTGCTTATGTAGCTGATAATCATTTTAAGTCGGAAAAATTTGAGAGAAATATTCCAGTTTTAATGGGCTTATTAGGCATTTGGTACACCAACTTTTTTGGAGCACAGAGCGAAGTTATTTTACCATACGATCAATACATGCACCGATTTGCGGCTTATTTTCAACAAGGAAATATGGAAAGCAACGGAAAAAGTGTAGATAGAAATGGAAATGAGGTAAAATACCACACGGGGCCTGTAATATGGGGCGAACCTGGCACCAATGGTCAGCATGCATTTTACCAGCTAATTCACCAAGGTTCGCTAATAATTCCTGCCGATTTTATTGCCCCTGCCTTAACACATAACCCAATTGGCGATCATCATGATAAGTTAATGAGCAACTTTTTTGCCCAAACGGAAGCATTAATGAATGGCAAAACGGAAGCGGAGGCAAAAGATGAATTAATTGCCGCTGGCAAAACGGCAGCAGAAGCAAAAAAGCTAGCAAAATTTAAAAAATTCGATGGTAACAAACCCACCAATTCATTTTTAATAAAAAAGATAACTCCAAAATCTTTAGGCACACTTATTTCGTTATATGAACATAAAATATTTGTACAAGGTGTTATTTGGAATATCTTCAGTTTCGATCAATGGGGCGTAGAATTGGGTAAGCAGTTGGCCGGGAAAATATTACCAGAACTGCAAAATAATGATGCAATAACTAGCCATGATGCAAGTACTAACAACCTAATAAATTGCTACAAAGCTTTTAGAAATAACAATTAAAATAATACATTAATTTACAGAAAAAACACCTCCCTATATGAAAATTTTACCCAAAAGTAAGTACCTGTTAATTACTATTTTTCTGCTTAGCACGCTAGTTAGTAAAGCACAATTATACCGAGTATCCAATGAAGAAAAAGCAGTTAACTCCTCCTTAATTATTGAAGGAAAAGTAGTTGCACAAAAGCCTTTTTGGAATCCGCAGCATACGCTAATATTTACCAGCAATACCATACAAGTAACTAAGTTATTTAAAGGTTTTCTTGCTAGTAATGAAGTGGAAATTGTTACTACGGGCGGCAGCTTAGATGGCCAATCGGTAACAACCGAGGAGCTATTGCAATTGCAAAAGGGAGATGTGGGAATATTTTTTTGCTTTCCTAACCAAATTAATTTGCGTTCCCCATTATCCAATGCAGTGCTGTTAGATGTGTATGCAAGTTCACAAGGAAATATTGTGTACGATAAAGTAACCCGTTCCGCTTCTACCCCATTTGAAAGGTACGCTAATATTGAAAGAGACGTTTACCCAGAAATTGTAAGATTAGCTGGTGGTGCTAATTATAGAGTGATTGACAATTCTTTCAATTTATCTCCCTATTTACCCAACAATAATAACCAACAAGCAAGAGTAAATGCCCCCACTATTACGGGTTTTAGCCCTACAAGTGTTACAGCGGGTGCTACTTCAAGTACATTAAATGAACTTACCATTACTGGAACAGAATTTGGTGTTCCCGGACCAGCTGCTTACATAGCATTTGATGATGCTAACAACGGCACAGGTGGTGCAACATTTAACGTAGCGTCTACCAGCAGCTTAATTGTTTCTTGGACTGATACTGAAATAAAAGTAAAAGTACCATCAAGGGCGGGTACAGGATCATTTAGCATTGTAAATAGTGGCGGAGAAATTGCAAGTACGGGTTTAACACTCGATATTAGTTATAGCATACTTAGCTCTACCTTTAATTTTGGCAGTGGTGATGTTATAAAACAAAGTAACTTAATGAATGCAAATGGTGCTGGAGGTTATGATATTGTATATAGTACCAACACCAACGGTAGCGCTCAAAATTTTGACAATAGTAATGCAAGAGTTACTTTTCAAAGAGCATTAAATACTTGGAGGGAAGTTGCAGGAGTAAACTTTGTAGAGGCGGGTACTACGCTAACGCAAGCCATTGCTGGCGATAATCAAAACGTTATTATGTTCGATAATGCAAATACAGGCACTACCCCAATGGCGGCTGGTACTTTGGGTATTTGTTATTCATTTAACAGCACTTGCACACCAAGTACCAATGCTTACCAAAAAGCGGGTTTTGATATTGTGGTGCGTAATAGTGGTTTTTCTAACGGCAGCACAAGTTTTGAGGAAGGCCCATGTGCACCGGTAGGTAGAATTGATTTAGAAACAGTTTTGTTTCATGAAATTGGGCATGCATTGAATTTGGGTCATATTAACGATGAGAATCAAAATAATTTAGGCACCAACCCAGCTAAGGTGATGAACTTTTCTATTTCTACGGGTACTAAAAGAACAGCACCAGACTTAGCAGCTTTAAATGGCGCATTGTACACTGGCTCTCCAGCATCAGGTATTGTATTTGGCAACTGTAATAACCCAATAAACTCATCAATAATACCTTTAGCAAGGGTGGTTGAGGCAAAGGATGAATGCCCATTAAGTTTCCCTACTGCTTTTACACAGCCAGGTACTATTGTTAGTTTCGATTTGGCACATGCCACAAGCAATAAAAAGAAAGATCCACAATTTACCGCCATTAACTGCGCAGGTACGGGTACAGGAGTTACCAATACTGCATTTTATGCTTTAAGAACAAGTGGTAACGGCACGCTAGATATTAATGTATCTGATTTTGTACATGTACCCACAACAGCAAACGCCTGCCCTGGGCAAATAGAAATGGCTTTGTATGAAACCAGCGTATGCCCTAACGGACAAGCTTATCCATTACCCATTGCATGCAGAACTTTTAGTGGTGATGGTGCACTTACTTCTATTACTGGCTTAACCCAAAATACCACTTATTTATTAATGGTTGATGGACAAGCAAGTGCAAAGGCCACTTTTAAGTTAACGCTAAGCGGACAAGTATTACCCGTAGTATTCGGCAATTTTACTGGCGTTGTTAAAGGAAATAATAATGAGCTTAATTGGCAAATAGCTAGTTATACCAATGTGGCAAAAATACAATTGGAAAAAAGTGCAAATGGTAGCGATTTCAATACCATTCAATCTTACAATGGTAGTTTGTTAAATACTCAATTAAGTTTTACACATAATGATTCAAAACCATTTGCTGGTAAAAATTATTACAGGCTTGCGGTTTACAACCAAGATGGAAGTGTACAATACAGCAATACGGTAGTATTAGAAAGAAAAGAAAAATTAAAGATTGCCGTACTGCCTAACCCAGTAGTAGATAATGTAACTATACAGTTATCAGCTACAATAGCTGTTGAAAAGGCAGCAATTAAAGTGTACAACGCTGTAGGTCAGTTGGTGTTAAATGAAGTATTGCAAATGGCTTCAAATACTGCCATTAACAAGCATTTAAATACTGCAAACTTACCAGCAGGTAATTATAGAATTATTGTAATTGGCAATAATAATGAGCAACTTACAAGCGTAAGTATGCAAAAGTTGTAATATCCTTAATAGTTATAAAAAGAAATGGGGTTGCTAAGCAACCCCATTTCTTTTTATAACCAACTGAGCGATGATTTATTGAATGGTTTCCTCAAGTGTGGTTGTCATGCTGCTAGGTGCACTCATACCCATCATATCTATTGTTCCTTTCATTTCTACTTTTGCGGTACGCTTTTTTATTACAAGGCTTTTTGCATCTACCAATAAAGTACCTGTTGTTGTGCCAGATAGCTTTGTAAGCATTTCCATACCTTGGTTTTCGCCCTTTTTGTTAATGGCTACTGTGCCAGTATAAGTAAGTTCTGCAACATCATTGGTAATTGATTTTAAAGTATAAACTGTTACATTTTTACCTTCTTCGTTTCCGCTACTATCAATCCAAGTTTCGCCAACTTTAACTTCATCTTTTGTTAGTGGCATTATTATATCTAAAGTAGCACCTTCATTTAATCCACCAGAACCGCCACCAATCAATTGAGCAATTGCATCTGATGCAGATGCTGCGTCAGCCGATTTTTTACCAATAATTTTTCCTTCTTTTGATACAGATATACTAGTGGTTTTACCAATCATCTCCTTCATTTTAGCACCCATTGGGTTGCTTTCATCTGGTTTTTCAGAATCGAACGACATGTTTTGCCCCATTACTTCCATTTCCATCTTCATTTTTGCCAACGTAATATCTATGTCTGTGCCTGCCGCAGTAATATCTTTTACTTGATAAATGGTTACCACCTCATTGTTGATATCTGTATTTATTTGCTGCCCCATCATTTCCATGCTATTTACCACCACACTTTTGGCTGTTTTTGATATTTGCAGGCCTTTACTTAAACCGTTGGCTTTTTTCAACGACTGTGCTTGAATGCTAGTAGCCAATAGTATGGCTGATGCAAAAAGTATTTTTTTCATATTATTTGTTGCGTTAATTGCATTGCAATAATAACTGCTTTTTATGAGCAAAGTGAAAGGATTTTTTTAGTGGTAAATGAAGTAAACTATACAATTTAACCGCTATTTTGCAGCCATGCAAAAAAGTACCAACAAGGCTTTGATATTTATATTCATTACATTGTTAATTGATGTTACTGGCCTTGGTATTATTATTCCTGTATTTCCTAAACTTATAAAAGAGCTAATTAATGGCAACCTTGGCGATGCTAGCCAATACGGCGGATGGCTAACTTTTGCATACGCTATTATGCAATTTATTTTTGCCCCAATAATTGGTAATTTGAGTGATGAGTATGGTCGCAGACCTGTGCTATTATTATCGCTTTTAGGCTTTGGAATTGACTATATTTTTCTGGCATTTGCCCCAAGTATCGGTTGGCTTTTTGTGGGTAGAATGGTTGCAGGCATTACTGGTGCTAGCTTCACCACAGCATCTGCGTACATTGCCGATGTAAGTACGGCTGAAAATAGAAGTCAGAATTTTGGCTTGCTTGGTGCAGCATTTGGCATTGGCTTTATTATTGGCCCAGTTATGGGTGGCTTGCTTGGGCAGTTTGGTAGCAGGGTTCCGTTTATGGCGGCGGCAGTTTTAAGTTTGCTAAATGCCTTGTATGGTTTTTTAATTTTACCAGAATCTCTCTCAAAAGAAAATAGAAGAAAATTTGATTGGAAACGAGCAAACCCAATTGGCACTTTAAAACAATTAGGTAAATATCCCGCCGTACTTGGCTTGGTAGCTTCTTTGGTGCTTATTTATATTTCGGCACATGCGGTGCAAAGTAATTGGAGTTTTTATACCATGTACAAATTTGCCTGGAATGAGAAAATGGTAGGTTATAGTTTGGGCTTTGTAGGCTTGTTAGTTGGTATAGTACAAGGCGGATTAATACGTGTTATTATACCCAAAATTGGGCAAGCTAAAAGTATATACATTGGCCTTTTTTTATATTGTTTTGGCTTTAGCTTGTTTGCATTTGCCACAGAGGGTTGGATGATGTATTTGTTTATGATACCTTATGCCTTTGGTGGTATTGCTGGCCCTGCTATTCAAGGATATATTAGTGGGCATGTTCCTGCAAATGAGCAGGGCGAACTGCAAGGCGGACTTACAAGCTTAATAAGTGTTACTAGTATTATTGGACCATTATTAATGACCAATTTATTTGCCTATTTTACCAATAAAAATGCCATATTTCAGTTTCCAGGTGCACCGTTTATTGCAGCTGCGGCGCTTACATTGGCAAGTGCCATATTGGCTATGAGGAGTGTGAAAGAATAAATTATCTTCTTAATAATAAAATTAACTCCTTCAGCATATTATCTAGTTGAATGGCAGATGTGCTTAATAAATGGGTAAGCCCAATCATTTCTTCTCTATCAATCCCTGGCTCGTTAATAAGGTTGGTTAGGGAAATTATGTTAGTAATGGGATGCCTTAACTCATGTGAAACTTTAAACGCAAATTTTTCTAATTGCTTTGTATAATTTTCAATAGCCCCTTGTGCGTTTATTTTCTCAGAAATATCTTTTGTAATCCCTAAGCAGCCAATTAACTCATGCTCAATATCATTTGAATATACAGGCGTAATATTTATTTCGGCATAGTAGGTTTCCCCGTTTCTTCTTACTCTTTTTTCTACAAATTGTACGCTTTTACCACCCAAAGCTTCATCATAATGTTTTTTCCACTTTACAATATTTTCCTCGGAAGCATATTTAAAAATACTATCGCCAACATAGGTGCTTGCCCCATAAACATCTTCTCTTAACTGTAAAAAGGTTTTATTAGCGGCTGATAGTCGATAAGTTTTATCGAAACACCAAATTGCGTCTTTGCTGTTATTTATTAAAGAAAATAAGTTGTATTTATTTATGTCCTCATCGGAAAGTAAGCTGTAGGCAGTTTTAATATAACTGAGAAAAACAATATTTAACTCTGGTTGAATTTGATAAAATAGAAGTGTAAATGTGGCAAAATCTTGTGAAAATTCAACCGTTTGCTGTTCACCACTATCTATTAATGCAGTAAAACCTGCTTCTACCTTGGTTTTAAACTCGGTACTAAATACATCAACTAGTTTTTGGGCTTGAAAGTCGAAATATAAAGCAATTAATGGCGTAGTAGGTTGTTGTACCGTAAGTACATCACCAATGCTATTACAATGTATGGCAGCAAGGAACTTCACTAATGCAGCAACTAATTTAGTAAGGCTTTGAAATTATACATTATTTAATTAATAGCCGATTAATAAAAACTGAAAAAAAAGCTATAAGCCCAATACGTCATTCATAGTAAAAATGCCCTTTTTGTTATAAATGTATGCTGCGGCGGCAACAGCACCCGAAGCAAAACCCATTCTATTGTGGGCAGTATGTATTATTTCAATATCATCAATAACGGAGGTGTATTTAACCATATGTGTGCCCGGTGCTGGGTCAATTCTTTCACTTGTTATTTGTAATTCAGCCGTATTGCTAGTAATGGCATTTACCCAATGTTTTTTAAGCGAATGGTTGTTAATAATGCCTTCTGCAAGGGTAATGGCTGTGCCGCTTGGTGCATCTTGCTTGGCTGTATGGTGTATTTCGGTTATGGACACATCATAGTTAGCCCTTGGCCGCATAAGCTTTGCTAAATACTGGTTAACTGCAAAAAAAATATTTACCCCAATACTAAAATTAGTGGCCTGAAGCATGGTTCCGTTTTGTTGCAAACACTCAGTTTGTACCTGCGGTAAATGTTGTAACCAGCCAGTAGTACCGCATACTACAGGAATGCCGGCTTTAAAACAAGTTTGTATATTGGCAATAGCACTTTCCGGATGGGTAAACTCAATTGCAACATCTGCCTTTTGCAAATTTTCAATGGTAAGCTCCGCTAAATTGGCTGCATCAATTTTTAATACAATTTCATGATTTTCCGAAAGGGCAATTTTTTCAATTGCTTGCCCCATTTTACCATATCCTATTAATGCAATTTTCATTTTACAACTTATTTTTTAAAAACTATTTCACTTGTATACGTTGTTTATCGCTTTTATTTTTTTGACTTATTACAACGCCAAGTGTTGGGCTAAGGTTTATAGGACTAATAGATGGCTTAATTCTTAAACTGAGTTCGTCACTAACATCAAACTGTTTCAGGTGCTCAAATACAGTAGCATCAATTACATTTACCCCCCAAGCTAATAAAGTAAATATTACTGCATAATCTCTACCCTGCCGAAATGAATTTCGGTAATTCTGTAAACTATTCACCGATAGGTTAACAAGTAAGGGATCTATTTCGGGGAAACGTGCCGTGTCTCTATTTATTTTTATATCAAATGCATCTCTCGTTTTTTTATACCACTTATCATTATAAAAAAATAGCGATACAGGTATGGCAATTAGCCCGTAAACTATGGGAATTTTCCAATATTCTTTATTGTATGCCTGCCCCCAACCGGGTATAATTGCCGATCTTCTTGTGGCAATTCTTGGGTTATGCTTTTGCTTCAAAACCAATGAGTCTTTCCCGTTGTTAGCTATTTGCTTTACTGTAACAGCAGTATCCGTAATGGTGTTGGTTACAAGCTGCTTTTTTATTTGCTGCCCGTTGGTAACGTTAGCTACGCAAGCCATTATTACTAGATAAATAAAGCTGATATAATACTTACCCATTTGCATACTAACTAACTGAAACATTCATTGCTTCCAAAAGCTTATTCAACTCTTGTAACGAATAATATTCTAAAGTAATGCTTCCGCTACCCTGCTTAGAATGAGCTAATTTAACCTTTGTAGAAAAATGTGTAGATAAGCTATCCTCAATTCTTTTATATGCCGGTGGCAAATCGCTTTTGCTAGTTTTAGAACTGTTGGTTCCTTGCTTATATAAGTTTCTTACCAACTCCTCCGTTTGCCTAACGCTAAGCCCTTTGGTTTTAACTTCGTTGTAAACAAATAATTGCTTTTCAATGGTATCAATATTTACCAATGCTCTTGCATGCCCCATACTTATTTGGCTGCTTCTTACAGCTAGTTGTATATCGGGTGGCAATTTAAGTAAGCGAATATAATTGGTAACGGTACTACGCTCCTTGCCCATTCTTTCAGCAACTTGCTCTTGGGTATAAGCCAACTCATCCATCATTCTTTTGTAGCTAAGGCTTATTTCTATGGCGTTTAAATCTTCTCTTTGTAGGTTTTCAAGTAAGGCTAATTCTAATAATTCTTGGTCGTTCGCTTGCCTAATGTAAGCGGGAATATCTACTAAGCCAGCTAGTTTTGAAGCCCTAAATCTTCTTTCGCCTGCTATTAATTGATATTTTCCATCTGCCATTTTACTTACGGTAACTGGCTGTATAATATCGTGTATTTTTATAGAGGTTGCCAGTTCTTGCAAGGCAGTTTCATCAAAATCTCTTCTTGGATTTTTAGGATTAATAATAATTTTATCAATTGCTATTCTAGCCGATGCGGTAACCATGTCAACAGTTTGTTGCTTTAAGGTTCCGGCGGTAGTTTTTAAATCTTCATCAATATTTTGCAGCAATGAGCGTAGGCCCTTGCTCATCATTTCTTTGTTACCTGCGGTAGATTTTGCCATATTTTTTTCTGAAATAAATAAAAAACATTATTCAATTATACGTTCTTCTTGCGTCATTTTGGTAAGGTTATTCTTTTGTAACACTTCCTTTGCAAGATTTAGGTAATTCACCGATCCTTTACTTTCGGCGTCGTACAATACCACTGGTTTACCAACACTTGGCGCTTCGCTTAACCGAGTATTTCTATGAATAATGGTGCTGAAAACCATTTCGTTAAAATGCCTTCTTACTTCGCTTACCACTTGGTTGCAAAGCCTTAGCCTACCATCGTACATGGTCATTAATATACCTTCAATTTGCAAAGCAGGGTTAAGCCTATTTTGTACTATTTTAATAGTATTCAGCAATTTACCCAAGCCTTCTAAAGCAAAAAATTCACATTGTACTGGCACTACAATACCGTGAGATGCTACCAAAGAATTTACGGTTATTAAGCCGAGTGATGGTGAGCAATCAATAATTATAAAGTCGTAATTACCTAGCAATGGTTCTAAAATATTCTTCATTACCATTTCACGCTGTGGGTAGTTAATCATTTCAATTTCAGCTCCTACCAAATCTATATGGCTTGGTATTAGGTCTAAAAAAGGAATTTCACTTTTTAACACTACATCTTGGGCTAGCACATTATTAACCATACAATCGTACAAACTGCTGGTAATATTGTGTAAATCGAAACCTACCCCTGTAGTACTATTTGCCTGCGGATCTGCATCTACCAACAAGGTTTTGTATTCTAGTACTGCCAAGCTAGCAGCTAAATTAATTGCAGTGGTGGTTTTTCCTACTCCACCTTTTTGATTAGCGACACCTATTATTCTTGCCATAGAAATCCCAAAACTATGGGAATGTATTTTATTTTATGAAATTGATTATTCGTTGCTACCGTTTATGAAAGTTCAATTGTTTCGTTAATTGCAGGCAGTAACAAGGTTATGTCGCTTTCTTTAAAGCTTTGTACAGCAGCTTCCTTATCTATTTTAATATACCCAAAAGTATCGTAATGCACCCCAATAATTTTACTGCATTGCACCATTTTTGCGGCAGCAACCGCATCATTTATGTCCATTGTAAAATTATCGCCAATTGGTAGAATAGCGTATTTCAGCTTGCTCCAAGTGGGTATTAATTGCATATCTAAGGTTAGGGCAGTATCGCCGCTATAATACACATCGCCTTCGGCTGTTTTTACAATAAAGCCCATCGCAGTACCACCATAACTAGCATCGGGTAATCCGCTGCTATGCACGGCACTTACACATTTAACCGTCCCGAAATCAAACTTCCAACTACCGCCAATATTCATTGGGTGTGTGTTAGGTATTCCTTTGGTATTTAGCCATCCGCATATTTCCCAATTACTTACTACCAAAGCACCAGTACGTTTTGCAATGGGTACCAAATCGGCTACATGATCTTCATGACCATGCGAAACAAATATGATATCTGCTTTAATGGTATTGATATCAACAATATTTTTTGCTAGTTCGTTATAAGTAACAAACGGATCGAACAAAATATTCATACCGCCTATGGATATTGCAAAGGTGGAGTGCCCGTAATAGGTAAATTGCATGCTGATTACTTTTTTAGTTACAACAAAATTAATTTTAAAGTAGCAGTTTACCACAACAATAATGGCAAATTGTACTTAACATTATACACATTTTACATTTTTTAGTATGAGAAATGCCGGAACCGTTTGGATTATTGCCGCAATACTGTTTTTAATTGATTTATATGTGTTTTCTGCTGTTAAAACCATTACCCAACAACTTAGTGATAAAGCAAAACTAGCCGTATACATTTGCTATTGGTGCATTACCATTGTAGCAGTATTAACTATTCTAACTTTTCCTTACATACAAGCGTTAAGCACCAATAAATTTTTTCGGAATTACGTATTTGCCATTCTTATGGGGCTATTTATTGCAAAAGTGGTGGCCGCTATACTATTATTAATTGATGATGTGCGAAGGTTAGGTACTTATACTGCTATAAAAATTGGTAGCCATATTCAGGAAACAGCATCACCTATTGATGGGGTTGCCATAAGCCGCTCTGTATTTATGAGTTGGCTTGGCATTGGCATTGGCTCTATATTATTTGGTACGCTATTATGGGGTTTTAGAAATAAATATGCCTATCAGCTAAAAAAAGTGGTTTTAAAGTTTCCTAATTTACCCGCAGCCTTCAACGGCTTTACCCTAATTCATATAAGTGATATACATAGTGGTAGCTTTCAAAATAAAGCTGCTGTAAGCAAGGGCATAGAAATGATTTTAAAACAAAATGCAGAGGCCATACTTTTTACAGCCGATTTGGTAAACGACCGAGCCGATGAAATACAAGAATACCAAAGCATTTTTGCTAAGCTAACCGCACCGTACGGCGTATTCAGTGTATTGGGTAACCATGACTATGGCGATTATGTGCAATGGAATAGCCCAGAAGCAAAGCACAATAACTTAGAAAAATTAAAAGCCCTTCAAAAAGATATGGGTTGGAAACTGCTAATGAACGAGCATACCATTTTTGAAAAAGACCAAGAAAAAATAGCACTATTGGGTATTGAAAATTGGGGTGCAAAAGGTAGATTTCCTAAATATGGAAAACTAAAAGAGGCAATAGAAGGTACGGAAAATATTGTTTTTAAAATATTAATGAGCCACGACCCAAGCCATTGGGATGCAGAAGTAAAACCGCAATATCCTTCGGTAGATTTGATGCTATCTGGCCATACACATGGAATGCAATTTGGCTTATCAAACCCATATTTTAAATGGAGCCCAGTGCAGTGGATGTACAAGCAATGGGCTGGCTTGTACGAAACTGGTAACCAAAAGCTATACGTTAATCCTGGCTTTGGCTTTATTGGTTATCCTGGCCGTGTAGGTATACTGCCTGAGATAACAAGAATAGAATTAAGAAAGACCTAAAATAAAATGGGATACGGTAATTAATTGCCGCATCCCAATCTTTTTATCGTAATAAATTTTAATTATACCATTACTTCATTGGTTAGGTGCACCTTGGTCATATCATAATACATATTCTGAAATTGATGCATATATTCTATAGCAGCGTTGTGCCGTTTATCTTCCCTGTACCAAATTTCTGAGCTGCTAAAATCGCCTTCTTTGCTTAACAGCACCCTAAATGCACCTTTTTTATACTTAACCGTTCCATTCTCCGCCACTTCTTTAGTAAAGTTTAATTCATGCATTGCATTGTCGTCTAACACAATGGGATGTAAATGTTCTGGGGCAAACCAAAAATCTTGCACGCCGTTATTTACACATACTTGTTTTGCATCTTTTTGCAGGTTGGTAACTTCCCCCCTAAATTGCTGGCCTTCATAGCTAGCCATTAAGTAGTCGCCTACTTTAATTTCACCAAATTTTATCATATAGCTTTCGTTTTGAAGCTATAAGTTAGTAATAATTTTTTTTTCAGAAAAAAAATATTTGTGCTGCTACACCCAACTAGTAGTATATGCTTCATTTTCAATAGCTAAGGCATCAACTGTAAGTTTTAATGGGTGAAAAGTATCTACCATTACAGCAAGTTCTTTGGTTTCTGTTTTACCAATACTCTTTTCTACCGTTCCAGGATGTGGGCCATGCGGTATGCCACCGGGGTGCAGGGTTAGCATGCCTTTGGTTACATTTTTGCGGCTCATAAAGTCGCCATCCACATAGTATAATAATTCGTCACTATCAATATTACTATGGTTATAAGGTGCAGGAATACTTAGTGGGTGATAGTCGTAAAGCCTTGGCACAAAGCTGCACACTACAAAATTATGTGCATCAAATGTTTGGTGCACAGGCGGTGGTTGGTGCACCCTGCCAGTAATAGGTTCAAAGTCGTGAATACTTAGTATATAAGGGTAGCAGCAGCCATCCCAACCAACCACGTCAAATGGATGATAAGCATAGTGAATACCATACATGTTACCATTTTTCTTTGTTTTTATCAAAAAATCTCCCTTTTCGTCAAAGGTTTGCAAATTAGCAGGTGGTCTTACATCCCTTTCGCAGAATGGTGCATGTTCTAACAACTGTCCATATTTACTAAGGTATCTTTTCGGAAAAGTAATAGGGCTAAAACTTTCTACAATAAATAAGCGGTTGGCTGCTGTATTAAAATGTATTTGATAAATAGTGCCTCTAGGAATATGTATATAATCGCCGTAGGCAAAGGTTAATTCACCATATTGCGTTTTTAATTTCCCCTCCCCTTCATGTATAAATATCAGCTCATCGGCGTCGGCATTTTTATAGAAATAAGTGGTAGTACTTTGTGTTGGGGCAGCCAGTACAATATGGCAATCATTATTTACCAAAATTGTTTTTCTACTTGCTATGTAATCGGCAACGGGTACAATATTAAATCCCTCTAGGCAACGATGCTTCAACATTTTTTCTTCTGCAATCTTTGGCATTACATCATATGGTTCATCGGTATGTATAATTGCTGTTGGCGGGTGGGTATGGTAAAGCAGGCTATAATCGCTGCTAAAGCCCTCGGTACTAAATAACTGTTCGGAATATAAACCTCCATCAGCCTTTCTGTATTGAGTATGTCGCTTATGCGGAATGGTTCCTAAGCTGTAATAATGTGCCATAAATTGGTAAGCAATTAGGTATAAAAGTATTAAAAATGTTTTGCAAAGGCATTAAAAAAGGGAAAGTGGTAGGTAGTTTTAGGGCGTTCCACCAATTCTATGTTGGTGGCGGGCTATACGCTACAATCTTTTGCTGCTTAGGCCGCAAAAGGATTTCCGCTTCTATCCCTAACGCGGCTGTTGTGATAATTAAATAATGTGATGATGTGATAATTGAAAACCTCTTATACCGTCATTCCGAACCTGCTTACTTTTATAAGCACATCGTTTACGAGTGGAGGAATCTCATTTTATTATGCTAGTTAGCCAATATGCTGATGTGCCAATTGGAAACAATTCCAAATGTCACCCTAAGCCCGATTGAAAATCGGAACAGTCGAAGGGTGTTTAATTTGCTAATTAGCTAATGT
>Ga0114942_1000107_pt1 | contig 22191 bp, 18 predicted proteins | sample LowerColdCreek_FD_88674 | JGI IMG/M metagenome (GOLD analysis project Ga0114942, IMG submission 88674) | Groundwater microbial communities from Cold Creek, Nevada to study Microbial Dark Matter (Phase II) - Lower Cold Creek | ecosystem: Environmental > Aquatic > Deep subsurface > Groundwater ... | reverse complement strand
TGCCTGGCTGACGCGCATCCGTCCCCACCGCGAAGCGCTGGCGCTGGTGCTGGACATGGCCGCCGTCGCCGTGGCATGGCAGGCCACCTACCTATTCCGGCTCGGCTTCGAGCGCTGGTTCAGCGCTCGGCCCGATTACGACCACTGGGTGCTGCTGGGCGTCGTCGCCATCTACGCGCTGCTCTTGAAGCTGCTGAAGGTGCCGAAGGGCATGTGGCGCTTCAGCGGCTTCGGCGAAATCAAGCGTCTGGCCGTTGTCTGCGTGGCCGCCGGCCTGACCGTGTCCGTCGTCGTGCTGATGGCCCAGCTGACCAAGGTGCCGCGCGCCGTGCTGGCGCTGCACCCGGTCTTCACGCTAATGGCGCTGGCCATGATGCGCATGGGCTACCGCATGCTGTACGAGCACATGCGCAGCCGCATCAGCGGCAGCGCGCAGGAGCAGCGGCGGGCGCTGGTGATGGGCGCGGGTGACGCCGGCCGGCTGCTGGTGGCGGGCATCCAGCACAGCCAGGGCTGGGTGGTGGTCGGCTTTCTTGACGACGCGCCCGAGAAACGCGGTGCTCGCGTGGCCGGTGTGCCGGTGCTGGGAACACTGGAAGAGGTGTCGCGCCATACGCAGATGCACGGCATCACGCATCTTGTCATCGCGATGCCGGCAGCGATTACCGCACAGCGACGCCGCGCGCTGGATCTGGCAGGGCGGGTCGGCCTGCCGGTGCTGACCGTGCCCAGCAGCCAGGAACTGCTCGCCGGCCGGCTTGTGGACCAGGTGCGCGACATCGAACCTGAGGACCTGTTGGGCCGTGAGCCCGTCGAACTGGACGAGGGCGGCATCAGCGAATGCTTGAACGGCAAGGTCGTGCTGATCACTGGCGCTGGTGGCTCCATCGGCTCCGAGCTGTGCCGGCAGGTGGCTCGTTATGGCCCGTCTAAGATCGTGTTATACGAACTGAGCGAGTTCAACCTGTACACGATCGAGCAGGAACTAGGAGAGAAGTTTCCACAGGTCCCGCTGGTGCGCCTGATCGGCGACGTGAAGGACCTCGAACACCTGTGCTGCGTCTTCGGCAAGTACAAGCCGCAGATCGTGTTCCATGCTGCGGCGTATAAGCATGTGCCGTTGATGGAGGAGGAAAACGCTTGGGCTGCGCTGCGGAACAACACGATGGGCACCTATCACGCGTGCCTGGCGGCTGCAGCGCATGGCGTCAAACGCTTCGTGCTCATTTCTACCGACAAGGCCGTCAACCCGACCAACGTGATGGGCGTCACCAAGCGCGCGGCGGAGCTGGTGATTAGTCATATGGCCGTACGGAGACGCCCCACGAAGTTCATGGCGGTGCGGTTCGGCAATGTGCTCGGGTCGAGCGGGAGCGTAATCCCGAAGTTTAAAGAGCAAATTGCGAAGGGGGGGGCGGTGACCGTGACGCATCCCGACATCACGCGGTACTTCATGACGATTCCCGAAGCGGCGAGGTTGGTGGTGCAGGCAAGTGTGATGGGTGAAAGCGGCCAGGTCCTCGTGCTGGATATGGGCATGCCGGTGAAGATCCTCGACTTGGCGAAAGATTTGATCCGCATGTCCGGTCGCAAAGAGGAGGATGTGCCAATTCAGTTCACGGGCTTGCGTCCCGGTGAGAAGCTGTACGAAGAACTACTCGCCGACCTGGATCAGACAATGCCCACACCGCACGCGCGTCTGCGGATCGCCAAGTTGCATGAACATGCCGATGAGGCCTGGATGGAGCGGTTGAAGGAGTTGGTAGAGGCGTCGGGACCGGCCATTCCCATTTCGGTCCTGCGCCAGCGGCTGCATGACCTCATCCCGGAGTATCAACCGCACCGGTAGTTCAGCGCGGCGGCGCGGGATCCAGCAGCTCGTCGTAGAGCCGCCTGTAAGCCTCGGCGACGACCGGGAGGCTGAAATGTTCGACGATGCGTTGCCGCGCTCGCTCCCCCATCACACACCGTTCGGCAGGCGTTCTCTGGCCCGCGTCCAGAAGCGCAGACGCCAGAGCGTCGGTGTTGCCGGGCGGCACTACGAATCCGGTGTTTCCGACGATCCGGCCTGAATCGCCGACGTCGGTACTTACCGACGGCACAGCGCAGGCACTGGCTTCGCCGAGGACGTTCGGAAAAGATTCGCTCCTTGAACTCAGGACGTATATGTCCAGGCTGTTGTACAGCTGTGGCATGTCCTCGCGCATGCCGAGCAAGTGCGTGAGGTGGCGCACGCCGAGATCATCGAGAAGGGTCGTCAACGGGCGGTTTGAATTGGTCACATCGGCACCGGCGAGAACGAGCCTCGCGTGTGGGAGCTGCGCTGCGACCTGGGCAAACGCCCTGATCAGCGATGCGTGGTCCTTGACTGGATGGTATCGACCGAAGCTTCCGAAAACGAGATGTTCACTGCTTAGACCGAGCGACTCGCGCACGAATTGCCCTACCGCCTTGTCAGGGGCGAAACGCAGGCAATCGAACCCGTTGGGGATGAGAATAGCCTTGTCGTGCTCGTAGCCGAACGCATCGTGATGCTGCCGGCTTTTTTCGGAGACGTAGACGATCCGCCGGGTGGTGCTCCACCGGCTGAGATGCCGCCCCGCCTGGATCGCCCAACGCGTGGACCTTTTCTCGTTGTGAAGATCGTGCAAGGAATGGTGAATGCTCCAGACCACCGGACGATGCGATGCGATGGCCGCCAATGTGGCCGCTGCGTTGCCGTGGTACATCCAGGATTGCACGATCGCGGGGTCGAAACGGGCGATCCCGCGCCTGAGCATCCAGAGTCCCCGCAGCGGTCCCTGCTGCAACGGGATTGTCTCGACGGGTACGCCGAGGCGATGGAAGTCGAAGCTGTTGTTGTCAGTTAGCGAGACGATCGAGTGCTGCATGTCCTCGCGACCCTGGGAATGCTCGATCAGCCTGTACAGCATGGTCTCCGCGCCGCCGAGGCCCAGCCCGGACGTGACGTGAAGGATCCGGCGTTGCGGTGTCATAGTGCAGGTGGCGTCACAGCTGAGGTAGGCGCGTGTCGGCTATCAGGCTGTCACGCCGCTGCGCTCGACCATGAACTGGCGCTTCCATTGCGCGATGTCTTCTGCAGGCAGCCGGATGTCGGTACGGGTATCGCCGGTGAGCCATTGCAAGAGGCCGTTTCGATCTTCCCGTCCAACGCCCGGCAGACCTGTGTCCACGGATATTTCCTTGGCACGGTTGTCGATGGCAATGATCAGGGATCGCACGCCATGCTCGAGGCACAGGATGCCTGCATGCAGCCTAGTGCCGACGTAGTCGAACTTGGTGCCGGACGCGAGCAGTTTTAGCAAGGAGGGGAGCGAGCGGTCGATGACACGGCCGGAGTAACCGAGTGAGCGGCAATACTCCAGGTCGCCGTCGCCTTGCGGCCAGAAGAGCAGCCTGCCGCCGTAGTTCTCGGTCAGATCGCCCAGGAGTTGGCCGTCAAGTTGTGGATTCTTCGAATAGTCAGTGAGCGAGAAGATGCACTCGTCGCCCTTGTCCGTGTGAATCGAGCCCAGCTTCTCGGGCGTGAGACACCACATCGTGGGGCAGGCGGTGTTGAGCACCTTCGGCACCGCGAGGTCTCTGGACACGATGTTCCGCGTGAGGCCATCCCGGACCGAGTGGATGCGGTCGCCGGACAGGATGGTCTTGCAGACCCACTTGCCGTAGGCATCGGCGGCAATGTCATAAGCACCCCATCCCACGCCGAGCAGGACCAGGTCACGGTAGTGCAGCAGGCCCAATGGGCCGATCTTCCACGAGGAGGGCCGCCACCAGCGAAACCACAACAGGTTCGAGCCGCCGACGAAGATGTGTTCGCAATCCTCCAGCCGCCTCAGCGACGCACGGCTCGGATACTCGTGCGAGGGAACGGCGACGAACTCTGTCCCCTCTCCGAACATTGATTCGAGCTCGCGCCGGCAGGCTCGCGAGATGACGAGATCGCCGATGTTGGGGCTGTGGCGCGTCGTGGTGTAAAGCGCAGGATCGATGAGACCAATCTTCATTGTTTGAACGTGTTGGAGTTGTTGAGCTCCGATGCCACCGGGGTGGCATCAGGCTTGGGCGCGCGTCTCGCTCGGGGTGTCCTCGTTCGCGGGACGTATGTCCAGCCGGACACGGCGCCGAGTGCCACCCAGAAGTAATAGGCCGTCAGCATTTCGAGCTGTACGTTGCCGCCGATGAAGAAGACGAGCGCGACGCAACCCGTATACATCAAGCGCACCTTGCCGCTGCTGAACGGGATCCCGTGCAGCCGCTTGACGAACCAGAAGAAGACGTATCCGAACAGCAGGAAGGCCGGCAGGCCCATGCAGCCGAGCACGTAAAACCAGGCGCTGTTCGGATTGTCGTCGTCGTAGAAATCGTCCCCGAGGACCATCTGATGCTCGCGGTTGACGACCTCGTAGTTCGAAATGCCCACGCCCAGCAAAGGATTCCTGAGGAACATGAGTACCGCGGACATGATGAGCCCGTACCTGGCAGACGCGCTGCCCCCTTCAGCTGCCGTAGCCTCGAACTCCGTGACCGCGATCTTCGTCGCGACGACGACAGAGATGATCTCCCAGGCCTCGTAGATCACGTAGGCCAGCCCGAGGAAGACGAGGTAGGCAAGGTACTTGCCGTATTTCAGCAGCACGCCGCGCGCCGCATGATGCCTGTTATTGTGAAGCGCTAGGTAGCACGCAACCAGGCCGAGCGTCGACATTAGCCAAGTGCCTTTGGAGAAGGTGAAGAACGCGATGGCGGCCGCCGACACGGCGAGGCTCGCCCCAGCCGTCAAGTGTCCTTTGAGAATCACGAATGAGCAGAGTACGACTGCTACCGACAGCACGTTTCCGATGACGTTGGGATTGAAGATCTGCGGTGTCCCGAACACGTCAGGGTTCATCGGGTTGAGGTAGGCGACAACACCGGAAACCACGGCGCCCAATGCGAAGCCACCCGCCACTGGTGCAACTCCGTACGCTCTAGTGCAATACGCAGCCACAACGGTCACTCCGAGCAGATAGAAGTACTTAGCGATCTCCAGAACATCTTTCCCGGCCACGCCATAGAGCGACGCGTTGAAGGTAAGGGATAGCAGTGCGAAGAAGCTGAGCCATGCCATCGCCACCAGCGGGCCCCGCAGCTGCCCCGCTTCGGCGGCGACGAGGCGCCGGGCCGCCGGTGTCATCAATAGATGCAGGGCCAGTCCAACGAAGAGCAGGTCTGCGATCCCGAGTCCCGAGACGTAGACGCCCTGGAATGGTAGGTTGCGCCCGATGCCGAGCAAGGTGAAGACGATGAAGACGTAGCGCTTCACTTCGCAGTTGCCCCCTTCAGCGCCACGGTCAACGCTGCGTAGGCGATCTGTAGCTGACGCAAATCCTCCGGGCGCAACCGCTCATTTGACGCCCCGTAGGTCCGGCTGACTTCGCCATCGAAACAACTCGCCCGCATTCTTGAGAGGAACGAGATGACAGCGTCCCGGCGAGCCGGGTTCGCGGGCTCGGTGCGCAGTAGCTGCGAGACCAGCCTGGGGAGGGCGGTCGGGGACTCGCAGTGGTGTACCGTCGGCAGGTGGTTGAAGTAGTTTCTCGCGAAGACGACGACCGGCCGCTGCAGCAGGCCGGCCTCGTACGCGATGGTGCCGGTGAGCGCGAAGACGATCGACGCGCGGTCCGTCAGTGAGCGCGAATCAACCGAGTAGTCGACGAGCACCACGCCGGGGATGGCCTTGATCCTGCGGTAAAACCCGAGAGACTTGCCGTCCACGTCTGTCGGATGCACCTTGACGTACAGCAGGTGGCTGGCCGGTAGCGAACGGGCGATGTGGCGGATCAATTCCTCCTGGTTGGAGAAGAAGGATGCCTGCACATCCACCGACGATTCTGGCTGAGTATGGAGGGCGTAGAGGCAAAACGGCATGCCTTGCGGCAAGGTCGCGGTGCTGGGATTCAGTAGTTTGTAGCGCGCGAGGTTGAAGCGCCGCCGCACATACATGGCGGCGAGACGCCGCAGCGGATAGCGTGCATAGTCGTTGCCGGCGTCCCATACCGAGCGGCGGGCTTCGTACATGAATGCGTGCAGGTGTGACGGCATCAAGCGCAGAACATCGAAGAAGCTCCGCGTCGACTTCTTCAAAGCTGGCTTGACGCCGCGCCCCTCAAAAGCGGTGAGAAAGTCCTGAGCCCACTGTTCATCCTCGCGTGTGACGGGTCGCAGCGCGAGGAAGCTATCGGTGTGGTGCGCCACGCAGAAGCCGTAGACCTCCTGGGGGATGCGAATCCGCGTAGGCACGACGAACGGAATGCGAGCACGGCGGGCCACCAGCATGCTGGTCAGCTGCAATGCAGTATCACGCCAGCTGCTGAGCAGAGAGATGCCGTGCGCCTGCAGGAACCGGTCTATCTCGACCGCGACGTGGGCTAGATACTCCTGTGCGAACCGCCATGGCTTCTCGCGGACCAGGCGGTCCATCAGGAAGATGTCGTGAAACAGGGGGTCGACGTTGTTTTCGAAGCGAGCCAGTTCCGCAGCGCAGGCAGCAGAGCTAGTGGTACCAGGGCGGAATCCCTCGTTCGTGTTGAGGATCCGGTCGCGGGAGACCCCCTTGAGCAAAAGATGCCGGACGTCCGCTGTCAGTGAGCAGATCCAGTAGATATCGAAGCCGGCTTGCTCGAGCGATTGGCCGAACGGCAGAAAGTACTCCGCCGGATACCCCACGAGCGCAACTTTTTGCGCGTTCATTCGACGAACCTCCGCTCCAGCACGGAAAATTTGCGGTCACAGCGGCGGATCGTTTCCGGTCTATGGGCCACGATAAGCAACGTCTTGCTGCCGGCCAGGCCGTCCAGCGTGTCGGCGATCTCACGCTCGGTGTCATCATCCAGCGCCGAGGTTGCTTCGTCGAGAACGATGAGGTCGGGTTCGTCATAGAGGGCCCGCGCGATGCCGAGACGCTGACGTTGACCTCCTGAGAGCTTTGACCCGTTCTCTCCCACGGAAGCGTCGAGCTGTCCCGGCAGCGCCGCGACGAACTGATCTAGGCTGGCAAGACGGAGTGCCTTCCAGACGCGCTCGTCGTCGATGTCGGCATCGGTCATGGCGAAGGCGACGTTCCGGCGAATCGAATCGTCCAGCAGATAGACCGACTGGGGTATGTAGGCCAAGCGCGACTGCCACTGGCGCCCAAGGCCTGCGATGTCGCTGCCGTCAAGCAGGATACGCCCGCCCGTGGGTTGGAGCAGGCCCAGCACCAAGTCGGCCATGGTGGTCTTGCCGCTGCCCGACGGTCCGATGAGCGCCACCTTGCTGCCGCGCTGGATCTCGAAGTCGACGTTGTCGAGGATAGCCGTCGAGCCGAGGTAGGAGAACGAAACCCCGCTGAATCGAAGTTCGCGCCACTCAGCGAGATTGCTGGGAACCTCAGCCTTTGGCGGTTGCGCGGGAACGTCTCTATGTTCGCTGCAGGCCTCAATGACCGTCTTCGCCGCAGGGCGGTAGTAGGCCATGCGAGTGATCGACAGCAGGACGCGGTTGAGGGACGGCAACAAGCGCATTGCCGCGATTGCGAAGAGCGCCAGGATAGGTAGTACTGCGTTTCTTTCCTGACCCACCAGGAGTGCCGCCGCCACACCTCCGAAGAGTGCCGCGAATGCGATCGTCTCGATAAAGAGTCGAGGAGTCTGATTCAGCATCATCGCGTGTTCGGCGGACAGTGAAAACTGCTCCTCGTGCTCGCGGAAACGCTCGACGAAATAACGCTCGCGCCCCAAAACCTTGGATTCTTTGACACTGCTCATCGCTTGGGTGATCCACTTGATGCGCTCCGCGTTGTGGCGCTGCTGCAGATCTCCGTAGCGACGGACTTTCGCGCGCACCAAGCTATAAAAGCCCTTCGTCATCGAACCCAGTAGGACGATCGCGACCAGCGCAGGCACCGGTGCGATCACCAGCAGGGCCACGAGGATCGCCAGCAAAACAAGCAGTTCAGTGAGGAGCGTCATCGCCGGGATGAGGAAGTTCGTGAAGAACATAAACACCTCGTTGCCGACGTTGCGGATCATCTCCGAGTTGTTGGTCTGCACGTGCATCGCCAAGGGCCGATGGATATAGGTCAGGAACAGGCGCTCCGAATAGCGTGGCATCTCCGAGTAAATAAACCCGAATTGCGATCTCGCCAACAAGGCGAGGTAGAGGTTCTTGAAGATAAAAAAGACCAGCAGCAGGAGTGCGGATGCCGTGATGAATGCATTCGGATCCGACAAGCCGCTGGTGACGAACGCCCTGCGCAGGAGGGGCTGCGTTTCCAGGTAGCTCGAGTCGTTGATCAGGGCGACGAACGGCACGATGACAGCCGTGCCGAGGGCCTCGAGTGACGCTCCGACGACCATCATCGCGAGCAATGCCGCGAGGCGCCATTTGGCGCGCCGATCAAAGAGGTGGAATGCCGCGGCTAGCGTGCGCAAGAGGCTAGCCGACATCGGCCCGCCAATGTCAGCGCGCATCGTTCTGCATGTCGGACGCTTCGATTTTGCGCCGAATCCATTCGACCGGCTGAGCGAGACCGTTGCAGGGGGAGACTTCAGAACGCCAGCCGGTCAGCGAACAGATGAGCCGGCTGGCGGCCGCGCGCTTTCCAGAAATTGACTCCATGCTAGTGTTCATGCTGCTTCAGAAAAAAGAGTGCGTGCCCGGTCGAGGTCTGCGGGCGTGCCAATGTCGCTCCAGTACTCGTGGACAGGAAACACCGCCACGGATCTGCATTCGCGAAGACAGGCCTCGATGAGGTCTGTCATGTTGAAAGTCCTGTCGCGAGGCACCAGACCCAGGGCGGACGGCGAAAGCACGTAGATACCCGCGTTGCACAGAAACCGCTGGGAAGGCTTTTCCGCCAGCTTCGTGACGTAAGGCCCTTCGTTGTGGATCACGCCGAAGGGAATGTTGACGTGGAAGTCGATGGCCGCGACCGTGATGTCCGCGTTGTGGTTGCAGTGAAAGGTGGCCAGGCTTGAGAAGTCCGACGTAGTGAGAATGTCGCCGTTCATGACAAGAAAAGGCGCGTCCGGCACTTCGGGCAACAGGGACAGGGCGCCGCCCGTACCGAGTTTCTCGCGCTCACGCAAGTAGCGGATCTCGATACCGAGGCGGGCGCCGTCGCCGAAGTAGCCTTCGATGACATGGCTTAGGTAGTTGACCGAGAGGTACACCCGCTTCACGCCAGCCTTGATCAGGCGTTCGATCTGGCGCTCCAGCAAAGGCACGCCGCCTATCTCCACCATGGGTTTCGGAATGTTCTCGGTGATCGGCCGCAGCCGCATTCCCTCTCCACCGGCCATGATCACGGCGAAGGCGAACTTGGCCGATTCGGCGCTGGCATGCTCAGGCGCAAGATCGGTGAGATGCACCAGCCGGTCGAATCTGCCATCCGCGGATACCAGCGGCACGGCCATTACATTCCCGCGGCGCATCAGGTCCAGCAGGTAGCCGTCGGAACTGCCGAAAGGCGCGCTGAGCGGCTGGGCGTTCATGGCTTCACAGACCAGCGTCGCCAGCGTGCCGCCGGACAGCAGGCAGCGACGCACGTCGCCGTCGGTCAGCGTGCCGACCAGTTGTCCACCGGCCGAGACGACGACAGCGATCCGCCGCCGACTCGCCTCGATAGCACGAATGGCATCGACCAGCGGAGCGTCCGTTCCAAGAGGTTGCTCGATCACCGGAACCATCCTTCCTTCGTCCGTCCTTCGAGCGTCATGCGCTTGCGAAGGAGGTCTTGGTTCAGGGGAACCGACGCCAGCACCTGGGCAATCTTGGGACCGGCATCTCCGAGCCAGTAGGGATTGTCCGACCGGCGGCACAAGGCCCTGAACTCTTCGTCGAAGAGGCAGCGCTGCACGGCATCGGTAATGGCATTCGCCTCGTACCCAGCGTCGAGAACGTTGCTTCCGCGCAGCCTTCCCGCCTGACGGGATCCTATGTTGACTGTCGGGCAGTGAAAGGCGGGCGTCTCCTTAAGCCCCGAGGACGAGTTGCCAATGCACGCCACACGTGCGACCGGGTCTTCCGCGAGCCCCAGCACACCGTGGTACAAGTAGCGGCCCAACGAGCGGTGCACCTGCGTGTTGGCGATTGCCCGCGCACGAAACGCCTCGAGGCATTCGATGATCTGCCGCCCGCCGGCATCGTTGTTCGGATAGGTGAGGACCACCTGCACACCGGTCGCTGCCAATTGTTCGATCGCCGCGAGGGAAGGCTGGAGCTGTTCCACCGCCTTGTCGAATTCGGTGGTGACCGAATGCTGCGTGAAGAGGACTACGGGCCGGTCCAGGGACAAGTGGAGACGCTCGGCGACTTCGGCAGGACGTGCATACCGGCCTTCCGAGATCAGGTCGATGGCGGGAAAGCCCACCGTGTGCACTCGCCAGGCTTCTTCTCCCATGCCGAGGATCCGGTTGGTTGCCTGTGCGTTGGTGGTGAAGTGCAAATGCGAGAGTTTGGTCATCGCGTGGCGGACGGAGTCGTCGAGTGCGCCTCCCTCGGTAAGATCGCCGCCCTCGACATGCGCCGTTGGAATGTTCATCTGAGACGCCGCGATGACCGCCGCCAGCCCTTCGAAGCGATCGGCATAGACGACCATGATGTCGGGGCGGATGTCTGCCAGCGCCTTGCTGATGGCGATGATGCCCGACCCGATTGCCTGTGCCGTGGCAAAGAGGGAACTCGCATCCATGTCGATCTTGACTTCCGCATCGATGCGGAAGCCGTCCGCCCTGATCTCTTCCATCGTCCGTCCGAAGTTCGCGTCGAGATGCGCGCCGGACACGAGCAGTCTGTAGTCGAGGTTGGGATGTCGATCGACCGCGCGAAGAATCGGAAACTGCAAACCGTATTCGGCCCGGTTGCCTGTGAAGATCGCAATGGTGCGTTGGCTCATGTCATTTCCTGTGAATTGGTTGTTCTGACGAGACGTGAAATTCCGTCCTCTAGCGTCGTCGCGGGTCGCCAGCCGAACACCTTTGTGGTGTGAATGATGTCCAGGACCAGTCGAGACGCCGCGTTGCCCTGTGGCGCCTTCGAGATGATGTTCCGCTCGTCCTGTCCTGCGGCCGCGAGCGCAATCCGGATAAGTTCGAGCACGGATACGCCCCGTCCCGACCCGACATTAAAGACACCAGAAGCGTCGCTGTGGTCGCTGCTGCACATCAGCGCCAGTGCGGTGGCTGCATCGCCCACCCACACGAAGTCGCGTACAGGCCCGGTGTCCATCACCTGAATGGGACCGTCTAAGGGCAGTTGTCCGAGGACAGTGCTAAGCACATTGGCAGACGACATACCAGGCCCATACACATTGGCCAGTCGAACCGCCATCCCGCCGCGCGAGACGACCTCTTTCTCCGAACGAAGCTTGATGCGTGAATACGTATCGTCGGCCTGCACAGGATCCGCGGGCGTTCTCGGGGTGCTGCCGCGATCGCCATACAGAACTGCGGACGACGCGTAGAGAACGCGTTGATAGGGCTTCTCCAGGAGGGCGTGCAGCGTGCGCATGGCCTCCTGTTCGTATGCTTCCCCGAGTCGGGCCGCCTGCCCGCGACTGCTCTGCTCCGCCAGGTGGACGAGGACGTCCCCGCCAGGCGTGTCTTCGTAGCGCTCCACTTGCGTAGTCCCGGCTCTCTGCAGGCGTGACACACCCACAGGCGAAGAACCCGTTGAAACCAATTTGTCCATCAAGGCTCGTCCGAGGAACCCAGCTGCTCCCGTGACGACTACTCGTGCTGCCGAAGTTCCCATGCTCTACCAAGCGGACAGCCCGCCATCGACGATGAACTGCTGGCCCGTGCAGTAACGGGAAGCGTCGCTCGCCAGGAAGATCACCATCCCGACCAAGTCATCGCCTTGCGCCATGCGCCCCATCGGCGTGCGATTCGAGTACCGCTGTACGAAATCCTCGCGGTGTCCGTTGAACACGCCTCCCGGCACCAAGGTGTTCACGCGGATGCCGCTCTTGCCCCAATAGCTGGAGAGCCAAAGCGTCAGCCCGTGGACACCGGCCTTGCTCGCGGAGTAGGCGGGGAACGAAGAGAAGGGCATCCCCTCGTAGATGCGATGGTCGGGCGCCACGACGCCATAGATGCTCGACACGTTGATGAGGCTGCCACCGCCGCTAGCCCGCATGGCCTTTCCGCCCTCGCGGGCCACCAGAAAGACGCCCGTCAGGTTCGTGCGCAGCACCTGCTCCCACACCTGGAGCGGATAGTCCTCAAACGGCGCAAACACGTCGCCCGTTCTCATGAGGTGCTCACCGGTGGCAGCGGCATTGTTAAGGATCACGTCGATACGTCCGAACGTCGCCACTGCAGTGGAGAAGAGTCGTTGGACATCGCTTTCCTGACCGACATCGCAGGCGATACCGATGATGCTTGCACCGGTCTCCTGCGCGAGCGCAGTTGCCTTGCCCGCGGGATCCCGCTCAGCAAGGTCCGCCATCACGACGCGGGCCCCTCGCTGCGCGAGGGCTCGGCAGTAGCCGGCACCGAGCACGCCGGTGCACCCGGTCACCACCACGACGCGGCCCTCTAGCGAAAACCGCGCTGCTTCCTTCATGGCGCTCTCATCCATGCAATTCATCCATTCGCTTGCGCATGAGATATTCGATCAATTCGAAGTCGAACTGGCTGTCGACGTCGAGGCTCTTCGCTGCACCGATGTCGTAGCCCTGTGCGCGTCCCGACAGCAACCCTGTGCCACGGCGCAGGTAAGCGGGCGACAACACATAGATGGAAGCCACGTGCTCGAAAACCTTTGGCGCGTCCTGGCGGCGAACGATGGGCCCGGGTAGGACTTTCGAGATGCGAAGATAGCTGTCAGCCATCTCAAGCATGTTGAAGTAGGGATTCTTGCGCGCCTCGCACACAGAAAACACCGTGTCGACATCCGACGCACGGAACTGCGCGATTGCCTTGGAGATATCCTCCGGGGACCGCAATGGTGACGTGCAATCCAGGTCGACGAACAGGTCGACGGGCGATTCGTAGTGGCGGTCGCAGGCCTCCAGGGCGTGTTGCCAGACTTCCCACTTGCCGGCGGCGTCGCTGGCCAGGGCGGCTGGGCGCATGAAGGGGACGTCCGCCCCGTGCGCGCGAGCCACTTCGGCGATCGCTTCGCTGTCCGTGGAAACGACGACGCGCGAAATCTCGGGGCAGGCCATGGCCTGCTCGATGCTCCAGGCGATCAGGGGTTTGCCGAGGAGCGGTCGGATGTTCTTGCCGGCGAGGCCTTTGGAGCCACCCCTGGCTCCGATGACGCAGGTGATATTCACAGAAGAGTCCTCAAGGTGCAAAGTCGGCGTCGATTTGGTCCGGCCGGACGTGCCGACCGAGCGCCGAGGATTTGTGTGAAGCGAGTGCGATTCGCTGTGTGGCGATCGCGCTTTCCAGCGTGGACAAGGCTGGCAGCGCGTTGGAAAAGACGCGCTCCTGGAAAACGCGCATGTGTTCGCGGAACATGGAGTTTCGCTCGAAGCCGTCCGGCACCCGATGCGCGACGCGCGTCGCATCACGCGAGGTGAAATGGACGAGACCTTCGGTGTAATCCCACGACAGCACGCCCTTGTCGCCGACGACTTCCAAGCGTCGTGCATAGCTCGGCCGCACGTAATCAAGATGAACCTGCGCGAGAGCGCCGGAGGACAGCCGCAGGCCGACCTGGGCGATCGCTTCCGTGTCGATCTCCAGCTGCGGCACGCGCCGGGTCATCGCGGTGACTTCCTCGACCGGGCCACACAACCAGTTGACAACGTCGAGCTCATGGATAAGGTCGAAGATGACGCCGCCGCCGGTTTCACGTTTGGCGCCGTAGCCGGTTCGATGATCGGTACTAGGTCGCCAATCGGGAAGCCACTGCCCGACGTACGCGTGCACATGCATCAGATTGCCGATGACCTGTTCATCGAGTTGTCGCTTGATCCAAAGCAGATTGGGATGACATCTCAGCATAAAGCCCACTTCGACGACCAAGCTGCGCGCTCGTGTCAAACGCAGCAATTCGTCGCTGCCCGCGAGGGACACAGACAGAGGCTTCTCGATGAAGACGGCCTTGCCGCGACGAGCGGCAGCTATTGCCGTCGTCATGTGCCGATCGGTTCTGTTTGCCACCACCACGGCATCGCAGTCGCCATCGAGAGCCGCTTCCAGGTCCGCCACGAACGTGAGCCCGGGTCGGTCGTGATACCCGTGGTCAAGTCCGCGATAGCTGAAGGCCTCGACTATCGCGCCGCTCTCTAAGAGGTTGGCGATGTGGCGGCGCCCAATCGACCCTGTTCCGACAACCAGAACCTTCATGCCGCTGGTGCGTCCACCTGGTCGCGGCGAATTTGGAATCCTTTCTTAATGGCAAGACGCGCTGGCCTGCCTAGCAGGCTTTCGTAGTCCAGCACGGAAAAGTCGCCCCCGCCCGGACGCTTGACCCAGATGTTTTCTTCGCTCAATGGCTGTCCCGGCTCAATGTCCCGAATCGCGACGACGGATGCGAATGCGAATGCGATGGTGGGGGCCTCGGCCGCGACTGGTTCCTTGTTGCCGCCTCGCGCTGCATGGATCGTCTTCGATCCCTCGATGAGCGCGGCGAGTGCTGGCGGGTCCATCGAACAGACGATGTCGGGGCCGGGTCGGTCCATCCGGTCAGTGAAGTGTCGCTCCAGGATGGAGGCGCCGAGCGCGACCGCGCCCAAGCAGGTGTAGTTCGAAGTGGTGTGATCCGACAGCCCGATCACCGCGTCCGGAAACGCCTCGCGCAACTTGCCCATGGCGCCGAGACGGACCAACTCGGGCGGTGTCGGATAGACATTCGTGCAGTGGAGCAGCGCAAACGGCACCTGATGTTGGCGCAGGATGTCGACCGACGGACGCACAGAGTCGATGCTGTTCATGCCGGTGCTCATGATCACCGGCTTGCCCAATCGCGCGACATGCTTGACCAGGGGGTAGTTGTTGCACTCCCCCGATCCGATCTTGACTGCCGGAATATCGAACTTCTTCAGCCGTTCGGCCGCCGCACGAGAAAACGGCGTGCTGATGAACAGCGCGCCGCGGGACTGCACGTGCTGCATCAGCTTAAACTCCTGCGCCTCTGACAGAGCGCAGCGCTCCATGATCTCGTAGATCGAGACGTCGGCATTCGCGGGAATCACCGATTTGGCTTCGTCCGACATCTCGTCTTCAACGACATGGGTCTGGTGCTTGACGATCTCGGCACCGGCATCGACCGCAGCGTCGACCATGTCGATGGCCAAGTCGAGCGAGCCTTCGTGATTGATGCCGATTTCCGCGATGACAACGGGGTCGTGGTCGTCACCGATCCAGCGGTTGCCGATCTTCAAGTTGGGCATGGTTTAATCCGGCGAAGAAATAATTTGAAGCGCCTCGGCGGGCGACGAAATGGTGTGAAACGGCCAGCATAGTTTCGTCTTTGCCAGCTATTGCCGCCTCGGGAGGAGTTGCTGTCGGGCGAACCATGTCGCAATGCTTGCCTCTCGCGGGGGCGCGCGAGCCTCGGCCGATCTAAGGGTCAAGTGTATCCTCGATACATGCTCCCTGGCCTCGCTAGAGGCTCGCTATAAGACTACGGTAGATATCGATGACGACTTGATCGTCGAATTCTCGGTGCGCGTGTTGGCGGGCGTGTTCACCCATCTCCTGTGCCTCGGTGGGAGACATCGACAGAAACTGCCGGCATGCCTGGGCGAGAGACTCAGCACTCTTGGGGTTGCAGAGGATGCCGGTCCGGCCGGAGATGATGACGTCCCGGCACCCAGTGACGTCGCTGGTGATGGAAGGGCGTCCCATCGCTGCAGCTTCCATGAGCACTCGCGGCATGCCTTCCCGATAGGACGGAAGGACAACGCAATGACTCTCGCGGATAGCCTGGCGCACGTCGTCCGTCGCGCCCAGGTACTCAACGGCCCCCTCCCGCTCCCAGTCTTGCACGACGGACGCGGGAACTGACATGGCGTTTGCCGAGTACGCAGGCCCCAGCAGCCGGAAGATGGTCTCCGGATGGTCACGCCTCACCTGTCTTGCAGCTTCGCCGAACTCGATGACACCCTTGTCCTTGACCAGACGCGCGATCATCAGAAACACGACCCTTTGATTGGAGGGAAGCGGCGCCGGCGCAAAGTGGTCGACGTCGATGCCCTCGCCCGGGAGTGTTTGCACCGCCATTGCGTTCACCAGGCCCGCCTGCTCAAAGAACTCACGGTCGTCCCGGTTCAGGAACCAGACCTGCAGCGATCTACCCAGCGTTGCCCGATACAGAAGTTTGGCTAACCGCTGCTTCCAGTTGTTTTTGAGAAACGCGTACCCCAGGCCGGTCACGACCGACACGAAGCGCGTTCCGGACAGGCGCGCGGCGATGGCGCCGTACATCACCGCCTTGATCGTGTAGTGGAACGCGATGTGCGGACCGATCTCGCGGTAGATGCGGATCAGGGAGGTGATGGCCGCCACTTCACGCCAAGGGGTCGTGCCCCGGGGCGACACGCTCCACGCCACGAATTCGGCTCCTAGGGACGTGGCCCTTTCTGCCGGGAAGTCTGGCGGGGCGATGAGCACAACGCGGTGACCGTCCTCAACAAACTGTCGGATTACCCGTCCTCGGAAGTTGACGAGACCCCACAACGAGTTGCAGCAGAAGATGATGGTGGATTTCATGGGGCACAGCACGGTGCGCAATGGACTGACCTGCGCGTTCTAGTTGGTGTCACAGAAGGACGCTCGGAGTTTAGTGTGACGTGCGGGTCACCGCAGCAGGGGGGGGGCGGGGTAGGCGCGCTTCGGTGCAGCCGAAGACGCGAGCCGCGAAAGTAAACTCGACAATGCTGCTCTTCAATCTTCGTCGCGTTCTTGATGCACAGCAATTTCAGCTTGGTGCTTCAGGAGAGGATCTGGTCAGGTTTTCGTCGTGCGCGCGGCAGCCGTCGGCGTAGTCGATCGCGGCGCGCTCTTCCGGCCGGGCATCCAACGTTGCGTGGCGATAAGCGGAGCGTGCGACGATCGGCGCGATGAGCAAGTGAGCCGCGCCGCGATACGGGAACGCGTTGCACGTGATCGCGAAGGTCAGCGAATGGGCCGCAACGAAGTCGTCTTGCTCGACGCCTACTAGCACCTGCGCAATGTGCAGGGCTATGTTGCTCTTGATCACCGCTGCCGCGGGGGAGGGGGGCGTCGCAAAAGGTGGCGGACTTGTGCGCGAGGTGGTCGACCTACGCGGCTACGCTAGACACCAAAGTCGAGTCGAGCACCAGCCCGCACTTGGATCTGCGGAATGTCGGGGGGCGTGCGGCGGAAAGAAACGCCGGCTTCGGCGCTGTTAGCGAACGAAATCGACCAAGCGTTCAGACATCCGCGTTCTCAGATGTTGTAAGCGTTGGACTTATACCTGGCCAAGTTCGCGGGCTTGGTGAACCACGCGATCGTTTCCCGCAGTCCGCTGCGCAGCCCCTCGAGGTTCCCGAAGGCAGGAGTCCAGCCTGCCAACTCGCGGGCCATCGTGTTGTCGGCCCAGAGACGTTCGACTTCGCTGCCGGCAGGGCGCAGGCGCTGCTCGTCGCCGAGGATGGTCACATCGCGGCCCATCAGCTCGGCGATCAGGCGCGCAGTGTCGCCGATCGAGATCTCGAAGTTGCTGCCCACATTAACGACGCGACCCAATGCGGCATCGCATTTTGCCAATTCGATAAAGCCGCGTACGGTGTCCTGCACGAAGTTGAAGTCGCGCGTCGGGTGGATGGCGCCAAGTTTGATTTCGTCCATGCCGCCAGCAATCTGCGTAATGATGGTCGGAATCACTGCGCGAGCAGACTGGCGCGGGCCGTAGGTGTTGAACGGGCGAATTGTCGTGATGGGCGTCTTGAACGAGAGATAGAAGCTCTGCGCTATCTGGTCCGCGCCGATCTTGCTCGCAGAGTAGGGCGATTGACCCTGCAGCGGATGCTCTTCCGTGATTGGGACGAAACGCGCCGTGCCGTAGACCTCGCTGGTGGACGTGTGTACCACGCGTTCCACACCTAGGTCGCGCGCGGCCTGCACTACGTTGAGCGTGCCTTTCACATTGGTGTCGACGTAGGTGTCTGGCGAGTGATATGAATAAGGAATGGCGATCAGCGCCGCTAGGTGCAGCACCACGTCGCAGCCCCGCATGGCAGTACGAACACCGTGCGGGTCTCTGATATCACCGGCAAACACGTCAAGTGAGTGACGGACATCTTGCGGGCTTTCGTCGAGCCAGCCCCAGCTGTTGAAGCTGTTGTAATAGACAAAGGCACGTACGTCATGACCCTGGCGCACTAGCTGTTCGACGAGATGCGAACCGATGAAGCCGTCGGCTCCCGTCACGAGAATCTTCTTGCCGTGCAAATTCATAGTCTGTCTTCAGCTTATTCGTTGTAGTCGTAGACGTCTCGCTGCGCAGCGGCCATCGCCTCGTGGCGAAGACGAGATCTCTCGTCCTAACAATGCTCGAGTCCCGCCCGACTGCGGACCAGGAATTCTCGCATCATGGGCGACTTCATTTTTGCCCATTCGGCGTCAACAAATACCGACACGCCAACTAGTTCTCCGCGCGCCGTGCGTTGTTAACCTATATCTGTCAAGCCCTTGCTGGCGGGTGCCCGCAAGTACCAATTGATCTTGCCCACATTCATTCCCAAGCGTTCGACAAGGCGGCGTTGGATGTCAGCCTAGTGTGCATGGACGTTGCTCAGCACCTTGAAGTCGACTCGATCGGATGGTTTGCTTGCGTTCACGCGACAGGAGTATGAATATACCAGCCCGGTCGCGGGTCATTGGTGCAACTGCGCCTTTATGGTGATACCTTGCTCAGCAGCCGGCGAACGACGAGCACGGCGGCCAGCAGCAACGCCGTGAAGGCGGACGCGCTGATAGCAACGACCGCGCGCTTTGGCTTGCTCTTGTATTCAGGTGGCGTTGCCGTATCCACCACCTGGACGAGGCCGCCCTCACGGCTTTCATCCAGCCGTGCGACCTCGAATTGCCGCGAGAACAAGTCGAATAGCGACTCCTGATACTTGTATTCCCGATAGCGACCGATATAGCCTGCATCGGTTGCGTCCAGGCGGTCGGCAGATTCGAGCTTGTTTAGTTGAGCGCGCAGCGCGCCGAGCAAGGTTTGCTGCAGCTGGACTTCCGCTGACGATTCGGCCATGGAGCGACGCATCGTCTGTAACTTCACTTCAGCCGCTGTCGCTTCTGCCTTGATGCGCGCGTAGGCCTCCGCAGCCGCTTTGGGTTCGGTCTTCAAGGCGCCGGGGTTGAAGCCGCTCTGCTGCAGATCCTGCTGCGCCTGCGCAAGTTGGTCGCGAGTCTTCTTCAGCTCCGCTTCGAAAAATGTCCGGCGCTGCTGAGCCTCGGTCAACGCCAACTCGCTGGTCAAGCGACGAAGTTCGTCGACGTGCCCGTTCGCTAAGTCGGCGGCCAATTGGGGGCTGCTGCCGTCCACTTCGATTGTGATCAGGCCGTCCTTCTTGCCGAGTGTGATCCGGACTTTCTGGGACAAGGTCTCGCGTGCGAGGAAGCGGTACTCGGACTCGTACTCCGACATCAGCTTGAAGCGGTCCACCAGCCGATCCTGCACGTTGACGCTTTGCAGCAGCGCTACATACTGATCGGCTGTCGACTTTACGCTGCCGAGGCTGCCGCCTGCTAGGCCTGAAAGGGCGCCCAATGACGCGAGCGCAGATGCGGCTGCGCTTTGCTGCTGCTGAGGCGGCAAGAACATCGTCCGCGCTGTATAGGTTGGAGGGATCAGGTAGCTAATGCCGAGCGCGATGGCGCCGACCGCCAGACTGGTGCTCACGACCAACTTCCATTTCGCCGTAACGACGTATGCCAGTTCGCCAAGGCCGATGCCGGGCTCTTCAAAGTCCGCTGCGTGCGGTTCGTTTCGATCCAGGGTTTGCTGCATGGCCAGACTTAGTTTTTGAGCGTCTTGAGAGCAGCCGCACCCAGGCCGAACTGGTAGAGGATCTGCGTCCACTCCCTCGCCTCCTGGAAGAAGGTGGTCTTGTTCAGTTCCTCCGGCACGAAGACGGTGTCGCTGGGCAATGCCGCTAGGTTCGACAACCCATTGCTCGAGCCCAGCCAGGCGCTGGCTGACTGCCGTGCGCTAACCACGCTGCCATTGGCTCGGAGCACGAACATACCGCTGGTGTCTGCGCCGCGAGTCGGCCCGCCGGCGAGGCGCACGATGTCGTCGATAGAGTCGCCCGGCTTGAGCAGGTAGCTGCCGCCGTTGAACACGCTGCCGAACACGCCGACAGTGTTGGAGCGGGCGGGCACGTGAAGGCGGTCGCCATCCTCCACGGGAAGAGCAGGAACGTCGCGTGAGGCGTCGGTCAAGTCCAGCACCACTCGGCCGCTCGGCCGCGCGGCGCGCAGGCGCTCTATCAGGCGCGCCGTGCCGGCCTGTTTCTGCACAGCGGCGGCGGCGTCCTCGGCGTTGTTGACCTTCTGGGTCGACGCGTTACGGGTGAAGTCGGTCTCCAGGTCTCTCAGCGCGCGCTCGTACTGGACTGCCTGCACCTTTCGCACGCTCTCGCGCGAGAGATCCGTGCCGAAGAGATAAGCCTGGGCCGTCAACCCGCCAGCGGCCTGCACGGCGTCGGCGAGGGTGCTCGTCGGCGGCAGCACGTAGTCGCCCGGGCGGGCGACCTCGCCCTCGACGCGGACGCGCTTGTACTGCTTCGCCTGCGGCAATATCGTGGTCACGCTATTGAATGCACGCACGACATCGCCGTTATTCAGCCGCTGCGTGCCGCCCAGCGGTAGCGCGAGTTCCACAACGCGCCGGTCGTTGCGCTCACTGAGCTGCTCAATGGCCACGCGGTGGACATCGGCGACAGTGGAGAGGCCTCCTACGTAGGCGATCGCGTCGCTCACCGTCTCGCCGCCCCTGAGCTCCACGATGGCCGGGCGGTTCACGCTCCCGATCAATGCCACCTGCTGCCCGATGGGGCCTACGTGTAGCACGTCGTCAGCCTGCAGCGGCAGATCGCCCTTCTTGTCGCCGCGGACGAGAAGGTCATAAAGGTCAAAGCGTCCCACGACTTGGCCATTCCGGCGCAGCTCAATTTGGCGGAAGCTGCCTGCAGCCGATGGCCCGCCCGACTGCACTAAGCCCGTCATGACAGTGGCCAAACTGCTTACGCTGTACGCGCCAGGCCGCGCGACGAAGCCGGTCACGTAGTAGCGAATGCTCCGTAGTCGGCCCAGCGTCGCGCTGAGCTGGAAGTTCTTGAACACCTGTCCGACGCGCTGCGTCAGCAGGGCGTTGAGGTCCGCATTGCGGACGCCTGCCACGACGACAGGTCCTACGCGAGGTACGACGATGCGGCCCGAACGGTCAACTGTCAGCCGCAGATCGGCGTCCAGAGAGCCCCACAACGTGAGCTGGATTTCGTCGCCGTAGCCGACCAGATAATCCATAGGCACGTGCCGGTTGCTTTCTGATGTCGCACCTCGAGCCGGAAGCATCAGGTCTGTTCCTAGGCGGCGCACTTCTGTGCCGGCCAGCCCGCTGACGTAGATTTCGAACTCGCTAGGGGCGTACCGAGTTCCATCACTCATTCCTGTCAGCGGTGAATCGTCTGTTGGAGGCGCTGCGTTAATGGCTCGAACTGCAGGTTCACTAGCTGAAGTTAGCCGAATCGGGCCAGTTGAGGTGGGGTTCGCACTGTCGTTGTCAATTCCTGCGGCTTGCGCCGTTGCCACGAGTGTGGCGGCAAGGATTCCGACTGTCGTTGGGCGGAGCAAAGGCATCACCGGTCAGTTGATTGGTTGTCACAAGCGACCTGAGGACGCTGTGTCGTTAAGCAGACCATTCTACGGGCGTGTAGGGCGCTCGCCCTGGGGCTGCCGTTCGGCAGGGGGTGATGCCTCCGGGTGGCGCCCTGTGCCCTGCCATGGTGGCAGGTAGGTCCTGTTTCGTGGCTAGACCTTTCGTGCCGATATGGCGATGCGTGCGCTCTGCTTCGCAAGCGATTTGGGGCGACTAATCTTACTGTGTCACAAAAATAGTGACGCCCGGCCGCAGCACGTACATGGGCCCAGTCGAAGGCTCAACTCATAGCTCAGCAGGTGACGCAGAGACGTGATTGACGTCGGTACGTGGCGC
>Ga0114942_1000106_pt1 | contig 22301 bp, 19 predicted proteins | sample LowerColdCreek_FD_88674 | JGI IMG/M metagenome (GOLD analysis project Ga0114942, IMG submission 88674) | Groundwater microbial communities from Cold Creek, Nevada to study Microbial Dark Matter (Phase II) - Lower Cold Creek | ecosystem: Environmental > Aquatic > Deep subsurface > Groundwater ... | reverse complement strand
GTTGGCCATGGCGATGCCCACGGCCGAGCCAATGGCCCAGCCCATGGGCGCGAAGTCCATCGTCACGCGCAGCCAGCTGGACGGGCGCGTGCGCCGCTCCTGCCCTGCCGGCAGGTAGGAAGCCCCCGGCATGCGGCTGCTGCGCTGGTCGTGCGGCGCCAGGTAGTGCACCGCCCAGGCGGCGCTGTTGCCGGCGTCGGCGACGAAGCGCGTCTGCGGCGGGCAGCGCTCGGAGAGCGTGGCGAGCAGGCGCTGCGGCTTCACCGGCGCGCTGTCGCTGTGGATGGCGGTCGGGCTGTCCACCATGGCCTCGTAGGCGCGGGCCGCCTTCTGCGGATGCATGAAGGGCAGCACCGTGGACTCCTGGCCGCTGTTCGACGGGGTCAGCAGCGTGATCAGTTGCTCGCACACCGACTTGATGTGGCCGCGCACATGCAGCCGCGCGGTCGGCGAGCGCATCAGGTTCTCATCGCTGTCGTCCACATGCACCAGGCGGCTGTTCAGCAGGTGGGTGGACCAGCCACCGCTGTTGAACTCGCCGAAGCCCGTGCCCAGTGCGATGACGAGGTCGGGCTCGCTGCTCAGCAGCTCGGCTGCGCTGGCGTGGCCGCCGAAGCCGAACACGCCGCGAAAGCGCGGGTGGCGCGGGTTGATGAAGCCCTTGCCGTCCGGCGTGGCGATGAAGTGGCCGTCGGTCAGCTGCACCAGCTGCATCAGCTCGTTGGCTGCCTCGCCGCAGCCATCGCCGATCAGCCAGACCGGCGAGCGCGCCGAGAACAGCAGGCGGGCCAGCTGGCGCGCGGCCGGCAGGTCCACCAAGGCCGGCGCGCGGCGCAGCAGGCCGGAGAAATCGGGCGTCTCCAGGTCGGCGGGCAGCGGCTGGCGCAGGATGTCGACCGGGATGGACAAGTGGCTGGGGCCGCTCGGCGAGCGCTGCGCATGCATCAGCGCGTTGAACAGCTTGATGGGCAGCTGCTCGGCATGCGAGACCAGCGAGTTGTAGCGGGTGCACGGGCGGAACATCGCCATCGTGTTGATGCCCGTGCAGCTCGATTCCTGCAACGCGCCCTTGCCGAAGTTCTTGATCGGCGGCTGGCCGGTGATGACCAGCATCGGCACGTTGTTGTCATAGGCGCAGGCAACGCCGGTGATCAGGTTGGTGGCGCCCGGCCCGGACGTGGCGATGCACACGCCGATCTTGCCGGTCTCGCGGGCATAGCCGTCGGCCATGTAGGCCGCGCCCTGCTCGTTGCGGGCCACGACGGCCTGCGGGCCGCCGCGCCGGCCGCTGCGTGCGAGGGCGTTGTACAGCGGCTCGATGGCGCCGCCGGGCACGCCGAAGACATATTCGACGCCCAGCGCCTCCAGCGCCTCGACCAGCATGTCGGCGGCGTCACGGGCGGCGGGTTCCCGCATCGTCTCGGGCGCGGCGGAATAGAAAGGAGCGAGGGCAGTGTTTGTTTCCACGGTGGGGCAGCGGCAGGCAATAGGACACCGCGACGGACTGCGACACCACTGCCTCGGGCAGCGGCGCCGGCGGGTCCGCACGACGTCGTGAACTGGATGAACCCACCCCAAAAAGGCAGGCCCGTGAATGACCGCTGGACGCAACGTCCCAACGGCCTCGCTCCCCCTGTTGTGCGCTGTAAGCCTGACTAAGCCCGCGTCATCGTTGGTCTGCGCATGAAGCCGTTAGCACCGCGCAGTGGACGCAACTGTATCGAGGTGAAACTTACCCGCATCCCCGCGAATGCGGGAAAACACGGGATCGCGGGGTGCCGTTCGTGAACTAGTGCGCAGGTGGATGGGGTCAGGCCTTGCGAACCCTTCGGCCGTGCCCGAAAGGCTCTCCACCGCTCACGGCTTGCCTCGCGCGCCCGTCAGCTGCGCCACGGCCGCCAGCGTGGTCTGTGCGGCATTCAGCCCGAGCAGGAAGTCCTTGTCCGAGTACGTCGAGTACAGGTCGGTCGGCTGGTGCCAATGCGGGTTCCAGCCGGCGCCGATCTGCATGCCGCGCTCGTTCTCGCGCAGCGACACGGCCGGCACCAGGTCCATGAAGGGCACCGAGTCGGTGTTGGTCATGCGGTTGCCCACGGCCGCCGGGTAGTCGGTCGCGTACTTCTCGTTGGCCGCGCGCAGCGCCCAGGCCAGCTTGGCCGCGCCCTCGGCCTGCTTGGCGTTGACCTGGAACTCGATGTTCACGTCGGCCTCGGCGCGCTGCTCCTTGGGCGCCGTGTAGACCGGCTGGCCGCGCGCGTCGAGCACGGGCTTGCCGGCGGCGTCGAGCTTGGGCACCGGCATGCCGTGGTCGAACAGCAGCATGTCGTGCTGGATCACGCCCAGCCAGGTCGGCTCCGGGTAGCGGCCCGAGCCCTTGGGCGACTCGATGCCTTGCAAGTCCTTGCGCTGGGCGATGTAGGCATGGGCGCCGTTCAGGCCGGTCTCCTCGTTGTTCCAGAGAATGAAGCGGATGGACCGCTCCGTCGTCACGCCCGGCGCGTTGAACACGCGCGCCAGCTCCATCACCAGCGCCGTGCCTGAGCCATCGTCGTTGGCCGCCTCGCCAAAGCCGATGCCGTCCATGTGGGCCGAGACGATGTACATCTCGTCACGCTTCGTCGTACCCACCTTCGTGCAATAGACGCTCTCGCGCGGGCCCGTGCCCAGCGGCGTCTGCTCGCTGTTCAGCGCGCGCAGGCGCTCGTCGGGCTGGGCCATGGGGTCGGTGTTCACGCCGGTGGGCGCGCGCTTGCCGAACAGCGTGCCGCCGCCCTGCGCGGCCGGGCCGCCGGCCCGCACCGGCTGCAACTGCACGGGGCCGCGCTTGACCGGCTCGGTGAACTCATAGCGCAGCCGCTCGGTGTTCGTGCAGCCGTAGCTCTTCAGCTGCGCCTCGATCCAGTCCAGCGCCTGGCGGTTGCGCGCCGTGCCCTGGCGCCGGTCGCCAAACTGCGTCAGGCCCTTGATGGTGGCCTTGTACTTGTCCAGGTCGAGCTGGTTGACGAGCGGGGCGACGGGGTCGGCCGTGTCGACGGGGGCCAGTTGGGCAAAGGCGGTCAGGCAGGCGGTGGCCAGGGTGGCGGCGGCGAGAGCGTGTTTGGATTGCATGGTGAGCAAGCGTGGGTGTCGGGTGCGGCTCATCCTAGGCCCCGCTGAGGTGGCGCGCGACGGCCGCAGTCAAGCGCGCGGATCGGCCAGGGTTGCCGACAGCAGCAAGGCGGGCTGGTCGCGGTTGTCGGGGTCGGTCACCAGCAGCAGCTGGAGCCGGCCATCTGGCTAGGCCCGCTCTGCAGCGCTAGCCTCTGCGGGGTTCGGTCGCTCAAACCTTGGCGAGGAACGCCGCCGCATCACCCGCTTCGCACTTCCAGTCTGCGAAGACCCCGACCAGATTGCATTCCACGCAGCGGCAAGCGATGTAGTACCAGCGCACGTCATGTGTGCCCTCGTACACGGAGATGCCGGACATCAGCTCGAACACCTCGTTCTCGCACACGCACTCGTGCACCTCGGGCACGGCTTCTTCAACGTAGTCCGCGCTATCGCCCATCAGGTGTTCCTGCCCGCAGTCGGTGCAGGTGCGGATCGCCACGCCGGCTTCTTCATCGGTCTGCAGCGCGAAGGTCCGGCACCCGCAACCGCATTTGGACGCGGCAAACCGGAGGGCCTCATGGCGATTCGCAACGCTGTAGCTGCGCAGCTCGGCCTGGGTGTCGCCGGACGTCGTCCCGTACCAGAACTCGCCCTTCTTCGTCAGTGCCATTGATGCCGCTCCATTCTTCAAGGTGGGCTTGCCGGCAGGCCTGACGCCAGGCTCGCCCCGATCGTCTGGATTTTGCCTGGGGGCCCGGCGAGTCGTCGTCGAGGGCCCGGGGCGGGGTGGTCGCCCACAAGAGCTGCGGACATCCTTAGATGCCGATTCTTGGAGATTGCAGCCATGCGGCGGACTCTCCGACTCGAACGGCTCCTAAGTGCCCAAAGCGGAAACTCGCCGAACCTCAGCAATAGGCTGCAAGCGGCCCTCGGACGCCACTTTTGGATTCAATTCGCTCGGGGTCTTCCAGGCAAGGAATACCCGTAGCATTAAAGCCGCTCATAACGAACGACAGCACATCAGGCCTGCGCCGCCGCCAACATCTGCTCCACTCTCACCTTAAGGCTGTTCGCCAAGTCACTCAGAAGGGCTTCTACGCCACAGCCCGCAGCCGTCTTGCCGAGCAAAAAATCGAACACTTGGTATTGAGCTTCCGCGCTGCCTTTGCCACCGTTTTTGCGCAACTGGGACCTAACGGCTTCTTTGAACTGCGCATTTGTTGCCGAAGGCTGACTCAGTAGGGCATGACTCGCGTCAAGAAGCTCCAGAAACACTTGCTCCGCGCAAACCCTGTCTATGAGCGCGACGTGGCCCTTGCACCACTGCATCCATTGTTCAAAGTGCTCCAGTGCACTAGCGGAAGCCACAGCGTCTGAACCGACCATATTCACATGCAGTTCCCCGAGCTTTTTGATAGCGGCCCTTTTCTCCTTTGCGGTCATTTCGGAGGGGTCCTGCTTGAAGATATCTTCGACCGGCTTTTGATCCCCATCCAGAACCATGATCACTGCAGAGTTGGCCTGTAGGTGCGCCCGAGCCTGGTTCGATAGCATTTCGGAAACACCTACCTCAGCCGCCACTACGTCGACGCGATCCCGCAGCGGCTTGGCCCAGTTAGTCCTGATGGCTCGACTGGTCAGCGCTTCCAGAAGCTTGTCTTCGGTCAGGATGGTGATCTTGTTCTTGTCGATCGCGCCAAGGCGCTCGAAGGCTGAGGCCTTGGTGGGCACCGGGCGCGGTGCCACGCCGCCAGCGGTCTCCTCAAGCACTACCAGTGCTTCGGTAGGCAATAGCTGCACGAAGGTAGGCGAGTGAGTCGAAATGATGACTTGGATCAATTTCTCCTTCACGACGCCCAGCAAGTGTTCGATCAGCCTTTGTTGAGCTCCCGGGTGCAGCGACGTCTCCGGCTCGTCCAACAACAAGAGGTCATATTTGCTCAGCCCTTCGAGCGCCAGCACGTAGTTGACCACTGCCAGCTCGCCGCTTCCAGCAAAGCATTCGGAGTAGGTCCTGGCCTCAGTCTCGAACAAGACGCTTGGCGAGTAGGAAAGCTTGTCGTAAAACTTGTGGCGGATGTAGCGTGCGGTCTTGTAGCTCTTCTGCAGGATCCTGTTGACAGCCGCCAGCTGGGTCGCGGTGAGCAGCCTGTTTTCCGCAACCCGTTCGACCTTGTAGTACTCGCTGGACTGAAGGTCGTTGTCGATGACATCCTTCAACTTCCTCGAATACTTGATGAAGTAGTCCTGCCTGTCTTCCAAGGAGTCGAAAGGTACAGATGTGAAGAATCGATCAAAGGCGCTGGACTGTTCCTTCGCATTGAAATAGTGCGATGTCCGCTCGACCTGTGACCAGCGATCTCCCGTCGGGCTCATAAACGGCGCGAAGGCGGGAGTCTTCTCGGGCATCGCTTGCATGCCCTCGCGTTGAGCGGGTCGCGAGGGCTCCCAATAACCATGGCGCTTGTTGCCCGATATCTTTCGAGACTCAACGGTCTGTTGGATGCTCTTGATGTAGTGCGAATACCAGTAGCGATTCTGGTCTTTCGCGTCATTGTCGATCGGGTCCACCGGCGTCGAAAACCAAAAGCGGGAGGTGCTGTGCTTGAGCGGCATACCCCACGCCGCGTGGAGCAGAGAACTCTTGCCCCCACCATTGGGGCCCACCAAGACAGTGATGGGAAACCTGAACTCGATCTTCGTGCCAGCAGCAAAGCTCTTGAACTTCGGAAACGTCACGTCGTGGACGAACTTATCGAATTCTCGTGCCTGGAATTTCTTGCCGACTGCCTCGACGAGGGTCTGGATAGGCGTCATTTAGCGAGACCTTCCGCCATGGCACGGCCATGCGCCGTGATGAACTTGGGCGGCAGAGCATTTCCGATCATCAGAGCAATAGCCTCCTTCCCATGCGAAACCACGAAGTGGTAGTCCACGGGAAAGCCTTGCAGGATGGCCGCTTCCCGCAAGGTGATAGGCCGGTTCTCATGTGGGTGGATGAAGCGGCCCTTGGACGGGTTGCTGCAACCGCTGGTAATGGTCGGGGATACGTCCTCCCAGCTCATGCGTCCATAGACATCATTGAAGCCCGAGGTCCTCCCGTGGCACGCCAGCTTCATCGGATCGGGAAGACTGTGGCGACTGCCCCCGTCCTTCGGGATCGCTTCGATCATTGCCTGGACCCGCGCCGAACGGTGCTTGGTCGGAATGTCGTGCAGCGCATCGCCGCTCCTGCCAGCCGGCGGCAAACCGCCGATCGCTTCCCTAACGGTAGTGCGGACAGTTGCCTCCGCAGCGAGGCGCGGCTGCCCCACTCTGCTGGCTGAAAGGATCAGGCGCTTGCGCCTCTGCGGCACGCCAAAGTCGCTCACATCAAGCACTTTGGTGACAACCCGGTAGCCGCTCGCAGACAGGCGCTCGACGAAGTTGATGAATTTCTCGTATTTCGCCAGCGCGGGCACGTTCTCCATCATGATCATCTTGGGCCGCAGGGCGATCGCCAGCCGCGCGAATTCATCGACGAGGTCGTTGCGAGGATCGGCTGCCGCAGCCTGGCCGTTGCGAGCCCGAAGGGTCGAAAACCCCTGACAGGGCGGACAACCAGCCAGCAGATCGAGTTCGCCCTTTTTTAATCCGGTGGACCTCAACAGCTTCGCTGCGCTCACCTGCCGAATATCTCCGACCAGGAGCTCGACTTCCCGGTGGTTGGCCCGATACGTCTCACACGCTTTTGGGTCGATCTCAACTGCGGCGAGTACCCGATATCCTGCATCCTGGAGTCCCCGGGAGAGGCCGCCGCAACCCGAAAATAGATCAATCGCCGTGTAGCGCATTTAGTGCTCTTCCCCCTGAAATACCGGCATGTACATGCCTCTTCGATTCGATTTTTCCGTCGATAGGGACTTCTCGTCCCTGCACGATTTTGCCCTGGGACGTTCGATTCGGCGAATGCTCCGGCGCCCTCGGAACCGATCTGCAACGAAATCTGTCCGGAGAGGCGGCAAACGCTGCGGCGCCATCCTTCGTCGTCGATCACGAGCTTCCGCTTTGGGCACTAAGGAGACGCTCGCTTATCCAGGCGCTGCGGAGCTCGCCAACTCCAGCACATACCGATAAGCATCCCGATCCGACCCCGCCTCCTCCAGCACAAACCCACCCTGCGCCGCCAACTCCCGCATGCCCGTGTTCTCGCGCAGCACCAGCGCCACCAGCCGCTGCGTGCCGTGGCCGCGCAGGTAGGTCACCATCTTGTCGAGCAGCCGCAGGCCCAGGCCGTGCCCTTGCAGCTCGGCGGCCAGGATGATGGCGAACTCGGCTTCGATGTTGTCGGGGTCGGCCACGGCGCGCACCACGCCCAGCGTGCGCCGCGTGCCGTCGGGTTGCGCTTCCAGCACCACAAAGGCCATCTCGCGGTCGTAGTCGATCTGCACCAGGCGTGCCAGCTCGCTGCGCGGCAGCTCGCGGCGCGTGGTGAAGAAGCGCAGGCGGATGTCCTCCGGCGCCAACTGTTCGGCAAAGGCCAGGTGCCGCGCCTCGTCCTCGGGGCGGATGGGGCGCACGAGAAGCTGACGACCCTGCCAGGCCCAGGTCTCGGCGAGTTCGGCCGGGTAAGGCTGGATGGCGAAGCGCGAGGTGCCTGCACTGGCCGCAGGCGTGACGCGCAGGCGGGCGTCCAGCGCGATGACGCCGTCGCTGTCGGCCAGCAGCGGGTTGATGTCCAGCTCGGCCAGCTCGGGCAGGTCGGCCAGCATCTGCGAGACGAGCACGAGCACGTCGCAGATGGCGTCCATGCGCGCGGGTGCATGGTCGCGGTAGCCGGCGAGCAGCTTGGACACGCGGGTGCCGGCCACCAGCTCGCGCGCCAGCACGCGGTTCAGCGGCGGCAGGCCGATGGCGCGGTCGGCCATCACCTCCACCGCCGTGCCGCCCTGGCCGAACAGGATGACGGGGCCGAACACCGGGTCCACGCTGGCGCCAACGATCAGCTCCTGCGCATGCGGGCGGCTCACCATGGCTTGCACCGTGAAGCCGGTGATGCGCGCTGACGGCTTGACCGAGCGCACCCGGGCCAGCATCTGGTTGGCTGCCTGGCGCAGCGCAGTCTCGTCAGGCAGCGCCAGCACGACGCCGCCCACATCGGACTTGTGGCTGATGTCGGGCGACAAAATCTTCAGCGCGACGGGGTAGCCGATGGTGGTTGCGGCCGTGGCCGCCTCATCTGCAGAGGGGCCCACGGCGACCGTGGGCACGACCGGGATGCCGTAGGCCTGCAGCACGGCCTTGGCCTCCAGCTCGTCGAGCATGCTGCGGCCGGCGGCGAGCGTGGCATCAACGACGGCGCGCGCCGCTGCGCGGTCGGCCGGGCCGGCCTCGCTGGCGGTGGGCGCTTCGGTCAGCATGGCCTGGTTGCTGGCGTAGCGGGCCAGCATGGAGAAGGCGCGCACGGCTTCCTCGGGCGTGTCGTAGCCGGCCACGCCCGCCTCTTCAAAGATGCGCCGCGCCTCGGCCACGCCGCCGTCGCCCAGCCAGCTGCTCATCAGCCGGCCGGCGGCCTCGCGGGCCAGCGGGGCGCAGGCGCGGGCGATGTCCTCGCTGCGCACGATGGCCGTGGGCGCATGCATGAAGAGCACGGTGCCGGTGTCGGGGTCGTCGAGCAGCGCGCGCAGCGTGGCGGTGTAGCGCTCGACGGGCGCGTCGCCAATGATGTCGATGGGGTTGCCGCGCGACCAGGTGGGCGGCAGCACGGCGTCCAGCTTGGCGCGCAGCGCGTCGCTCAGCGGCGGCAGCTCGACGCCGGCCAGCGCAGCGGCATCGGCCGCCATGACGCCGGCACCACCGCCGTTGGTCATCAGCGTGAGGCCGCGCTGGGCATTGCCGCGAAAGTGCGCCAGCGTCTCGGCCGCCATGAACAGGTCTTGCAGCGTGTCCACGCGCAGCATGCCGGCGCGGCGGATGGCGGCGTCGATGACCACGTCCGACCCCGCCAGCGCGCCGGTGTGCGAGGCCGCCGCCTGCAGGCCCTTGCCGGCGCGGCCGGCCTTGACCACGATGACCGGCTTGTTTCGCGCCGCCGCGCGCGCCGCCGACATGAACTTGCGCGGGTGCTCGATGGACTCCATGTAGAGCAGGATGGCGCGGGTGTGCGGGTCGCTGGCGAAGTGGTCCAGCAGGTCGCCGAAGTCCACGTCGGCGCGCTCGCCAAGCGAGATCATGTGCGAGAAGCCGATGCGCCGCGAACGCGCCCAGTCGAGCACGGCCGTGACCAGGGCGCCCGACTGCGAGATGAAGGCGATGTCGCCGGGCAGCGCATCGACATGGGCAAAGCTGGCGTTCAGGCCGATGTGCGGGGACACCAGGCCCAGGCAGTTGGGGCCCAGCAGACGCAGCAGATGCGGCCGGGCGGCGTCCAGCGCAGCCTGCTTCTGCGTAGCGCTCAGGCCGGCTGTCATGACGATGGCAGCGCGCGTGCCCAGCTGGCCCAGCTCGGCGATGAGGCCGGGCACCGTGTCGGGCGGCGTGCACAGCACGGCCAGGTCGGGCGGCTCGGGCAGGTCGCACACGCGGGCGGCCAGCGGCACGCCGTCGAGCTCGGGGCGATTCGGGTTGACGCCGAAAACAGGCCCCGCGAACGTGCCGGCACGCAGGTTGCGCCAGACGGTCGCACCGACGCTGCCGGGCCGGTTGGAGGCGCCGACCACCACGACCGAGCGCGGTGAGAGAAGCCGGTCGAGGTGGCGGATGCTCATAGAGGGTGTGGGTGAATTCGGCGTGCTCAAGCAGCCCGGTCAAACGCGCCCAATCAAGGCGCAAAGCGGAGCCGTAGTGGGGCTACGGCGAGCATTTGCAACGCCGAGTGGGTGTGTTTGGGCGGGATGAGCGGGCATGCTGGATTCGCTCACACCCTCTCTCGGTTAGGGAGTGATGGCGACCTTGAGCACGCCGTCGCGCTGGTGGCCGAACAGTTCGTAGGCGGCCTCGATGTCGTCAAGCTTGAAGCGGTGGGTCACCATGGCCTCCAGGTTGACGCGGCGCGCGGCGATGACCGCCATCAACCGGCGCATCCGCTCCTTGCCGCCGGGGCAGAGGGTGGTGACGATCTTGTGATCGCCCAAGCCTGCTGCAAAGGCGCCGAGCGGGATGGTCAGGTCGGTGGAATACACACCCAGGCTGGACAGCGTGCCGCCCGGCCGCAGCACGCGCAGGCAGGCCTCGAAGGTCTGCTGCGTGCCCAGCGCCTCGATGGCGACGTCCACACCCCGGCCGTCGGTCAGCCGCATGATCTCTTCCAACGGGTCGACCTTGCTGGCGTCGATGACATGGTCTGCGCCCATCTGCGTGGCGATGTGCAGGCGGTTGGCGAGGCGGTCAACACCGATGACCGTGGACGCGCCGCTGAGCTTGGCGCCGGCCGTGGCGCACAGGCCGATGGGGCCTTGCGCGAACACGGCCACCGTGTCGCCGATGCGGATATCCCCGCTCTCGGCGCCGCCGAAGCCGGTGGACATGATGTCGGGGCACATCAGCACCTGCTCGTCGGTCAGCGAGTCGGGCACGGGCGCGAGGTTGACCATGGCGTCGGGCACCAGCACGTACTCGGCCTGGCAGCCGTCGATGGTGTTGCCAAAGCGCCAGCCGCCCATGGCCTTCCAGCCATGCGCGGTGCCGGCGCCATCCTGCGAGCCGCAGCCGCACAGGCAGGCGGTGCTCCAGCCGCTGGGCGTGATGGCGCCGGCGATGACGCGCTGGCCCTCGCGGTAGCCGCGCACGCCGGAGCCGAGCTTCTCGATGACGCCTACGGGCTCGTGGCCGATGGTCAGGCCACGCTCGACGGGGTACTCGCCCTTGAGGATGTGGATGTCGGTGCCGCAGATGGTGGTGGTGGTGACGCGGACGAGCGCGTCCTGCGGGCCGACATCGGGGATGCGCTTGTCGTCGAGCACGATGCGCCCGGGTTCGACAAAGACGGCGGCTTTCATCATGGCCATGGGAGTTCCTTCAAAAGGCGCTGCGCGCCTGGAAGGGTTCCATGACGTCAGACCACCCTAACCCGCTGCTTGCCCGGCGTCGAGGATGGGAGCGCCGTCGAAGGGTAGGACGCAAAGCCGCCGGCGGGTTTGCGCCAGCTCAACCGCCGCGCAGGAAGGCGCCCTCACGCTCCGGGCCCTGGCTGCGCCGACACCACCAGCCGCAGGCCGGGCTCGGCGGGCTGCGCCGACAGCACCCAGCCGTGCGCCTGGGCGATCTCCTGGCAGATGGCCAGGCCCAGCCCGGCGCCGTGGTCGCGGCGGTGAGCGCCGCGCCAGAAGCGCGTGAACAGCTTGGGCAGCTCGCCGGCCTGCACGCCCGGCCCCTGGTCACGGACCGACAACGACGTGCGCTCCACGGCGATGCTGACCACCGTGCCGGCCGGCGCATGCTGGATCGCGTTCTCCAGCAGGTTCTTGAGCAGCGTGAACAGCGCTCCGCGATCGGCGTGCCAGGCGCCGACGTCGCCGCTGTCCACCAGCTCGATGGCCACGCCGGCCGTGCGGGCCATGCGGCGCAGGTAGCCGGCGGCCTCCCGGGCGACGTCGCCGACGTGGGTGGGGGCGAAGTCGTAGTTGTGCGCTTCGCTCGCCTCGGCCAGCAGCAGCAGTTGCTGGACCTGTCGGGTCATGTGCTCCAAGTCGCTGAGCAGCGCGTCGCGGTCGCCGTTGGCTTCCAGCAATTCGACCTGCGCACGGATCAGCGCCAGCGGCGTCTTCAGCTCGTGGGCTGCCGTGGCCAGGAAGTCCTGCTGCACACGGTAGCCGCGCTCCACCCGCTCTAGCACACGGTTGAAGCTCTCCACCAGCGGTGCGATCTCGGTCGGCACGCTTTCACTGGGCAGGCGCGCATGCAGCGACTGCGGCGAGATGGCGGCGGCCGACGCCGAGACGGCCTGCAGCGGCTTCTGCACCTGCCTGAGCATGACGTAGGTGCAGACGCCGAACACGAACAGCAGCACCGCGCTGAACAGCATGATGCCGATGCCCATGAAGGGCAGCGCGAACTCCAGCCGCAGCAGCTCGGCCAGCCGGGTGCTGGCCGCCATCTGGAGGAACCAGGTGCGGCCGCCATGGTCGACGACCGCGGTGGCGCCACGGATCGACTTGCCGGCGCGGTCGAACGCAAACCGCCCCTGCTGCGGCCGCCCCACCGCAGCGCCGTCCGCCGGCCACAAGGCCGCGCCATCCTGCGACTGCAAGACCACCCGCCCGGCGCTGTCCAGCACCCGGTAGGCAAGGTCGTCCTTCATGGTCTGGAAGATCCAGGAGACCTTCTGCAACCGGTTGTCGAAGCCGATGGGCGTGCCCGCCGCATCGAACGCCAGGTGTTCGGCCAGCGCCTCGGCGTGCTCGCCCATGTCTTCCTCGACAAAGATCGGGCTCCTGAACGTCAGCAGGCCCTTGACGGCCAGCACGATGACGAGCGCGCTCAACACCACGCCCGTGACGTAGGCCGCGATCATCCGGGCGCTGAGGCTATTCGTCCACGCTCGTTTCACGAAGGGCATAGCCAAGACTTCTCGCGTTGATGATGCGCAGCTGCGAGCCGATGGCCAACAGCTTGCGGCGCAGGCGGTGCAGCGCCACGTCCAGCGCGTTGGGCGTCACCGGCTCGCCCAGGCCCCAGCCTGCCGCCTCCAGTGCACTGCGGCGCACGGTGTCGCCGGCCTTCTCGATGAGCAGCAGCATGATCTGCATCTCGGCCGCCGCCAGGCTGACGCATTCGTCCCCGCAGCACACGGTGCCGGCGTCCGGGCGCAACTGCAGGTCACCGTGCTGCGGCGCCAGCGAGCGGCTTTGCACCGAGCGCCGCAGCAGCGCCCGCACACGGGCCACCATCTCGTCCATCGCAAACGGCTTGGCCAGGTAGTCGTCGGCGCCCGCCTCCAGGCCTTCGACACGGTCATGCAGCGCGTCCCGCGCCGTCAGCACCAGGCAGGGCGTGCCCTGACCGGCGGCGCGCAGCTGTTTCAGCAGGTCCAGGCCATCGCCGCCCGGCAGGCCCCGGTCGAGCACCAACGCACGGTAGGGCACCTGCTGCAGGGCCGACCACGCGGCGCTGGCGCGGTCGACGACATCGACCGCGATACCCGCGTCGTTCAGGCCCTTGCAGATCAGGCGCGCCAGTCGTTCGTGATCCTCGACCAGCAGGATGCGATGCATCAGAAGCGGTACAGGTAGCCCATGAATACGCGGTTCTCGGTGGAGCGGCCGACCAGTGGGCTGTCCTTGATCTCCTTCGCGAGACGGGTCACGCCCACATCGACGAAGACGGAGTTGCGCGGGTCGAACAGGTAGGTGCTGCGCAGGCTGAATTCGGTGTTGACACCGGCCTTGCCGCTGTAGGCCGCACGGCCGGCGGTGGTTTCGCCGGCACGCACGCCGAAGTAGTAGTCGACGTACTTCTTGTCGTACCAGGTCGCGCCCAGGCGCGGCGCCAGCATCACCTGCTGGCCCAGGCGCCAGTTCTTCTCCAGGCTCAGGCTGAAGCGCTGGCCCTTGCTGTGGCCGGTCGCGTCGGCCGTCCACTCGGCGCCGAGGTTGGCGATGTCGTTGTGCCAGGTGGCCTTGCCACCGGCCCAGAACCCGCTCTTGCGCTTGGCCATGCCGCCAAGGACGGGTGCGTCATCGGCCTCGTAGCCGCTGCCGTCATACCGGGCCACCAGCCGAAACGCGATGTGCTGGCTGTCGCTGATGCCCAGCCGCGGCAGCTTGACCTCCGCGCCGGGGCCGAACACACGCACCCAGCTGTTCTCGTAATAGATCAACGGCAGCGCCCGGTTCTCGCGGTCGGCACCGGTATAGGGCTTCTGCGCCGAGATCGCACCGATGCCCAGGCCCCAGGCGGAGGATTCAGCACCCTCGCCCGCCGCAACCGCGAGCATGGGCAGCGACAGTCCAAGCACTGCGCCAGTGCGCACCGCGCGCCCGAGTGCCTGCGAGAGAAGGGATTGAGAGAGGTACAGCATTCGCATGGAGAGTTCCGAGCCGGGCAGCAATGAAGGGGAGACTATCGTCGATGGCGCTGCCTTACTGCCCACTTACTGCCCACCGGCCGGGGCGGCCCGTCGCCGGTGCCGGCGGCACCTGTTCAGCTGGCTGCCAACGCGCGCCTGGCGGGCTGCGCCAAGACGCAGAGCCGGGACCCGCTGTAGGCCGTGAACCGCAACACCTTGCCTTGAAAGAGGGGCTGGGCCCGCTGACGTGTCAGGGACACCTGAGGAAAACACCCTCGACCCGGCACGCGCCGCGCGGGCCCACGAGGTTGGGCCCGACGCGGGTCAGGGTCGAGCCGTCGCTGGCGGTGCAGGTGGCGCCGTTGCAATGCGTCACGGTGGCGGGCGCCTCCCAGCGCAGCAGCGGCTCCGAGCCCAGCGGCTTGGGTAACGCACGCGCCTGCGGCAGGGCCGGCGCCTGACGGGGAGCAGACGGTGCAGCCCAGGTGCGCTGCGACGGCGGCGGCGACGCGGTGAGCCCGCCCAGGCAGGCATCGGCCACGCGCTTGCGCTGCGGCTGCAGCCGCGCAGCCACGGCGTCACGCCGCTGCACGTCTGGCTGCGCCGCGCGGGCCGCCGCGAGGGCGTCCTCGGCGTCTGCCAGCGCCTTCAGCGCGGTGCTGCAGGCGGGCGACTTCGGCAATTCGTCCGCGTGGGCCACGCCGCAAAACGAGGCAGCCATGAGGAGGACAGCGAAGGGCGCTTGCATGATGGCGCTAGCTTGCGCCATGTCGCTGCTGGTCGCTGTAGGCGATCGCCCTGCCCCCACGTCCGACGTGGCAACGCCGCCTACTCCGTGACGCCGAACAACGGCCCCAGCGCGTGCCAGCGGTCGTTGCGGCCCAGCTTGGGCGAGTAGAGGCTGGAGACGGCGCCGTCGAGATACAGCGCGTCCTGGCACAGCAGCTCGTCGCGCAGGAAGCTGGCGAACTCGTGGAAGCTGACGGGCCGCTCGCTGATGACGAAGATCGCCTGCCCGCCCGAGGCGCAGACGCCGTTGCGGATGTAGCGAGACGCCGACGAGGCGCGCAAGGCCGGATGGATCTGGCCGTTCTTCAGCAGCAACGGGCCGGATTGCGTGGCCAGGCGCACGCCGTCATGGGCGGCCGCCGGGTAGTCGACCGCATCGACGATGCGAGCACCGTTGGCATCGACGAGGAACACGCCGTTGGGCTTGAGGAAGAAGTTGCCTTGGCCGTCGCTCAGGTTCAGCGGCGCCAGCTCGCGCCCGTCGATGACGAGCAGGCCCACCGGGCCACCGTCCGCGTGATACATGCCGGCATTCATGCCGAAGCTGAGCGTCCTGCCCTGCGGTTTCAGCCAGGCTGCGAGGCGGTCCAGGCGGCGCAGCGGCTGGCCCGTGTCGTCTTGCCAGAACAGGCGCAACGCCTGCCTGGCCGGGTCGACGCGCACGACGGTGAAGAGGCTGTTGCCCTCGGCGCTGGCCGCGAGGCCGGTGAGCACCAGCGCCAGCGCGACCAGGCAGCGCTTCATCGCCTTTGACCCCGCAGCGGCCTGAGCCGGTCACGCAGGTCGTTGTGATCCATCTCGTACATCAACGCCAGCAGCCGCCCGATCTCGCCCTTGGGAAAGCCCTCGCGTGCAAACCAGCCGAGGTAGTTGCCCGGCAGGTCGGCGATGAGCGTGCCCTGGTGCTTGCCGAATGGCATCTCGGTGGTGACGAGTTTGAGGAGGTCTTCCGGGTTCATCTGGGCAGTGTGCCAGCGTGTCGGCGGGCCCTCTTGTGAAGGACGCAGCCTCTTCATCGACGGCAGGACTCGCTTGCTGCGCGAACGATTTGCAGCGGGCGCCGCCATCGGCGGTCCGCCGCCGGAGTCGGGCTGCCTGGCATGACGCAGTCGCCAGCGCACCCGGCGGGTTGACGGTGCAACGAACGGTGTGGAAGGTGCTGCGGTCGTCCAGCCTCGCTGCCTGCGGCTGTCGACGTCAACCCGCGCCGGAATGTCTGCGGCTCGAAGCGTTGGAATGGTGTTCCCGACCGGTTGCCGCCGCAGGCCCGAGGCACGCGGGCGTAGGCAATGTGCCCAAAGCGGAAGCTCGTGATCGACGACTAAGGCCGGCAACGCAGCGGTTGCGCTCGTCCGTGGCAGGTAGCCAGGTTCACGCTCTGGGACGCGAAGGCGTCAGGGTGGCCGCAAGTCGGTTTACGTAGGGACCCGTTGCTTGACGGACGCAAATAGTTCAGAAAATAATGAATTAACGAATTTGCTAATGATTGACGCCTACCAGATGACCGCTGCGCTCGACAAGATCTTCGAAGCCCTTGCCTCTGGCCCGCGCCGGCAGATCCTGGCCTACCTGTCCGAGGCCGAGCTGACCACCTCTGAGCTGGCCCAGCGCTTCGCCATGAGCGCGCCGGCCATATCGCGCCACTTGTCGGTGCTAGAGAACGCGGGCCTTGTCACCAGTGAGCGGCGCGGCCAGTTCGTGCATTACGCCATCAACCGCGACAGCCTCGTCACCAGCCTCACCGGCTACGCCTTCGAGCTCTGCCCAGTGGGGCGTCCGCTCAAGCGCGAGTCCAAGACCATCGCAAAGACTCCCGCACCCAAGCCCGTCCTGAAGTCAGTCAAAGGCTGAAGCCATGCCGAACTGCCCCGTCGCGCTCGACACCCACCGCGTGCGCGCCGCCGTCCCGTCCGACGTGCTGCTGGGTCGCGTCTGCTGGTCACCGTTGAAGTCTCTCTGGTTCACCAGCATGGCGCTCGCGGCCGTCATTGGCGGACTCGCCACCTTCACCTGGGCGGCTTTTGGAGTCTTCTTGGCATGCACCGCCTTCCTGCTGCTGTTTGGCCACTCGCTGGGCAGCCACCGCAAGCTCATCCATGACAGCTTTCAGACGCCCAAGTGGCTGGAATACGCTCTTGTCTACAGCGGCGTGCAGGTCGGGCTGGCTGGTCCTCTCGGCCTCCTTCGCCAGCACGAGTTGCGCGACTACGCTCAACGCCTGCCCGACTGCCATGACTACCTGCGCCATGGCAGCAGCTTCTGGCGCGACGCCTGGTGGCAATTGCACTGCGAGCTGCGGCTTGAGCGCGAGCCCGCCATAAACATCGAGTCGCGCATCGCCGGCGACCGCTTTTACCGGTTCCTGGAGCGCACCTGGATGCTGCAACAGCTCCCGCCCGCGCTGCTGCTGTTCGCCCTCGGCGGCTGGAGCTTCGTGTTCTGGGGCACGTGCGCCCGCGTCACGGCGTGTGTGTTTGGCCACTGGCTGATCGGGTACTTCGCGCACAAACACGGCGGCATGCACCATGTGGTGGACGGCGCCGCTGTACAGGGCCGCAACATCCCGCTCACCTCGCTGCTCACCATGGGTGAGAGCTGGCACAACAACCACCACGCCTTCCCCGGATCGGCGCGCCTCGGCCTGTATGCGGGCGAGTGGGACCCGGGCTGGTGGATGCTGCTCGTGCTGCGAAAACTGGGCCTGATCTGGAACATCCGTTTGCCTGAGGATTTGGCCATGCGGCCGGAGCTGCGGGCGTTGGACAGCGCGGAACCGGCATCTGCCGCCCTGCGCTCACCCCGCTTCGCCGACGCTTGGAGCCTGCTGGCCCACGCGAACCACGATGGCATCCACTGCGAAGGCCCGGCCAGCCTACTGAGCGTCAAGCTGCTGCACCGCCTGCTGGGTGCCGGTTTCACCCACAGACCCGCGGCACGCCGCCTGATCGTGACCGCTGCGGGCGTTCAGTTCGCGGGCCTGCCGGCGCTGTGTATCGCGTTGGCTGCTCGTTCGGGCCCGGCCAGACTGCTGGCCATACTCGCTCTGCCGCTGGCCTTCGCGGCCGAGCGGATTCGGCAGGGGTTGAGATACGGCTGAGACTCGGCGAAGGTGCCGGAACGTATCGTCGGCCGTTCAACTGCAGGACATCCACCGCCACTTTCGTTCAGCTTGGGCGGACCATGAAGCGCTCAGCGCGGAGGACGCAGCTGCTCGCCCCACGCGCGCCGCCACAGCCACGGCAGGCCGCGGCCCAAGTCCATCCTTGCGCCCAACTGCTCCGGGCGCGCCAGCGGCCGCACGCCGTTGCTTCGTTCGGCGACCGCGAACGTGAAGATGTAGCTCGGCTCCTGGCCCATGCGCAAGTCGGTCACGAACAGCCGGTCATCGTCGGCATGCAGCTTGTAGAAGCCTTTGCTGAAAGCGGTGATGCGCTGCACGCCTTCGATGTCTTGCAGCGCGTTGCTCAGCGCGACGCCGCGTTCGAAGCGGTCGAATGCGATCCGCGGCTCGGCATCGAGCAGTGAATAGAAGCCTTCGTGATAGTGCGGGCCGGCCAGGACGACCACGCGCCACAGCACGCTGTTCAGAGGCGTGGGCGTCACCAGCAGTTTTTCGGCGGCAATGCCTTGAGCGGCCAACGAGTCACGTGCCACGCGCTCCACATGCGCTTGCGCCGCCACGCCCCAGGCCAGGTACGCAGTGCTGAGCAACAGCCCGGCGGCGTTGGCCGTCAGGCCGCGCGTGCTGCCGCGCGACGCCAGCGCCCAGCCCGCGCCGGCGAGCAGCGGTAACGTGTACAGCGGGTCGATGATGAAGACGCTGCCGACCCCGAACGGCCGATCGCTGAAGGGCAGCGCAAGCTGCGTGCCGTAGACGGTCATCGTGTCCAGCAGCGGGTGTGTCACCAGCGCCAACCACATCGCCAGCCACCAGCGCCGCCACTGCGGCCACTCGCGGTGCAGCCGTGCAATCGCGGCTGCCAGCGGCAGAGAAAACAGCGTCAGCCAGAACAGCGCATGCGTCTCGGCGCGGTGCAGCACCATGTTGCGGATCGGATCGCCGTGTTCGATCAGCACGTCGAGGTCAGGCAAGGTGCCGGCCACGCCGCCCCAGAGCGCGGCCTTCCACACCGCAGTGCGCCGGCCCAACACGGCCACACCGACGGCGGCCCCGAGAGCGAGTTGTGAGAGGGAATCCATGCGCGCGATTCTGCGTGCTTCGCTGCAGCCGCTACAGGCCGCCTTGGGCCAGGCTTTCTAACGCGGCGGCCAAAGCCGTGCACAGAGCCAGCCGCCCAGCGCGGCGCCGGCGGCCATGCCCAGCAGGCCGGGCCAGCCGCGCGTCGCATCGATGAACACGGGCATGGGCGCGAGCGCGTCCACCGCACGCACGGCGACCACCATCCCCGTGCCGGCGGCGGTGGTGAAGAACGCGGTGCGCGCCGCCGGCCACCGCTGGGCCAACCACGCCGCCAGACCCAGCGCCGGCAGCCAGCCGGCGGCCAGGATGCCGGCGTAGACCGGGGCAAAGCCGGCCAGGTCTTGCAGCGTGGTGAGCGCACGCAGGCCCGGCGGCACCGGCACGCCCAGGGCCACCAGCGCCTGCAGGTTGAACTGCGTCTGCACGACCGAACCCCAGGCGGCCGCCAGCAGCCAACCCGCGCCCAGCGCCCGCACGACGCGGGGCCAGCGCCGTGCCCCAGCGTGGCCTGCCGCCATCGAAGAACCCAGAGAAGTCATGAGGAGTGCCGGTGTTCCATACTGCCCGGATGATGCGACATGCACTGATAGGCCTGCTGGTCGCCATGTTGAGCGCGGGCGCGGCGCGCGCCAAAGACTATCGCGTAGACACCGTGGCCGCCGGCCTCGTCCACCCCTGGGCCCTGGCCTTCCTGCCGGACGGGCGTCTGCTGGTCACCGAAAGACCGGGGCGCCTGCGCGTCATCGAGCCCGGTGCCAATGGCCAGTTGGCGCTGCGCAGCGCGCCCGTGCAAGGTCTGCCCGCCGTGATGGCGCAAGGCCAGGCGGGGCTCTTCGACCTGCTGTTGCACCCGCGGTTCGCCGAGAACGGGCTGCTCTACCTCTCCTTCGCCCACGGCACGCTGGCGGCCAACCACCTGCGTGTGGTGCGCGCGCGCTTCGACGGCACGCGGCTGCTCGACGTGACCCCGGTCTTCACCTCCCAGCCGGCCAAGCAGGCCAGCCAGCATTTCGGGGGGCGCATGGCCTGGCTGCCCGACGGCACGCTGGTGCTGGGCATGGGCGACGGCAACCTGGAGCGCACCGACGCGCAGCGCCTGCACACCCACCTGGGCAAGCTGATGCGCATCCATGCCGACGGCAGCGTGCCGCGCGACAACCCGTTCGTCGCCACCGCCGGTGCGCGGCCCGAGATCTACAGCCGGGGCCATCGCAACCCGCAGGGTCTGGTGGCGGTGGACGGCGTGCTCTACGCGCATGAACACGGCTCACGCGGCGGCGATGAACTCAACCGCATCTCAGCCGGTGCGAACTACGGCTGGCCCATCACCACCGGCGGCATCGACTACACCTATGCACGCATCACACCCTACCGCAGCCTGCCGGGCATCGAGCCCCCGCTGCTGGAATGGACGCCCTCCGTCGCGCCGGCCGGCCTGGCCTGGTACGACGGCGCGCTGTTCCCCGCCTGGCGCGGCAGCCTGTTCGTCGCGACGCTGAAGGAGCGCAGCGTGCGCCGCGTGCCGATGGCAGGCGGCACTGCGGGCGTGCAAGAAGTGCTGTTCCAGGAGCTGGGCGAACGCCTGCGCGACGTGCGCGTAGGCCCGGACGGCGCGCTCTACCTGCTGAGCGACAGCGTCGAAGGGCGGGTGCTGCGCGTGCGGCCCAAGTGAGCGCAACGCTACCGCCACCACCCTGGTGCAGGGGAGGCAGGTGCGAGGCTCTTTGGCGCTTGACCGGCGCTCGGTGCGGGCCAGCCCCGCGGTAAGCCCCCTGACGGCTGCGTCATGTCTGCGCGCAGGCCGTGAGTCAAAACGCCCAATGTCCGCTGCGCTTGTTTACCGTCAAGATAGAGGGCGTCGAGCAACAACCAGGAATGCTCAGGTGGATTGGGTTCTCATCGTCTTCGTTCTGTTCAAGGGTGTGGTGTTCGTCGCGGGCATGTATTTCGCGATCAAGTGGCACTACGACCGCGAGAGGAAGTCGGTGGGCCGCCGCGCGCTACTCGGGATGGCCGCCAAGTTCGCCGCCGTGTTCGTGCTGTTGCTCCTCGTCCTGCTGACCTTGACCTTCGGGCTGGCCAGGACGCTCGGCATGGACTTGAGCCTGCCATGAGGACCGAGGAACGCGCGCGATTTTTCGCCATGGATAAATTCTTGCTGCAACAGCAGGTGCTGGAACGCCTCGCCGAAGACCTGTTGCAAGCCGAACAGGCCGCGCGGGTGGCGCATGAAACAGCGACGCACGAAGAGAACATCGCCGAGAACAAGTACGACACATTGGGTCTCGAAGCGGCCTATCTGGCCACCGGGCAGGCGCGACGCGCCGAAGCCATCCGCCAGGCGATGTCCAACTGGCGGCAGTTCCGCCCAGGCACCTACGACGCCAGCAAAGGGATACAGCTGGGCGCGCTGGTCTGCCTCGTCGATGCCGACGACAGGCAGCAACAGCTCTTTCTCGGCCCGGCGGGCGGCAGCATGGCGTTGGTGAGCGGCGATCAGGTCGTGCAGGTCATCAGCAGCGAAGCCCCGTTGGGCGGGGCCATGCTGGGCAAGTGCGAGGGGGACGAGGTGTCGATCCAGGTCGGTCCAACCCGACAGCAGTTCGAGGTGCTGTGGGCTCGTTGACGTTCACGCCGGAGTCTTGATCGTGCACGCATCACCCTCCCCCGCAGGCCCGGCGTTGCCGCGGCTCTACACCTTTCGACGCTGCCCCTACGCGATGCGCGCACGCATGGCGCTGCTGCACGCCGGGCAGGACTTCGAGGCGGTAGAGGTCAGCCTGCGCGCCAAGCCGGCCAGCTTGCTGGCCTTGTCGCCCAAGGCCACGGTGCCGGTGCTGCAGTTGCCCGATGGCCGCGTGATCGAGGAGAGCTGGGACATCATGCGCTGGGCACTGGCTTCACGCCATGCGCAGGGCTGGTGGGAGCGGGCTCAATCGCCTGAAAACCTTACGCTGGTGCAGCGCAACGACGGCGACTTCAAGCGCCATCTGGACCGCTGGAAGTATCCCCAGCGTTACGCGGGCGAGGCCCTCACGCCAGACGCACACCGCGACCGGGCGCTGGAGGCGCTTCTGCAACCGCTGGAGGCCCGGCTGCACAACGCCCCTTACCTGGGCGGCGACGCGCCATGCGCCACCGACCTCGCCGTGATGCCCTTTGTCCGCCAGTTCGCCGCGGTGGACCCGGCGTGGTTTGCAACACTGGACTTGCCGTCGGTGCGGTCCTGGCTGAACG
>Ga0114942_1000105_pt1 | contig 22329 bp, 24 predicted proteins | sample LowerColdCreek_FD_88674 | JGI IMG/M metagenome (GOLD analysis project Ga0114942, IMG submission 88674) | Groundwater microbial communities from Cold Creek, Nevada to study Microbial Dark Matter (Phase II) - Lower Cold Creek | ecosystem: Environmental > Aquatic > Deep subsurface > Groundwater ... | reverse complement strand
CATCCGTATGCCCGAGCACTACGGCGCGCTGTCACCCATCCTGCACGTCGTGCCGTTGCAATTGCTCGCGTATCACACGGCGTGCGCGAGGGGAACGGATGTCGACAAGCCTCGCAATTTGGCGAAGAGCGTGACCGTCGAATGACGGGCGCGGGCGTCGCCAAGTTGGGACGCAAAGCGGCCTGAGCGGCGAAGCCGCTGGACGGGGTTTGGTCGTGGCGCGTGGCGACACGACACAAGCCCCGCAGTTTGGCGAAGAGCGTGACCGTCGAATGACGGGCGCGGGCGTCGCCTGACTGTTCTCGCCGAATGAAGTCGGAAACACCAAGTGGCCCGAATGTCGGAAACAACCGGGGCCTCCTGGGTGTTCCGCCTGTGTCAAAGCGCCCATTCAGAAACTTGAATCGGGCCTATCAGGCCCGGCGCGGCGCCTCTTGAGCTCTCCACCCAGGGGCTTTGCGCCAGCCCGTCGATTGGGTACGGTCTGCCCATGAGCGACACGACCCGAGGCATGGAGACGCGTGTCCCGCTGCTGCAATGGCTGCCGGGCGAGACGTTCTACAGCCTCTGCGCCCGGCACACCGGTTCAGCGTTTATCCCATCAGTGGCTACACCACCAGGGCACTCTTCGGCCACAGCCACGCCGGCAATCAGCATCACTTCCCGAGCCGCCTTGACTCCATCGTGCAGCGCGTCGAAGGCATCCACGGTGGTGCCGAGCGTGTTGCCTTTCGTCGGCACGTGGACACAACGAGGCCGAGGCCGCACAGCAGCATTGCCCAGGTCTGGGGTTCCGGAATAGCCGGTGGGGGCGCGATGCCGGTGGGCACGCCGACGATCGTGAAGTCGGCATAGGCCGGGTCGTCAATGCTGAAGGTGGGGTCGACTTCGATCGAGGCATTGCCGAACAACGTCATAGGGTCAAGTCCGTCACCGAGCGCCTGGTATCCCAGATAAGCGCTGGCCTGGAGGTTGACATTGATGTCGGTGTTGGACCAGACCCATATCGTCTGGTCCAGTGTGCTGCTGCCGCCACCGCAGTTGCGGCAGAACGAGTTGCCAAGGCTGCCCACTTGGTAGCTGGTCTGCAGCGATATCCGGGCGCCGCTGTTCGTATACGGCGTGGGACGGGCCGATCCGATTTGCAAAGAGGCCTCGTTGACGACTCTCCAGGCCTTCGTGGGCGCCGTCGAGCTGGCACCGTCGACAAACTTCACGACCTGCCCACTCTCATCGGTCACGTGGATCGCACTGCTGGACAGCAGGCCATAGACGTGGACCGGAACCAACGTGTCAGGCGTGCCGTCCACGCGGAAGCTGTAGCCGTAGGCGGCGACTGAGCCGCTGCTGTAGAGACCGCCTTTGAGTAGTGGCCCGGCGCCCGGCGCGAAGACCGTCGCAGCGATGGCGAACCCACCTCGGTAGCCACTGGCAAAGGCATAGCCGCCGCCGATATTCAGCCCGTCCATCATCGGCTCCTGCACCCCGGCGGACAGGCAACCTCCGTCGATGTACGGGCTGCACGTGGTGGCGTACAGCTGCGTGTATTCATTGTCGGCTTGGGCTGTGGCCGGAATGCCAACGATTGCCAAACCAGCCAACGCGAGCGAGGCGAAGCTCTCGAGCCGGGACATGTTGGACTTGTCTCGATGCATACGGCGTTTGATTTGGCTCGAAAAGGTGGTCATCGCTGAGGTCCCGGTTGAAGGTCTGCGGTTTGTGTCGGTCGGGCAGGAAGTGAGCGCTCGAGCGCAATGTCCAGAGGTCTCCATCTACGAACGAGATATCCGATCAAGTTTGGACATGGCCGATGCAAGACGACGGCTGTCCGACTCTGTGGTGGGGAGGACCAAGCCCGCGCTGCTGCCGTTGCGCGAGGCTGCAAGGGCAGGCTGGCCAACGCGGGCTCCGTCTTTGCGTCGGATGGATAGAGGCGGCCATGGCCAAACAGCGGGACATCTCAGCGCGCTTTGCGCGGCAGCACCGGCCTGACGATGTCCTGTGGCGGATGCGGGCTACGTGTGACGAGTCCATCAGTAACGTCTGCAGGTGCCGGTTCTTGATGACTTCGGCGGTGACCGTCATCCACAAGATGAGGCCGGTGTGGTTGACCGTATGGCTGAAGCCGGCATCGACATGCTTTGGCCTGCCCAGGCGATGTCCATTCCTGAAGGCCGATCTCGTTCACCTTGACATGGCTGCGCGATGTCTCGCGCCGTCGAGTAAGGGCACGATGGAACCGCTTTTCAAGGCGCTGCTGACAGCAGGCACGGTATTGCTGGTGATGGTGGCTGCGCACATCGGCGGCCGCCGTTCTGCAGGCGTGGTTGCCGCACTGCCAACCATCACGGCACCGACGCTGGCCTGGCTGGCGGATGAGCACGGGATCGCGTTTGCGATCAGTGCGGCTGTCGGCAGCATCGCCTCCTGCGGCATGCTGGCGGTCTTTGCGCTGGTCTACGCCCGCGCTGCCCGCAGCAGTGGCTGCGGCGTCGCCCTGATGTGCGGTCTCTGCGGCGCCCTCGCTGTCGCACTGCCGGCTGCGGCCGCCAGCGCCGATCTGACCTGCGCCCTGGCGTTGGGTGTGGCCAGCAGCGTGCTCGCCTTTGCCGCGATGCCCAGATCGCGCAAGGACTCGCTGGCGACACGAATTTCACTGCGCCTGATGCTCTTCGTCGCAGCCACTTCGGCCGGCGTCGCCGCCTGTGCTTCATCCGTTGGCCCGTCGATGGGCGGCTTTGCAACCGGGCTTCTCGCGTCGCTGCCATTGGTCGCAGGGCCGGTGGCCATGGCTGAGCATGTCGCCCATGGGCATCGCGCTGCCGCGCATTTCCTGCGCGGCTATGTTCACGGGCTGTTTGGCAAAGCAGCGTTCGGCGCGGTGTTTGCCTGGCTTGCCCCGTATGCCGGTGCCTTCACAGCGCTGTCACTGGCTTGTCTGTGCGCCTGCGTCGTGTCCACGGTCAGGGCGCGCCCGATGTACGTGCGAGACCGACTGGCAATGGCACGAACACCACGCCGGACCGAGTGACGTGAGGACGATGCCATGCACATCCTAGGGAGCCATGAGGTCACAGGCTGGGCCACGTCACCTGTACGATCCTCGCTCGCAGAACGGATGAAGACGGGACGACGAGATGGGGGAAGTCACGTTGCTGATCGAACGGGCGCGCGATGGCGACCGTCAGGCCTTCGACCGGATCTTCGAGCTGCTCTATCCAGAACTTCGGCAAGTCGCGCACCGGCGCTTGTCCCGCAGCTCCCGCGACGGACTGATGGAGACGACCGCCCTGGTCAACGAGTGCTATCTCAAGCTTCTCAAGCGGGAGACTCTGACACCTGGAGACCGGTCTCATTTCCTCGCCTACTCGGCGACGGTGATGCGCTCGATCATCGTGGATGCGGCCCGCTTGGCGAAGACGGACCGCCGCGGGGGCGATGCAGATCAAGTCACGCTCGACTCGGAGCTCCTCGGCGCCCTGCCGACCGCGTCCGACGAGATCTTGGCATTGCACGCCGCGCTGGAAGACCTCAGCCGCATCGACGAACGACTGGGGAAGGTGGTCGAGATGCGCTACTTTGGCGGGCTGGACGACGATGAGATCGCCGACGCACTGGGCCTGTCGTCGCGCACCGTGCGACGCGATTGGGACAAGGCGCGTCTGCTACTCGCCCATGCATTGCGAAACTGACAATGCTGACGCGGCCGGGATGCTGGCGTGACACCGATTTCGCACTTGGGCGCTGATTGGCCCGCAGTCAGTGCGCTGCTGGACGAGGCCCTGGACCTCCCAGCGTCCAATCACGAAAGCTGGCTGAACGGGCTTGTCGGCAAGGACGCTCTGCACCGGGAGACGCTGCGCTTGCTCCTCAATCAGCGGCACGCCGTCGAGACCGACGACTTTCTGGGCCGATTGCCCGAGCTGCACGTCGACCGGTTGGAAGCACCGTCAGTCGCGCTGGGTGCAGGCAGTCACGTTGGTGCCTACCGCCTCATCTCGCAGATCGGGTGCGGCGGCATGGGAACCGTGTGGCTCGCCGAACGCTCGGACGGCTTGATGAAACGTCGCGTGGCGCTGAAGCTGCCGCGCATCGTATGGGGGGAGGCTTTCGCTGAGCGTCTGGCGCGAGAACGCGAGATCCTCTCAACCCTCGACAACGCGCACATTGCGCGTCTGTACGACGCCGGCATCGATGTGCATGGGCGACCGTTCCTCGCGATGGAGTATGTCGAAGGCGAGTCGATCCAGACGTATTGCCGTGTGCACTCACCGAGCTTGCTTGACCGCATTGCCTTGCTGCGGCAGGTGATGGCGGCGGTGGCCCATGCGCATGCGCGGCTGGTCGTGCATCGCGATCTGAAGCCCAGCAACATCCTTGTCAACAAAGACGGGCAGGTGAAGCTGCTGGACTTCGGCATCGCCAAACTGCTGGAAGGTGACCAGACACGCGAGACCGCGCTGACCGAGATCGGAGGCCATGCGATGACGCTGGACTACGCGAGCCCGGAGCAGATCCGAGGCGAGCCGTTGGGCACAGCGAGTGACATCTACAGCATGGCGGTCGTCGCCTACGAGCTGTTGTGCGGGGTGCGGCCCTACCGGCTCAAGCGCGCAAGCGCCGCCGAGCTGGAGGAGGCCATCGCGACAGGCGAGCCGCCCATGGCCAGTGGCTGCGCATCGGATCCCAGGGTGGCAGGCCAGCTGCGCGGGGACCTGGACTCGATTCTCAACAAGGCGCTCAAGAAGGCCCCATCGGACCGCTATCGGTCGATGGATGCCTTTGCGCAGGACTTGCACCGCTATGTGCAAGGTGAGCCTGTAGAAGCGCGTCCCGACGGCTGGAGCTACCGAGCGTCCAAATTTGTGCGCCGCTACCGTTTGCAGGTTGCTGCGGGTGCCGTGGTCATGATCGCGCTCGTCACGGGCACGTCAGTCGCTTTGTGGCAAGCACGCGAGGCCGTACAAGCGGAGCAGAGAGCGAAGGCCGAGGCCGCTACCGCGCATGCAGTGCAAGCGTTTCTCGAAAGTGTGTTCCTCATCAACTCCGGAGACCAAGCGGACCCGGTCAAAGCCCGAGCCACGACCGCGCGCGAGTTGCTGGACCGTGGCGCTGAGCGCATCGACGTGGAACTGCGGCAACAGCCGGCTGCCCGACTGCGCCTGTTGAGCGTGCTGGCGTCGATGTACGAGAGCATGGCGCTCGTGGACCGGCTGATCGAGGTGCGGCGCAAACAGTGGCATGAAGCACGCAGCTTGTTCGGACCATCCAGCGAAGACAGCGTGACGGCCATGGCCAAACTGGCAGACGCCCTCACCACGGCCGAGCAGCGGCCGGAGGCCGCCGAGCTGCTGCGCCAGGCAGCCGCCATGCTGGATGCGCGGGGTGACCACGACTCCCGCGCGCGGTTCTGGGTCGAGATCACGCAAGCATCGCTCGACCGTCGCATCGACGCTCGACATGGATTGGCAGCGTCGCAGCGTGCGCTCGCCATCGCTCGAAAGTTCCCCCCGGACGCTGCCTTGATGTCCGCCTTGGTGATCCGCGGCGAGAACGCGTCTTTCGTGCAAGAGTACGAACAGGCGCGGGACGCCTATGCCGAGTATGTGAGGCTCGCGCAGGCAAACCCGCCGCTTGGCGCAAATGACCTGGGCTTGGTGCATGGCGCCCTCGCCGAGATGCAAGCCGCCTTGGGACTGTTCGCGGAAGCTGACGCCAGCCAGCGCAAGGGCGTGGCGACGGCGCGTCTGCGTCAGGATCCCCTGAAGATTCACCACGCCCAGTTGCAGTTGGCCATCCTCATGTACCGGACTGGACGGTTCCGTGACGCCCTCGCAGCATCGCAGGAAGCCGCTCGTTGGGCTCACAGCGCCGAAGCGGCTGCATTTCCTGGGCCCGCACACTGGATGAAGGTGAACAACGCGGTGATGTTGCTTGGCTATGGCCGCAGTCAGGACGCGTTGGACGAGACCGATCAAGACCCCTCGCTGACGATTGAGCCTGCCGCTGCGTCCGGACTGGATCTTGCTGCTCTGAGCATTCGATCCCGGGCATTGACTGAACTGGGCCGACTCACCGAGGCGCGTGCAGTGCTGGATCGTGCGCGGTCCCTGTTGAAGCTGTCGAATGGAAAGCTGGCGTCGGCCTCCACCGACCGGGCCGAAAAACTCTGGTTGGTCGAAAGCGGGCGGGCGTCGGAAGCGCTGGCGATGGTCGAGGTCGTTCGCGCCCAGCAACGGCCATCGTCCGCGCGCGCTGCGCCGGACTCGGTCGGCACGCTGGCTGAGCTGGCCTGGCTCAAGCTTGAAGCGGGCGAAGTGACGGCTGCGCAAAAGCTGGCCGAACAAGTGCTCGCGGCCATCAACGCCGGTGGCCAAGCGGCCTATCAGCGTGACCACGAGGCTCGCGCGACCTTGGTGCTCGGGCGCGCCCTGCTTCACCAAGATCTTGCACCCCAGGCGTTGCCCCTGCTGGGCAAAGCGGTGCAGCAGCACCTTTCGCTTTATGACCCCGACCGCAGCCCTGCGGTCGCAAGGGCGTGGTCGGCGCTGGCCGAGGCGCGCCGTGCGGTGGGTGACCCGCGCGCTGCAGAGGCCGCCGCAGAGGCGCGACGCGTGCGGTCCAAGTTCAGGCTGAGCTGATCAAGGTCTCCCGTCGGCAGTCGCCTGACAGCCGCTCAACGGGGTTGGGTCGTGGCGCGCATCGACACGACACAAGCGGCGCAAATGGCGAGTCGGTGACCGTCGAATGACGGGTGCGGGCGTCGCCCTGGCACCACTTCTGCCCGACACCGGGCCTGGCGCCAGCGTCGGCGTCAGCCGGGGCGGGATATCGCTGCCGCAGCAGTGCCGCTGCGCAGCAGGCCGTCGATGAAGGCCTTGCTGGCCTGGCTGGCATCCGGGTGGCCGCGCCAACTCTGTGCCAGCGCCCGCAGTGCCGACCTGACCTCGCGCGGCATGGTGCCGTCCAGCGGGTCGTCGGCCACGGCGCACAGGTGATCGGCATAGAGCCTGCGCGCGTCAGCGTCGCAGTCCAGCAGTTCCATCACGGTGGCCGCCAGGGTCTGGAACTGCTCGGGGGACAGCTGTGCCGGCTCGCGGCCGGGCCAGGCGGCCAGGCAGAGGTATTCGATCGGCCCGAGGCTGCGCCGCTGCGCGCCGGGCCGCTGGCCGCCCCAGGCCGCCCGCGAGCCGCTGGGCAGACGGCCCTGGCAGAGCGACTGGGTCAGCGTCTGCGCGACGGCGGCGCGGGCCGCGTATTCACCGCGCAGGTTGACCTCGGCCAGCACACGCAGGAAGGCGGGGTAGAGCTGGTCGCCCAGGCCGGTGCAGATGGCCTCCATCAGCGCCACCGCGCCTTCCTGGCGGGGGCCGAGATCGACGCAGCCGCTGATGAGCGCCTGGGCCGCCTCGGCCCAGCGGGGCTCGGCCAGCAGCTCAGGCAACGAGGGCGGCGAGCACGCGCTCGGCGTGTTGCTGGACCGACAGGCCGCGCTGGTCGGCCGCCACATCGGCGCGCAGGCTGGCCGGGCCGCCAGCACCCAGTCCACCGAGCCCGTCCAGCCAGGCCGTGCCACCGGCTTGCCCCGGCGCTGCGGGCGCATTCAGCGGGCGCAGCGGGGCGGTGGAAAACAGCGACGCGGTGGGTGAAGGAGGGAAGCCGATCATGGCTGATGGGGATATGAGGGCGGTGCTGCGCAGCTTAGCGAGGGCTGGTTCGGCCGGCGATTGCGGCTGCCCCTAATTCGTGGGCGGCGTCGGACCGGCACCTCGTCAGCCGAACAGCCGCTTCAACAGGTCCATCACCACGCTGGGCCTGGCCAGCAGCTCCTCGTTCATCAGCGCCACCAGGCTGCCCAGCTGCAGCAGCAGCACCAGGTGGCCGACGACGGCCTTGATGGACATGGACAGGCTGAACACATTGAGCTGCTGCGCATAGCGGTTGATCAGCCCGAGCACGCCGTCCACCAGGTACAGCAGCACCAGCGACGGTGCCGCCACCAGCAAGGCCAGGCGCAGCATGCGGCCGAACTCGGCCTCGAAGGCCAGCATGCCCCGGGGCATCAGCTGCCAGTCGCCATGGATGGGCCACATCGCAAAGCTGTCCAGCAGCAGCGCGGCGAACAGCATGAGGCCGCCCGAGGCCATGAAGACCCAGCTCGCCAGCCGGGCCAGGAAGGCGCCGGTCAGCGATGTCTGATGGCCCGACAGCGGGTCCAGCACCTGCGCCTGCGATGAGCCGACCTTGGTGTCGATCAACTGGCCGGCCATCTCGAACGACCACATCAACCCGGCGAACAGAAAGCCCAGCGCCGCGCCCATCATGGCCTCACGGCCGTACAGCACGGCCCATTGCCAACCGCTCAGCTGCAGGGGCCTGACCTCCTGCACCAGCAGGCCGAGCAGGCCCAGCGCCAGGAACAGCGAGTTGCGGATCAGCGCCGGGATCAGGTCCTGCGTGAACAGCGGCACCAGCAGGAAGGCCACCGCCACGCGCATCGTCGACAGGCCCAGCAGCAATGCTGCATCGGTCGGGTGGCCGACCCAGAACTCGTACATCAGGGGTTGATCTTGACCATGCCCGGGAACTCGCTGAACACCTTGTCCCCCAGCTGATACAGCGCCCCGCCCAGCAGCGAGGCGGTGATGAAGATGGTGATGACGATGGCGAAGAACTTGGCCACGTATTGCACGGTCTGCTCCTGCAGCTGCGTGGCCGCCTGCACGAAGGCGATCAGCAGGCCGACGACAGCCGCCACGATGATGGGCGGCGCGGACAGCAGCAGCACCAGCCACAAGGCCTGCTGGGTGAGTTGGATGACGTCGCTGTTCATCGAGAGTCCATTCAAGAAGCGTTTCGGGCCGAGCGCCGGGCCGCCCCAAGCCGGCCCGTCTGGCGATGTGCTTGCCGGTCAATCCGGCAAGCATCGCCGCCCCCTCGGGGGGCCGGCCAAGGTAATCCTTGGACGAGGGGCTTCATGTCTGGTAGGTCAGCACGAGGCCATGGGTGAGCTTCACCCAGCCGTCGATCAGCACGAACAGCAGCAGCTTGAACGGCAGCGACACGGTGGTGGGCGAGAGCATCTGCATGCCCATGGCCATCAGGATGTTGGAGATGACGAGGTCGATGACGAGGAAGGGCAGGAAGATCAGGAAGCCGATCTCGAAGGCCACCGTCAGCTCGGTCACCGTGAAGGCCGGCACGACGACGAGGAAGTCGCGCTCGGTGAGCTTGGCGGCCTGCTCGGGCGACAGGCTGCGCTGCGCCGTCTTCAGGAAGAAGGCGCGCTCCAGCGGCCGGCTGTGCTTGATGAGGAACTCGCGCAGCGGCTCCTTGGCCATGTCGGCGGCAGCCAGCATCTCGCTCGTGGAGCCTTTGGCCAGGTTGGGCGCGGCGCTCAGGCGCTCCTGCATCTGCAGGCCCACCGGGTACATCACATAGATGCTGAGGATGAGGGCCAGGCCGTTCATGACGACGTTGGGCGGCACCTGCTGCAGGCCCATGGCGTTGCGCAGCAGGCTGAGCACGACCACGAGCTTGGTGAATGACGTGACCATCACGGCCACGAAGGGCGCCAGGGCCAGCAGGATGACGGTGATGAGTGCCGAGGCCGGCGTGAAGCTGCTCAGGTCCATGGGTCAGAGGCTGTCGATTCGAAAGGCCTTGCCCGTGCCCCAGGGCACGAGGCGGCCATGGGCGCGGACCCCATCGGGCCGTGAGGCCTCGACGAGTTGGCATTGAACGGGCAGCGCAGGGCCCGGCCCGGCCCAGCCCATCACGACGTCCAGCGGCAATGGCTGCTCCCAGCGTGCGACCAGCTGCCAGGGCTGCTCGGCCACGCCAGCTGCCTCGCCGCGAGCGCGCAAGTGCGGCAGGGCCGTGTCTTCCAGCAGCACCAGCCCGCCTGGCTCCAGCGCGGCGACGTCCTGGTCGCTCAGGCGCCATTGCGCCAGCAGGCTCTCCGCGAGCGTGTCATGCCACTGCAAGCCCGGCACGTCGGGCGCCGCAGGCAGTGCACGCAGCGCAGCCCAGGGCAGCGACAGCCGCACCTGCACCTCGGCGCCACGCCAGCTGGCCTGGGCGCCGCTGCCGAGCAGGCTGCCCGTGGCCGCCACCCATTGCCACGGCGCATCCGTCAGCACGCCGGCCGCAGCCAGTGCGTCGAGCAGCTCGCCCGCCAGGTCCAGCACCACGGCCGCCTCCGCCGCGCAGGGCGGCAGGTCGCCGGGTGCCACGTCACCGGCGCTGATGCACAGGCGCGCCCAGCCGGCGAGGTAGTGCCAGGTCTGCGCCTGGGGGGAAGCGCGGGGAATGGAGCTCATGCCCGGCGGCTCACCATCATCCGGGTCAGCTCGGTGACCGAGCGTGCCTTCATCTTGCGCATGCCGCGCGAGCGGTACAGCTCCACGCTCTTGAGCGACAGCTTGATCTCGTCGGCGATGTTCTTGTTCATCAGGCCCTTGACGACCAGCGACAGGACCTGCCGCTCGCGCGGCGACAGCGTTTGCGAGCGGCGGTCGAACTCCTCGCGCGAGCCCTCCACCTCGGTGTCGATGCCGGCGTCCATATCGGTTGGCGCGAAGGCGCGGTCCAGAGCCGCGCTCAGCGCCACGTCGTCCAGCGGCTTTTCCAGCAGCGAGATGGCGCCACGCTTTTGCATCGCCGCTACAGCGAGCGGCACGTCGGCATGGCCGCTCATGTAGATGACGGGCAGGTGGATGCCGCGCTCGCGCAGCGCGTCGTGCAGGTCCAGCCCCGACAGCTCGGGCATGCGCACGTCCAGCATCAGGCAGGTGGAATCGGGCCAGGTCGTGCCCACGGCCACGCGGGCCAGGGACTGCAGCGCATCACGCGGGTCGCCCCAGTCCTTGACCTGGCAGCCAAAGCCTTCGAGCCAGAAGCGCAGCGAGTCGCGGAACTCGTGGTTGTCGTCCACCACGTAGATTTGCCGAGGGGTCATGTCGTCCTCTCCAGAGTCGGTTGGGGCGCCGCCGCCAGCAGCGGCAGCGCAAAGTGAAAGCAGCAGCCACCGGCCTCGCGCCGCGTGAACCACAGGCGCCCCTGGTGCATCTCGATCAGCGAGCGGCAGATGGACAGCCCCAGGCCCATGCCGGTGGGCTTGGTGGAGCTGAAGGGCACGAACAGGCGCGCCTCGGTCTGCGGCGTGATGCCGGGGCCGTTGTCGCCCACGCGCAGCTCGGCGCGGCCGCCGTCCACCTGCAGCTCGATGTCGATGACCGGCTGCGCCGGCCGGTCCAGGCGCAGCGCATCCAGGGCATTGCGCAGCAGGTTGATGAGCACCTGCTGCAGCATGACGGTGTCGCCCAGCACGGGTACGCGTGTGGTTGGCAACCGCAGCACCAGCCGCACGGCCTCGCGCTGCAGATCCCAGTCCAGCAGGGCCAGGCTCTGGTGCACCAGGTCCACCAGGTCCAGCGTCTCGGTCTTGGGCTGGCGCGACTGCGTGTACTCGCGCACCCGGCCGATGATCTGGCTGGCATAGCTGACCTGCTGCACCGCCTTGTCCAACGCGGCGAGTTCTTCGGTGCTGTCGGGGTGGCGGCGGGCCAGGCGCAGCTTGAGGCCGCGCAGCAGGTTGACGGTGGCGCCGATGGGCTGGTTCAGCTCATGCGCCAGCACGCTGCCCATCTCGCTGACGGTCAGCGAGCGCGACGTGAACAGCAGGCCCTCGCGGTCATCGAGCTGGCGCTGCAGGTGATGCAGCCGCTCTCGCTCGTCATCCAGGCGCAGCAGCACATGGCGGGCATCAAGCGCGACACGCTGGGCCACGTACTCGCCGCTGACGCCGCAGCGCGTGCGCGCCCCGAGGGGTGCCGTCAGCGCACTGGCCATGCCGTGCAGCGGCCGCGCCCAGTCCTGGGCCAGCCCGCCGGGCGCGCCGGGCAGCAAGGCCTGCATGGGCGCGTTCAGCGCCACCAGGAAGTCGCCCTCCAGGATGGCCATCGCCTCGCCCAGGTCGCCCATGGCGTGCAGCAGGCTGGCATCAACGCGGGTCATGGCGCCTCCCAAAGCGACTGGTTGCACAGCAGCCAGGTCAGCGACGGCCGCGCGCCGAGCAGGGCGCACAGGCTGGGGCTGGCCGGTGCCTGCACAAGAACGTCCGCCCAGTGGGCAAGGCCAGGCGCCACATCGTCCAGACGCAGCTCGCAGCTGACCTGGCCCGGCGCCAGCGTTGCCGCCGCGCCGGCCAGGTCGCGCAGCGTGCGCGGGCGGCCCTGGGCCGTCAGGCCCAGTCGCACGGCCCACCAGCGCTCGCCCACGGCCGGGCGGGCAGCGCGCCAGCGCGCCGGCCAGCGGCGCCATTGCCAGCAGCCCGCATCGCGGCTGGGTTGCAGGCTGGCCAGGCCCGCCGGGCTGGCAAGCAACACTGGCAGACCCACGCGCCAGGCCTGCAGCGCCGGGCGCAGCGCGTCGGCGCAGGCCGGCTCGCTGGCGGCACGGCGCAGGCGTGCGAGCAGGGCTAGTGCCCAGGCCGGCGCGGCTTCGGCATCCGGCGCCTGTTCGGCGGGCATGGGGAGCGATTCATGCTGGGCCTCGTCGTCGTCCGGCGCCTCGTGGCCGGCGTCCTCGAACAGCGCCCGCCAGGCCGGGGCGTCCTGCACCCGCCAGCGCAGCTCCGGCCCGCCCTGCAGGGCCAGCGGCGTCATCAGCACCGGCGCCATCGGCAGCACCGCCGCGTTCGCATCGGCCAGGTGCGCAGCCGCCACCGGCAGGTCGTTGAGCAGGCTGGGCGCCGCCGGCTGACCTGTCGCGACGCTGGGCGCCTCATGCGTGGCCGACAGGGGCGGCAGCGCCACTTCATGCGGGGCTTGCGTCTGCATGGGCGCGCCCGTGGCCGGCTGGGCTTGCAGGCCGCTGTGGCGGTCGATGTGCGCGGCAGCGTCAAGCTGCGCCAGCGCGGCCCCGGTCCCGGTCTCGGCCAGCGTGGCCTGCACCAGGGCCTGCCAGGCCTCCCAGGTTTCGGCCGGCGACGCCGGCTGGATGGCGCTGATGCCGCTCATGGCGTGACCTCGTCAGGCGGCGCAGAGCGCTTGCTGTCCCGCGCCTGGCTGACGCGCGGCCTGAGCACGTCGTGGCCCGCCTCGCGCAGGCGCTTGTCCAGGTCGCTCAGCTGCTGGCGCGCCTGCGACTGCGCTGCCGGGGGCACGCGCAACTCCAGGTTCAGCGGTGCCAACGGCTGGGCCTGCTGGATGTGCAGCTGCCAGGCCGGCCCGGCCGCAGACGCCGGCAGCTCGACCTGCCAGCTGCGCGCCACCGCCGCGGCGGCCGGGTGGGCGTCGGTGAGTTGACGCAGCGCATCGATCTTTTCTGTCGTCGGCGTGGACGGCGCCACCGCGCTGACGGCCGTAGGCGCCTGCGGCGTCTGAGGTGGTGGCGTGGGCGTGACGAGCAAGGACGCGACCGGCACCGGCTCGGCAGGCGCGGTCGCCTCGTCGTCCTGCGCGCGCCGCCGCAGCAGCGCAGAGCGCCAGTCGGGGGCGGCGGCCAAGGTGTCGAGCGGTGTGCGCCCTGCGTCCGCCACCAACTCGTCGGCGGGCGCCTCTGCTGCGTCGCGCGGTCCGTCCCGCAGCAGGGCGGGCAGGGCAGGGGAAGGGGGCGTGGGCAGCACCTTCATCGTCTCAATGCCGGGCACGGCCGACGTCCTCTGCTTCCAGCTCGGCGCGCTGTTCGCGGGCCTGATTGACTTGGCGACGCTGGTCCTTCAGCGTCGCGTCGACAGCCGCCTCGCGGGCCTCGGCGCGTGCCAGCTCGGCGCGGCGCTGGCGCACGGTGGACCGGGCTTGCGCCAGCGCGTCCTGTTCGTCGATCAGCGCGTACTCGTCGCGCTCCAGGCGTTCGGTCAGCGCCTCGCGGTGGGCCTGCACGCGCTCGCCCCAGCGCGGCATGCCCACGCAGCCCTCGCCGCCCCAATGCCGGCCCAGCTCGTTGACGAGTGCGCGCCCCTGCTCGACGCGCTGTTCGCGGTCGGCGACGACGGCCTGCGCCTGCGCCTCTTCACGCTGCGCCTGCGTCAGCGCCTCGCGCGCCCGTTGCACGCGCAGCTGGCGCAGGCGCAGCCATTGGCGGGCGTCGGTGTCCGACAGCATCAGCGCCGTGCTCACGACACGATCTCCCGCAGGTGCTGCAGGCAGCCGTCCCAGTCGCTGGCCTCATGCGAGCCCTGCTGCAGCAGCGCCTTGATCTGCGGCATGCGCTCGATGGCCTGGTCGGCCAGCGGGTCGCTGCCGGCCTGGTACTCACCGACGCGCAGCAGGAACTCGACCTCCTTGTGGCGCGCCATCAGCGCGCGCAGGTGGGCCGCGTCGCGCTGCTGCTGCGGTGCCGTCACGCGCGTGAAGACGCGGCTGGCGCTGGCGAGCACATCGATGGCCGGGTAATGCTGGGCCTGCGCCAGCGCGCGCGACAGCACCAGGTGGCCGTCCAGGATGGAGCGCACCTCTTCGGCCACCGGGTCGCTGCCTTCCTCGTCTTCGGCCAGCACCGTGTAGAAGGCGGTGATGGAGCCGTGCGCGTCATTGCCGGCGCGCTCGAACAGGCGTGGCAGCTCGGCAAACACGGACGGCGGATAGCCGCGTCGCACGGCCGGCTCGTTGGCCGCCAGGCCGATCTCGCGCAGGCCGCGCGCGAAGCGCGTCACCGAGTCCATCATCAGCACGACCCGCGCACCCTCGGCGCGAAAGCCTTCGGCGATCGCCGTGGCGGCATGGGCCGCGCGCACGCGCTCCAGCGCCGGCCGGTCGGACGTGGAGACCACCACGACCGAGCGCGACAGGCCCTCGGCGCCCAGGCTGTCTTCCAGGAACTCGCGCACCTCGCGGCCGCGTTCGCCGATCAGGCCGATCACATTGACCTCGGCCCGCGTGCTGCGCGCCAGCATGCCCAGCAGCGTCGACTTGCCGCCGCCGGCCATCGCGAAGATGCCCACGCGCTGGCCTTCGCCTACCGTCAGCAGTGCATCGATGGCGCGCACGCCGCAGACGAGCGGCTCATGCACGGGGCGGCGCTGCAGCGGCGAGGGCGCGTCGCGGTAGAGCGGCACGCGCGGCAGGTTGTTCAGCGGCGGCCCGCCGTCCAGCGGCTGGCCAAAGGCGTCGATGACACGGCCCAGCAGGCCGCGGCCGCTGGGCAGCTGGGCGACGTCGTGCAGCACCTCCACCGCCGCGCCCACCGGCACGCCCTGCAGCGAGCCGAGCGGCGCCAGCACGGCCTCGTGGCCCTGGAAGCCGATGACCTCGGCCAGCAGCCCGGGCTCGTGCGGGGATTGGGGATCGAAGACGCGGCAGCTCTGTCCCACGCGGGCCTGCACGCCGGTGGCGCGCATCAGCGTGCCGCCGGCCTGCACCACGCGGCCCAGCGTGGCCACGGTCCGCATGCGCTGCAGGCTGCGGCGCAGGGCGTCCGTGCCGGTGGCGTCGAGCGTCGCGGTCATGGCTGCTGCCCCCAGGCGCGTGCCAGGCGCTCAAGCTGCGTTTGCAGCCCCGCGTCGGCGCTGCCGAACTCTGTTGTCAGGCGGCAGTCGGTCACCGCCAGGTCCGCGTCGGCCACGATCTCGGCGCCGCCGAGGCCCGCCTTGTCCAGCGGGTCCAGCGACTGCAGCGCGGCGCGCAGGCCGACCATCTGGCTGGGGTGGACGTGCACTCGCCAGGTGCGCGCCGGCAACAGTTCGCGCGCGGCCTGTATCGCCAGGCGTGCCAGCTGCTCGTCGGCGGGCAGCTCGCCGAGCAGCTTCTGAAAGACCTCCAGCGCCAGCTCGCCGACCGATTGCTGCAGCCGTTGGCGCTCGGCTTCATGGACGCGGGTCAGTCGAGCCAACTCGTTAGCCAGCTCCGCGCGCGCCTGGGCCTGGGCCTGCGCCAGCCCTTGCTTCAAGCCTTCGGCCCGGGCTTGCGCGCAGGCGTGCTCCACCCGCGCCTGCTCCTGCGCACACAGCGCGTGCAGGTCGTCGAGCACCTGCTGCGCCTGCTGCAGGGCCGGCACTTCACTCGCGCGAATCACGCGGCGGTCGCTGGCGATGCCCAGCCGCGCCCGCGGGTCGCGGTGCCAGAGCATGAACCCGTTGCTCATGGGGCCACCCGCGACTGCAAGGCCAGGGTCTCGCGCAGCACGGCCAGGGCGGTGGCCTGCGGCATGACCCAGGCCGCCACGGGCCCGAGCCGACGGCTGGCCGCATGCCGCAGAGAGCCGTGCGGCAGGCCGGCCATCAGCACGGCCGCACCGGCCTCGGTGAACTGCTGGCTCAGAGCGGCGGGGGTGCTCACATCGGGCCAGTCGCTCAGGCCGCCGGGCAGACCTTCGGGCAAAGGCGGCCAGTCGTGTGCATCGCGCACGGCACGCCACCAGGTCACGCCCAGTGCCGTGCGCGCCAGCTCGCGCATCGGCCCGGCGATCCACAGCCGCAGCGCGGGGGCGGCCAGCACCGAGCCGCAGCGCAGCGCCAGGGCCAGCAGCTCGGCACGCTGCAGCGCCAGCCAGGGCGGCGCCGCATCCAGCTGCGCCCAGGTCAGCGCGCGGGCCTCGGTGGGTGCGTCTTCCAGCAGGCGCCGGGCAACCTGGGCGCGCAGCCGCCGGTCAAGGCACTCAGTCATCGGCGGCTCCGGGCAGGGCCAGTGGTGTGGCGGCCTTGCGGCGGCGCCAGGCCAGCACGCCCGCGGCGCCCAGGCTGGCGGTGCCCAACGCGATGGCCAGCACCAGCGGCACGCTGGCCTGCGTGGGCGCGACAGGTGGCGCCACCGGCGTGGGCTCGGCGACGAAGGCCACCACCGAGACGCTCTCGTACGGCAGGCCTTCGACGCTGTTCACCACCAGCGCCCGCACCTTGGGCAGCAGGGCCTCGGTGTCGAAGCCGGGGCGGTGCTTGATCATCACCGAGGCCGACGACGGATGGACCTTGTCGGACAGCGGATGGCGCTCCGGCACGACCAGCGTCACGCGCGCCTGGAGCACGCCGTCGATGCTGGTCAGCGTATGCGACAGCTCCTGCGACAGCGCATGCATCAGCCGGGCGCGCTCCTCCACCGGCGTGGACACGAAGCCCTCGCGCTTGAAGACCTTGCCGAGGCTGTCGTAGTCCTCGCGCGGCAGGCCCTGGGCCTTGAGGATCTGCACGGCGCGGGCGAAGTCGTCCTCGCCGGTCAGCACCTCGAAGCCACCTTCGCTCGGCTTCTTCTGCGCCGGCACGCCGGCCAGGCGCAGCGCCGAGACCATGTCGTTGGCCTGGCGCTCGTCGAGCTTGGCGTACAGGGTCTGCTCGCCGCAGGCTGCGAGCAGTGTTGCAAGGATGAGCGGCACTAGGCGTTGGTGGACGGGCATGGGCATTCAGCTTTCGAGGCGGCCGTGGCGCATTTGCGGGCCGAGCGCCGGGCCGCTCCCAAGCCGGCCCGCGTTGGCGATGTGCATGCGGCTCGATGCCGCATGCATCGCCGTCCCCGCGGGGGACCGACTGGGCGCGCCTGCGTTCAGCAGTGCGGGACCGGGCGAGGGGCTCATGTTCATGACTGCTGGCGGAAGAGCTGTTGCAGACCTTCGGACGCGCGGTTGGCGATGTTCGAAGTCAGCTGGCAATGGAACATGAACTCCTGGCAGCGCACGGTCAGGTTGACCAGCTCGCCCGGGGTCAGGGCTTGCCCCGAAGCGGCTGCCGCGCGGGCATCGCGCCCGAGGGACGCCGCCTCGGCATTGATGTGCTCCAGCGGCTGGACCAGGCGCTGCATGGCGGCCGCGGAGGGCTCGGTGGCGCGCACGTCCAGGCGTTGCATGGCACTGCTGAGCGCGCGCTCGAAGCCGGCCGCATCGGCAGCCGGCGCGAGCTGCCCGAGCGCGGACAGCGAGGCGCCCGCACCGAGCTGGACCTCGGGCACCGCGGTGGCGATGGCGAAGCTGGTCATTACTGCTTGCGCGCCATGGTTTCGAGGGCCGAACCCACCGTCGAGATGGCGGTGTGCGAGCTGCTGGCCAGGAAGCTCATCTTCAGCGACATGGCCGTCAGCTCGGTCACGTCTGCGGGCTTGTCGCCGCCGGCGCCCATGCCGGCGGACTTGGCCTCGATGTCGCTGGCCTGCTTGTCCAGCGCCTGGCCCCAGGCATCGGCCATGGCTTCGAACCAGGAGCCGCCGCCGGTCTTGCCGGTGTTGGCGCCGCCTGCGGGGGTGGCGGCGAGGGTGGTGAGAAGTGAGTTGGACATGGGTCTGCTCCTTGTGGGAGGGTTGGGGGGGAAGAACTGAGGCGGTCAGAGCGTGAGCTGGGTGCGCAGGCCGTCGCGCTCGACGGTCACGCTGCGCTCGGCGATCTGCACAACGCGGTGGCCGCTGGGCAGCAGGGCGCCGCTGAAATAGCGCGCGCCATCGGCGGTGATGAAGTAGGGGCTGTCGCTGTTGTCGACCACCGCGACCAGGCGCTTGGCCGGGTCCTCGGCAGGCGGGGTGGGCGCGGCGGTGGCGACCACGGGCGGCTGGTTGTCGACACGCAGCCCGGGCAGGCGCGCCACGTCGCGCCGGGCGGCGGCAGCGGCGGCATGCACCCGGGCCACGTCGCGTTCCTGGGTCTGCAGCACCAGCTCGCCATCGGGCGACCACGTGGCCTTGGCCTTGATGCCATGCAGGCGCAAGACGTCCATCACGGCGGCCAGCTGCTCTTGCGGGGTCGAGGTCGCGGCCGTGGCCGCCCTCGCAGGCGGCGCCGCCTTGAGGGCGGCCTGGCTGGCCTGGTGCATGGTGCCGCCGTGCCAGGCCAGCGCCGCGCCGCCGACAACCATGGCCAGCCCGAGCACCGTCAGCAGGCCTTCGACCGCGCGGTGCGGCTGCGGCTTGGCCGCGGGTGTGCGGGGCGACGCCTGGTTGCTGGTCAGCAGCTCGGGGCCGTCGTGCATGACAGGCTCCGGCCAATGGGCCTGGTCGGCCGGGCCATAGGCCACGCGGGTGTCGCCCAGCTCCAGCGGCTGGCCGGGCGCCCAGGCGTGCACGGCAGTGCCGGCTTCGAGCGCGCGCTCGGCCAGCACGGCGTGGCCCGAGATCAGCTGCAGGCCGATGCGGCCCGGGCCGTGAGGCGTCAGTCGCGCCTGGAAGTCGAGCTGGCTGGACAGCAGGATGTCAGCGAACTGGGTGTCGCCCTGGTTGGCCGCGTTCTGGCTGCAGACCAGCAGGTCCTGCTGCGCGTCCAGGCGGGCGCGCGCACCGGCCTGGCGGCCGGCCAGCACGCGGAGTTCGAGCGAAGGCTTCATGTGCATGGCGTGTCACTCCTGCGGCGCAGAACCGTCAACACTGGCGGCGGCGGCGTCGCTTGCAGGCGCGGCGGGGTTGGCGAGCGGCTGGCGCGCCTTCTCCATCACGTCGGCCGCGGCCTTGCTGCTGGCCAGGCGCGGCGTGATGAGGAACATGCGCTCGATGCGCTGGCCGCCCTTGCGCTGGGTCTTGAAGAGGTTGCCCAGCACGGGGATGTCGCCCAGCACCGGCACCTTGTCGACGCCGGCATTGGAGCTATCGCGCACCATGCCGCCGATCAGCAGGCTTTCGCCCTCGGAGATCAGCGCCTGGGTGTTGATGCCCGAGCGTTCGACGATGGGCAGGTTGTCAACGCTCTGGCCGGTCAGGCCGCCGTCCTCGATCTGGACCAGCAGCTTGATGCGCGGGGCTTCGTCAGCGTCCTTGAAGACATGCGGCGTGACGCGCAGCCGGGTGCCGGCAGTGACGTTGAACAGGTCCACCTCGTCCCGCCCGGCCACGCGCACGTAGTAGGTCGAACTGTTGTCGAACACCGCCTCGACGTTGGACAGCGTGACGACCTGCGGGCTGCTGACCACCTTGGCCGCGCCGTCGCTCTGCAGCGCAGCGATGCGGGCGACGAAGGGGTAGCGGTCGCCGATGACGGCAGAGATGACGCCGCCCTTGGCGCTGGGCGTCGGGTCGACCTGGCCGTTCAGGCGGTTGTCGCTGGCCGTGCCGTTGCCGAACATCAGGCTGGACAGGCCGTGGTTGTAGCGCCAGTTGATGCCGAGCTCGCGCATGCGGTCGGTGTTGATGTCGATGATGGTGGCCTCGATCTCCAGCGACTGGGGCTCCACGTCGAGCGACTTGATGAGGGCGGCATAACGCTCCAGCCGCTCGGGCAGGTCGCGCACGATGACCGCGTTCAGGCGCGGGTCGGCCTCGATGCGAGGCGCGAAGTCCGGCGGCGCTGCTGGCGCCTCGGCGTGCTCGTGCACCGCCTGGCCGTAGCCGGCCTGGCTGAGAGCTGCGACCAGCGTGTCGGCACCGCGCACGCTCGGCGCGGCCTCGTCGACAAGGCCGAGCGTGGTGGTGCTGCCGCCGCCCGCGCGCAGGGTGCCGCCGCGCATGCGCTGGCTGCCCTGCGCGCGCGTGGGGTCGCTGGCGACATTGCTGCGCGGCCTGGCCGCCTGGCCGGTCAGCGAGCGCAGGATGCTGGCCACGCCAGGCAGGGTGCTCTGTTGGCCGCCAAAGCTCATCGGCACGTCCTGGGCCCAGGCGTAGCGCAGGTAGAAGATGCGGTAGTCGGGCAGGGGCTGCTGTTGCTGCACCGGCGTCCAGGCGTTGACCGCAGCGGTCGCCGTCAGCGGCCGCACCTGGCGCACCAGCTCGTCCACCTGCTGCACGAAGCGCTTGGCGCCGACCGCCAGCAGCGCGCCGTCGCCACCGAAGCGCAGCGTGTTGCGGGCATCGGGCAGCTGTAGGGCCTCGGCGGCGCGCTGCACCTGCGAGGCGGTGGCCGGCGCCAGCAGATAACTGCGTGTCTGCGTGTCACTGGCGGGCGCGATGTAGAGCACGCCGCCGTCGTAGTAGCTCAGCAGGTTGTAGGCGCGGCTGAGGTCGCGCAGCAGCTTCTGCGGTGTGCCCTCGAAGCGGCCGTTGACCTGGCCCTGCACGCCGCTGACCACGACGGGGATGTCGGTGCCCGAGAACAGCCCCTGCAGGAACTGCTCGATGGGCTGGTCGCGCGCCTCCAGCTTCACGGGGCGCAGGCCTTCGGGCAGCGGCGCGGCCGACAGGGGCAAAGCTTGGGCCAGCAGCAACGCCGTGGCGGCTGCGATTCGGAGAGTGGTTGTCATGCTGCGAGGAGCGCGGCCTGGGCAGGCGCCTGGATGGAAACGTCAGGTCGGGACCCCGGTGGGGGCAGGTGCAAGAGCGGTGTGAGGCGCAGCGTCGGCAGCAGTTCGTGGAAGGACAGCACCGGTGTGTCGAAGCACTCGGCCTCGACGAGCTTGCGCAGGTGCCAGCGCAGGTCGATGGCGCAGACGATGGCCTGCGGCTGCAGGGCCGCGACCTGGGCCTGCACGTCGGCGGCCAGCTGGCGGGCCAGGTCGGGGGCCAGTGCCAGCTGCGCCACGCCGCCGCTGACATGCAGGCTCTGGCGCAGCTGGTTCTCCAGCTCCGGCGACAGCAGCAGGGCGCGCAGCTCGCCGCTCGGGCAGACGCGGTGGTGGGTCTGGCGGCGCAGCGCGATGCGGGTCATTTCCGCCAGCGCCTGCACGTCCTTCTCGCGCTGCCCGGCCTCGGCGAGGGCCTCGAGGATGTCGCGCAGGTTGCGGATCGAGACCCCCTCGGACGCCAGGCGGCGCAGCACCTCGGTGACCTTCTGCACCGGCAGCGCCCGCAGCACCTCCTTGACGACATCGGCCAGGTCAGCCTGCGCGCGGTTGAGCAGTTCGCTGGTTTCCTGGATGCCGATGAAGAGCGAGGCATTGCGGCGCAGCGCCTGGCGCACCTGCTCGGCCAGCACCTGCGGGTCGGTGGCCTGCGACCCTTCCGACAGCGGCACCTCGTGGGCCAGCAGCCGCCAGCCGTCGCGGTTGACGTGGCCGTGCAGGGCCACGCGCGGCAGGGGCAGCCCTTGCTCCAGCTGCAGCTCGTCGAGCATGGACTCGACGATGCGTGTCACGCGCGTGCCGCCGTCGGCCAGCAGCTTCTGCGGCAGCTCCAGCAGCAGCGGCACCGAAGGCCGCACGACCGGGTGGGCGGTGCGCACGACGGCCGGCTCGGCCTGGGCGCGCTTGCTGCGCATGTTGGGCAGGCGCTCGGTCAGCCAGTCGCGGCTCTGCGGCGTCAGCATCAGGCCGGCCACCGCGAACACCAGCGCCAGCGCGCCGAAGACCAGCGGCGGAAAGCCTGGCACCGTGGCCAACAACACGCAGATGCCGGCGGCCATCAGGTGCACGCGCGGCTTGGCGCCGAGCTGCTTGCGGATGGCGTCGCCGAGGTGGCGGTCGTTCTCGTCGTCGTTGGTGCGCGTCACGAGAAGGCCCGCGGCCATCGCGCCCAGCAGGGCCGGGATCTGCGCCACCATGCCCTCGCCGATGGT
>Ga0114942_1000104_pt1 | contig 22421 bp, 21 predicted proteins | sample LowerColdCreek_FD_88674 | JGI IMG/M metagenome (GOLD analysis project Ga0114942, IMG submission 88674) | Groundwater microbial communities from Cold Creek, Nevada to study Microbial Dark Matter (Phase II) - Lower Cold Creek | ecosystem: Environmental > Aquatic > Deep subsurface > Groundwater ... | reverse complement strand
GTTCTGACTAAACGCTGAGAATGAATCAGGTCACTGAAAATGAATCAGGTCGCTGAGAATGAATCAGGTAAAGGAGCGTTAAATGAGTAATTTACTGGCACAGTCCGGCAAAGGCAAAGAGACGACTGATCAGGTATTGCAATGGGTCACGTTTAAGTTACAGGAAGAAACTTACGGTATTAATGTGATGCAAGTACAGGAAGTTTTGCGTTATACCGATATTGCGCCTGTGCCGGGCGCTCCAATGTACGTTCTTGGCATTATTAACCTCCGTGGTAATGTGGTTACCGTTATTGATACCCGGGCCCGTTTTGGCTTGCCACCCACAGATGTCACTGAAAACAGCCGGATTGTCATTATCGAAGCTGACAAGCAGGTCATCGGTATTATGGTCGACAGCGTGGCTGAAGTTGTTTATCTGCGAGCTTCTGAGATCGACACTGCTCCGAATGTGGGCACTGATGAAAGTGCGAAATTTATTCAGGGCGTATCGAACCGGGATGGCGAATTGCTGATTCTGGTTGATCTGAACAAACTACTCACTGACGAAGAGTGGGAAGAGATCACCAGTATCTGATGGGCACTCTGTGACATTGACTTTTGAACTCCTCGTGTTGTTAACAGTACCGGCAGCCTCTGTGCTGCTGGTTGTTTTTGTGCTGTGGCAGCAAAGAAGACAGCGCGAAGAGCGGATCGCATTAAATCTGCAGTCTGCGTTGGCGCAGGAGCAACTTCAACTGCTGTCGGCAGAACTGGAAGAAATTAGGTCAGGCCTCATCGGTATTGGCCAGCGTGTCATTGCTGTCGAGCAGCAACAGCGGGTCTTGAGTCAGCAGGTTGCTGAAATTTTGGATTCGCAGTTGCAGCTTGCGGAGCAGCAACAAAAAATTGATATGTTTGACCCTGAATCCAAGCTCTACAGCCGTGCAATGAAAATGGTGCAGCTTGGTGCGCCTTTGGAAGAAGTCATGCGGGAATGTGAATTACCGCGAGCAGAAGCCGAGTTATTATACAACTTGCATAAAAATTAGAAACAACCGCCAGCTTGTCCCGACAACCCGTTGTCTGCCTGCTTTAAAAACCCCCTCAGTGAGCGCTGACCCCCCATCCTGCACTATGCGTTTCGACACAGTTTTGTTAAGCTAAACGCCATTTTTATAGTGATCGCAATGGAATTCGCAGATGATTAAAGTCCTGAGTGTCTTTGGTACCCGTCCTGAAGCCATCAAAATGGCCCCACTTGTCAATTTGTTAAAGCAAGATCAATCGATTGACAGCCGTGTCTGCGTGACAGGGCAGCATCGGGAAATGCTCGATCAGGTACTGAAACTTTTTCATATAGTGCCAGAATACGATTTGGCCATCATGAAAGCAGGCCAGGATTTGTATGATGTTGCGACCAGTATCTTGTTGAATATCAAACCGGTATTGCGGGATTTCCAGCCAGACATCGTGCTGGTGCATGGCGATACCAGTACAACCTTCGCTGCCGCATTAGCCTGCTACTATGAAAAAATTGCAGTTGGCCACGTTGAAGCAGGTCTTCGTACCGGTAATATTTACAGTCCATGGCCGGAAGAAGCCAATCGGCGGTTGACCGGGGCCATTACCACACTGCATTTTGCGCCAACCGCGACATCACGCGACAACCTGTTACGTGAAAATACCGCAGCAAATTGTATCGAAGTGACCGGCAACACTGTGATTGATGCTTTGCATCAGGTCGTTGCCAAAATTGATGCTGATCAGGCATTAAGCCAGCAGTTTGCCAGTGAATTCCCATATGGCCAGGATGGTCGTCGCCTGATCCTGGTGACTGGTCATCGCCGTGAAAGTTTTGGCGCCGGGTTCGAGAACATCTGTGCGGCGTTAAAAACTATTGCCGAACAATTTCCGGATTGCGATGTCGTTTATCCGGTGCATCTGAATCCAAATGTGCGCGAGCCTGTCTACCGTTTATTGAGCAACAGCCCAAATGTGCATTTGATCGCGCCACAGGATTATCTGCCTTTTGTGTATCTGATGAGTCGCAGTTATCTGGTTTTGACCGATTCCGGTGGGATCCAGGAAGAAGCGCCATCGCTGGGAAAACCGGTGCTGGTGATGCGCGATACGACTGAGCGGCCGGAAGCTGTAGCTGCCGGAACCGTTAAACTGGTGGGAACTGATCAGCAGGTGATAGTGTCAGAGGTGCACAAACTGATGACCGATCAGGCTTATTACGACAGTATGAGTTTTGCGCATAACCCTTATGGTGACGGACAGGCCTGCGGTCGGATCGTCGCTGCAATTAAGAGCCATTTCAGCCATCAAGATGTTCAGCGCTCAGCTGTATAAAGGAATATCCATGTTGAATTTGTCAGAAGTAAAGATTGGTGTGATTGGCCTTGGTTATGTAGGTTTGCCGCTGGCTGTTGAATTTGGGAAAAAATATCCGACAGTTGGGTTTGATATTTCTGCTGCGAGGATCGCTGAGCTCAGAGAGTTCAAAGATCACACGCTTGAAGTCGATTCTGCAGAGCTGAAATCGGCCCACCTGTTGTCATACAGCTGTGATAAAGCCGAGCTAAAACAATGCAATTTTTTTATTGTCACAGTGCCGACACCAATTGATGAGCATCACAGACCTGATTTAATTCCACTGATAAAAGCGTCAGAAACATTAGGTGCTGTAGTAAAGCCGGGTGATATCGTGGTTTATGAATCAACCGTTTATCCAGGCGCTACCGAAGAAGATTGTATTCCGGTGATTGAACGGGTATCCGGTTTAAGCTTCAACAAAGACTTTTTTGCCGGTTACAGTCCTGAACGGATTAATCCGGGTGATAAACAACATCGGCTGGTCACTATCCGTAAAGTGACTTCAGGCTCGACCCCGGATGTCGCTGAGTTTGTTGACCAGGTCTACGGCAGTATCATCACCGCTGGTACCTATAAAGCCAGCAGCATCAAAGTTGCCGAAGCTGCCAAGGTTATCGAAAATACCCAACGTGATCTGAACATTGCACTGATTAATGAATTGGCGGTGATTTTTAACCGGCTCGGTATTGATACAGAAGAAGTACTGTTAGCTGCCGGAACTAAGTGGAACTTTCTGCCGTTTAGGCCCGGTCTGGTGGGTGGGCACTGTATCGGTGTTGACCCATATTATCTGACGCACAAAGCGCAAGCGGTTGGCTATCATCCGGAAGTGATTCTGGCTGGCCGTCGGATTAATGACAATATGGGGCGCTACGTTGTGTCCCAGTTGGTTAAGCAAATGATTCGTCAACAGGTGCCGGTGTCCGGCGCCCGTGTTTTAGTACTTGGCTTAACGTTTAAAGAAAATTGTCCGGATATCCGTAATACGAAGGTTATCGATATTCTAGGGGAATTAGCAGAGTACGGTATCACGCCGGACGTTTACGACCCTTGGGTTGATGTCACGGAAGCTCAGCATGAATATGGTATTACACCAGTGCAAGCAGTGGCGGCGGGCAGTTATGACGCAGTGATCCTTGCAGTCGCACACCAACAGTTTAAAGATCTGGGGGCTGCAGGGGTTCGTGCTTTCGGCAAATCTAACCACGTGCTGTATGACCTGAAATATGTGCTTTCGGCACAAGAATCTGATATCCGGCTTTGAGAAACGACTATGACAACTAAGTACCAACAGGTATGTGATGTTTTAACCGCCGAACCAAAGGTTTGGTTGGTGACAGGGGTAGCTGGTTTTATCGGATCTAACCTGTTGGAAAAATTGCTTGGGCTTGGTCAGCAAGTTGTGGGCCTCGACAATTTCGCTACTGGTCATCAACACAATTTAGATGAAGTTCAAGCCAACGTCAGTGCAGAACAGTGGGCACGTTTTCGGTTTATACGTGGCGATATCCGTGAACTCACCGACTGTCAGACTGCTGTACAGGGGGTCGATTATGTATTGCATCAGGCAGCTCTTGGTTCGGTACCGCGGTCTATCCATGATCCAATTACCACGAATGCAGCAAATATCAGCGGTTTCCTGAATATGCTGGTTGCGGCCAAGGAAGCCAACGTGCGCAGCTTTACTTATGCTGCCAGTAGTTCTACCTATGGCGACCACCCTGCGTTACCAAAAGTAGAAGAGAATATCGGTAATCCACTGTCGCCTTATGCCGTGACCAAGTATGTCAATGAGTTGTACGCTGGCGTCTTTGCGCGGACTTATGGCTTTAAATGTATTGGCTTACGTTATTTTAATGTGTTTGGTAAACGACAGGACCCGGACGGCGCATATGCTGCAGTGATTCCTAAGTGGACTGCGGCACTACTGAAAAACGAGACGGTGTTTGTTAATGGCGATGGTGAAACCAGCCGTGACTTTTGTTATATCGAAAATACAGTGCAGATGAATATTCTGGCAGCAACGGCTTCTGACGAAGTAAAAGACCAGGTCTATAACGTAGCCGTCGGTGACCGTACAACACTAAACACTTTGTTTGCAGCGATCCGACAGGCGTTGCTGAGCGAAGGTGCTGAAGTGAACCAGCTACAGCCAGAATATCGGGATTTCCGCGCAGGTGATGTCCGGCACTCACAAGCGGATATCGGCAAGGCGCAACGCTTGCTTGGTTATGCACCTCAGTACCGGATAGAGCAGGGGATCGCTGAAGCCATGGGGTGGTATGTGAAATTCTGTAAGTAAAATGTACAGATTCCATGTTAACGGTTTGTTTTACTCGTAGTCTTGCTGAACTCGCGTTAAAATGCCGCCCCTGAAATGCAGATGCATCTTATTTACTTAATTGAATACCAGCATCTTTGTTCAATTTCCACTTATCACGGAGCCAGAGTGTGATTAAAACAATCAGGTTATGCATGCTGTTACTCGCAGTGTGTTTTCCTATCTCCGCTATGTCACAAACCGCTGCGATGTCTCCGGCGATGATGGCGCAATTCAAAAAATTACCCAAAGCTGAACAGCAGCGCCTGATGAAGCAATATGGTCTGAAAGCATCAGATTTGAAAAAACAATCCGGCAAAGACAAATCGGCGGTTGAGTCCGACTCAGATGAATTTTTAGAAGATGAGCCGGAAGAGAAAGAAAAGCCGGTTGAGGAAGTTACAGATAAAAAAGCAGAACGGTTTGGTTTGAATCTGTTTAAGCGCAAACAGAATGTGTCTTTAGAAAATGTACCAGTGCCGGACTCCTACATCGTTGGACCAGGTGATCAGCTGTTATTACAGGTCTTTGGTAAAGAAAGTCTGACAGAAGAACTTACGGTTGAACGTAACGGTACTGTTTCTATTCCGGATATTGGTTCGTTTGCGGTGTCAGGGCTGACATTTGATGAAACACGTCAGTTGTTAAGTGAAAAAATTAAATCGCAAATGTTGGGCGTCGAAGTCACCCTCAGCATGGCAGAGCTGCGCACCATTACCGTGTTTGTGGCCGGTGAGGTAAATAATCCCGGAAGTTATGCGGTGCCAGCGATGGCAACTGTCAGTAGTGTGCTGACATTGAGCAAAGGTATTTCCGAGATCGGTTCTTTACGCCAAATTCAAATTAACCGGGACGGCGAAGTTATCGGTCACTTTGATGTCTACGATTTGTTGTTACGCGGTGATTCTTCGGGTGATATACCGGTACAGCAAGGCGACGTCATTCTGGTAAAACCGGTCGCTGGTTTGGTTGAAGTCGTTGGTGAGGTTGTGCGTCCAGCAATTTATGAAATCAAACCAGGCGAAACTGTGGCGCAGTTGTTGGAGATGGCGGGTGGTAGCAAACCTGGCGCCTTCACGCAAAATGCGATTGTAGAACGCGTCAACAAACAAAACGTACGGGATTTGCTCAATCTTGATTTGACCGGTGCCGAAGGGCTACAGGTACAGGTCAAACCTGGCGATGTACTTCGTTTGGGTTCGACCTCACCGCGTTTTGAAAACGAAGTGGTGGTCGCTGGTGCGGTCGTACGCCCCGGAAAATACGCGTTTAAACAAGGTATGCGGGTGAATAGCCTGGTTCAGTCATTCTGGTCTGATTTGCATACCACAGCCGATCTTGATTACGCATTAATAGTCCGCGAAGTGAATTACGGCGGTGAAGTGAAGCTGTTTCAGTTTAATTTGGCCGAAGCCGTCAATAACCCGGGTTCTGCTGACAATATGTTATTGCAGCAACGCGATCAGATTTTGGTGTTTCACCACGAAAACAAAGCATTTGACCGTCAGGTATTAAACGAGTTTTTCCGCAAGAAGGCGGAAAAAGCCGGCTGGTTTGATGAAGAATCCATTTTGCAATTCCAGAAAGCCCGCGAAGAAAACGGCAGTTCAGAAGTTAAACAAAAAGATGGCTTGGCATTACAGGTAGAATCTTTAGTTGATCAGGCATTTGATCTGATCTTAGAGAAACAGAAAACGACACAGCTGTTTGCAGAGTCAAGACAATGGGCAAACGAGGAAAAATGGTTGGTGGCGGAATTCCAGGCCTTCCTGGATAAATCGTTAACTGATCCTGAAATACTCGCGAAAACAGTACATTTACGGCGCTCCGAGTTGTTGTTCGGTGTACTGGAAAAATTAAAAAGCGGCAAAAATGCCCTTGGGGGACAACGGATCGTTTCGATTTCTGGCGAAGTGAAGGTTCCCGGCGAGTACCCACTGGTTGAGAACAGCTCCGTCAAAGGATTGATCGCAGCTGCAGGTGGCTTAAAAGGTAGCGCCTTTTTAGATCGTGCAGAACTGACTCGCGCTTTCATCGAGCCCAATAGTGGTGATATGCAGGTTAAACATGTCAGCTTTAGTCTGCGGGAAGTATTAGCGGGTCGTGAGGTTGAAGACTTGCAAACTCGCGACAAATTGAACATTTTTGCCATCCCGAACTGGAATATCGAACGTCAGGTCCGTTTAACAGGTATGGTCCGATTCCCTGGCGTCTACACCATAGTTCCTGGCGAAAAATTATCAACAGTTCTAAATCGTGCAGGTGGCCTGAAACCAGACGCTTTTGCGGAAGGTGCGGTCTTTACTCGCCTACAGACTCGCCAGCGTGAGTCTGAGCAAATCCAGAAACTTAGCCAACAATTACGCGCAGATATTGCCGCGCGCAGTCTGACTCCTGACGGCGCAGGTATAGCGCCACAAGAGGCTATGGCCATGATTGCTGAAATTGAAAAAGTGAAGCCTGTTGGCCGCCTGGTTGTGGACATCAATGCGATTCAGCAAGCCGACTCTAGCTCGGATATTGTGGCAGAAGATGGCGATGAGCTATTCGTGCCGCCAATGAATACCGCAATCAGTGTGGTGGGTGAAGTACAACACGCATCAAGTCACAGATACAGAAAAGAGCTGATGATTGAAGATTATCTGGCATTAGCCGGCGGAGTACGTAAACGGGCAGATGCTGACAGAGTCTATATCATCCGTGCAGACGGCTCAGTCTACGTACCACAAAGCTCTCAGTGGTTTGCGGTTACTGAGCAAGGCTTAAAACCCGGAGACACCGTGGTTGTGCCTTTAGATACTGAGTTTAAAGACAGCATGACGTTATGGACTCAGGTCACGCAGATCTTCTATCAAAGCGCCGTGGCATTGGCTGCGATTAACTCGTTCTAAGGAGCTGAATGAAGATGTCTGATTCAGCGGATTTGCAGCAAATGCCATCTGTGAAAAAATTGACCTTTTTGCATGTTGCTGAGCAAATGTGGCAGAGAAAATGGCTGGTGATCGCGATTTGGGTTGGCTCCGCGATGGGCTCAGTTTTTTATGCTCTGTCTCTGTCAAATGTCTACAAGTCGGAGGCTGTGATGGTTGCAGCCATCGACACTGGCAGTATGGGTCTGAATGGCCAAATTGGTAGTCTGGCGGCAATGGCCGGGATTAGCATTGGCAAAGACAAGCAGGGCGATAAATCGGAGCTCGCCGTTCAACTGTTAAAGTCTCGCGATTTTGTTACCGGTTTTCTGGTCCGTCACCAACTTGCCGTCGACCTGATGGCAATTAAGAGTTGGGATCCGATCACTGATAAAGTCGAATATGACCCTCAGGTTTACGATATTCATAACAAGCTCTGGACACGAAAAGTCGAGCCGCCTTTTACACCTGAGCCGAGTCCACAAACTTTGTACAAACAGTTTGACGAGATGTTTACTGCAGACAAAGACAAATTGACCGGTATTATCAAGGTGTCTTTACAGCATCCTTCGCCAAAAATTGCTCAGCAATGGTTGACTCAAATTATCGTGGATGTGAATGAAGAAATCAGGCGTCGGGACATTGAAGAGGCGAACCGAAGCTTGCAATACCTGCAGAAGAAGGTCGATGAAACCAATATTGCGGAACTGAAAACATTGTTTTATACGCTGATTGAGGACCAAACCAAGACCTTGTTACTGGCGAATGTAAAACAAGAATATGCATTGCGCATGATTGATCCTCCTTATGTCCCGGAAGAAAAGGCTGCACCACGTCGCGCTGTGATCGTGGTATTTCTGACATTTGCCGGTGTTTTATTGAGTGTCTTACTGACTTTATTTGCTCCCGGCATCGCGGCATTCTGGCGGATTTTTCGTCCTGTCAGGTAATAATATGCATGAGTGTAAACTGAAGTAGTTTTTGGCTCTTAGCCGTTGAGACAGCTGATTGCAGATTTGTGAGGTTTGAAAAGTGAGAACAATTTTGGTCACCGGTGGTGCAGGGTTTATTGGTTCTGCGGTGTGCCGCCATATCATTGATCAGACCAAAGACCGGGTCATCAATCTGGACAAGCTAACGTACGCTGGGAATTTAACTTCGCTGGCTCAGATCTCTGGTTCAGATCGGTACATCTTTGAGCAAGCCGATATTTGTGACAAAGAAGCGCTGGACCGCATTTTTGCTCAATATCAACCAGATGCAGTGATGCATCTGGCAGCGGAGAGTCACGTTGACAGATCTATAGACGGGCCTGGTGACTTTATTCAGACAAATCTGGTAGGCACTTACACGTTGCTTGAGGCGACCCGGGCTTATTGGAAGCAGTTGCCGGCCGCCGCGGCTTCGTCTTTCCGGTTCCATCATATTTCAACCGACGAGGTATTTGGTGATTTGCATGGTACCGACGATTTATTCACTGAAACAACACCCTATGCGCCAAGTAGTCCATATTCTGCCAGCAAAGCTGGCTCCGACCATTTGGTTCGAGCCTGGCAGCGCACCTATGGTTTACCGACCTTAGTGACTAATTGTTCGAATAACTACGGACCATTCCATTTTCCGGAAAAACTGATTCCGGTGATGATTTTAAATGCGTTGGCCGGAAGACCTCTGCCGGTCTATGGCAAGGGTAACCAAATCCGCGATTGGTTATATGTCGAAGATCATGCGCGAGCGCTGTATCAAGTGGTCACCGCAGGTCTTGTCGGTGAGACCTATAACATTGGCGGTCATAACGAACGCCAGAATATTGAAGTTGTTCAGCTGATTTGTCAGTTGTTAGAAGAGCTGGCGCCACAGCGAAAAGTCGCTGGTTTAAAACAGTATAAAGACTTGATTACCTACGTCACTGACCGTCCGGGGCATGACTTACGGTATGCCATCGATGCAGGGAAAATTGAACGGGAATTAGGCTGGCGTCCTGCAGAGACCTTTGAGACCGGGCTACGTAAAACGGTGCAATGGTATTTAGACAATGAGTCGTGGTGGACTGCAGTACTGAACGGCAGTTATCGGTTAGAACGATTAGGGAATACCAATTAAGATGACCGCATATAAGGGAATTGTGTTGGCTGGTGGGTCAGGTACCCGTTTATATCCGCTGACTCGGGGGGTATCGAAACAGCTGTTACCCGTTTACGACAAGCCGTTAATTTACTACCCGTTGTCGACATTAATGCTGGCAGGGATCCGCGATATCTTAATTATCACGACGCCGGAAGATGCCAGCTCATTTCAACGCCTGCTAGGCGATGGCAGCAGTTTTGGCGTCAAGCTCAGTTATGCGCAACAGCCTCAGCCTGAAGGTTTAGCTCAGGCATTTTTGATCGGCGAACAGTTTATAGGTCAGAGCCCGGTATGCCTGGTACTGGGTGATAACATTTTTTACGGTCACAACTTTTCTGCGACTTTAAAAGCTGCGGTACAACGCACAGAAGGCGCAACAGTATTTGGATATCAGGTCAAAGATCCGCAACGATTTGGTGTGGTTGAATTTGATGCCGAAATGCGTGCGGTGTCCATCGAAGAAAAACCAGTTGCGCCGAAGTCAAATTATGCTGTGACGGGTTTGTATTTTTATGACAATCAGATCGTGAGCATTGCAAAGGGAATCAAACCTTCAGCCCGCGGTGAGCTGGAAATAACTGACATCAATCAAAAGTACTTATCACAGGGACAATTGAATGTGCAGTTATTAGGTCGTGGTTTTGCCTGGCTCGATAGCGGCACCCACGAAAGCTTGCACGAAGCCTCTTCTTTTGTGCAGACCATTGAGCACGTGCAAGGACTCAAGGTTGCATGTCTGGAAGAAATTGCCTGGCGTAACGGCTGGATTAGCGCGGATCAGCTGCGCAGTATTGCTGCACCTATGGCAAAAAATCAGTATGGGCAGTATCTCATGCGGCTGGCCGGAGGGCATCAGCAGTGAAACCCCGAGTGTTGCTAACCGGTGCGCATGGGCAGGTTGGTCGTTTAGTTGCAGCATTGTTAAAGGACAACACCGAGTTGTTTGCCTTTGGCCGTCAAGAGTTAGATTTGACTGACGTTTCGGCAATTCGTGCAACTGTTGCTGAATGCGCGCCAGATTTTATTATCAACGCAGCTGCTTATACGGCGGTAGATTTAGCCGAAACTGAAGAGTTTAAGGCAGATCAAATCAACCATGTTGCGGTTGCGGTTTTGGCTGAAGCCGCAGCGGCGACAAACGCTGTATTACTGCACATCTCCACTGATTATGTCTTTGATGGCAATGGTGATAAACCCTTTTCTGAATCCGATATGCCTGCGCCGGTCAGTAGTTACGGCCGTAGTAAATTGGCAGGTGAACAAGCAGCAATTGCAGCCTGGCAGAAAGTTATCGTCCTCAGAACCGCCTGGGTATTTGCTGAGCAAGGTCAAAATTTTGTCCGCACTATCTTACGTTTTGCTCGCGAGAAGTCTGAACTGAGTGTCGTGAATGACCAAATTGGCGGTCCCACTCATGCCGGTGATATTGCATCAGCGTTAGTAAAGATCATGTGGCACATTCACGAACATTCATTCAGCCAATGGGGTATCTACCATTTTAGTGGCTTGCCTTATGTCAGCTGGTTTGAGTTTACCGACGCTATTCTACAGACCACCCGGCAGAAGGGATACACAGGGCCTTTGGCAGAACTGCGAGCTGTCAGTTCTGAGGCTTTTGTCCGGCCGGCAAAACGACCGGCAAACTCCAGATTAGATTGTCAAAAAATACAGCAAATTTTCGGTATTGAGCCATCGAATTGGCGCAGTAAGCTTGAAAACATCAACGAGTATCTTTGAGCAATGAATATTATCAAAACAAAAATTGCTGACGTTTTTATCATTGAGCCGCAAGTTTTTGGCGATTCCCGTGGTTTTTTTATGGAAAGCTGGAATCAACAGAAATTTGACCAGGCAGCGGGCTGTGAAGTCCGGTTTGTTCAGGATAATCATTCTCGTTCTGCGCACGGCGTGTTGCGTGGTCTGCATTATCAACTTGAGCAAACACAAGGGAAACTTGTGCGTGTCACTCAGGGCCGGGTATTCGATGTCGCGGTGGATATGCGCCGCAGCTCACCGACTTTTGGCCAACATGTCACTGTTGAACTGAGTGGTGACAATCATCGGCAGTTCTGGGTGCCTGCCGGATTTGCGCATGGTTTTCTGGTGTTAAGTGAGTCGGCAGATTTCTTATACAAAACAACGAATTATTATCACCCGCAATCAGAGCGTAGTTTGTTGTGGAATGACCCGGCATTAGCCATCGCCTGGCCATTCCATGAGTTACAAGCTGATCCACTGCTTACGGCGAAAGACCAGCAAGGCGTATTATTCGCGCAAGCTGATACTTTTGCATGATCAAACTATCCCATATCAGCTGGAATCTGGCTGGTTTGCTGTTGCCTCTGATCATTGCGGCGATCACAGTACCAGCCTTGTTATCTTCGCTCGGACAGGAACGATTTGGGTTACTGGCGTTGGTATGGGGAATTGTTGGTTACGCCGGCTCGCTTGATTTGGGTTTAGGTCGCGCGTTAACGCAATATGTGGCGACTTTGCCAGTAGAGCAATGGCGACTGCAAGTTCGCTCGGTATTAAAGACAACGTCAACGTTGACATTTTTTAGTGGCTCATTGTTTGGGTTACTACTTTTTGCTGCTGCTTCGGGTGGCGCTCAACATTGGTTCAACACCAAGACAGTGACCGAGACTGAACTCGCAACTGTTATCCTGCTGGTTGCCTTTGTGCTGCCGGTACAGGCAATGAGTGCGACTTATCGAGGGCTTTGCGAAGCCTGTCAGCGTTTTCAGGGTATTAATATCATCCGGATCCTGCTTGGTATTGTGACTTTTGCCGGGCCAGGCATCGCTTTGTTGTACAGCGAACAACTGATCCTGCCCGTCTTATTACTCGTGATTGCGCGGCTGTTGGCTTTAGTTGCGTTCCGCATTCTGGCACTACGTTGTTTAGTTGATGCCTCGTCGAATGCTCAATTCGATCGCTCCGTGGCTCATCGGCTATTTAGTTTTGGCGGCTGGGTGACTGTTAGCGGGATCCTGAGCCCTGTCATGTTGCAGGCAGACCGTTTTACGATTGGCGCTTTATTGTCCGCAGCTGCCGTCAGTGCTTATGTTATTCCCTATGAAGTTGTTGTACAGAGTCTGGTGCTGGTTGGCGCGGTTTCTGCGACTGTGTTTCCGGCATTTAGCCGGATGATTGCTTCACAGCCTGAACTACTCCATGATTATTTTAAGTTGTGGTTTCGACGGATCGCCGTGTTAATGCTATGCGTCGCTATTGCGCTTGTGCTGATACTGCCGGTGTTATTACCGTTTTGGTTGGGAGACAAGTCGACACCCGATATGGCGCTGATTGGTCAAATCTTGTGTGTGGGTGTTTTTGCGAATGCACTGGCCGCCATGTATTACGCGCTGATTCAGGCGCACGGTAGGGCTGATGTGACCGCAAAGTTTCATTTGATTGAATTGCCGGTATTTCTGATATTGTTGTTTTTATTGATTCATCTGTTTGGCCCTGCCGGCGCAGCTATGGCCTGGAGTAGCAGAATGTTGTTGGATTTATTGTTGCTGCGCAGTTATGCCGGGAAACATTATGTTTGAAGCTTTGCTACTGGTGACCTTCATCGGCTTTGTGCTGGCCAACCACAGCCGGCTTGGCACCGGGAACCCCTATCAGATTTTTTTCTTTGTCTGGTTGACGGTGTATACAGGGTATTATTTAACCCGCGATTTGTTTATCCGAATTGACGATTCATTTGTCTTTGTCACTTTGGTATCTCAATATTTTGCCTTGTTTTTACTGATTATTTCTTATCTTAAATCGGCAGGGATCACACAAGCACAAAAAGCGCCGGATTTGGCGTCTATTCACTTGAACAAGTGGTTCTATTATCCGTTGTTTTTTCTGGTTGTCCTCGGAGCTTACCCAACATATCTCAAGGCGATTGAACTGGCGAATGGCCAGAGTATTTTCACAATTATCGGATTTATGACGCTGCGAAATACCATCACTTATGAGGACCGAAACTTTGGCGTGTATGGTTATTTAACGCCTTTGTCTATCATCGTGGCTATGGTATCCGCAGTCGGATATCGCAACAGACAAATCCTGTTACCTTATTTTCTCGTGAGTCTCGGAATTGCTTTGTTTTATTGTTATATGGCCACGGGGCGGACTTTTATTCTGATGTTGTTCTGCTTTGTATTTATGCCCTTTTTCATCGCAAAAATTTTTAGCAGAACGTCATTAGTGATGACTGGCGTTATCTTCATCTCACTTTTTCTATTTATTGCAGGGATGACCGGGAAGGGGATTTCATTCGATAATACAACTGCGCAGAATATCCGCACTTTTCAGGAAAATATTGTCGGGTATACCACAGCACCATTTGTGGCGATGTCTCAGTTGTTTTCGACATTCGATAGACCTGAGTATGGCCAAAACAGCCTGCGATTCTTCTTTGCGGTGATGCAAAAAGTAGGAATGGCCGACGTCCAGTCTGTTGAGTTGGTCAAAGACTATGTGATGACACCTTTCCCTACCAATGTTTACACCGTATACGAAGTCTATTACCGCGATTTTCTATATTATGGCTATTTTATCCCGCCTTTATTCCTGCTTCTGCATTTCTGGTTGTACCGCTATGCAGTTGTTCGGGGCGGGCGTTGGATCATGTTTTATGCAGCGTCGACCTATCCATTGGTTATGGTGTTTTTTCAGGATCAATATTTTTCGCTGACTTCACAATGGATCCAGATGATATTTTGGTTAACTTTATTGTGTGTGCGCAGCAGGACCGGCAGGAGCCAGATGTGATTGATGTTGTTATCGTAAACTGGAATGCCGGTTTGCAGTTAAAAGCTTGTGTTGAGTCTGTCGTTGATTTTGGTGCTGGCTTAGTAGGAAAGATCATCGTTGTCGATAACGGCTCTACCGATCATTCGATGCAGTTTATCGAACATATGCCCTTAGTGCAGCCCGTGCTACTGGCAGAAAATGCAGGTTTTGCCCGTGGTTGCAACCAGGGCGCACTGCATGCAACCAGTCCCTATATTCTGTTTTTGAACCCGGATGCGGCTGTTTACGCAGATACTTTACCGGCTGTGTTTACCTGTATGGAAGATCCGGCGCATATCAATACAGGTATATGTGGCGTGCGCTTACTTGATGAACTCGGGCACGTTTCTCGCAGTTGTTCCCGCTACCCATCAGCATTACGATGTGCGGCGCAGTCCCTGGGGCTTGATAAATTTATTCCCAATTTCGGTTCTGCTATGACGGAATGGGATCATCTTGAAAATCGCTATGTCGATCAGGTTATTGGTGCGTTTTTTCTGGTTCGTCGCGACCTGTTCATTCAGCTGAATGGTTTTGATGAACAATTTTTTGTGTACTACGAAGAAGTCGATTTTGCCTACCGTGCTGCCAAAGCCGGCTTTCGTAGCTATTACCTAAACGATGCCAGTGCTTTCCATCTTGGTGGTGGAGTTTCCAACCAAGTGAAAGCCCGTCGGTTGTTTTACACGTTAAGAAGCAGACTCCTGTATGCGGTTAAACATTTCTCAGTTGTAGCGATTGCACTGGTGGTTTTGTCGACTCTGGTGCTGGAACCATTAACCAGACTCGCGCTGGCGCTATTAAAACGTTCCGGTGCTGCGTTTAAAGAGACACTGAGTGGATTTGCGATGTTATACCGCTGGTTGCCTCAATGGCTGCTTCATGGCAAAACCCGCTGAGTGTATTTCGATGAAAATTTTGTTAGTCAGCAAATACTCAAGACTTGGCGCAAGCTCACGTTTGCGTACTATGCAGTTCTTGCCGGGACTCAGTGCTGCCGGATTTGAGATCAGCGTGCAATCACTGTTCGATGATGCATACCTTGAACAGTTGTATCAGAAAAAAGGCCGTAGTCTGGGCCATATCCTGAAGTGTTACTGGCGGCGTTTGTTCACTCTGCTTCGGGTCAAACAGTTCGATGCGGTCTGGCTGGAGTATGAATTGTTGCCATATTTTCCGGCATGGCTGGAAAGTTATCTAAAATGGCGCAAAGTGCCTTTTGTAGTCGATTATGATGATGCACTATTTCATAACTACGATATGTCAGGGAATCCATTGCTACGGACGTTGCTTGGAAACAAAATTGACCAGGTGATGGCGAAGGCTGACGTGGTATGTGTCGGCAACATGTATTTAAAGCAAAGAGCGTTAAAGGCTGGTGCGCAAAGCATTTCTTGGATCCCGACCGTCATTGATCTTGATCGTTACCCTATTGTTACCGGTGGGACGAAAAATGCGGCACCGGTTTTTGGCTGGATTGGTTCTCCGGCTACACAGTCATATTTGACAATGATTGCTCCGGCACTTTGCAAAGCATTAGCCCACTGTAGCGGCCGGTTGGTGCTTATCGGAGCAAACAGCGATGTATTGCCGCATTTTACGGGCTGTGAAATTGAACTGCGGGCCTGGACGGAAGCGACAGAAGTGCAGGACATCTGCAGTTTTGATGTAGGTCTGATGCCGCTACCGGATGGTCCCTGGGAACGTGGAAAGTGTGGTTATAAACTCATCCAGTATATGGCCTGTGCAATTCCGGTGATTGCCTCGCCTGTCGGCGCGAATGTTGACATTGTGCAGGGGAGCGGTGCTGGACTGCTTGCATCGACAGAAAGTGAATGGTTCGATGCGCTGGTTACGTTAGCGACGGACGCTCCATTATCTCAGCGTTATGGCCACGCCGGTCGTCAAGCGGTAGAGAAAGTGTATTCGTTACAGGCACAACTCCCTGAGCTAGCTCGTATTTTTAATTCTCTTAATAGGATTTCAGCTCCCTGATGTGTGGATTCATCGGTTTTAGCCGGATAGACGGTATAGACAATCAGCAAATTGCACAGCAAATGTGCCAGAAAATTGTGCATCGTGGTCCGGATAGTGAAGGGATATGGCAGACCGAAGGTGTCCCTGTGGTGCTCGGGCACCGCCGCCTCTCGATAGTTGATTTGTCCGCCGCCGGTCATCAGCCAATGTTGTCGGCGACCGGCCGTTATGTCATCGCTTACAACGGTGAAGTGTATAACCATGTTCAGTTGCGCGAGATGTTGCAGGCTGAAGGTTACGCCGAGCAATGGCGTGGACATTCAGATACTGAAACATTATTAGCCTGTATCGAAGCGTGGGGGATCGTTAAAACCCTGCAGGCTGCCGTTGGTATGTTTGCTTTTGCCTTGTGGGATCAGCAGGCGCGTCAGCTGACGCTGGCGCGGGATCGAATGGGTGAAAAACCGCTTTATTGGGGATGGCAGGGCGATGTCCTGTTATTCGGCTCAGAATTAAAAGCCCTCAAATCGCACCCGGCATTTAAAGCCGATATCAGCAGAGATGCGCTGACGCTGTTACTGCGCCATTGCTATATTCCGGCGCCTTATTCTATTTATCAGGGTTTCTATAAGTTAAAACCGGGCCATTACCTGCAACTCGAGCTTGATTCGCCACTGCGCGCAAAGCTTGCTGTAGAACAGGCCTATTGGTCTTTCAATCAGATGGTAGAGCAAAGTCAGGCTGCGCCAATCACTGGTACAGACGCTGAGGCGACTGATCAGCTGGAAGCCATGTTAACCCAGAGCATCCGCGGCCAAATGCTGGCTGATGTTCCACTGGGAGCCTTTCTCAGCGGCGGGGTAGACAGTAGTTCTGTTGTAGCACTGATGCAGATGAACAGTCAGCGGCCGGTGAAAACTTTTACCATTGGTTTTAATGAAGCTGGGTTTGACGAAGCCATATGTGCAAAAGATGTCGCCAGACATCTGCAGACTGACCATACGGAGTTATACGTCAGCCCACAAGACGCACTGGACGTTATTCCTCGTCTCCCATCTATGTACTGCGAGCCATTTGCAGATAGTTCGCAAATTCCAACTTTTCTGGTGAGTCAGCTGGCAAGACAGAATGTCACTGTGGCACTGAGTGGTGATGGTGGGGACGAACTATTTGGTGGTTACAACCGGCATTTGGCAGCAGGTAAGGTATGGGGGCCTTTCCAAAAAGCGCCGTTATTTTGCCGCAAAGCTGCCGCAGGCTTGCTGAATGCAGTTCCGCCAAAACGTTGGGATCAGCTGTTTGAACTGGCAAAACCACTGCTGCCTAAAAAATTGCACCTGGCGATTCCGGGGGAAAAAGCGCGTAAACTGGCCGAAGTGCTGGCATTGCCGGATGGGCAGCAGTTTTACCGACGCTTAACTAGTCATTGGCACGAACCTGAAAAAGTGGTGTTGGCTGGGCATGAGCCCAAGACTATGCTGACGGATCCTGCTCTTTGGCCAAAAACCGATAGTCTCGAACATTTTATGATGGCAATGGACGCGCAAACGTACATGGCTGACGACATTTTAACCAAAGTTGACCGCGCAGCGATGGCGACGAGCCTCGAAACCCGGGTCCCGATGTTGGATCATCGTTTAGTTGAATTTGCCTGGCAATTGCCTTTGCATTTCAAGATACGCCAGGGCCAGGGGAAGTGGCTGTTACGGCAGGTACTGTATCGCCACGTGCCGAAAGAATTGATCGAAAGACCCAAAATGGGGTTTGGTATTCCTTTAGACCAATGGTTGCGTGGGCCGTTGCGAGATTGGGCAGAGCAGCTGCTGGATAGCCGTTTGCTGGACCAGCAAGGCTATTTCCGCACAGAAACCATCAGAACTATGTGGTTGCAGCATCAGAGCGGCAGTCACAATTGGCAGTATCATTTGTGGAACGTATTGATGTTTCAGGCCTGGCTTGCGGAACAATGAAGTTTTTATTGGTTGCAGGGTACAGCGAATCCCTGACGAATTTTCGCGGCCCATTAATCGACGCCCTGATTGCCAGTGGTCAGGAAGTGCACGCGGCTGCGCCCGGACTTTGTGAGCATCCTGAAGTTGTGGCAAAGTTGCTTGCCAAGGGAGTCCGTATCCATAGTGTGTCGATGAACCGCACCGGCATGAATCCGTGGCATGACCTGAAAACGTTACTGTGCTTATACCGCTTGATGCGACAAATCCGCCCTGAACGGGTGTTAGGTTATACCATCAAACCGGTGATTTATGGCTCGCTGGCGGCCTGGTTGGCGCGAGTGCCAGAACGTTATGCCTTAGTCACCGGTTTAGGCTATGCCTTTGCCGGTGAGTCTGGTCAACGAACATTGCTGCGTCGTATTGCGACGCGCCTTTATCAGGTCGCACTGCATTTTACGCACCGGGTCTTTTTTCAAAACCCAGATGACAGAGATTTGTTTGTGCAACGGGGAATTCTGTCGGCTGCAGACAAAACTGTCGTAGTGAATGGCTCCGGTATTGATATCAGTATCTTTAGTCCTATGCCTTTACCGGCACAACCGGCATTTTTGTTGATTGCCCGCTTGTTGGGTGATAAGGGCGTGCGCGAATATGTGACCGCCGCGCGCTTGGTACATCAGCAATATCCGCAGTGCAAATTCCGGTTAGCCGGCTGGATTGATGATGCACCTGACGCTATTGCACAAGCTGAGCTGGACAGTTGGATTCAGGACGGCGTGATAGAGTTTTTGGGTCGATTAAAAGATGTACGTCCAGCAATTGCAGATAGCACTATTTACGTATTGCCCTCATACCGAGAAGGTACACCGAGAACAGTCTTAGAAGCGATGGCGATGGCAAGGGCCGTCATAACTACAGACGCACCTGGCTGCCGCGAAACGGTGATCCCTGGCGTCAATGGCTTGTTGGTGCCGATTAAATCAGCCGAGGCGCTTGCACAAGCGATGTTAGATTTGGTGCGAGACCGGCAGCAGGTTGAAGCTATGGGGCAACAGGGGCGGCGGATTGCCGAACAAAAATACGATGTACAAAAAGTCAATCAACAGATGCTGACAACCATGGGAATTTTCAATAAGTGAAACGCTTGATCGATTTTCTTGCCGCCGCAGCTGGACTCTTCTGCCTGTGGCCAGTGTTGTTAGTGTTAGCCTTTTTAGTGCGGCGTAAGCTGGGATCCCCGGTTGTTTTTAGTCAGGTCCGGCCTGGCCTGGCCGGCAAACCCTTTCGGATGTATAAGTTCCGGACTATGACTGATGTGAAGGATGAAAAAGGTGAGTTGCTGCCGGATGACGTTCGATTAACGTCCTTTGGCCGTTTCCTGCGCTCGACCAGTCTGGATGAACTACCTGAGCTTTGGAATGTATTAAAAGGCGAGATGAGCCTGGTTGGCCCGCGCCCGCTGCTGATGGAATATCTGCCACTTTATACTGCTGAACAAGCCCGCCGGCATGAAGCGCGGCCTGGTATTACTGGCTGGGCGCAAGTGAATGGCCGCAATGCCATTAGCTGGGAAGATAAATTCTCTCTGGATGTTTGGTATGTCGATAATCAAAGTCTGTGGCTGGACATGCGGATCTTGTGGATGACCGTCAGAAAAGTGCTTGTCCGGGAAGGGATCGCGGCAGCTGGTGAAGCGACTACAACAAAGTTTACCGGGAGTGCCCAATGAAAAATCTGATTCTGGTTGGTGCCGGTGGTTTTTTTCTCGAGCTTTATGATTATCTGCAAGTTGATGCACAGGCTCTGCAACAGGTTCACCTTAAAGGGGTGCTTGATGATGCGGCACATTGTGCGCAGCAGCTTTTACCGCACTTAGGCGCTGTGGCTGATTACGAGCCGCAAGCGGATGATGTATTTTTAATCACTATTGGCAATGTGCTGCATCGTAAGCGCTGTTATGACCTGCTAAAACAAAAAGGTGCTGCGTTCTACACTTATGTACATCCAACTGCCATCGTCGCGCGCAGTGCTGAGTTAGCGGAAGGTTGTATCGTCGCACCTTATTCCGTTATTAATGCCAAAGCGTCAGTCGCAGCTAATGTAGCCGTGAATGTTCACTGCAGTATTGGTCATGAAGCGGTGATTGGTTTTTGCAGTGTGTTGTCGCCCTTTGCCGCAGTCAACGGTAATGCCAAAGTCGGTGAGTTATGTTTCCTTGGCACCCGGTCGACCATCTTCCCCGGTAAATCTCTCGCAGATAAGGGTATTGTTGACAGCCATTCTTATGTAAAATCTGACGCCCCCGAAAAGTCGATTGTGTCTCTTCGGGGCGAATATCTTGTCGTACACAACAGATTAATGAGGTAAGCCATGTCGCAAGCGACTTTAATCCAATGTTTTGCAGAGTCACTCGGCATCCCGGCTGAACAGGTCACGGATGAACTTCAATACAATACGATTCCACAATGGGACTCAGTTGCGCACATGACATTGATTGCAGCACTGGAAGATGCCTTCGATATCATGCTTGATACAGATGACATTATTGATATGAGTTCCGTAGCGAAAGCCAAAGAGATCCTGGCCCGTTATGAGATCAGTCTCTGACATGCTGCTCAAGGACAAAATCTGTATCGTCACAGGCGCGACCCGCGGTATTGGCCTAGCTATCGCGAAGTTTTTTGCGGCACAAGGCGCCTGGGTTTTTGTCAACGGCCGGGACCCTCAGCGTGTAAATGAGGTCGTGGCAGAGCTGAATGCCTCTGGTGGTCGGGCTGATGCTTTTGTTTGTGATGTTGCCGACCCGAATTCAGTCAAATTGGCCTACAAAGAATTTCTGACCAAATCCAAAACCATTGATGTGTTGGTCAATAATGCCGGCATCCTCGATGATGCGTTGATTGGCATGGTGACGCCGGCACAAATTGAGCGGACATTCTCGATTAATACCTATGCCGTGTTGTATATGAGCCAGTATGCCGCGCGCATTATGGCAAAAGCCAAAACCGGCAGTATTGTCAATCTGACATCTATTATCGGTACGAACGGCAATAGTGGTCAGGCAGTGTATGGTGGCTCTAAAGCCGCCGTCATTGGCATTACTAAATCATTGGCTAAAGAGCTGGCGGTTAGTCACATCCGCGTCAATGCGATTGCGCCTGGTTTTATCGATACCGATATGGCGCGGTCTATCCCGTCCGCAGTGTTCGAGACGCGGGTAGCTTCGGTTGCGATGAAACGGATTGGTACACCGGAAGAAATTGCCGGTGTTGCGGCATTTTTGGCTTCAGATTTATCCGCTTATGTCACAGGCCAGATTATTGGTGTGGACGGCGGTATGTTAATTTAATGGCAAAGGCCTGATCCATGAGCTTTTTTTGGGATTTAGCACTGTCAGAGCGAACAGCGGTCGCTATTGTCGATCAGCTGGAAGGTGAAGTTAGTTACGCTGAGTTGGCACGGCGCGTCACTGCCTGTACCGAGCAGCTGCCGCCGACCCGGTCTTTGATAGCGCTCTGTATGGATACTGATTTGCAGAGTGTTTGCTGGTATCTGGCTGCTTTGCAAGCCGGACACCCGATTATTCTGCTTGATACCTCGTTAGCCCCTGATTTGTTGCAGGCATTGTTAGCGACCTACCAACCAAATGTGTTGTTGCGCGGCTCTGAAATCAACGTGTTACATCAGGAGCCGCTGGCACTGCATGCGGATTTAGCATTAATGTTATCAACTTCCGGCACTACTGGCTCGCCGAAGTTGGTGCGGTTAAGTCGGCAGAATTTGCAAAGTAATGCCAGTGCCATTGTGGATTACCTGCGGCTGAATGCCACGGAGACAGCCATCACCACAATGCCACTGCATTACTCCTACGGTTTATCCATCCTTAACAGTCATCTGCAGGCTGGAGCCAAGCTGGTGCTGACTGCGTTTGGGTTGTTGTCTCGGGAATTTTGGCAGTTAGTGCAGCAGCATCAGGTATCG
>Ga0114942_1000103_pt1 | contig 22430 bp, 18 predicted proteins | sample LowerColdCreek_FD_88674 | JGI IMG/M metagenome (GOLD analysis project Ga0114942, IMG submission 88674) | Groundwater microbial communities from Cold Creek, Nevada to study Microbial Dark Matter (Phase II) - Lower Cold Creek | ecosystem: Environmental > Aquatic > Deep subsurface > Groundwater ... | reverse complement strand
GCCGGCCGCCACGGCACCGGCCGGCCAGCGCCAGCCCGCCGTCGTCGACCTCTGCGGCCTGGGCCGCATGCCGGTGCGCAGCGCCGACCTCGCCGACCTGGCCGCGCCACCGGATGACGCCGACAGCCCCGACGCCACCGTCGCCAGCGGCGGCCTGCAAGCCCTGCCCGCCCCGGTCGGCGAGCAGCCGCTGGCCCAGGCCCGCGCCCGCATGCTGGCGGCACTCCGCCAGGGCGACGCCCGCGCCCGCGTGGCCGCGCTGCTGCTGGACCGCCCGGCCACCGACGACCCCGCCGCCGACGCCGCCTGGGCCCGCAGCGTGCTGGACCTGGCTCAGAGCAGCGGCGACCCCGCCGCGCTGACCTGGGCCGTCGAAGCCTGCGGCCCGCAGGCCGACCCCGCCCGCTGCCGGCTCAACCTCATCCGCACCCGGCTGCAGCTGGAGCCCGACAACGCCTTCCACTGGGCCGCCCTGGCCGATGAAGACCCCGCCGCCGCCGACACCGCCTGGCAAGGCCTGCTGCAGGCGCGCCGCTGGCTGGAGCGGCCGCAAGCCCTGGTGCTGGCCAGCCAGGCCGCGCTGCCGGCCGACCTGCCCGGATACCTGCGCCTGGGTCTGGGCGCCGAGGTGCGCGCGCGCGCCGTCAGCCTGCCCTCGCCCGGTGAAGGCTTCGTGCTCGACCGCTGCCAGCAGAGCCACCCCGGCCGCCGCGAGCAGTGCGACGCGCTGGCCGGGCTGATGCAGCACAGCGACGCGCTGCAGACCCTCACGGAAGCCGCGTCAGTCGCCCAGGCCGCCGGCTGGCCGGCAGAGCGCCTGGCGCAACTGCGCCGCGAGTTCCAGGACCTCGTCCACGCCCCGCCCGCCTGGCAGGCCGACCCGGCGCAGCCCCTGGCCTGCGCCAGCGTCGACGCCTGGCAGCACCACCTCACCCAGCTCGCCCAGGTGGGCGAGCTCGCCACGCTGCGCGCCCACCGCGCACGCCAACCCTGACCCCCCGGAGAAACGCCCCATGAACACCCGCCTCTGCAGCACCGCCCTGGCCCTCAGCTTGGTCGCCGCCCCAGCGCTGGCCCAGGTCACCGGCTGCGGCACCGAGACCAGCAACCTGAGCGCCAGCAAGGTCTACTACGTCACCCCCGGCGGCAGCGCCACGGGCGCGGGCACCAGCTTCTCGGCGCCCATGAGCCTGAGCGCGGCGCTGGGCAAGGTGAGCGCCGGCCAGATGGTGCTGCTGCAGCCCGGCACGTACAACATCCCCTACACCGCCGGCGCCAAGAACACGCTGGCGCTCAGCAAGTCCGGCAGCGCCAGTGCGCGCCTGTACCTGGTGGCCGCCAACTGCGGCCGCGCGGTGCTGAACTTCGGCTTCCCCGACAAGACCTGGGTGCAGGACGCCTTCGGCCTGAGCGTCACCGGCAGCTACTGGTACCTCAAGGGCATCGCCGTCACCCGCGCCGGCTACCACGGCGCCTACGTCACCGGCAACGGCAATACCTTCGAGAACACCGCCTTCTACGACAACCGCAACACCGGCCTGGAGATCAACAAGGGCGGCTCCAACACGCTCGTGCTCAACAGCGACGCCTACCGCAACTACGACCCCAAGAAGAACGGCAGCATGGCCGACGGCTTTGCCGCCAAGCAGACCCAAGGCGCGGGCAACCGCTTCATCGGCTGCCGCGCCTGGGAGAACTCCGACGACGGCTACGACACCTTCGACAGCCCGCAGGCCGTCGTCATCGAGCAGAGCTGGGCCTTCCGCAACGGCCTCAACCTGTGGAGCGACAGCGCCTTCGCCGGCAACGGCAACGGCTTCAAGCTCGGCGGCAACAAGGCCTTGCAACGCAACCGCATCAATCAGTCCGTCGCCTTCGGCCACCCCAACAAGGGCTTCGACCAGAACAGCAACACCGGCGGCGTGACCCTGCTCAACAACACCAGCTACGGCAACGGCATCAACTACGGCTTCTGCGGCAGCGTCGCCTCGGGCGAGAAGCACACCTTCCGCAACAACATCTCGCTGGCCGGCAAGAGCGCCGACAGCGTCTGCAACGCCACCGCCAGCAACAACACCTGGAACAGCCTGGCCGCCAGCAGCAGCGACTTCGCCAGCCTGGACCTCGGCCTGGCCACCGCCGCGCGCAGCGCCGACGGCAAGCTGCCCAGCAACGCGCTGTTCCGCCTGTCCAGCAGCAGCAAGATGATCGACAAGGGCACCAATGTGGGCCTGAGCTACAAGGGCGCCGCGCCCGACCTGGGCGCCTTCGAGCTGCGCTGAGGCCGGGGGCCGCGGGTGTGCCAAAACGGCACACCCGCGCACAGCCCCATGCGCCGGGTGTGCGCCGCTTCGGCACAAAACCGGCGCGAGCGCTTGACGCGGCCCGCCGTCAGGCTACCGTCCGCCGCAGAGCCTCCAATGCGACGAGGCCGCCGGAGACAAGCCATGCCCGCACCCACCCCGCCCGAGCGCATCCGCCAGGCCCGCCGCCAATGGCTGGACACCGGCACCGTTGCCAGCGGCCTCATTGCCGGCCCGCTGCAAGCCAGCTGGGCGCGCTGCCGCGACTTCGGCCTCGCGCCCGAAGGCCGCCCGCAAGGCGCCCCCCACGCCAGCGCTGCCCAGCTGGCCCGCGCGCTGGAACACCGCCACGCTCTGATGGCCCACGCCAGGCCGGTGATGGCCTTCCTGAACGAGCAGGTGCAGGGCAGCGACAGCCTCGTGCTGCTGGCCGACGCCCACGGCCTGCTGCTGCACGCCGCCGGCGACGATGCCCACTTTGCCGACCGCGCCGCCCGCGTCGCCCTGCGCCCCGGCGCCGTGTGGAGCGAGCAATGGCGCGGCACCAACGCCATCGGCACCGCGCTGGCCGAGGGCGCCCCGGTCGTCGTGCACGCGGGCGAGCACTACCTGGCGCGCAACGGCTTCCTCACCTGCGCCGCCGCCCCCATTGCCGACCCCGCCGGCCAGCTGCTCGGCGTGCTCGACATCTCCGGCGACCGCCGCGGCTACCACCGCCACACGCTGGCCCTGGCCCGCAGCGGCGCGCGCATGATCGAGCACCAGCTCTTCACCGCCCGCCACGCCGCCGGCCTCTACCTGCGCCTGCACGCGCAAGCCGAAGGCCTGGCCACCGTCACCGAAGGCCTGCTGGCGCTGAGCGAAGACGGCTGGGTCACCGGCGCCAACACCGCCGCGCTGGAGCTGCTGGGCCTCACCCGCCAGGACATCGGCGCCGCCACCGTGGAGCGCGTGCTGGGCCTGGACCTGCGCGCACTGCTGGCGCTGGGCGCCGCCCCCTGCGCGCTGCCCCGCCCCGGCGCCACGCCGCTGTGGCTGCGCGTGGAAGCCGGCCAGACGCTGCGCCATGGTGCGCGCACTTCGGCGCCCACCTCACCCGCCACCGCCCGCACCACGCCCGTGGCGCCCGCCACCGACACCCCATGGCGCCCGCGCGACGCGCTGGCCGCGCTGGACACCGGCGACGCCGCCTTCAGCGCGCTGCTGGCCCGCGCCCGCAAGCTGCTCGACAAGCCCGCCATCCCGCTGCTGCTGCAAGGCGATAGCGGCACCGGCAAGGAGCTGCTGGCCAAGGCGATACACAGCAGCAGCGCGCGGCGCGACAAGCCCTTTGTCGCCGTCAACTGCGCGGCCCTGCCCGAGACGCTGATCGAAGCCGAACTCTTCGGCTATTGCCCCGGCGCCTACACCGGCGCCAACCGCCACGGCGCCCCCGGCCGCATCCGCGAAGCCCACGGCGGCACGCTGTTCCTGGACGAGATCGGCGACATGCCGCTGGCCATGCAGGCCCGCCTGCTGCGGGTTTTGCAGGACCGCCAGGTCACGCCCCTGGGCGGCGGCGCGGCGGTGGCGGTGGACTTCCGCCTGCTCTGCGCCACCCACCAGCGGCTGAAGGACGAAGTGGCGGCGGGGCGCTTCCGCGAGGACCTTTATTACCGCCTCAACGGCCTGACGCTCAGCCTGCCGCCGCTGCGGGAGCGGTCGGACCTGGGCGAGCTGGTCGCCGGGCTGCTGAAGGCCGAGGCGCCGGAGCGGGCGCTGCGGGTGGATGAAGAGGTGATGGCCTTGTTCAGCCGCTACCGCTGGCCGGGGAATGTGCGGCAGCTGGCGAATGTGGTGAGGACGGGGGTGGCGTTGCTGGACGACCGCGAGAACGTGGTGACGGCGGCGCTGGTGGGGGATGAGGTGCGTGAAGCGCCGGGCACCGCCAGCCTTGAGCCGGCGTCAGCGGCACCCTTAAGCGGCGACCTGCGCCAACTGGCCGAGACGCGCATCCGTGAAACGCTAGCGACCGTGGGCGGCAACATATCCGAGGCGGCGCGGCGGCTGGGGGTCAGCAGGAATACGTTGTACAGACGCCTGCGCGGGTAGTCCGTCAGACTTCTGATTTAAGACCTGATCCCGGACCCGGCAAGCCCCTTATTGGACTGCTTGCGCACATGAAAGGCCTTGCGCTCGCTTAATTACCTCGTCCGCAGTCTGAGCACTACCTTCATCCAGCGAAATCAAATCGCGCTGAATTCTCAGGCGATCATTTAAGAATTGGTGGCGAATTTCGACATCAGTTATCAATTCACTCCATAATTTCACGTATATTTTGTGATTTTTTACCTTGTAAATTAATGACGGCTCGGCGTGGGGCTTCGCATTTTCAAGCTGATTCTCAATGTAGCCGGTACTATCGTATTTGTTACCAATTAAATAATAGGACCACTCCATGTTGGAGCCATTGAATCGCGGGTCAGAGGCGATAACTTCAAAATAGGTCTGAACCTGTTGTACGAATTTTTTTCCGAGCGGCTTTTCTGGATGTTTTAGCTCGAGCACAATATTGTGTATCTTATCGTGTCGCCGATCTTGTCGAACCAAGAGGACATCCATTTCTTTCTGCTTGTCAGCATGCTCTATTGCTTCGCCGGGCAAGGGTTTATTCAGTTTTTTGTACAACTCTCTGAGAGCTTGCTCGAAGTCCTTCTCGGCAGCGACCACAAGCGAATACTCCTCGCCAATCATCCAAAAATGCTGCTCCATGAACACCTGAATATGTGGCACCTCCTTGGCCCCAAGATCCAGATTCCAGTTGAGCAGCTTTGCTTGCTCAAGAGCGCGATATCTATCCTGTATTAGCTTTGTTGTTTTTATGATTGCACCCAGTTTTGAAGACCTTAAGACACCGAGCAAATCCTTTTTCTCCTCAGAATCCAAGTCGAGAACTTGAGCAATGATTTTATACAACCCATCCGACTCATTCGCATCAAGCAGCTCATCTATTAGACGAACGAAAATCTTCTTCTGTTCAGTACTTCCGCTGGAAAACAGGCTTGGCTGCAAGTTATATAGCTCACCTATCGTCGAAGCCAACTGATTATGCTTGATCACCTCCCATTGGTTCTTTTCATTGAATTTTGGGAGTATGTCCTTTTGCTCAAATTTGACTAGCAGGTCATCCGTAGATTTCTTAAGAAAATCTTTTCTTGCGTCCCTCAAGAAGCGGTCTGTCGAAGCTACAACAGCCTTAAACCATTCTCCCTTGACCGTTGTCACCCCAAAATCTAAATCAGCCTGCCCATCACCGCCGACCACAATCGAGAAATTGTCGAAATATTCGCTTTTAACGTAGGCGCTATGGAAAAAACTATCGCCTTTTTTGTTTAGAGAAGTAAAGTCCGTATATCTCTCACGCCCCTCTTTGTCCATGAAGTAGTATCTGGAATACTCCTTATGCAACTTTTCTCGCCATCGTACGATTTTAACTGTCGCAGTAGGCTCTGCACTAAGCAAAGGCGAATACTCAAAACTCTCGGAGATATTTTCTTCTGCGCTCAATCCGGCACCACAAAGATCAATGGACAGCTTCTCGTCGAGCAATAACTTCCAACAAAACTCACTCACCAAGAAGCTCCTGAGCCTCTCCGATTTAAGGTCGATGACGGATGATTTTATATTAGTAAAACTAGCGACCGTTCCAAGCGGAGTGGCTCCATCCACCTCTCGATGATCGGTGATTGGGTATTTTATGAGATTGTCGGCTGCGACAGATATGACAAATTGGTAGCGCTTATTTCCCACTGCATATACAGTAGTCCACTTCGCATTCCTTGCGAAAACGAAGAAGGTTAAGCGCCCAATCCCATCTTGGCCGTGATTGTCTGAAGAAGTTCTCTTCTGCGACAAGCGAGCTTTAATTTTCTCAGAATCAAGGAAGCGCCCGAATTTAGCCTCGTGCTCGTCATGGCATATCCCTTGACCGTCGTCACAAACAAAAATCTCTTCGACTCCGCCGGCTTCATTTAGCACATGCCCGATGCGGACGTTTCTAGCTTTAGCATCAACACCATTCCAGACATATTCAGCAATCGCTTGCTCAGGCGTTGTCGACGCCAAATGCTTTCGAATACCTTCTGTTGTCAATTGAACTGTTGTCATGCCATCCCTATGCAATGTTTTATTCATTTACTCGAATTAGACCCTAGACAACCACTTTTACAAGCTTGTCTACAGCAGCCTGAAGGCATCGTGCCACGACGCCAAGCTCATGTCATTAGAGGAGCAGCGGGGCTCGGGGTCTCTCAAGAAACGCCTCTCAAGTCATTGATTTTCAATGATGTTTTTCAAGCGCAGGCTCCGGCCGGCACGATCTGCATGCCCATTTGCTGGGCGCGTTGGCGCAGGTTCCTAAGTACCCGTTCCCGGTATCGCTCCTCGAAGTATTCCTGCCCGGCGTCCGTGTAATCCTCGCCCTTGGTCAGCATCGCGTAGATCAGCCGCGCCAGCTTGTGCGCCGTTGCCGTGACGGCCTTGGACTTGTCCATGCGTGCGCACATGCGTCGGAAGTACGCACCCAGCGCGGATTGGCTACGGCGCAGCGCCGCCGCACTCAACCGCAAGGCCTGGGCCGCGCGGTTAACGGTCCGAGCTGTCTTGCCGCTCAACAACTTGCCGCCCGAGATCTTGGTGCCCGGCGCCAGCCCCAGCCATGAGGCGAAGTGCTTGGCGCTGGCGAAGCGGCTCATGTCCGCACCCACCTCGCTGAGCACGACCAGCGCCGTGCTTACCTCGATGCCGTCGATGCGGGTCAAGTCCACCCCGCACATGCGATACAGATGGGTGCGCAGATCGAACTTGGGGGCGTTGCGCGCTTGGCTGCGCTTCTTGCCCGGCTGCGCCTTCGGGAGTTCGTCTTCGCAGATCTGCAGCGCTTGCAGTTGCGCTCGAATCTCAACGTCGCACTCGGCGAGTTGGGTGCCGCAGAAGTCGAAGCCCGCCAGAGCCTGCTTGAGCGCGAAGAGGTGCTCGCCTCGCCAGTTGCCTTGCAGGCTCGCCGCGATCTCGTCGCCACTGGCGCGAATCATGGTGTTCTTCAGCGCCGCCAGTTTGAGCGGGTCGCGCTCGCCCGCCACGATGGCGCGCAGGATCTTCTGGCCTGTCTCGCCCACGATGTCGGCGATGACGTTGGCGAGCTGGACATTCATCTGGGTGAGCGCCTTTTGCATGTGCTGCACGCAGCGCGCCTGGGTGCGCAGTGTGGCCGCGCGCTGGCGGGTGAGCGCACGCAGCACGCACACCGCGTCGCCCGGCCGGAAGGCCCCGCGCAACAGGCCGAAGCTGTGCAGTTGCTGCAGCCATTGGCAGTCCAGTACATCGCTCTTGCGGCCACAGACGTTCTTGACGTGGCGGGAGTTGACCAGCAGCACCGTGAAGCCGCGCCGCTCCAGCAACTCGTACAGCGCGATCCAGTACACGCCCGTGGACTCCATCGCGACGGTGTCCACGCCGCAGCCATCGAGCCAGTCGGCCAGCCGATGCAGCTCCCCCGTGAAGCTCTTGAACTCACGCACTGGCTGCTCATCGCGATCAGGCGGTACAGCGACGTAGTGCGAGGCGCTGCCGACGTCGATACCGGCTGCGTTGGGGTGGGTGATGGCGAGGGCGCAATGCCCTGCCGTGGAAGATCGACTGCGCTGCGCCATGTCTTGCTCCGATAGAGGGTGGGACGGGTGGCGCCAGGGTCGGGTGTGTCGTCGTGATCACTCTCTCAAACGGGATGCCGCCCAGCCAGCGAGGCCAGCCAATCGGCTCACCAAAGTCGATGACGCAGCCCAGGACCACGCTCAAATACGGGCAGTTCGCACCGGTGACCTGTCGGTCTTCCCTGGCGCCACGTCGACAACGATGCCACCATCAAGCGCGGCAGGACAAGCGTTTCTTCGGGACGATTTGCGGACGGGCGGGCCGATTACTGCGCTCAAATCTAAAGTACTCCGCAGCCCAACGAGCGCTCAGCTTGAGCCGATGCGGCCACAGGCAAAAAATCGCATCACCTTTGATGCAGGCAAGTGACCCATGCGCACCACCGTGACGATTGATGACGCGCTGTACCAGCAGGCGTTGGACGTGGCTGATCCCGAGATGGACAAGGCGGATATCTTCCGTGAGGCGGTCAAGACCTTCGTGCGGGTGCAGGCAGCCAAGCGACTGGCAGCGCTGGGTGGCAAGGCGCCTGACATGCGCGACATTCCACGCCGCCGCGAGGACGCGCCGCAGTGAAGCCGGTGCTGGTGAACACCTCGGTGTGGGTGGGCCACTTCGGGCGGCACAACCCGGCGCTGGCAGACCTGCTGGCCATGGACCTTGTGATGGCCACCCGATGGTGCTCGGGGAGATCGCCTGCGGTTCCCCTCCGTCGCGCAAGCAGACGCTGGCAGACCTGGCTCGGCTGCCCTCAACGCAGCAGGCCAGCCTTCAAGAGGTGTTGGCCTTTATTGAGCGGGAGCAGTTGTTCGGCCTGGGCTGCGGCTTCGTGCACATCACGCTGCTCGCCTCGACGCTGCTCACGCCCGGCGCCGAACTGTGGACGCTGGACAAGCGCCTGGCCGCACTGGCCGAGCACGCCGGCGTGTTGCACCGGCCTGCGGTGCACTGAAGGGGAGTTCCGGGTCAGGTCTCACGGGCTGGGTGGATCGAGCCAGGGCGCAAGCCCTTCGCGCCCAACCGCGGGTACAGCTCGTAGGGCGGGTTGAACAAAGTGAACCCCGAAGAACTCACCCGACCATTTAGCCCTTCAGGGGCTGGCGCATGGCCTGAGCACGGCGATACGCCAGGGCCCCCAGAAGTGCAAAGCCCACGGCTGCCAGGCTGGCGGTGCCGGGCTCTGGCACCGGCGACAGCGTAAAGCTGGCCACCGCACGCCCAGATTCGGCGTCTTCATTACGGAATTGCGACGACGCACCCAGCACCACACCCAGGTTGTAGCTGCCGGCATCCAGCTGCAATAGCGTGGTGAAGCTGCGGATTTCGTTGCCATCGGCGTCGAACAGCGAAGTCTGGTTCCACACCGTGCCGCCGCCGACCTGGGTCAATGCGAAGCTGTATGAACTACGGCTGGGGCCAACCTCGCTGTCCATCGTCAGCATGACGGCTGTGGCGCTGTCCAGAGAAAAGCCGTAAGTCAGGCGCGACGACGCTCCGCCGGAGCCGCTGATTTCTGCCTCCGGCTGGGCATACCCGGTCAGGTTGACATCTGCAGCACCTTCAAAGCTGATGCGTTGTGGCGTGAAGGACGAGATTTGCCCGGCGCGGCCGGCGCCAAAGCCGTCACCCAGCGGGTCGGCGATGCTCAGCGCGCCCAGGCCTACCGACCGGTCGAACACACCGAAGCCAGCGCTGTCTGTTTGTGCACCGTCCGAATACACGGCGGTGATTGGGTAGCCCGGCAGGTCAGGGTCTTGGCTGAACAGCGTCATCTGCCCGCTGATGGAAATCGATCTCGCTTGGCTGATGGACGTGAAGCTGGCGGCATCAGCGGCAGTGGTCAGCGCCGCCAGCAACAGCGCACCCACATGGGCGCAGAAAGAGCGAGAGGCATTTGTCACGCGAACTCCTGATTGGGTTCTCGAAAGCATATCCAGCAGCTTTACCGGCGCATGCCTCGGGCATGTATCGATTGGTGTCAGGGCGGCCTTGCGTGCCGCTCGGGGTCAGGCCCGCCGCAAGACCCGCCCTTTGCCAAGGACTAGGGCCGCTGACCAGAATCAGCGCATGCATGTCCAACCCACCCCCACGAAGCTCGCTCTGGGCCTGGCGCTGCTCGGCAGCCTGTCCTTCAGCGCCCACGCCAACAGCAGCAGCAGGGAGGCCCGCGTGGGCGACCACCTGAGCCTGGCGCTGCCCGCCGGCATGCTGGCCTACGAGCTGGTGCGCGGCGACCGGGAAGGTGCCTGGCAACTGGCGCAGACCTTTGCGCTGACCACCGCCACGACCGAGGTGTTGAAGCGCAACACCAAGGTGACCCGGCCCGATGGCTCCAACGACCTGAGCTTCCCGAGCGGCCACGCGGCGCGCGCCTTTTCGGCGGCGGCGTACGCGCGCAAGCGCCATGGGATGGAGGTGGCTTGGCCGCTGTACGTGGCCGCCACCTATGTGGGCCACACCCGCGTGGACGCGCGCCGCCACCGCTGGGGCGACGTGGCCGCCAGCGCCTTGCTGGCCGAAGGTTTTGCCCACTGGCGCGTGACGCCGGCCGGCGCCCAGGTGCAGGCCAGCGTGGGGCCAGATGGCGCGTTTGTGGCGTTGAACTGGACGCTGCGCTAAGGGCGCGGCGGGGCTGGGCGCGGGTTCGCTCCCGACCCAGGCTCGAGGTCAGGACTGATACCTGAACCTGAACGCCTAACTTGAAATTCAAGCGGACGCACTCGATGTCATCGCGTCAAGTCTCGCGGGACGCGCTACGCCCCTGACCGCGCCTCCTCCTGGCGGCGACCAATCGTCAGCCTCAACCGGCCCGATCCAGTTTGTCCAACAGAGCCAGAGCCCGCTCCGGCTTGCCCCGTGCGGCCCGGGTTTCAAACCGCACCCTCGCGTCGTAATTCGCCAGCGCCACCGTCGCCAGTTCGTCCACCAGCTTGTTGACGCTGATGGAATTGGCGCGCGCCAGGGCCTTGAGGCGCTCGTGCTTGTCGTCGGGCAGTCGGATGGTCAGCGTGGACATGGAAACACCTCCAGGCATTGCTCGGGCGTCAGGAATTGGAGCCCGGGAAACTTCAGCTCGCCGCGCGTCAGGTCGTACGGGGTGCAGCTGATTTGACATCGGCTGCACCGAACCGCCCTATGGTTCGATCCTTGCTAACAATTCCTGCGTTGCAGCTGACTGCAGGAGCACCTCGAACATGGCAAAAATCTCGCCCGGCGTTGGGCCGCGCTTACCGCAGGTGGTGGTGCTGTTTGGCGCCACCGGTGATCTGGCCAAGCGCAAGCTGCTGCCGGGGCTCTTCCACCTGTGCACGGCGGGCTTTCTGCCGGACTACCGGATCATCGGCGTGTCGTTGGACGACATGGACACCGCCGCCTTTGGCGCGCTGACGCGGCAGGCCCTGGCGCAGTTCTTCAATCGCCCAGTGGCGGACGCCGACTGGGCCGCGTTTGCCGAGCGGCTGGAGTACGTGCCGCTCGCGGCCGGCCCTGCCGCCCTGGCCGAGGCCGCCGCGCGCGCCGAGGCCGCCATTGGCAGCGAAAGCGAACGGCTGCACTACCTGAGCGTGCCGCCCAACGCGGCCCTCTCGGCCGTGAAGGTGCTGGGCGAAGCCGGCCTGGTGGCCAATGCGCGCATCGTGATGGAAAAGCCCTTCGGGACCGACCTGGCGAGCGCCGTCAAGCTCAACCGCGCCGTGCACGAGGTGTTCGCCGAAGACCAGGTTTTCCGCATCGACCACTTCCTGGGCAAGGAGCCGGCACAGAACATCCTGGCCTTCCGCTTTGCCAACGGGCTGTTCGAGCCCATCTGGAACCGCAACTTCATCGACCACGTGCAGATCGACGTGCCCGAGACGCTGGGCCTCGGGCAGCGCAGTGCGTTCTACGAGCAGACCGGCGCCTACCGGGACATGGTGGTGACGCACCTCTTCCAGATCCTCGGCTTCATGGCCATGGAGCCGCCCACCTCGCTGGAGCCCGCGCCCATCAGCGAGGAGAAGAACAAGGTCTTCCGCAGCATGCTGCCCATCCAGCCTGCCGACGTGGTGCGGGGCCAGTACAGCGGCTACCGCGACGAGCCCGGCGTGGACCCGCAGAGCGAGACCGAGACCTTCATCGCGCTGAAGTGCTTCATCGACAACTGGCGCTGGGCGGGCGTGCCCTTCTTCCTGCGCACCGGCAAGCGCATGGCCGAGGGCCAGCGCATCATCTCCATCGCCTTCCGCGAGCCGCCCAAGAGCATGTTCCCGCCCGGCAGCGGCGTTGGTGCCCAGGGGCCTGACCACCTGACCTTCGACCTCGCCGACGCCAGCAAGATGAGCCTGAGCTTCTACGGCAAGCGCCCCGGCCCCGGCATGCGCCTGGACAAGCTGAGCCTGCAGTTCGCCATGCACGACACCGGCCTGGTGGGCGAAGTGCTGGAGGCCTACGAGCGCCTGATCCTCGACGCGATGCGGGGCGACCACACGCTGTTCTGCACCGCCGAGGGCATCGAGCGCCTGTGGGAGGTGTCGACCGCCCTGCTGGAGTCGCCGCCACCCGTGCGTCTGTACGAACCCGGCAGCTGGGGCCCGAAGTCCGTCCACCAGCTCATCGCCCCGCATGCGTGGCGACTGCCCTTCGAGCGGGCCTGGCGCAGCCCGAACAAGTCGGGGGGCTGAGAAGGGCCGCTCCTGGCGGCAGCTCGGTGGATTGCCACCGGGCCTTGCAGTTCTTGGGGCCTGTGAGCCTACCGAGGGCGCTGCATGGTCGTGAACATGAACCGCTTGATCAGCGGCAAACACTCCGGGCAGCGCTTGGGGTCGGCGGGGTCGATGTGGTCGCCGCCCTCGACGACCTGCAGCACGCTCTTGATGCCCAGCGACTGCGCGCGCTTGTGGAGGGTGGCGGAGCCGTGCAGGCCGGCTGCGTTCGAGCCCAGCGGCACCACGTCGTCCTTGTCGCCGTGGATGCTGAGCAGGGCGGGCTCGCCGGCGTCGAGCATGTCCAGGTCGGTCACCGCACCGGAGAGATTGACGACGCCGCGCAGCTTGAACGTCAGTGGCTGCTCGTTGCCGGTGTTGCCCTCCAGGCCGCCGTTGGCCTTGAGCGCGGCACTGCCCGCGTCGGGCAGCTTGTTGCGGGCATCGAGGTAGGCCGTATACATCGACGTGAAGGCGCCGGCGGAGTGGCCACCGATAAAGATGTTGTCCACGTCGACGCGGAAGCGGTTGGGGCCGGCGGCGTCCTTGAGGAAGTAGCGGATGACGGCCTTCTGGTCCGACATCGCCTTGAAGAGGGCGTCATAGAACTTGGCCGGCGAGTTGATGTCGCTGGAAAGCCGGTAGCGGTGGACGGCCACCACGTAGCCGGCGCGCGCCAGTTCCTCCCCGAAGTCGTCCATCCAGAAGTCCTCGGTGCGCACGAAGCCGCCGCCGGGCGTGAGGACGAGCAGCGGGCGCTTGGTGGCGGTGTCGGCCTTGGGCTCGAAGACGCGCATCGTCAGCTTCTCGACCTTGCCGTCCAGGTTGTTCAGGTTCTCGGCAAACACCAGGTTGCCGTGGCGCACATGCTCCGCAAAGACGGTGTTGAGGTAGCGACGCGGTGCGGCGCGGTCCTCCTCGGCATGGCTGGCGGCGCTGCCGAGCAGGCCGGCTCCGAGCGTGGCGACGAGCAGGGCAAGGTGGGCGAGGCGGTGTTGCATCGTGCGGGTCCGAAGCTGGCTTTGAAGCGTGCGCGGACGATAGCGCCGCGTTGCCGGGCCGGCCATCGGGACTTGGGACTTCGGGGTCAACCGTCTGCCGCCCCATCGATCAGGGTCACGCCTCAACTCTGCCCCCTAACGCCATGACACGGCGGCCAACGCCCCGAATGCCTTGAAATGGCGCGCCCATGCCCGAGGCCTACTGGATTGCCCGCGTCGACGTCACCGATGCCGAGCCCTACAAATGGCGCCTCGGCGGCCGACCCGCTGGCCAGGCAAGTGATCGCCGCCTGAAGCCGCGGCCGCCATGGATGATCACGCCGGCCCCACCCCCACCGATCTCATGCAACGCACCCCCCACTTCATCGCCATCGCCCTGCTGACCCTGTCCGGCGCCTGCGCCGCGCAGGGCGCCGAGGAGGCCACACCCGACCGGGCCCGCGCCAACTTCGCCCGCCCCATCACGCTCGCGGCCGACGACGTGCGCACCCTGCCCGCGCCGCCGGCCGGCTTTGCCGATGCGCGCGCCGGCGTGGCGGCCGGGCGCGTCGAGGAGCTCAGCTACGCGTCGGGCGTGACGGGCACGCAGCGCAAGGCCAGCGTCTACCTGCCGGCGGGCTACTCGGCCGAGCAGCGCTACCCGGTGCTCTACCTGCTGCACGGCATCGGCGGCAACGAGCAGGAGTGGCTGGGCTATGTGCGCGCCACGGCCGTGCTCGACAACCTGATCGCCGCCGGCAAGGCGCTGCCGATGATCGTCGTGATGCCCAACGGCCGCGCGCTGGCGGACGACCGCGCACCGCCGCCGAACCGGGTGTTCACGCCGGAGAACGCGGCCGGGTTCGCAAAGTTCGAGCGCGACCTGCTGGAGTTCCTGATCCCGGCCGTGGAAGCGAAGTACGCCGTCGCCAGCGGCCAGCGTCAGCGCGCGCTGGCCGGCCTGTCGATGGGCGGCGGCCAGGCGCTGAACTTCGGCCTGGCGCACCTGGACCGCTTCGCCTGGGTGGGTGGCTTCTCGTCCGCACCCAACACACGGCCGGCCGATCAACTGCTGCCCGCGCCCGACGCCGCACGGCGCCAGCTCGCGCTGCTCTACCTGTCGTGCGGCAACAAGGACGGGCTGATCAACGTCTCGCAGGGCGTGCACCGCGCACTCAAGGAGCGCGGCATCCCGCACATCTGGCAGGTGGACGAATACGGCCACGACCGCGACAGCTGGGCAGAGAACCTGTTCCATTTCGCGCAGCGGCTGTTCCGCTGAGCATGGCCGCAACACGGGACCGGGCGGCTGCCGGCGCGCCGCCCCATGAGCGGCTGATCACCGTCGACGTGCTGCGCGGCTTCGCGCTGTTCGGCATCCTCTACGCCCACATGATTGCCTGGTACACGGCGGGCCCGCTGCCGCCGGACCTGTTCCAGAAGTTCCAGAGCGTCCCGAGTGGCCTGGCCTTCGGCGCGAATTTGCTGCTCGTCATGGGCAAGTTCTTCTCGGTCTTTTCCTTCCTGTTCGGCCTGAGCTTCACCCTCCAGATCAACAGCCTCGCCCGGCGCGGCGACAACGTGGCGCTGCGCTTCGGCTGGCGGCTGGCCGTGCTGGGGTTGATCGCCGCCGCCCATCACATGCTGTGGCGAGGCGACATCCTCTCCATCTACGTGCCGCTCGGCTTCCTGCTGATCTTTGCGCGTCATCTCGGCAACAAGGCGCTGCTCGTCCTGGGCGCGGTGCTGGTGCTGAACCTGCCGACGCGGGTGTTCGAGGTGATGGCCCTGCTGCGCACCGGCAAGGTCGATTTCGTCGGCGGCGACTACGTGATGCAGAGCACCGCCTACTTCGAGTTCGTCAAGCACAGCGGCTTCGTCGACATGCTGTGGGGCAACTTGCAGGCGTTCGGCACCAAGATCGACTACCAGCTCACCAGCGGGCGGCTGTGGATCACCTTCGGCTTCTTCCTGCTGGGCATGCTGGTCGGGCGCCTGGGCTGGTTCGACAAGGCCGAGGCGGCCCTGCCCACCTTCAAGGCCGTCTTCAAGCGCTCGTGGCAGGCCATGCTTGTCAGCCTGGTGCTGGGCCTGGCGATCGTGGGCACCGCTGCGGCGCTCTCCCTGAAGGTGGAGGACCGGGGCTGGCCGTACTGGTTCTGCGAGTACGCCATCGACGCCTACAACGCCGCGTGCACGGTGTTCTACATCAGCGGCATCGCCCTGCTGATGGCCAAGGCCCGCTGGGCCCGGCGCCTGGCGCCGCTGGCCGACATCGGCAAGATGGCGCTGACCTCCTACCTGACGCAGACCCTCTTCGGCCTGCTGATCTTCTACAGCTTCGGCCTGGCGCTGTTTGTCCAGACCTCGCCGGCCGTGAATGTGCTGATCTGCCTGGCCATCTTCGCGTTCCAGATCGCATTCAGCCGCTGGTGGCTGGGCCGCTTCCAACACGGCCCCATCGAGTGGCTGTGGCGTTCGGCGACCTTCTTCAAGTGGCAGCCTTTCGTGAAAGGGCGACCGGCCGGCGCGCTCGGGGCCGGGTCGCACAGCTGACCCGCAAATCCATGGGCCAGCGGCGGGCGCCCAGGATGCATTGAAATAGCGCTCTTGCCACCTCCCTGACTGGACCACCCCATGCCCAAGGCCTATTGGATCGCCCGCGTCGACGTGTCCGACGCCGAGCAATACAAGCTCTACGTGCAACGCAACGACGCCGTGTTCGCCAAGTTCGGCGGCCGGTTTCTCGTGCGCGCGGGCCAGTTCGAGAACCCCGAGGGCACGAGCCGCAGCCGCAATGTGGTGATCGAGTTCCCGAGCTACGAGGTGGCGCAGGCCTGCTACCGCTCGCCCGAATACGCGCCGCAGATCGCGCTGCGCCAGGCCTCGGCCGAGACAGACATCGTCATCGTCGAGGGATACGAGGGGCCGCAGCCGGGCGCTCAACCGGGCGGGCAGTGACGGGACTGCGCACGATTCGCCTCGCCACCACGGCCGGCGAGGTCGAGGTGATCGACGAGCCGGCGCAAAGCAGGGCTGAGACTGCACGGCCCCCCGGGAGCGCGGGGGTCTGACCGCCCGCCTCAGGCCGGCCGGCTCCCTAGAATTTCGGCACTGACACCCGCCCACCGAGGCGGGCTTTTTTTGTTGTGTCGCGCTCGCCCGGGCGCCAGAGAGACTGCCGTGAACATGAAGAACCGAATCGCCGCCCTGGCCTTGCTGTGTGCCACCGCTGCGGCCCAGGCCGCCACCGTCAACCTCAGCTACCAGGGCAGCAGCGAATGGGAGTCGGGCGTGGCCGTCACGGGCAGCGGGCAGTTCGTGACCAAGTCGGGGGCGGATGCCGGGGTCATCGGCATCGATGACCTGGCCAGCTTCAACTTCACGTTCTCGTTCTCGGTCAAGGGCGTGGTGGACACCTTCACCTACGACCTGGCCGACCTGGATTGCGCGCCGACACCGTTCGGCGGCTGCGGCTTCAGCGCCACGCTGTCGGCCACGGGCGTGGACGCGCTGGAGCTGTTCACCGCCGAAAAGCCGGCCCTCCACAACTGGGCACAGGCGCTGCGGGTGCAGGCGCTGGACGACGTCACCACCGGCAACTTCGACATGCCGCCCCTGAGCGCCGGCACGATGACCGCCTCGCTGGTGCCCGATGCCGGCAACGTGCCGGAGCCGGCATCGGCCGCGCTGGTCGCGCTGGCACTGGGCGGCGCCGGCCTGGCTTCTCGCCGCCGCGCCCGCTGAAGGTGGACCAGCGCCGCCCGCGCGTGCAGGCAGGCCGGCCAGAAGAGCACATCGCCCTGCAGCGTCAGCGGATGGCCCTCGCTCGGTGAAGCCCAACGAACTCCCCGGGCCCACGGGTTGGGGGTCGCCTGCTCAGCCCACCAGCCGAGCATGGGCACGGCTGTCGGCCCTTTGGCGCCCTGCTGGCGGGTGATTGGCGGGAGGATGACGCGGCGGGTTCGCCGATGATGGGCCACATTGCGGCACCCACCCTTGCCCAGGAGCGCTGCCTTGGAACCCGACATGAAACTCTCAACCCAGGAGGTCCGCCGGCTGCGGACCGAGCGCGGATGGTCGCAAGAGCATCTGGCGCAGGCCGCAGGGCTCAGCGTGCGCACCGTCCAGCGCGTGGAGGCGGAGGGCACGGCCTCCCTGGCCACGGCCAGCTGCCTGGCCGCGACGTTCGAGGTCAGCCTGCTGGCGCTTCAGCGTCAGGACGGACCGACGCCAGCAGCAGCAGCCCACAGCCTGCATCCCGCATGGCTGCACGCCGGCCTGGCGGTGCTGACGCTGGCGGCGCTGCGGCTCGCGTTCGACAGCGCCGCCGGCCGGGGCGGCGGGCTGTTCACTGCGGTGGACATCACGGCCGCGCTGGCCGGGCTGGCGCTGTGCGCCTTGCCGTTGCGGCAGGCCATCCAGGGACGCCGGTTCACCGGGCTCGCACTGGCCGTCTCCGGTGCGCCGCTCGCGACCTTGCTGGCGGTGAGCCTGGCGTTTGCCGTCGCCTCTCAACGGCTGCCGACGGCGGCATCCGTGCTCATCGGCCTGTGCGGCCTCGTGCTCGTGGCCCTGTCCTGCCGGCACCTCGCCACAGCCCGGGGCCTGCCAGCCAACGGCCGCAGCCCTTCGCCAGCCGCGCAAGGCTGATCGGGGTCAGGGGAGGCGTGGCGGTGGGCGAACGCTGAACGCCCTCAGCAGTTCAGCGCCAACGGCTCCGTATACAGGTCCACCCGCTGCCGCACCGGCTCGAACGCGCCCGCGTGCTCGCGCTCCGCAGACAGCGTGCCCCGCTGCGGGCGCCCCTAGCGCGGAGCCGCGCATCTTTAGGAGCGCCCGCAATTGCCTGAGCGCAGGAGCCGCCGCTTCAATCACACCTGACTGAATCGATCAGACAGGGAGTGCCCATGCGGCTGGAAACCTACAACGCGGCCCCGTTCGAGGCCTTGGAGCCCGAGGCCTATGCGCACCCGGCGGATGCATCCGCCGCGCCGCCGGACACCACACCCGCCGGCGCCGAAGAGGCGCCCAGCCAGCTGCTCAGCGACATGGCGCGCAACCCGCCCGTCGTCCATCTGGCACCGGCGCGGCACCTGCGCTTTCGCGACTTCGAACACCAGTTCCTTGACGACGGCCCCGCCCTGAGCCGGCGACAGCACCGCGGCCAGTACGAGCCCGAGACCTGGGATGCGGACCACGGCTTCCAGGACCCCGGCAGTCACCCTGGCGCCGACGACGCGCCGCTGCACGTGCCCGAGCCGGTGGCGCCGCCCGCCAGCGCGCCGGCCGCCAGCCCCGTCGCCGCGCCTGCAACACCAGCCCCCGTCGCGGCTCAGCCGCCCAGCGAAGCGCCTGCCGCGCCCGCTGCCGGCAGCCCCACGCCGGCCAGCGTGCCGCTGCCGCTGGGCCCGGCGGTCAGCCCCGCCTGGCTGAACCAGCGCGAGGCGGCGCTGCAGGGTGTGCGCGCCGAGTTCGAGGCCGCGCGTGAAGCCGCCCGCCACACGCCGCCCGCCGACGTGGCGCAGATGGCCGGCAGCGGCTGGGTGCCGGCGCCGACCGATCACGATGGCAACCCCATCAACGGCGCCGTCTTCGTGCCTGACGCCGCAGCTGCCGCCGCAGCCCCCGAGTTCGTGCCGCACTGGGTGCTGCGCGACGGCGGTGGCGCCCCCGCGCCGCAGGGCCAGTGGCTCAGCTTCGACGAAGGCGCCCACGAGCAGGCCTATCGCGAGCGCCTGGCCGCCCGGCCCGAGGCCTCGGCGCCGCTCACACGGCTGGCCGAGCTCTACGGCCAGCCCGTGCAGCACCTGCTCGGCGCGCAACCCGGGCTCTGGGCCCTGGCCACGCAGGACCATGCCATCAACGCCGGCGCGCCGCCGCAGCCCGGTGTGGCCATGGGCGACGCCGCCGGCCTGGGCCAGATGGACCTCTACCTGGCCGACCCCTTCATCACCCAGCTGCGCGACCAGCTCGGCGGCACGCCCGCTGCGCCCACCAGCGGCCTGGCGCTGGAGCAGCAGCGCCTGTACGGCGCCGAGCGCTATGCCGAGCTGACCCAGCTCAGCCAGGCCATGACGGCCGTGCGCCAGACCCATGCCGCTGCGATGCAGGCCGCGCGCGACGGGGGCGGCACGGGCTGGATCGAGGTGCCGCTGCAGTTCGGCACGGACCCCGAGACCGGCTGGCCCACCGGCGTCTACGTCACCGTCGACCATGGGGACAGCTCCGAGATCCTGCGCGACGCCCAGGGCATGCCGGTGCTGGCCACGCAGCGCGTGTTCGACGAGGCGCTGTTCACCAATGCCTGGCTCGCCGAGGGGGGCCTGGCCCAGGAAGCCTTCGCGCGCTTCTACGGCGGTGCCCACAGCCAGATCACACTGCAGCACGACCACAGCGAGAGCGGCGGCCCGTCGCGCTGGGTCAGCCAGCCCAGACTGGACAACCCCAACGTCGGCCTGGAAGGCAGTGGCGTCTGGGACGGCAACCTCATCTCGCTGAACCTCAACCACGCGCCGCGCCTGAACAACGACGCGGCCGTCGGCTTCGACCCGCAGCTCGGCTGGGTCACGTCAAGCGAGAACATCTACCAGCACCGCAGCTGGCTCGACAAGGCGATGCCCATCGTCATGGTGGCTTTCGTCAGCTGGGCGACCGCCGGTGCGGCCACGGCGGCAGGCTGGGGCGCCGTCGGCACGGCAGCGGCTGCCGGTGCCGCGGCGTCCTTCACCAGCGGGGCCATCAACGGCAACCTCAGCTTGAAGGGCGTGCTCATCGGCGCCGTCAGCGGCGCGCTGACCGCCGGCCTGACGCCCGGCCTGACCAACACGCTCAAGGACGCCGGCCTGGGCGCCGCCGCCGGCGTGGCTGCGCGCATGACGGTGCAGGGCGGCATCCAGGCGCTGCTGGGCGGCAAGTTCAAGGACGGCGCGCTCGCCGGCTTTGCCAGCGGCCTGGCCGACCTGACCAAGGTCAACATCGCCGAGAACATCGACGCCGCCGTGAAGGCCGGCACGATGACTGCGGCCGAAGCGCTCGCGGCGCGCACCTTCAACACCGTGCTCGGCAGCGCCATCCGCGCCGCCGGCAGCCCGGGCGACCCGGCGCATGCGTTTGCGAGCGACTTCCTGGGTGAGCTGCTGCAGCAGGGCGGCGTGCCCGCCGAGCCGCCGACACGGCTTGCCTTCGACGACGAGGGCAACCTGATGCCCGGCATCGTCGATCCCCAGGCCACACCTGCCGAACAGCAGGCGCAGCTGGCGGCCCATCTGCAGGCGCAGGGGCTGGAGCCGGCGCAGGCGCAGCAACTCGCCACCGAGACCGTGCTGCGGCAGGAGCTGCAGCGCGTCGCGGTGCTGGACCCGCGCACCCTCGGTGGCCGGCTCGTACCGGACGCCGGCCATGACGCCGCCGTGGAGGACGTGAACGCCGAATTCGGCATCAACCCCGACGGCGACCCCGCGCTGATGCCGGCAGGCTGGCTGGATGACGCGAGCAAGGGCCTGGCGAACTATGTGCGGCGCGTCTCCGAGCGCGCCGGCGGCAAGCTGAAGTCCACGCTCGACGACGTGATGGAGGCCATCACCGTCAAGCGCCTGGACCAGGCGCAGCAGTCGATCGCGCGCTACCTCGACGATGTCGCCGCACGCGGCGGCCTGAGCGAGGCCGAGATCGTCGTGCTGGGCACGCTCTACGCGGCCAATGCCGCGTTGTTCCCGACAACGGTGCTGGACATCATTCCGGGCGGCGGCAAGGCCATCGGCAAGGTGGGCGACCTGATCCGCGGCGGCGCCAATGCGCGGGAAGTGGCGGCGGCCACCCGCATCGAGAGCCGCGGCCTGGCGGAGTGGGAGCGTGCGGCGCAACTGCAGGCGGCGCGCGCCGAGGCGCAGTTCACCGCCCAGGGCGTTGCCGTCGTGCGTGAAGTGCCGGGGCAGAAGGGGGCCTGGAACGACGTGCTCAACGGTGGGCTCCAGCCCAACACCGGCTATGTGCTGGCCAACGGGCACAGCTATGCGACCGATGCGGCCGGCCGCGTCGTCCGTGCGGAAGGCGATCTCAGCGCGCTGCTCAGGTCGGACCGCAACCTCTACCAGCAGGTCCGCGCCGGCGAGATCGGCGGCCCGGGCTACGAGGGTGGGCACCTGATCGGCAGCCTGTTCGGTGGGGCTGGGGAGAAAATCAATCTCGTGCCGCAGCTCACGAGCGTGAACCGGGTCGACTATCGCGCGATGGAGCGTGCGTGGGCGGAGGCGATCCGCGAAGGCAAGCAGGTCAAGGTCGAGGTCAGCCCCGTGTATTCGGGCGTCAGCCAGGTTCCCACCAAGATCGAAGTCATCTATTGGATTGACGGACAGCGTGCCGTCCAGACATTCCGTAACTAAGGCAAGCCATGCAGCCCCTCGTTGAACTTGATCAGGCGACGGCAACCGTTGTCCGTTGCGCCCATGCGGCGGTGCCTCCCATTGACTGGCAGGAAGTCACCGTCCGAACTCGTATCGCCCCGCTCGGAAATGTTTCCAACATGCAGTTCACCTTCCGTTTGGCAGATGGGCGAATCAGCAAAGGCATTGAGCCGGTACGGGAGGCTGAACGTCTTTTGGACGATGCGACGTTTGCTCATTGGCGCACGACTGCGCAACTTGGCCTGCCACGGTGGTACATGATGACCGTCAAGCTGGAGCGCAGCGGCAAGTACTCGGTGGACTTCGAGTACCGCGACACCTACCAGGAGGGCGACATCATGAAGGAGCTCGACTGATGCGCCGCGACTCTGG
>Ga0114942_1000102_pt1 | contig 22673 bp, 23 predicted proteins | sample LowerColdCreek_FD_88674 | JGI IMG/M metagenome (GOLD analysis project Ga0114942, IMG submission 88674) | Groundwater microbial communities from Cold Creek, Nevada to study Microbial Dark Matter (Phase II) - Lower Cold Creek | ecosystem: Environmental > Aquatic > Deep subsurface > Groundwater ... | reverse complement strand
CTCGCGGCGTTAATGAGGCATTCTTATGGCTGTTCATCCGAGGTTGTCTGGGGTTGATGGTTTGGCGTGAGAACCTCCATCTTCCCCGACTACTTCGGGTGAACAACCTCTTGGGAAACGACATCTAGCCTGGGTGCTTCGCGCGTCGTCGCAACCCGGCGGTGTTGAGGCCGAGATGGTGTGCGGCGCGCATCGGCAGCGCATTTGGCCGGCGCCTGTCGACACGACGGCGACCTACCTGGTGCCGTGGTGCTCCCAGGCGCTAAGCCCTCAACGGCACTCGCTGGTGATCAGCTGGCGGGCGCGTTCCACCTCGGCCTGGCGCTGCACGTCGTCCATGAAGATGCGCTCGCCCTGCTCGTTGGTGCGTGTGATGCGAATGCCGCTCTGCAGATCGCGCAGGTTGCCCTGGGCGCGGGCGCAGTTCTCGCGGCGCTGCTCGGCGACGCGGCGCTCCTCTTCCTTCTGCTTGGCGGCGTCGCGCTCCTGCTCCTGCTTCTGGCGCGCGGCGTCCGGGTTCGGCGCGCTGGCGACAGGTCGGGGTGCCGGTGCCGACGCAGCACTGGCGGACTGGCCCGCAGGCACGACGCCGACGATGCGCGAAGCGGAAGGGGGGCGCAGCAGGATGTCCTTGTCCGGCGTGCCGACCGGCGGAGGACGGTCGCTGTACTGGACGTTGCCCTTGGCGTCCTTCCACTTCCACTGGGCCTGGGCGGACGCGGCCAGGGCAAGGCCGATCATGAGGAGCAGAAAGGGCTTGCGACGCATCCGGTCAGTGTAGCCCTGAGGCCCTCCGTATAATGCCGCTTTGCGACTGGAGCTTTCCTCATGCGCCTTCTCGGCAAAGCGCTCACCTTCGACGACGTTCTGTTGGTGCCAGCGTTCTCCCAGGTGTTGCCCCGCGACACCAGCCTTGCGACCCGCCTGTCGCGCAACATCCCCCTGAATCTGCCGCTGGTGTCCGCCGCGATGGACACCGTGACCGAGGCGCGCCTGGCGATCGCCATCGCGCAGGAGGGTGGCATCGGCATCGTGCACAAGAACCTGAGCGCCGAGGCACAGGCGCGTGAAGTCGCCCGGGTCAAGCGCTACGAGAGCGGTGTCGTCCGCGAGCCGCTCACCGTCGGCCCCAACACGACGGTGCGTGAGGCGGTGGAGCTGACCCGCCAGCACGGCTTCTCGGGCTTCCCGGTCGTCGAAGGCAAGCGCGTCATCGGCATCGTCACCGGGCGCGACCTGCGCTTCGAGACCCGCATGGACGCTCGCGTCAGCGAGATCATGACGCCCGCCGAGAAGCTCATCACCGTCAAGGACGGCGCGTCCACCGACGAGGCCAAGGCGCTGATGCACAAGCACAAGCTGGAGCGCGTCGTGGTCGTCAACGACGCCTTCGAGCTGCGCGGCCTGATGACCACCAAGGACATCACCAAGCAGACCAGCTTCCCCAACGCCGCACGTGACGCCCAGGGCAAGCTGCGCGTCGGCGCGGCTGTCGGCTTCGGCGAGGACACCGAGCAGCGCGTCGAGCTGCTGGTGCGTGCCGGCGTCGATGCCCTCATCGTCGATACGGCCCATGGCCACAGCGCCGGCGTGCTGGAGCGCGTGCGCTGGGTCAAGAGCCAGTACCCGAACGTCGACGTCATCGGCGGCAACATCGCCACGGGCGCCGCAGCGCTCGCGCTGGTTGAGGCGGGTGCAGACGGCGTCAAAGTCGGCATCGGCCCCGGCTCCATCTGCACGACCCGCATCGTCGCGGGCGTCGGTGTGCCGCAGATCACGGCCATCGACAACGTCGTCACGGCGCTCAAGGGCACGGGCGTGCCGGTCATCGCCGACGGCGGCGTGCGCTACTCGGGCGACCTGGCCAAGGCCATCGCCGCAGGCGCCGATTGCGTCATGATGGGCGGCGCTTTTGCCGGCACCGAGGAAGCGCCGGGCGAGGTCATCCTCTACCAGGGCCGCACCTTCAAGAGCTACCGCGGCATGGGCTCCATGGGCGCGATGGCCAAGGGCAGCGCGGACCGCTACTTCCAGGACACGTCCGCCAACAACCCGAACACGTCCAAGCTGGTGCCCGAAGGCATCGAGGGCCAGGTGCCCTACAAGGGTTCGGTCGTGCAGGTCATCTTCCAGATGGCCGGTGGCCTGAAGGCTTCGATGCACTACTGCGGCTGCGGGTCGATTGAAGACATGCAGAACCGGGCGGAGTTCGTCGAGATCACGACGGCCGGCATGCGCGAGAGCCATGTCCACGACGTGCAGATCACCAAGGAAGCGCCGAACTACCGCAGCGAGTAACTGTGACCCCCGGTTTGGCCGTACGGCCAAACCACCCCCGTGGGGGTGCAAGTCTTCTTGGGGCGGCCCGGCGAATGACTTGCGCTGCCGACCGCACGAACGGGGCGACCTCAGATCGCCCCGTTTCTCTTTTCAGGAACGATGAGCAGCACTTCCGCGCAACGCACCCCGGCCATGGGTTTCATCATGGCCGCCGTGCTGATCGACATGATCTCGATCGGCCTGATGGTGCCGGTGCTGCCTCACATCGTCGGCACCTTCACCACCAGCAACGACGAGCAGACCTCGGCCTTCCTGCTGGTGACCATGGCGTTTGGCGTGGCCAACTTTGTCGGTTCGCCCATCCTCGGCGCGCTGTCGGATCGCTACGGCCGCCGGCCCGTGCTGCTGATCGGCTTTGCCGGCCTGGCGCTGAGCTTCTTCGTGACGGCGATGGCCACGGCGCTGTGGATGCTGGTCGCGGTGCGCTTGTTCTCGGGCGCCATGCAGGCCAACATCGCCATCGCCAATGCCTATGTGGCCGACATCAGCGCGCCGGAGGACCGCGCGCGCCGTTTCGGACAGTTGGGCGCGATGTTCGGCATCGGCTTCATCCTCGGTCCCGTGGTGGGCGGCTGGCTGGGCCACTACGACGTGCACTGGCCCTTCATCGCTGCGGGCTGCATGGCGCTGGTGAACTGGTGCTATGGCTTCTTCGTGCTGCCCGAATCCCTGCCGCTGGACCGGCGCACGCCCCTCGACTGGCGCAAGGCCAACCCGGTGTCAGCGCTGCGCGGTCTGGCGGCGCTGAAGGGCGTCGGTTCCCTGGTCGTCGTCATCGCACTGGCGTCGCTGTCGCAGTACATGCTGCACATGACCTGGGTGCTGTACACCAAGTTCCGCTTCGGCTGGGGGCCGCTGGAGGTCAGCTGGTCGCTGTTCGCCGTGGGCATCGTGTCGGTGCTGAGCCAGGGCGTGCTGCTCAAGCCGCTGCTGGCCCGCTTCGGCCCGCAGCGCCTCGCCCTCATCGGCATGGGCTCGGCCTCGCTGGCCTACCTCGGCTTCGGCCTCGTGACCGAAGGCTGGATGATGTATGCCGTCATCGCCTTCAACCTGCTGGGCGGCGTCGCCACGGCCGCCGTGCAGGGCATCATTTCCAATGCAGCGGGTGCCAACAGCCAGGGCCGGGCGATGGGTGCCGTTTCGTCGCTGAACAGCATGATGGCCGTCATCGCACCGCTCATCGGCCTGACGCTGCTGGGCTGGGTCTCGCACCGCCCCGCCACCGACCCGCTGATGGGTCTGCCCTTGTTCACCTGCGCCGCACTGCAATTGACCGGACTGGTTCTCGCCTACCGCTTCTTCCATCGTCAGCGCCTCGCCTTGCAAACTGCCTAGCCTCAGGCCCAACACCATGCAACACGACAAAGTCCTCATCCTCGACTTCGGCTCCCAGGTCACGCAGCTCATCGCCCGCCGCGTGCGCGAGGCGGCCGTGTTTTGCGAGATCCATCCGAACGACGTGTCCGACGACTTCATCCGGTCGTTCGCGCCCAAGGCCATCATCCTGTCGGGCAGCCACGCGTCCACCTACGAGGACCACGAGCTGCGCGCACCGCAGGCCGTGTGGGACCTGGGCGTTCCGGTGCTGGGCATTTGCTACGGCATGTTCACGATGACCGTGCAACTGGGCGGCCAGGTCGAGGCCTCAGACCACCGCGAGTTCGGGTACGCCGAGGTGCGCGCGCACGGCCACACCCAGCTGCTGAGTGGCATCCAGGACTTCGAGACGCCCGAGGGCCACGGCATGCTGAAGGTCTGGATGAGCCACGGCGACAAGGTCACCGAGATGCCGCCGGGCTTCAAGCTGATGGCATCCACGCCCAGCTGCCCCATTGCTGGCATGGCCAACGAAGAGAAGCGCTACTACGCGGTGCAGTTCCACCCCGAGGTGACGCACACGGTTCAGGGCGACGCACTGCTGCGCCGCTTCGTGCGTGACATCGCCGGCTGCCAGGGCGACTGGCAGATGGGCAGCTACATCGACGAAGCCGTCGCCAAGATCCGCGAGCAGGTGGGCGATGAGGAGGTCATCCTGGGCCTGTCCGGCGGCGTGGACTCGTCTGTCGCCGCGGCGCTGATCCACCGTGCCATCGGCGACCAGTTGACGTGCGTCTTCGTCGACCATGGCCTGCTGCGACTGAACGAAGGCGACATGGTCATGGACATGTTTGCCGGCAAGCTGCACGCCAAGGTCATCCGCGTCGATGCGAGCGAGCAGTTCATGGGCAAGCTGGCCGGCGTGACCGACCCCGAGCGCAAGCGCAAGATCATCGGCGCCGAGTTCGTCGAGGTGTTCCAGACCGAGGCCGGCAAGCTGAAGAACGCCAAGTGGCTGGCCCAGGGCACGATCTACCCCGACGTGGTGGAGAGCGGCGGCACCAAGACCAAGAAGGCCACGACGATCAAGAGCCACCACAACGTCGGCGGCCTGCCCGAGACGCTGGGCCTGAAGCTGCTTGAACCGCTGCGCGAGCTGTTCAAGGATGAGGTGAGGGCACTGGGCGTGGCGCTGGGCCTGCCGGCCGACATGGTCTACCGCCATCCCTTCCCCGGCCCGGGCCTGGGTGTGCGCATCCTCGGCGAGGTCAAGAAGGACTTCGCCGACCTGCTGCGCCGTGCCGACGCGATCTTCATCGAGGAGCTGCGCAACACCATCGACCCGGCGACGGGCAAGAGCTGGTACGCACTGACGTCGCAGGCCTTCGCCGTGTTCCTGCCGGTGAAGAGCGTGGGCGTCATGGGCGACGGCCGCACCTATGACTACGTCGTGGCGCTGCGCGCCGTGCAGACCAGCGACTTCATGACGGCCGACTGGGCCGAGCTGCCCTACGCGCTGTTGAAGAAGACCAGCGGCCGCATCATCAACGAGGTGCGCGGCATCAACCGCGTGACCTACGACGTGAGCAGCAAGCCGCCTGCGACGATCGAGTGGGAATGATTCAGCTTTGTGCAGGGTCGTGACCCGGCAGCAGTTCGACACGCTGATGACGGCCACACCTGCCAGCCGCTGTTGATGAGCCATGGCGCCATGCCGACAGGGGCGGTGTCAATCGGCTGCTGCTGCTGGCTCGCGCGGTAAGCTGTTCTCCTCCTTGGAGTCCGTCATGCGCGCTGCCCTCAGCCTCCTCGCCCTCGTCATCGTTGCGGCCATCGTGTTGTCGCTGGTCAAGAAGCAGGCTGCGGTGCTGAAGCCGCCCGCCGCGGGCGCCTCCGCTGCGAGTGGGCCATTGCCGCAGCCGCAGGCCGTGGGCCGCCAGGTGCAGGACAGCCTCAACGACGCCGTGAAGCGCGCTGCCGACGAGGCGTCTGCGGCCACGAACTGAGCAAGTTCTCGGGGCTCGGACCGCCTTGCTGCATCGGGCGTCGGTCAGGCCTGGGTCCTACAGCACCTGTGGTCGCTGGCCGACCAGCGTCGGTTGCACCGACCGCCAGGATCGCTCATCGCAGCAAGGAGACCGCCATGTTCATGAAGACCGCCATTGCCTTCCTGGCCACGTCGGCGCTTGCCGCCGGGCTGGCCAGGCACCTGAGCCGCAAGCACCAGTTGCGCCGCGACCGCGCCGATCGCCAGCGCCAACAGGACGAGGTGAACCGCTGGGAAGCCGAAGGCGGCAACCTGCCGGTCAAGCCGCAACGTTGAACCCGCGTCGACCATGAAAAAAGCCGCCCGGTGAGGGCGGCTTTCTTTGTGGCGTGCTGGCTCAGATCTTGGTGCGCGGCCGGTCGAACCAGTCGTCTGTCGCGCTGCGCTCCCAGGACGCGATCTGCGTTTCTGCGTCGTCCTTGGCCACACCATAGCGCTCCTGGATCTTGCCGGCGAGCTGGTCGCGGCGGCCGGCAACGACGTCCAGGTCGTCATCCGTCAGCTTGCCCCATTGCTCCTGCACCTTGCCGGTCAGTTGCTTCCATTGGCCTTCAATGCGATCCCAGTTCATGGTGACTCCTTGTTGACGATGCAGCGTCTGCTGCGGTGTGGCCACTGTGCTTGGATGTACTACATCGGTGGGTCGGCGCAAGGGGAGGGCGGCTGTAGGACGGAGCCGGTCAGCCCTGTACGACGGCCTGTGCCAGCGCCCGCACGCTCAGCGGCGCCGAGCCCTCGGCCTTGTTGGAGATGGTGACGAACACCTCTTGCCCCGCGCCCGCCGTGCCGCGGATGACGCGGGCCAGTTCGGCGCGCGTCTCGGGGTCGGGGTCCAGCATTTCGCTGAACTCGCCGTACTTCTTCTCGGCCTCTTCGTAGCCGAAGGCGCCGTGCAGGCGGTTCAGGTTCCAGCGCGCCACCAGCGGGCCGGGCCACAGCGCGCGCAGCAGCGGCAGTTGCTCGGACAGCGGCGGCAGCTTGGGGTGCAGGCCCAGGCAGTAGCGCGCGCCGGTGTCGCGCAGCAGGCTCACGAAGTCGGCTGTCAGCCAGGCGGTGTCGCGCACCTCCACGGCCAGCACGCCAGCCGGAGGCTTCGGGAGCGCCAGCAGCAGCGCGTGCAGCCGGTCGAATGCCTCGTTCATGCGCGCGAGCAACTGGCCGGGCAGCGGGCTGATCTGGAAGACCAGTGCGCCGATGCACTGCCCGAGGCCTTCGTAGGCGGGCTCGATGAAGTCTTGCAGCGCGATCGTCGGGTCCATGAAAAGCGGGTTGGGCTGCTGGCCACGACCGCTCTCGCTGCGCAGCAGCGCGTCGGTGACGAGACTGGGCGCCTTGACCGTGAAGCGAAACCCCGGCGCCACCTGCTCGGCATGGCGCTGGAACTCGCTGGCGGCGAGCGGCCGGTAGAAGCCGCGGTCGATGCCCACCGCGCGCAGCAGCGGATGGGCCGAATAGGCAGGCAGGCCGGTCTTGGAGAGCGTGGACTCGCTGTGCCTGCCGGCCCAGACCAGGCCTTGCCAGCCGGGGTAGCTCCAGGTCGACGTGCCGAGGTGGATGTGGGGCGAGAGCCTGGCGGCCAGCGCCCTGTCTTCGGCCAGCGGCGGCGCGGGCTGCACGCTGCGCGAGCTTCGCTGGGGCGCTTCGGGCGGGGCGCCGAAGAGGTCGTTCTGGTCCGTCATGGGCGCAGTTGCACGCCGGCTTCGGTGAGGGCTGCGTGCAGGGCGCGGGCGAAGGCGAGCGCGTGCGGCCCGTCGCCGTGCAGGCAGATCGTCTGCACCTGCAGCGGTACCGTCTCGCCGGTCACGGCCTGCACGACGCCCTCGCGCACCATCCGCAGCGTGCGCGCCACGGCTTCGTCGGTGTCGTCGACGAAGGCGCCGGGCTGGCTGCGTGGCACCAGGCTGCCGTCGGCGCGGTAGCCGCGGTCGGCAAACACCTCGGCCACGGCGCGCAGGCCGGCGCGCTCGGCGGCGCGCAACAGCTCGCTGCCGGCCAGGCCGTAGAGCGCGAGGCTGGGGTCCACGTCCAGCACCGCGCTGGCGATGGCATCGGCCAGCGCCGGGTCGCGCGCGGCCTGGTTGTAGAGCGCGCCGTGGGGCTTGACGTGATGCAGCCGGCCGCCCTGGGCCTTGACCAGCGCGTCCAGCGCGCCGATCTGGTAGATCAGGTCGGCCTGCACGTCGGCGGGGTTCAGCCGCATCTCGCTGCGGCCGAAGTTCTCGCGGTCGGGGTAGCTCGGGTGGGCGCCGATGGCCACGCCGCGCGCCAGCGCCGCCGTGACGGTGCGCTGCATCAGCCGCGCGTCGCCGGCATGCCAGCCGCAGGCGATGTTGGCGGAGCTGACCAGGGCCAGCAGTTCGGCGTCGTCGGGCGCGCCCTCGCCGAGGTCGGCGTTCAGGTCGACATGCATAGCGCCATCCTCATCTGCTCCAGCAGCAATCGTTGTTCGCGCAGCGCGGCCAGCGCCTCGGCCGGCGTGCAGGGCAGGAAGCGCAGCCGCGCACCGAGACGCAGCTGGCCGAGCTTCCACAGGTCGGCGCGGATGACGACGGCGATCTTCGGGTAGCCGCCGGTCGTCTGCGCATCGGCGAGCAACACGATGGGCTGGCCGGCAGGCGGCACCTGGATGACGCCGGGCAGCACGCCGTGCGAGGCCAATTCCTCGCCGCGTTCGCGCGCCAGCACCGGGCCGGCGAGCCGGTAGCCCATGCGGTTGCTTTGCGGCGTGACGGTCCAGTCCGCAGCCCAGAAGGCTTCGCGCGCCGCCGCCGTGAAATCGTCGTGCTCGGGGCCGGGCAGCACACGCACGGTCGGCGTCCAGTCCGGCGGGCGCATGCCCACCTTGCCGGCGGGCAGGGTCGGCAAAGGGTTCAGCGGCAGGCGGTCGCCATCGCGCAGCGCGCGGCCGTCCAGCCCGCCAAAGCCACCCTTGAGGTCGGTGCTGAGCGAGCCCAGCGCAAGCGGGAGATCGAGGCCACCGGCGACGGCGACATAGCTGCGCATGCGCTCACGCGGCGCGGCGAGCTTGAGCGTCTGGCCGGCGCGCACGCGCTGGCGCCACCAGGGGCGCAGCGGTCGGCCGTCGAGGCTGGCGTCGGCATCCGTGCCGGTGACGGCAATGCAGGTGTCGGCATGAAAGCGCAGCGTCGCCGCGCCGAGGGTGAACTCCAGGCCGGCCGCGCCGGGCGCATTGCCCACGAGCAGGTTGCCGGCCTGCAGCGCGAACTCGTCCAGCGCGCCGCACAGGCTCAGGCCCCGGTCGCGCCAGCCGGGGCGGCCGAGGTCCTGCACGGTGGCGAGTGGTCCGGCACGGACGATCTCGATCATGCCGAGCTCCCGCTGGGCCGTCCCAAGGGAGCGAGAGCCCCCTCGGGGGGCAGCACGCGCAGCGTGCGTGGGGGCTTCATTCAGGCACCGCCACGAAGCGCACGCGGTCGCCCGGCGCCAGCAACGTGGGCGGTTCGGCTCGCGGGTCGAAGAGTGCCAGCGCCGTGCGGCCGATGAGCTGCCAGCCACCCGGCGTGGCCTGCGGGTAGATGCCCGTCTGCGCGCCGCCGATGCCCACGCTGCCCGCCGGTACGGCCAGGCGCGGTTCGGCGCGGCGCGGCGTCTGCAGGGACTCGTCCAGCCCGCCGAGATAGGCAAAGCCAGGCTGGAAGCCGATGAAGTAGACGACGTACTGGCCTTGCGTGTGGCGGTGCACGACCTCGTCGGCGCTCAGCCCGCAGTGCGCCGCGACGTCGCCGAGGTCGGGGCCATCGTAGGTCACGGGGATCTCGACGAGGCGGCCCAGCGCTTGTCGGCGTGGCGGGCTGGCCCACAGCGCCAGCGCCGCCGCCGCCAGCTCGGCGGGGTCGGTGCGCAGCGGGTCGAACACCAGGGTCAGGTTGTTCATGCCGGGGATCAGCTCCTGCACGCCTTCCATCACGGCCATGCCCGCCGCCAGCTGCCAGATGCGCTGCTGCTGCGCCAGTGACAGCGGCGCCGGCAGCGTGCAGCACAGCGCCGTTTCGCCGAGAGGATGGATGGACAACGGGACCATGGGCGAAAGCATGCCATGGGTAAACTGCCGGCCCACATGACCCAGCCCCTTTTCACGCCCGCCGACGAGCACGCCATGCGGCTCGCACTGGACCAGGCGCAGAACGCCTGGCTGGTGGGCGAGGTGCCCGTCGGCGCCGTCATCACGCGGGGTGGCCAGGTCATCGCCACCGGCTACAACCGCCCCATCACGACGCACGACCCGACGGCCCATGCCGAGATCGTGGCGCTGCGCCACGCGGCCTCGCTGCTGGAGAACTACCGGCTGCCCGAGTGCGAACTCTTCGTCACGCTGGAGCCCTGCGCGATGTGCGCGATGGCGCTGATGCACGCGCGTTTCAAGCGCGTCGTCTTCGCCGCGCCCGACCCCAAGACCGGCGTGGCCGGATCGGTCATCGACCTGTTCGGCCAGCCCCAGCTCAACCACCACACGCGCATCGAAAGCGGACTGATGGCCGACGCCTCCGCCAAGCTGCTGCGTGAGTTCTTCGCCGAGCGCCGCGAGGCTGCACGGGCCCGGCGCGCCCGAAATTCCGATTCAGGCCTAGGCCTGATCCCCACCGGCGAAGCCACGCACCTGGACGACACCCCATGACGACGCTCACTTTGTTCACCCCCGCTGGCGCCTTGCCCAAGGCCGAGCCGCTGAAACGCGCAGCCAAGCGGCTGACGCGGCTGGGCTTCGAGGTCGCCATCGACGCCGATGCGCTGGCCAAGCACCAGCGCTTTGCCGGCGACGACGCCACGCGCCTGGCCGCGCTGCACCGCATCGCCGACGCGGCGCCTTCCATTGCGCTGGCCACGCGCGGCGGCTACGGCATGACGCGCCTGCTGGATCAGATCGACTGGAGCCGCATCGCCAGGAGCGTGGAGCAGGGCACGCGCTGGGTCGGCTACAGCGACTTGACGGCGCTGCAGAATGGTTTCATCGCCCGGCACAAGGGCCTGGCGATGTGGTCCGGCCCGCTGGCCTGCGACGACTTCGGCCGCAGCGAAGCCGATGGCGGCGTCGACGAGGTCACGCGCGACTGCTTCCTCGAAGCGATGAGCGGCGCGCTGGAGGCGGTGGGCTTCCGTGAGCCGACCGGTGGCTTCGATGGCCTGGAGGCGCGCGGGCGCCTGTGGGGCGGCAACCTGACCGTGCTGTGCTCGCTGCTGGGCACGCCGCACTGGCCCAAGATCAAGGGCGGCCTCCTGTTCCTGGAAGACGTCAACGAGCATCCCTACCGTGTCGAGCGCCAGTTGTTGCAACTGCAGCAGGCCGGCGTCATCGACAACCAGGCCGCCGTGCTGCTGGGCGACTTCAGCGGCGCGGCCAGGACGCCGAACGACCGTGGCTACGGCCTCAAGGATGCGGTCGCCGCGCTGCGCAGCCGCACCAAGACGCCGGTGCTGACGGGGCTGCCCTTCGGCCATGTGCGCACCAAGGTCTGCCTGCCGGTGGGCGGCACGGTGGAGCTGTATGTGCAGGGCCGCGAGGCCATCCTGGGCTGGCAGTCGGACCCGCGCCTCGCTCATGGCGCGCATGAGCACGATGACGACTGCGCGCCGGACTGCAGCCGCCCCCACTGAGCCCAGCGATCGGGTGTGGGCTTCACATCGGGTTTTCCGCGCCATGTGTCCCTGGGATCTGGCGTTGTATAGACGAGTGGCCCCACTATGATTCCGCCCATCGCCCCGGCCCGCGCCGGGGCGTCGTGTTTTGAGGGTGTCGTTGTGGGTGCAATTCGTGGGTGGATCAGGGCTGGCTTGGGCGCGTTCGCGGTCATGCTGCTGGCCGGCTGCAACAACAGCCCGCACCCGCTCGGCGCCGAGCGCGAGAACACGCTCTACATGGCCTTCGCCGAGCGCTCGCCGCGCTACCTGGACCCGACCTCGTCCTATACGGCGCCCGAGAGCACCTATGTCTACGAGATCAGCGAGCCGCCCTACGGCTACCACCCGCTCAAGCGGCCCTTCACGCTGATCCCGCGCGCGGCGGATGCGCTGGCCAAGCCTTATTTCCTTGACGCGCAAGGCCGGCGCCTGCCCGACGACGCGCCCGACGAGCAGATCGCCGAGGCCGTCTACGACGTGCCCATCCGCCCCGGCCTGAAGTGGTCGCCCCACCCCGCGTTCGCCAAGGACGCGCAGGGGAATTACCGCTATCACCAGCTCAAGCCGGGCGAGCTGGGCAGCAAGCGCAGCCCGTTCGAGTTCGAGCACCTGGCCACGCGTGAAGTGGTGGCCGAGGACTTCGTCTACGCGCTCAAGCGCCACGCCAGCCCGCGGCTGGACGCGCCGCTGGCGGCGGTGTTTTCGGAGCATGTGCTGGGGCTGAAGGACTACATCGCCACGGTCAAGCGCGAGAACGACAAGCTGCTGGCCGGCCTGCCCGAGAACCTCGCTGATAAGCCCTTCCTGGACCTGCGCCGGTGGCCGCTGGCCGGCGCCGTGGCGGTGAACGATCACCTGTTGCGCATCCGCCTCAAGGGCCGCTACCCGCAGTGGCAGTACTGGCTGGCGACCACCTTCACGGCGGCCATTCCGTGGGAAGTGGACGCCTTCTACGCCCAGCCCGGCATGGCGGCCAACTCGCTGAGCTGGAACCAGTGGCCCGTGGGCAGCGGCCCGTTCATGATGACCGAATACGTGCAGGACCGCCGGCACGTGATGAGCCGCAACCCCCACTACCGGCCCGACACCTACCCCTGCGATGGCAGCCCCGGCGATGCCGAGGCCGGCCTGCTGGCCGACTGCGGCAAGCGCATCCCCTTCGTCGACAAGGTGGTGGCCATCAACGTGAAGGAGCGTGTGCCGATCAAGGAGTTGTTCAAGCAGGGCTACCTGGACCTGCCGGAGATGGACCGGGCCGACTGGGGCGTCAACCTGGCCGTGGACCGCGATGACTCGGACTCGGTGCGCGCCTTCTTCGCGCAGCGGGGCTTTCGCCTGCCGATGGATGTCGACATCACCAACTGGTACATGGGCTTCAACTGGCTGGACCCGGTCGTCGGCAAGGGCGACACGCCCGAGCAGCACAAGCGCAACCGCGCGCTGCGCCAGGCCATCTCCATCGCCATCGACTGGGAGGAGGGCTATGGCCGCATCTTCCGTGACACGGGTGGCGACGCGGCCCACGGGCCCATCCCGCCCGGCGTGTTCGGGTCCAGGGAAGGTCAGCCGGGCGAGTACAACCCGGTCACGCACCGGCTGGTGAATGGCAAGCCGGTGCGCCGGCCGCTGGCGGACGCGCATCGGCTGATGGAAGAGGCCGGCTACCCCGGCGGGCGCGACGTGAAGACCGGCAAGCCGCTGGTGCTGAACTACGACTTCCAGCGCGTCGTCACGCCCGAGCTGAAGGCGCAGAACGACTGGATGGTGCGCCAGTACGCCAAGCTGGGCATACAGCTGGACGTGCGCGCCACCGACTTCAACCAGTTCCAGGAAAAGATCCGCCAGGGCAAGCACCAGATCTTCTGGTGGGGCTGGTTTGCGGACTACCCGGACGCCGAGAACTTCCTGTTCCTGCTCTACGGCCCCAACAGCAAGAGCCTGCACGAGGGTGAGAACACCGGGAATTACGTCAACGCCGATTTCGACCGCCTGTTCCGCAAGCTGCAGTCGCTGGAGGACGGCCCCGAGAAGGCCCAGGTCATGGCGCAGATGAACGACATCGTGCGCGAGGACGCGCCCTGGGCCTGGGGCTTCTGGAGCTACTCGGGCCTGGCGTTCCAGCACTGGGTCTACAACGGCAAGCCGGGCGTCGTGCTGCGCGACCGGGCGCGCTATCTGCGCGTGGACGTGAACGAGCGCGCCGCCAAGGTCGCTGCGTGGAACCAGCCGGTGTACTGGCCGCTGGCGGTGCTGGCGGTGGGGGGACTGGCCATCTTCATCGCCACGCGCCGCGCCTGGTCACGGCGCGAGACGGCCACGGCCGTTGCCGGGGAGGCCGGGTGATGGCCCCCACGCTCGCTTCGCTCACTGCCCCCCGAGGGGGCTCGGCTTCCCTTGGGACGGCCCGGCGGGAGGTCGCCTGATGCTGCGCTTCATGCTGCGCCGCCTGGGCTATGGCCTGGCCATCCTGGTGGGGGTCAACCTGTTCACCTTCTTCCTGTTCTTCTCGGTCAACACGCCCGACGACATGGCGCGGCTGAACATCGGCGGCAAGCGCGTCACGCAGGCACAGATCGAGACCTGGAAGACCGAGCGCGGCTATGACAAGCCGCTGTACTTCGACGCCGCCAAGACCGGCACCGAGCAGTTCACGCACACCATCCTGTGGGAGCGCTCGGTCAGCCTGTTCGCGCTGGACTTCGGCAAGAGCGACGCACGCCAGGCCATCAACATCGGCCACGAGATCAAGGTGCGCATGGGGGTGAGCCTGCAGCTGGCGCTGCCGCTGTTCATCCTGCAGGTCATCGTCAGCGTCGCGTTCTCGCTGCTGCTGGTGTTCTTTCGGCACACGCGCATCGACTTCTGGGGCGTGGTGCTGTGCGTGCTGATGCTGTCCATCAGCAGCCTGTTCTACATCATCGTCGGCCAGTTCCTGTTCGCGCGCGTGCTGAAGCTTGTGCCGATGAACGGCTTCGCGCCGGGGCTGGATGCGGTGCGCTTCCTGGCGCTGCCCATCCTGCTGTCGCTGCTGAGCCGGCTGGGCGGCGAGGCGCGGCTGTACCGGGCGATGTTCCTGGAGGAGATGGGCAAGGATTACGTGCGCACCGCGCGGGCCAAGGGGCTGTCCGAAGGCCGGGTGCTGCGCCGCCACGTGTTGCGCAATGCGCTCATCCCCATCATCACCAGCGCTGGCAGCTACCTGCCTTATGTCTTCCTCGGCAGCCTGGTGTTCGAGAGCTTCTTCGGCATCCCCGGCCTGGGCGCCTTCGTCATCGAGGCCATCACGGGGCAGGACTTCGCCATCGTGCGCACCATGGTCTTCCTCGGCGCGCTGCTCTACATCGCCAGCAACGTGCTGATCGACATCGCCTACACGTGGGTCGACCCGCGCGTGAGGTTGCAATGAAGTTCGTGCTGCTCTGGACCGACCTCGCGCTGTGGCTGATGGTGGCCGCCATCGTGGCCTATGCGCTGCGCGTGAGGACCCAGGCCAACCTGCGCAACACCTGGCGCCGCGTGCTGCGCGATCCCGTCGCCGCAAGCGCCGGCGTCGTCATGGCGCTGTTCCTGGCGGTCACGCTGGTCGACAGCATCCACGTGCGGCCGGCGCTGGCCACGACCGATGGCAGCACCGTCTACGACACGCGCACGCTGTCAACGCTGGACCTGCTGCTGGCGCGCCAGATCGCCATGCGCGAGGTCAGCTATTCGGCGCCGCTGAGCGCCTATGGCTTCAACAAGGAGAGCATCGTCGACGCCCAGGGCCAGGCCCGGCGCGACTATCCGCGGCTGAAGTTTGGCGGCGCGCACCTGAGCGACCCGGCCACGCAATGGGGTGGCGATGTGGCGCGTCGCGCTGCGCTCGGCCTGGCCGGTGGTGCCGCCATTGCGGCACTGCTGTTCGCGCTGACTGCCGCCGCGCTGGCCCGTCAGCACCAAGGCTGGCGCCATGCCTTGGCCGACCTCGCCGCCGACCGCACGTTTTACCCGCTGCGCGCCGTGCTCGTCACGCTGACCGTTATCCTGCTGCTCGCCGGCCCGGTCCTCGCGCTGATGCCGCACTACCACGTGTTCGGCACGGACCGCACCGGCAACGACGTGCTCGTGCAGGCGCTCAAGAGCGTGCGCACCGCCTTCGTCATCGGCGCGCTGTCCACGCTGGCGACACTGCCCCTCGCGCTCGTGCTGGGCGTGATGGCCGGCTACTACAAGGGCTGGGTGGACGAGGTCATCCAGTACGTCTACACGACGCTCAGCTCGGTGCCCAACGTGCTCCTCATCGCCGCCTGCGTGCTGATGGTGCAGGTGTTCCTGGACAAGAACCCCGATCTCTTCGAGACGGCCGCCGAGCGCTCGGACCTGAAGATGCTGATGCTCTGCCTCATCCTCGGCCTGACCGGCTGGGCCGGCCTTTGCCGGCTGGTGCGCGCCGAGACCTTGAAGCTGCGCGAGCTGGACTATGTGCAGGCCGCGACGGCTTTCGGTGTGAGCGACCTGCGCATCATGGCCCGCCACATCCTGCCCAACGTCATGCACCTGGTGCTGATCACGGTCGTGCTGAGCTTTTCCGAGCTGATCCTGTACGAAGCCGTGCTGACCTATGTCGGCGTCGGCGTCGACCCCGCCACCAGCAGCTTCGGCAGCATGATCAACCTGGCCCGCGCCGAGATGTCGCGCGACCCGGTCGTCTGGTGGAGCTTCGCGGCGGCCTTCGGCTTCATGGTGGGCCTGGTGCTGGCGACCAACCTGTTTGCCGACGGCGTGCGCGACGCCTTCGACCCCAAGGCCCGTTCGGCGCGGCCGCGCCTGTTCGTGCGCCGGGGAGCGGCCGATGCTTGAGATCGACGACCTGCGCGTGCAGCTGGACGCCGACGCCGGCCTGGTGCGCGCGCTCGACGGCCTGCGCCTGAGCCTGTCGCGCGGCGAGACCTTAGCGCTCGTCGGCGAGAGTGGCTGCGGCAAGAGCATGACCGCGCTGGCGCTGATGCGCCTGCTGCCCGAGAACGGTCGCGTCGCCGGCGGCGCCGTGCGCCTGGACGGTCAGAACCTGCTGGAACTGCCCGAGCGCCGCATGCGTGACGTGCGTGGCGGCCGCATGGCGATGATCTTCCAGGAGCCGTCGACCAGCCTGAACCCGGTCATGCGCGTGGGCGATCAGATCGTCGAAGCCATCGAAGCCCACACGCCGCTGCGTGGCGCGGCCGCGCGCGCCAAGGCCATCGACTGGCTGGCCCGGGTCGGCATCCCCGAGCCGCAGCGCCGTATCGACGATTACCCCTTCCGCCTGTCCGGCGGCCAGAAGCAGCGCGTGATGATCGCCATCGCGCTGGCAGCAGAGCCCGACTACCTGATCGCCGACGAACCGACGACGGCGCTGGACGTGACCATCCAGGCGCAGATCCTCGACCTGCTCCGCGACCTGCAGCGCGAGCGCCAGCTGGGCGTGCTGCTCATCACGCACGACCTCGCCGTGGTCAGCGGCATGGCGCATCGCGTCGCGCTGATGTACGCCGGCCAGATCATCGAAGTGGCGCCTGCCGCCGAGTTCTTCGCCCACCCGAAGCATCCCTACGCGCGGCTGCTGTTGCAGGCGCTGCCCGACGCCGCACGGCGTGGGGCGCCGCTCGCGGCGATTGCCGGCACCGTGCCGCCGCTGTGGCTGGACTTCGCCGGCTGCCGCTTTGCGCCCCGCTGCGACCAGGCGATGCGCCATTGCGCCACGACGCCGCCGGCGCTCACCGAAGAAGGCCCTGAACACCAGGTGCGGTGTCTTCTTTACAGCGAGCCCGGTGAGCCTCTTCCGCGAGAGGCCGCCGTGCCCAAGTCACGGCCGGCCGTGCCGGCAGGGCAGGGAGCCCCTCTGCTCGATGTGTGCGACCTGCGCGTGCGCTTCGCGCTGAAGACGCCGCTCCTGCACCGTGGCCCGCGCCACTTCGACGCGGTCGACGGCGTCGCCTTCCAGCTCCGCGCCGGCCGCACGCTGGCGCTGGTCGGCGAATCCGGCTGCGGCAAGACGACGTCCGGCAAGGCCATCGTCCAGCTGCTGCGCCGCCAGGCGCAGATCAGCGGCCAGGCGCTGTTCGACGGCCAGGACTTGTTCCAGCTCAGCGGTGCGGCGCTCGTGAAGGCGCGGCGCAGCATCCAGATCATTTTTCAGGACCCGTTCGCGTCGCTGAACCCGCGCATGCGCGTCGCCGACGTGCTGGAAGAGGGGCTCATCGCGTTGCGCCCCGAACTGGACACTGCAGCCCGCCGCGACCGCCTGAACACGCTGGTTGACCAGGTCGGCCTGCGCCGCGACGCACTGCAGCGCTGGCCGCACGAGTTCTCCGGCGGCCAGCGCCAGCGCATCGCCATCGCCCGTGCGCTGGCGGTGGAACCCAGGCTCATCGTCTGTGACGAGCCCACGTCGGCGCTGGATGTGTCGGTGCAGGCCCAGATCCTCAACCTGCTGCGCGAACTGCAACGGGAGCGGGGCCTGGCCTACCTCTTCATCACCCACAACATCGGCGTCGTCGAGTACATCGCCGATGACATCGCGGTCATGCAGCGCGGCCGCATCGTCGAGCAGGGTGCTTGCGCCGATGTGCTTGAGCGGCCGCGTGAGGCCTACACGCAGGCCTTGCTCGCTGCGGTGCCAAGGCTGATCGTCACCCCCTGAGTGCGTCGCGCAGCCGCAACGCCGGCGGCTTCGCTTTAGGGGTTCAGCTTGCGGAAACCCAATTGAATCAATGGGTTGCGCGAATCTCTTGAGGCTCTAGGGACATTTACCGGGCGGTGCGCATGTTGCACCCGCACAAACTGCGCCACCCCCTCACATCTGAGTCCACCGCTCAGGTCAAGGAGTGACCCGCACCCCGGGTCAGCGCCGCCTCGTCACCGAGCGGTTCCCGTCTCTACAAGGAGTCTCAATGTTCAAAATCACCACCATCAGCAGTGCGGTCCTCATCCTAGCCGCCGGTTCAGCTCTCGCCCAGGAAGCGCAGAAGCTGGAGCGCATCCAGATCACCGGTTCCAGCATTAAGCGCGTCGAATCCGAAACCGCCCTGCCTGTCACCGTCATTTCACGCGACGCGATCGAGAAGTAGGTTGGGATCCGGATGGCGATGGTTACACCGAGATCGCCTACCGTTCGCTCGACCGTGGCAACCGCGTCAGCGACAACACCAATGAGCAATACCGCGTCGTGGTTGGTGCGACCGGTCTGTTCTCCGGCTGGGACTACGACATCGGCCTGAACGTGTCGCAGGCTCGCGGCACGCTGAACTACAGCGGCTATCTGCTGGAAGAGCCCTTCCTCGCCGCACTGAAGACTGGCAACGTCAACCCCTTCGGCCCCAACGACGCTGCTGGCGTGGCGTTGCTGGACGGCGCCGCACTGCAAGGCAATGTTCGCCAGTCCAAGGGCACGACCGTCGTGTTCGATGCCAAGGGCAGCCGTGACCTGATGAAGATGGACGGCGGCATGATGGCCGTCGCCTTGGGCATGGACCTGCGCCGCGAGAAGGCCGACGACAAGCCGACCAATGCTGAGTACTCCAAAGGCTCGCATATCGGTGGCGAGGGTTCGGTGCCTGCCACCTCGGCCAGTCGCACCATTTCGGCAGTGTTCAGCGAACTGTCGCTGCCCTTCGCCAAGGGTTGGGAAGCCTCCGTAGCGGCACGCTTTGACAAGTACAGTGACTTTGGGAGCAGTTTCAACCCCCGCGTTGCGTTGCGCTTCCAGCCGAGCAAGGAAATGTTGTTCCGCGCCATCGCCGGCACCGGCCTCCGCGCCCTGACGCTGTGGGACGTGAACAGCCCGGTGTCCAACACCAACACGGCCGACCCGCAGAAGGACCCGGAATGCCCGGCCGGCTTCGCGGGTGACCCGCGTTGCAACACCCAGTTCAACGTGCGCCTGTCCAGCGACAAGAACCTCAAGGCCGAAAAGAGCCGTCAGTTCGCCCTCGGCGCGGTGTTCGAGCCAGTGTCACGCGCACGCTGAAGTACTCGCTGCAGAACGGCAAGGATCTTCCGTTCACCGACTACGTCGGCAAGTCGCTGGGCGGCAACCCGCCGGTCCCCGAGTGGCAGCACACCCTGTCCTTCGACTGGACGCTGGGTTCCTGGAGCTTGGCGCTGGAGAACGTCTTCACGAAGGGTTGGGAAGAGTCGGCCGCTGTGGTCGACACCAATCTCGGCGTCAATGCGCCTTACAACGTCAAGGACACCAGCCGCTGGAACCTCGCCGTCAGCTACCGTGACTTCAAGAACATGCGCCTGGCCCTGGGTGCCCGCAACGCTTTCGACCAGGACCCGCCGTTCGTCGCCTCGTCGAGCTACGGCTCGCACGCAGCCGGTTTTGCGGGGGCCTTCGCCAACCCGCGCGGCCGTTTCATCTACGGCACCGTGAGCTACCAGTTCAAGTGATCTGAAACCTCACGGTAACCCGCCAGGGTGCCGGCCTGTCGAAGCCGGCCGGCACCTTTGTGTTGGGTTCAAGTCAAGGGGAGTGTGCGCTGCGCGCTCCCCTTTTTTCGTTGGCCGTTGGAGCGGACCTGCCCGCAAGCGCATGCCCGGTAATGCATCGCTTGTAATCAGCCTGTTTCGTCTGTCCGGGTTACCCCCAAGAGGGGGGGCGGGGCAGGGGGCTAAGATGCCGCCATGGCCAAGTCTGGCCCGAGGTGTGGTTTTTCCGCATCAGGTTCGTGGCGATAAATGCGTGCCCGACGGCTCCTGCCACCGGGCGTTTTTTTTGGCTGAACCGGATGTAAAGAAGCCTTGCAGCCTCGGCTGACTGCGTGTTTTCAACGAGGTGGAGGGGTTTTTTCCGCGCTCTAGAATGCATGCCCTTCGGGGGCTGGCCCGAGGTCGGAGATGAATCTCCACCGATGCCCAGCGGCCGCTTTCCTGAAAGTCATTGACTGTGATTTGTAGTTGCAAGAAGGAGCGCGCATGAATTTTGCGCAGGAGAAGCAAGGCGCGTCGCGGTTCACGGGCATCGGCATCGTGGTCCTGATTCACGTCGTGGCCATCTACGCGCTGGCCAGCGGCCTGGCCAAGGACATCGTGAAGAAGGTTTCCGGCCCCATCGAGACCAAGGTCATCGAGGAGAAGGTCAAGCCGCCGCCGCCGCCAGAAAAGGTCGTCCCGCCGCCGCCGGACCTGAAGGCGCCACCGCCGCCTTTCGTGCCCGTGCCTGAGTTCCAGGTCACCGCACCGACGCCGCCGTCGCCGCCCATTCAGTCGACCCAGGTTGCTCCGCCCGCCGTGGAGAGCATCAAGCCCGCTCCGGCTCCTGTGGCCGCTGCAGCCCCGGCGCCCCCGGCACGCAAAGGCCCCGTCACGGCAGGCATGGTCTGCACGAAGATGGGCAAGCTCGAGGCGCCCGCCGTCAACTGGAGTGGTGAGGCGCTTTACAAGGCCACGGCCACTGTGAAAGCAGGCCGCGTGACTTCGGTCGAGTTCACGTCACTGCGTCCCGGCGTGGACCGCAAGGCTCAACGTCAGTTGACTGCGGCGATCGACCAGCACTTGAAAGACACCTACGAGTGCCCCGGCGATCACATCTTTGAGCAAGAGTTCCAGTTCAAGATCGACTGAGTCGCCCTGAACTGCGCGCCCGTCCGGCGCATCCAGACCGTACCAAACCAGAATCTTTCCCTAGGAGTTGACTCCATGATTTCTCGCATCACCGGCTTCCTTGCCGCCATCGCCATGGTCGCGACCCTGGCCGTTTCGCCTGCACAAGCGCAAGATCAGAAGCCGGCCGACGCTGCCTCGGCTGCCGTTGTTGACGCTGCCGTTCCCGCAGCGGCACCTGCCCCCGCCGCTTCTGCGCCGGTTGACAACCCCTACAGCCTGGCCAACATCATTGCCCACGGCAACGTCGTCGACCAGGTCGTGCTGGTCATCCTCGGCATCATGTCCATGGGCTCCTGGTACATCCTGGTCGTCCGCCTGTGGGACACCAGCAAGCTGACGTCGGAAGCCAAGGAAGTCCGCACGTCCTTCTTCAAGAAGCCCAGCCTGGCTGACGGCGTCAAGAGCCTGAAGGAAGAAAGCGCCTTCCGCTACATCGCCACTGCCGCCATTGAGGCTTCGGAGCATCATGAAGGCGCCCTGACCGAGAACATCGATCACAGCACCTGGGTCACGATGAACGTCGATCGCGCTGTTGCCGAAGTCAACACCAAGATCTCCGCCGGCCTGGGCTTCCTGGCAACCGTCGGCTCGACCTCTCCCTTCATCGGCCTGTTCGGTACGGTGTGGGGCATTCTGAACGCGCTGACCGCCATCGGCGTCGCCGGCCAGGCTTCCATCGACAAGGTGGCCGGCCCCGTGGGTGCCGCGCTGATCATGACCGCCATCGGTCTGGTCGTCGCCGTGCCGGCCGTGCTGGGTTACAACTGGCTGGTCAACCGCAACAAGACTGTCATGAGCCAAGTCCGTGCCTTCGCGTCCGACCTGCACGGCGTGCTGATGGGCAATCGCGCTGTTGCTAAGCGCTAATCCCTGAGCTACAGCTCGTTAAGGAGCCAATGCCATGGGCATGAACGTCGGATCCTCTTCCGGCGAGGACGAAGTCAACGCAACCATCAACACCACGCCCCTCGTGGACGTGATGTTGGTGATGCTGATCATCTTCCTCATCACCGTTCCGGTGGTGACGCAAACGGTCGCGGTCAACCTCCCCAAGGAGACCAACATCGTCCGCGTCACCAAGCCGGAGAACATCGAACTCTCGGTCAGCAAGGACGGCGACGTCTACTGGAACACCAAGCTGATTCCCGACATGGACGCGCTGGTGCAGCGCCTTGGCAAGGAAGCAGTGAAGAACCCGCAGCCCGAGGTGCACATCCGGGGTGACGACAAATCCCGCTACGAGTCGGTCGGTCGCGTGATCTTCGCCTGCCAGCGCGCCGGCATCATGAAGATCAATTTCGTTACCGAACCGCCGGCTCGCGGCGGCTGATCCCAGGAGTTAAAGATGGGAATGAATGTTGGAAGTTCGTCGGGTGACGGTGATCCCGAGCCGATGATGGACGTCAATACGACGCCGCTGATCGACGTGATGCTGGTGCTGTTGGTGATGTTGATCATCACCATTCCGATCCAGTTGCACACGATCAACCTGGACATGCCGCCGCCCAGCCCGAACCAGCCGCAGGAGGACCCGGTCGTCCACACGGTGATGATCGACTTCGACGGCACCGTCTACTGGGACGAGGCAGCACTGGCCGGCTTGCCGGATGTGAACGCGAAGATGCAGGAGATCGGCGCGCTGCCCATCAGCGGCCAGCCCGAAATCCACATCAAGCCGAACAAGCTCGTCGACTACGGTGTCGTG
>Ga0114942_1000101_pt1 | contig 22757 bp, 16 predicted proteins | sample LowerColdCreek_FD_88674 | JGI IMG/M metagenome (GOLD analysis project Ga0114942, IMG submission 88674) | Groundwater microbial communities from Cold Creek, Nevada to study Microbial Dark Matter (Phase II) - Lower Cold Creek | ecosystem: Environmental > Aquatic > Deep subsurface > Groundwater ... | reverse complement strand
CTGCGGACTGGTATCGCGCCGAGAGCCCGAATTTTCGGCTGCTGGCGCGGGCGTCCAAGTCGATGGCGCAGGACAAGCTGCAGGATCTCGAACGCCTGCACCAGGCCATGCTGCTGACGCTGGGGGTGAACCAAAGCCTGGCGCGGTCGCCGTTTCCCATCGTCATGAGCGATGACCCCGAGATGATCGGCCGCGTCGTGCCGCATCTGCGCAAGCGCCAGCTCGCCGGTCTGTTCGTGCCGCGGGCCGACGGCTCGCAGGCCTTCGTCTTCAACGACAGGCGCGCCGACGCGGAATTCACTGGCAAGGTGATCTTCCACGAGTATGCGCACCGGGTCATGGCCCAGTACGCTCGCATCAGCTACCCGGTTTGGTACGTGGAAGGGTTCGCCGAGTACTTCGGCGCGACCGTCATCGAGCGCGATGCCGTGCAGGTCGGCGCCTTCAACCCCGGTGCCGACATCTTGTCGCGCCGCCCATGGCTGGATGCGTCGCGCCTGCTGAATCCGAAGATCCAGTCCACCGGTCAGCAGGACATCGACGACAGCTACTTCCAGGTCTTCTACGCGCAGTCGTGGTTGCTGACGCACTACGTGCTCTCCAAGTCGGAGCGCACCCAGCGTTTCAACGACTACTTCCGCCGCGTTGCTGCGGGTGAGGACGCCGTCGCAGCGCTGGAGCCCGCCACGGGCATCGCGCCGCTCAAGCTCAACGGCGAACTGCGCCGGCACCTCGACAACCTCTACGCCGCCAGCATTCCCAACACCGCGCTGAAGGCCGTGGCGGTGCGCGTCAGCGAGGTGCCCAACGACGAGGCCGAGGCCGAACTCGACGCCATGATCATCACGACCCGGCCCGAGCCCGACCATGGCAAGGAAGTGCTGCAGCGCCTGCGTGAGCGCGTGAGGAAGGCCGGCGGCGAGCGCGCGCCCGATGCCGTGCGCTGGGCTTTGGCGTATGCCGAGATCCGCTACGGTGAATCCGAGAACGCGCTGGAGATCCTGAGCCCCTGGGCGAAGCAGGATGAGCCGCCCTTCGAGGCCAACCGCCTGCTGGGCTGGGCCTGGCAGACCCAGGCCGCCCGCGCCACGGGCGCTGATCGCACCCTGGCCCTCGACCAGGCGCGCGCCTTCCTGGTGGCGGCCTACAAGCAGCGCCGCAACGACGCGCCGACCCTCTATCAATTGGCCCAGGTGCTGAGCCTGAAGGGCCGCAGTGCCAGCCTGAGCAACGCGGCGGAAGCTGCCAATGTGCTCGAACCGCAGGTGGGTGAATACGCCTACCTGGCGATCTGGGTGCACCTGCAAGACGGCAACCGTGACAAGGCCCGGCGCGGCCTGGAATCACTGGCCAGCAATCCGCACGGCGGTGAGTCCACGGAGCGAGCCCGCGCCGCGCTGCAAGCCCTGCAAGCCGACCAATCGGTCTCCGATGTCCTCGCCCTCCTGAACGGCAGCAAGAAGCCCACACCATGACGCAACCCCAACGCCACCTGCTCACCTGGGTGCCCTCGCTCTACCTGGCCATGGGCTTGCCCAACGTGATGGTCGGCGTCGTCGCGGCCATCATCTACAAGAACCTGGGCGTCTCCAACGAGGACATCGCGCTCTACACCTCGCAGATGTACCTGCCCTGGGTGCTCAAGCCGCTGTGGGCGCCGCTGCTGGAGGCCTATCGCAGCAAGCGCTTCTGGGTCATCAGCATGGAGTTCACGATGGCCGCCGGCCTGGCGCTGGTCGCGCTGGTCCTGCCTCTGGAGGGCTTCTTCAAGCTGTCGCTGGCCTTCTTCTGGCTCGTCGGCTTCGCGTCCGCCACGCAGGACACCTGCGCCGACGGCGTGTTCATGACCACCGCGTCCAAGCGCGATCAGGCGCGCTACGCCGGCCTGCAAGGCATGTGCTGGAACATGGGCGCCGTCATCGGCTCGGGCCTGTTCGTGTCGCTGACCGGCTACCTGCACAACCACATGGGCATGAGCTGGGTGCAGTGCTGGGTCATCGTCGTGTCGCTCGCCGCTGGCGCGATGGCGCTGGCCGGCCTGTGGCACTGGCGAGTGCTGCCGCCGGGCGCACCGTCCACGCTGCAGGGCCAGGGCCTGGCGGTGGGCATGACCGGCATGCGCGAGGCCTGGGTCACGTTCTTCAAGAAGCCGCAGATCTGGATGATGCTGGCCGTCATCTTTTTCTACCGCTTTGCCGAAGGCTTCATCGAGAAGTTCGGCCCGCTGTTCCTGCTCGACACCACGAGCGCCGGCGGCCTGGGCCTGGGCAACGAAGCGCTGGGCCACATCAACGGCACGGTGGGCACGCTGGCCTTCATCGCGGGCGCCTTCCTGGGTGGCTTCCTGGTGGCCAAGCGCACCTTGCCACGCAGCTTCTTCACGCTGGCCCTGGTGCTCAACATTCCGCACCTGACCTACTTCTACCTCGCGCAGACGATGCCGACGGACCCGGTCGTCATCGGTGCCATCGTCGCCATCGAGAAGTTCGGCTTCGGCATGGGCTCGGTGGGCCACATGCTGTACATGATGCAGCAGGTGGCGCCGGGCCCGTTCCGCATGGCCCACTACGCGATGGCCACCGGCGTCATGGCGCTGACCAAGTGGAGCACGGGCACCGTCAGCGGCTTCATGTGGAACGCCGTCGACCACAACTACCTGAGCTTCTTCGGCTGGGTGCTGGTGTTCTCCATCCCGCCGGTCATCCTGGCCTGGCTGGCGCCGTTCCCGCATGACCATGAGGAGGCCGACGAGGCCAATGGCCAGGCCGCGCCAGCCGGGGGGCATTGAGGATGATGAAGCTGCTGCTGACCATGGCCCTTGCCACCCTTGCGACAACCGCCACCGCCGCCGAGCCCGGCTGCGGGACGGACGTGCTCGGCACGTCACGCACGCTGACGCTCAAGCGCGATGGCGCCGCCTGGGGCACCGCGCAGCACGCGGCGCTCCCGGGCCTGGCGCCGGGCGAGGTGGTGCTGACCTTCGACGACGGCCCGCGGCCGGAGTCCACGCCCGTCGTGTTGAAGGCGCTGGCCGACCAATGCGTGAAGGCCACGTTCTTCATGAACGGCGAGCCGCTCAAGCAGCACCCGGCGCTCGCCCGCCAGGTGCGCGATGCCGGGCACACGGTGGGCATGCACGGCTACCGGCACGACAACTTCTCGCAGCTGCCAGCCGACGACCAGGGCCGGGACCTGAAGGCCATGATGGCGGCCTACGTCGACGTCCTGGGCGAGGCGCCAGCGGCCTTCCGCTTCCCCTTCCTCGCCGAGTCGCCGGTGTTGCTCAAGGCGCTGGCGAAGCTGAGCATCACCGTGATGTCGGTGGACGCCGGCGCCGAAGACTGGCTGCCCGACCAGACGCCGCAGATGCTCGCGGACAAGCTGTTGGGGCAGTTGAGCAAGAGCGGCGGCGGCATCGTGCTGCTGCATGACGCACAGGATCAGACGGCGAGGGCGTTGCCGTTCTTGCTGCAGACGTTGAAGGGCAAGGGGTACCGGGTGGTGCATGTGCGGTGGGAGTGAGGGGGCGTGTAGGTCGGGGTGAAGGCAGTGAACGCCGACATTTCGATCTCCCGCGACCCCGATCTCCAGTTGCTTGACGATGGTCCTTCGCTCTCGGTGCATCGCGCAGCGAGCCGAAAGGACAGCCGCAAAAGCAAGCGGGCTGCCGTCAGCGCGGATACACGCCCCGCATGGCGATGCCCTGGCGGTATCTGTGGTTGCGCCTTCTCGTCACTCAAGAGACGCTGCCTGAGGAAGCGCCCGCGAGCGAGGCGGTTGGGCGGAATGCAATGAGCCATAACGTTTCCACCTGGGTGACCAGAATCTCCCGCCGCCTGACGATGCACCGGACCGCACTGCTCACAAATGCAACCCGGGCCGCACCCGGCCTCGACGCAAGCGCGCCATCAATCCGCATCCCGGCGTCGTCTACGCGGGCTGACGGGCTCACGCTCGGTGGATGGCTCTGCTGTTGCCCCCGCTAAACGAGAAAAAGCACCGCTACTCGCTGACGTGGCGCGTTATGGAACGCTTGCTGGCGGCTGCACGGCCGCGCAAACTTGTGGCTTGCCCGGGCAGGCCTGTGCCACACCTGAGCATCGCAACGCCGCCGCACAAGAGGCATTCGACAAGACCCCGTGGCCGCGTGTCCGCAATCCACCCACTGGCGCCCATCATTCAGGGAGTTTGACGATGCCTGCGTTCTCTATTCGCAAGTTGCCGGCCTGTGTTGCCGCATTCAGCCTGTTCACCTGCCTCGCCGCTTCGGCCGCCCTGCCGCCCGACGTGCAGGCCAAGGTCGACAAGGCCAAGGCCAAGCTGGTCACGCTGGCCGCTGATCCGTCAGTCGTTGCCGCGGTCAAGGAGGCCAATGCCAAGGGGGCGCCCGAGATGAGCAACGGCAAGTGGGTGGACCTGCCGGACAGCGACCCCTTCATCCAGAACATCCTGAAGGCCAAGGTCAGCCGCCAGTTCGCTGACTGGGAAGCCAAGGATGACGCCATCAACAAGCTGATCCTGCGCGATCAGAAGGGCAACCTGGTGGCTTCCAGCGTGCGGCCGCTGATCTGGAACAACGCGGCGCGGCCGGTGTTCGCCCAGCCCATCAAGGGCCAGCCCTGGGCTGCTGATGAGATCAAGCCCGATACCTCCACACAGATCCCCAGCGTCCACGTGGCCGCCCCGGTGATGGACAGCGGCAAGGCCATCGGCGTGGTGCACACCGCCGTGACCGCGAAATAGCCCGCAGCCTGCTTGCGCCCACTGCCGGCCGGTCGAGCCGGACCAGATCGTCCCCGAGGAAAGGATGTCGTGATGCTCAATTCCCTGAAAGTCGGACCGCGCCTCATGCTGGGTTTCACCCTCGTGTTGGTGCTGCTGGGCGTGGTCAGCATGCTGGCCATCAGCCGCCTGACGGCCCTCAAGGCGGATCTGGCCGCCGTCACCGGCGAGGCGCCCGAACGCCTGGCCAGCAAGCTGCGCGACCTGGCGCGCTACCAGAGCGTCACCATTCGTGACGTCATCATGCAGGAAGACATGGCCTTCAAGAAGAAGGAGTTCGACCTGATGAAGGCCGCGCGGCTGGACTACGAAAAGACCGCGCAAACGCTGGCCGGCATGGTGGCGGACGACGCGCCGACCCGCACCGCCCTGGCGCAGGCCGAGACCGCGCTGGCCGGCACCAAGGGGCTGATCGAGAAGATCGTGGACCTGACGATGAACGACGACATGGCCGGCGCCTCGGCCATGGTGCGCGACCAACTGCGTCCGGCTCAGCAGGCCCACGTGCAGGCGCTGGACGCCGTCATGGAAGCGATCAAGGTCGCCGCGAGCCAGCGCGACGCCGCCGCCTCAGCGGCCTACAAGACCTCGGTGGCCCTCATCATCGGGCTGTCACTGGTGGCGCTGGCGGTGGGTGCGCTGGTGGCCTGGCGTATTCAGCTCAGCATCACCCGGCCGCTGGCCGAGGCGGTGTCGGTGGCGCAGTCCATCGCCGAGGGCGACCTGTCGCGCGAGATCCGCATGCAGTCCGGCGATGAAGTCGGGCGTCTGATGCAGGCCCTGGCCGCCGTGAACAACGACCTGAGCCGCATCATGCAGGACGTGCGCACGGCGTCCGACACCATGCAGACCGCCACGCTGGAAATTGCCGCCGGCAACGCCGACCTCAGCCAGCGCACCGAGCAACAGGCGGCCAACCTGGAGGAGACCGCCTCGTCCATGGAAGAGCTGACCGCCACCGTGCGCAACACGGCCGACACGGCCCAGAGCGCGGCCGACTTGGCCCGCCTCGCCAGCTCGGCGGCCGACCGCGGCGGCCAGGTGGTCGGCAGCGTCGTGCAAACGATGGAGGCGATCTCGCAGAGCTCGCGCAAGATCACCGACATCATCGGTGTCATCGACGGCATTGCCTTCCAGACCAACATCCTGGCGCTGAACGCCGCCGTGGAGGCCGCGCGCGCGGGTGAGCAGGGCCGCGGCTTCGCCGTCGTGGCGGGTGAGGTGCGCAGCCTGGCGCAGCGCTCGGCGGAGGCGGCGCGCGAGATCAAGTCCCTGATCGGCGCGAGCATGGAGAACGTCGAGAACGGCAGCACCCTGGTGTCCGACGCCGGCACCACCATGACCGACATCGTCACCCAGGTGCAAAAGGTCAGCCACCTCATCGACGAGATCAGCCAGGCGGCCATCGAGCAGACACGCGGGATCGCCCAGATCAACCAGGCCGTCACGCAACTGGACCAGATGACCCAGCAAAACGCCGCCCTGGTGGAGCAAAGCGCTGCCTCCTCCGGCAGCCTGAGCCAGCAGGCCGAACGGCTGGTGGCGACGGTGGGCATCTTCCGGCTGCGCAAGGCCTGAGGGCCGTCCCGCCGCCGGAGCGCTTCCCCTTTGCTGAAGAAACGCTGACGCTGCTGAAGGCGCTGGGCCATCGCGCCATTGCCGTCTTCATCGACGTTGAGGCCGAAGACGGGCTGCTGGAGCAGGCGCCCCAGATATCAGCGTCCGTGCCACCACTCGCAAGCCACCCTCCTACACCCGCCATCCCTCTGCCCGGTGACATTCATCGCATCACAGCTGACCAGCTCGGTGCCTCATGAAAGTCGTCCTGAACATCATCATCGGCAGCATCTTTGCCGCCGCGATCACCGCCAGCGCATCGGCGCAACCCGCCACGCCGGCCTCAACACCTGTGTCCGCAGCCGAACCCATGACCGCCGCCTCCAGGCAGGTGCCCACGCGCAACGCCGCCATCCTGGCCGCCGAGAACGCCAAGGAGCCGGGCAACCAGCGCCCTGAGGAGCGGGTGATTCCGCAGATCCGGATAGCGCTCAAGGCGAGGAGCGGCACCGCCGCTGAAGCCACCGCGGCGGCGCCGGCCGGCAACGTGCCCGGCGGTGTGGACGACAGCGCCGCGCGGTGCATGGCCGCCAAGAACCCGGCAGGCAAGGCCGCCTGCGAGCGCGGCGTGGCTGCGTCCGGCCCCGTGAAATCTCAACGCTGAACTTGCCGGAGAAACCCCCATGCCCATTCGCAGCCTTCTCTCCTCCGTGTTGATTGGCGCCGTCGCCAGCGCGCGCTCGATGACGCCCATGGCGTCCATCGCACTGGCCCGCCTCGCCGGCCGTCGCACGCCGGGGCATCTCTTCTTGCTGGACCGGCCGCTGTTCAAGTTCGGCGCCATGGCCATGGGCGTCGGCGAACTCTTCGGCGACAAGATGAAGACCGCCCCCGACCGCACCGTGGCCCTGGGGCTGATCGCGCGTGTCGCGAGCGCCGGCATTGCGGGTGCAGCGCTGGCGCCGCACGGCAGGGAGCGCGCCGGCGCCACCGTCGCCGTGGCGACCGCTGTGCCACTGGCCTACGCCACGCTCGCTGCCCGCAAGCAGGCCATGGCCCGCATCGGCCAGACCCGCAGCGGGTTGATCGAGGACGCACTTGTCGTGGCCGCAGGCCTGGCCATCGTGGCGTTGGCCATGAATCGGACGCGCGAATAGAAAACGGGGGTTGACCGTTTCCGGCCAACCCCCGCCCCCACTCAAGCCGCCAACGCAGCCCGCGCCGCCACTTCGGCGTAGTGGCTCAGCTGCATCGTGAACTGCGCCCGGCCCGAGCTGAGCGCGCGCAACTGCCCGATGTAGCCAAACATCCGCTCCAGCGGCACATGCGCCGTCACGACAACCGCGTTGCCGCGTGGGTCCTGACCCTGCACCTGGCCGCGCCGGCGCAGCAGGTCGCCGATGACATCGCCCAGCGACTCGGCCGGCGTGATGACCTCGACGGCCATGACCGGCTCCAGCACGACGGGCGCAGCCTTCAGCGCCGCTTCACGCAGCGCGGTCGCCGCCGCCAGCTCGAAGGCCAGCGCCGATGAATCGCGCACGTGGGCGCTGCCGTCCAGCAGCACCGCCTCGAAGTCCACCAGCGGATGGCCCGCGAACGGGCCGGAGGCTGCCGCCTTGCGGATGCCTGCCTCGACCGCCGGGATGAACTCACGCGGGATCGCGCCGCCCATCACCTGGCTGTCGAAGCGCAAGCCCTCGCCGCGCGGCAGCGGCGCGATGCGCAGCGTCAGCTCGGCGAACTGGCCGGGGCCGCCGCTCTGCTTCTTGTGCACATGGCGCACCTCGGCCGCCGCCGTGATGGTCTCGCGGTAGGCGACCTGCGGCCGGCCCGTGGCCACGTCCACGCCGAAGCGTGAACGCAGCTTCTCCACGGCCACTTCCAGCTGCAGCTCGCCCATGCCGGACAGCAGCGTCTGGCCCGAGTCGGCGTCCTGCCTCAGGCGCAGCGACGGGTCTTCGCGGACGAGCACGCCCAGCCCCTTCGCGAGGGCTGCGGCATCGGCCTGCTTGCGCGGCTCGATGGCGACGTCGATGACGGCTTCGGGCACGGCGATGCTTTCCAGCACGGCTGCATCCTTGGTGGACGCCAGCGTGTGGCCGGTCAGCACCTCCTTCAGGCCGACGACGCCTGCGATATCGCCCGCGACGAGTGCGTCGCGTTCGACGCGCTGGTCGGCATGGATCTCGTACAGACGCGACACGCGCTCGGGCCTGCCCGTGCTTGCGTTGAAGACCGTGTCCCCACGCTGGAGCCGGCCGCTGTAGACACGCACGAACACCATCGCGCCGTGGTCGTCGGCGGTCAGCTTGAAGGCGAGGGCAGACAGCGGGCCGTGTGTATCCGCCGCACCCGGCGCTTCGCCGGGTGCGGGCAGGTAGGCCACGACAGCATCCAGCAGCGGCTCCACGCCACGGTTGCGGAAGGCCGAGCCGGCCAGCACGGGCACGAAGGCGCCCGCGATCGTGCCGCGGCGCAAGGCCGCACGCAGGTCGTCAACAGGCAGCGCTTCGCCGCGCAGCCAGGCATCCAGCAGCGCGTCGCTCTGCTCGGCAGCGGCTTCCACCAGGCGTGCATGCGCGGCCTCGGCGGCGGGCCGCAGCTCGGGCGGGATCGCGCCCACACGCGGCGGCGCCTTCGCGTCGTCGCGGTCCCAGACGAGGGCTTGCATCGTCAACAAGTCCACCACGCCACGGAAGTCGCCTTCCGCGCCGATGGGCAGCTGCAGCGGCAGCGCGCGCACGCCCAGGCGGTCTTGCAGGGACGTGACGACGCGGCCGAAGTCCGCACCCACGCGGTCCAGCTTGTTGATGAAGGCCAGGCGCGGCACGCGGTACTCGTCCGCGAGGCGCCAGTTGGTCTCGGTCTGGGGTTCCACGCCGGCCACGCCATCGAAGACGACGACGGCACCGTCCAGCACGCGCAGCGAGCGGCGCACCTCGAGGTTGAAGTCGATGTGCCCGGGCGTGTCGATCAGGTTGATCTGGGTATCACGCCAATGCACGGTCGTGGCCGCGCTGTGGATGGTGATGCCGCGTGCGCGTTCCTGCGGGTCGAAGTCCATCGTTGTGGCGCCGTCGTGCACTTCGCCGATGCGATGGTTCTCGCCCGTGTAGAACAGGATGCGTTCGGTGGTCGTGGTCTTGCCCGCGTCGACGTGGGCGATGACGCCGATGTTGCGCAGGTTGCGGAAGGTGGTGTTCGAGTTCATGGCGATTCCTGAGTGGGGTAGCAGTTGCCAACCCCAAGCGGAATCGCTGGGGGTTAGCGCAAAGGCAGGACGCCGAAGCGCAGACGCGACAAAGCCGCGCTCCGGCGCTCGGGAATCGTGGCGATCAGCTTGTCGAAGGTGCGCATGGCAGATGAACTCGAAAAAAACAAAACCCCGGGAGGTGCGAGCCTGCCGGGGTTGGGTTGACCGGAAGGCTGTGGGCGCCTTCCGAACACGGTCGAAGGGCGCTCAGGTGTTGAGGCGGGCTTGGGTCGTGTGGGTGGTCTTCATGATGGGTGCAAGTGTCTACGGGTTCGTGCGGGCCTGGGGCTTGTGGGGGGATCTGGTGGCGCGCGCTTGCGTTTCAATAGCGCCCCATGTCGACCCGCCGCCTGCTCCAGTCGCTCGCTCTTGTGGGGGCAGGTGTTGCTGTGGTCTGGCTGGCCTGGCCGCAGGACGAGCCAGCCGCTGTGCCGGTCGTGGCCAAGGTTCTCGCAGTTCCCGCCCTTGCCCCCGCGCAGGTTGCCGCCCCCGTGGCGAAGCCGGCGGCCGCGCGTGCCGAGGATTGCCTGCCCTTGCCCGCGCTCAGCCCGCACGACCAGGCCATGGCGCTGCAGCGCGCGGTGGCCATGCTGGCCAGCGGCTCGGGTGGCGACGCCGTGCTGGCGCTGCTGGTGCAAAGGCCCGACGGCGACGACGCGGCCTGGGCCGAGCAGGTGCGGCTGGCCGCGCTGCGTTCGCAGGATGCGCAGGCGCTGCGCTGGGCGGCCAGCGCCTGCCCCACGTCTGCCTGCCGGCGCGAGCTGCTGCAGGAGCGCCTGCGCCTGGAGCCCGACAACGCGCTCCACTGGATCGCCTGGCTCGACGAGAACCCCGCAGCGGCGGACGAGGCCTGGCAGGGACTGGCGGCGTCACGCCGCTGGCATGAGCAGCCACTGTTGCTGGGCGAGCGCATCGGCCGCGCCTTGCCGCCGGCCCTGCTGCCGGCCCAGCGTGAGGCGCTGCTGCAGCCGCTGCGCGACCAGCCGTGGGCAGCACCGCCCGCGCCGTCCACCAGCCTGGCCAACGCCTGCGGGCACTACGGCCGGGCACACCCCATCGGCGCAGCCTGCGCGCATGCGGCAGAGTTGCTGCTCACGGGCAGCGACTCGCCTACGGCCTGGCAGCGGGGCGCCGAGCTGGCCCAGCAACTGGGCCGCAGCGACATCCCGCCGCCGCCTGCGCCACCGCCCGTTGCCGCCTGTCCCAAGCAATCAATCGGCTGAGTGAATGCCGTTTCTCGGTAGCGCGCCTGAGGACGACGGCTTGCATCACTTCCTAGACTGCGCCAGACCGCACCGGCAGTAACAGCGTGCGGCACCGCAGCGGCGCGACGCGCCGGCCTGCGGACCACAACGACTGGAGACTACCGATGAACTTTCTTCCGCGTGGGCGCCTGGCGGCGCTCGGGCTGGCTGCGGCCGCCTGTTCCTTTGCGTCGACCCCGACGCTGGCCGCCTTCGGCGTCACCGATGCCAGCGGCGTGCTGACCGTCGACAGCGGTGCCGGCCTGGTGTTCAAGGTCAACAAGAGCAGCGGCGACATCACGTCCATCAAGTTCAACAACGGCCCCGAATTGCAGGGCCAGACCAAGTTCTCCCACATCAGCTCGGGCCTGGGCGCACCGGCCACGTTCGCGCTCTCGCCCTCGGGCACGACGGCCGTCATCACCATCACGGCGTCGACGCTGAAGCACTACCTCGTCGTGCGCCGCAACGAGAACATCATCTACATGGCCACGCACATCACCGCCGAGCCGGCCGTGGGCGAGCTGCGCTGGATCACGCGGCTCAATGGCAGCGTGCTCACCGGCGTGCCGGTCGAGTCCAGCCTGCGGGGCACCACCGGCGCCATCGAGAGCAGCGATGTGTTCGGCAACAGCGATGGCACGACGCGCTCCAAGTACTACGGCAACCAGCGCGCCAAGGACATGGGCGTGCGCGGCGTGACGGGCAGCGGCGTGGGCGTGTTCATGGTCTACGGCAACCGCGAGTCGGCCTCGGGCGGGCCGTTCTTCCGCGACATCCAGAACCAGAGCGGCACCGACACCGAGGTCTACAACTACATGAACTCGGGCCACAACCAGACCGAGCCCTTCCGCATGGGGCTGCATGGCCCCTACGCACTTGTCTTTACAACCGGCGCCACGCCGGCTGCGCCGGACATGAGCTGGATGTCCAGCCTGGGCCTGCAGGGCTGGGTCGGCGGGCGCGGCAAGGTGGTGCTCAATGGCCTGTCGGGCAGGGACACGGCCTACACCTACACGGTGGGCTTCGCCAATGGCACCGCGCAGCACTGGGGCACGGCCTCCAGCAGTGGCGCGGTGACGGTGGCCAACATGAAGCCCGGCACCTACACGATGACGGTCTACAAGGGCGAGCTGGGCGTCTACACCGAGCAGGTGTCGGTCAGCAATGGCGGCACCACGACGCTGAACACGCGCGCCATCAACGCTGACCCGGCGGCGCAGAGCGTGCTCTGGCGCGTCGGCAACTGGGACGGCACGCCGCTGGAGTTCCTCAACGGCCAGACGTTCACCATTCGCCATCCGCAGGACACGCGCAACCCGTCCTGGGGCCCGGTCACCTACGCGGTGGGCAGCGCGACCAACCGGTTCCCCGCCGCCATCTGGAAGGACAAGAACAGCGGCACCAAGATCACCTTCAACCTGACCAGCGCGCAGCTCGCCGCGCGCACGGTGCGCATCGGCATCACGGCGGCCTATGCCAACGCACGGCCGCAGATCAGCGTCAACAGCTGGAGCTCCGCCGTGCCCAGCCCGTCGACCCAGCCGGACTCGCGCTCGCTGACCATCGGCACCTATCGCGGCAACAACACGACGTTCACCTACAGCGTGCCGGCCAGCGCCTTCGTGGCGGGCACGAACACGGTGACGATCAATGCGGCGTCGGGCAGCGGCAACACCGGCTTCCTGAGTGCGGGGTTTGCGGTGGATGCGGTGGACATGTACTGACGGCCTGACGGGGGCGCCGCCCCAAGGGTTGCGCCCCAGAGCAAGGTGGGGCCTCGGCCGTCGTTGAAGGCGACGGGCCCCAAGTCCTGCCCGAGCCCACCGTCGGAGCCATGCGCATTCGTCACATCATCATCTGCGGCAGCGCCGCTTTGGCGGCAATCGCCGTTGGCGGCTTGTACTTCTTGAAGCCAAGCGTGTCAGCGCGCATTGGCGCCGCGGCAAAGCAGTCCGGGTCGTTCGATCTCGCAAAGCTCACTGATTTCAACTGGGACCAAGCCTACATAGTCAGTCCCTACGAGCCGCGCGAGCGGATCTGCGCCAGGCTTGCGTCCACCTGGACGTCATGCCTTTCGCGTCTTCCGCCAGCGATCAGCGAAGGCGACTTCTTGCTGGTCTTCGCCCGGGGCGCCAGCGTGGTTCATCATGAGTTGCACTCGCGGAGAAATGGCGATTTCTGCGACGCGAGTTGCTTTCTGCAGTTGACTCCCGAACAGGCGAGGTTCACCTATTCCGCCACGCAGAATAGGCATGTTCTAGCGACGAACAGTCCGTAGCGGGTCGAGTGCGCAGGGCGGGTCGCGACCCGCCCCATCCCTTGTTTGACCTGGCGCCAGCGCCAGGTCAAACCCTCGCCGGCACCGCCGCCAGCTGCGCCACCGTCGCGTTGCGATACGGCGCACAGAGCTGCTCCACATAGGCCTGGTGTTGCGGCAGCGCTGCCACCGTGCGCGAGACCTTGAGCTGGTGGTCGCTCAGGAAGTGCGCCAGCTCCTGGCGGCCCATCAGGTCGGCCACCGGGTGGTAGCGCTGCGGCGTGATGCCCTGGCCCATCATGACCTGGATCCACGAGTTCAGCGCAAACAGCTCGTCGCTGGCGTGGAAGACGCGCGCGCTTTCGCGGAACAGGTCGATGCGGTGTTTCAGCGACGCCGGCACCTCCATCGTGCGCACGTGGTTCCACAGCGCCGAGTCACTGCGCTCAGTCACGTGGTAATGCAGGATGATGAAGTCGCGGATGTGGGCCAGCTCGCGCTCGCATTGCTGATTGAACTCGTCCACGTCGGCCGCGTTGATGCCGCCCGTGGGGAACAGCTGCATCAGCCGGATCGCCGAGCGCTGGATGAGATGGATGCTGGTGGACTCCAGCGGCTCGACGAAGCCGCTGGCCAGGCCCACGGCGATGCAGTTGCGGTGCCAGACCTTGTGGCGCTGGCCGGGCAGGAACCTGATGAGGCGCGGCTCGGTCATCAGCTCGCCTTCGACATGCTTCTTCAGCACGTCTGACGCGTCGGCGTCGCTCAGTTCCTTGCTGCTGTAGACCAGGCCGTTGCCGACGCGGTGTTGCAGCGGGATGCGCCATTGCCAACCGAACGGGTGGCAGATGGAGCGCGTGTAGGGCCAGGCCTCGCGCACCGAGGCCGTCTGCACCGCAACGGCGCGGTCGCAGGGCAGCCAGTGGCTCCAGTCCTCATAGCCGACGCCCAGCGCCTCGCCGAGCAGCAGGGAGCGAAAGCCGGTGCAGTCGATGAAGAGGTCGCCGGCGATGCGCGAACCGTCCTGCATCTGCAGCGCGGTGATGTCGCCGTCTTTGCCCAAAGGGCCATCCATGAGCACCGCGCCGATCTTGCCCTCGATGCGCTGCACGCCGCAGGCCTCGCTCATCGCGCGCAGGTACTTGGCGTAGCGGCTGGCGTCCAGGTGGTAGGCGTAGTTCAGGCCGTTGCGCGGCAGGTGGGCGAAGCGGTTGGCGTGGGCGGCAATCGTCTCGGGGTTGTAGTCGGTGTAGGGCTTGGCGATGCCTTCGGCGTGACCCTTCAGCCAGAAGTGCTGGAAGCCGGCGCTCCAGTGGTCGGAGCCCGTCGTGCCGAAGGAGTGGAAGTAGTCCTGGCCTGGTGTCTTCCAGCCCTCGAAGTTGATGCCCAGCTTGAAGGTCGCGTTCGTCGCGGCCATGAACTCGGCCTCGTTGATGCCCAGCAGGTTGTGGAAGGTGTGCAGCGCCGGGATGGTGGCCTCGCCGACGCCGACGGTGCCGATCTCCTCGGACTCGACCAGCTTGATGTCCAGCTGCTTGCCGAGCAGCTTGCTCATGAGCGCGGCCATCATCCAGCCGGCGGTGCCGCCGCCGGCGATGACGATGCGGTGGATGGGATTCATGGGGGTGTTCATCGCTTGAGCTGGGTCAGGAGTTGCGCGCGGGCCTGGCGCGAGGTGGTTTCGTCGGCCAGCTCCAGCAGGCCGCGGGCGGCCTCGGGGATGTGGGCCCAGGTGCTGTCGTCGGCGCCGAAGACGAAATGCTGGAAGTGGTGCTGCCAGATGCGCCGCTCTGTCTGCGGCAGGTTGCGGATGGTCATCAGCGCCAGATGCAGGGCGCTCACGGGCGAGTCGACGTACTCGGGCGTCTGGCGCCACCAGGCATTGATGAGCAGGTTGACGGGCGCCAGGCCTTCGATGTGATGGAACCACATGCTCGGCATGAAGAGCGCGTCGCCGGGTTCGAGCTCCGCCGTCTCGCCGGCTTGCAACGCCTGGGCGAAACGTGGGAAGCGCTCGAAGTCGGGTGCGGCGAAGTCGACCAGGCTGATGGGCTGGCCGGCCGGCGTCGGCTCCAGCGGGCCCATGTAGAGGTTGTGGACCTGCTCGGGCGGGAAGAGGGTGAAGCGGCGCCGGCCGGCCGCCACGACGGCCAGGTTGTCCGGCAGGTCGTAGTGCGCGGCGACGCGGCTGCGGTTGCCCAGCCACAGGCTGACGAGGGCGTCGCGTGCGCCCAGGCCCAGGCGGTTCACGTCGAGAAAGCCCGGCAGCACGGCGTCCACGGTCGTGGAGCCGACGTAGAGCGACGGTGGCTCGGGCGTGTGGGCCAGGCCCAGCAGGCCGGTCAGCACCTGGTCCAGCGTGGCGTGGTGGCGCGTGAAGTTGAAGCTGCGCAAGCTCTCGTCGGCGTAGAACGCGCGGCCGCCGGCCTCGGGCGGAATCTGGAACAGCCCGATGCCCATGCCGCGGTAGAAGCCCATCAGGTAGCGGGCCAGCGCTTCGTCGCTGCGGCGTGCCGCCTGCACGACCGGCCAGTGCGCGAACGCGCCGCGCAGCACCCACGGGCGGTCCGAGGTCAGCAGGTCGGCGGGCAGGGCGTCGGGGTCGACCGCGCCGGTCCAGGCCGGTATCTCGCGCATCGGGACTTCGCGCATGGTCAGTCGCTCAGCCGGGTGTGGCGTTCCAGCAGGCTCGGGAGCTGCGCCAGCGACGCCAGCTGCATGTAGATGGGCAGCAGGTGGCCTTCGCGCTGCAGCGCCTCCAGCGCGGCGCCGGGCAGCGCGGCCAGGCGCTCCTCGTGGATGGTGTACAGGCCCGAGATGCGGCCCTGCTCGCCGCCGGGCAGCTCGATGTCCAGCGCGAAGGGCTCCAGCAACTGGTGGCGGGTCAGCGCCTCGATGAAGGCGGGCAGGTGCTGGGCCTGCGCATGCAGGTGCTCCAGCAGGCTGACGACATGGTCCAGGTAGTCGCTGTGGCCGCCGTGCGGCATGAAGATGGCCGTGCCGGCCTCGCCATCGTCGCCGTTCTCGGGGCGGACGATGCGCGGGCTGTCCAGGTCGATGTGCAGCTGCAGGTTGTCGCCGCTGCGGCCGATCATGAACGGGTCGCGCTGCAGCGCCATGGGCACGACGGGGGCGTCCCAGCCGCCGTCGGTCAGGTAGAGGTTCTGGCCTTCCTCCAGGCCCAACAGCACGATCGGCTGGAAGCCTGCGCCGCCGTCGACATGCTGGAAGGCGATCGGGAAATGGGCCTGCAGCTGGCGGAACTCGGCCGGCAGCGCCAGCGCGAACTGGCGCGCGTCGCCCAGGGCGGCGGAGCGCTCGGTGCGCACGCGCAGGTGGCGGTGGGTGAGGTTGTCGAGCAGGGCGGGGCGGGTCATGACGGCAGGCCGTGTTGGAGGATGTGTTGGATGAGTGCGCGGTGGCCGGGCAGGGCGGGCACAAGGCGTCGCACCTGCCGGGCGGCCTCGTCGAAGCAGGCCCGGCCGGCTTGCAGTTTGGCGTCGGAAGGGGGCGCCACGTCAGGGCGGAAACCCATGCCGTAGAGGATGTAGTGGTAGCTGGCGGCGGGGAAGACTTCGTCGATGCGGCCGAAATCGTGCCGAGCGGGCGGGCGCAGCTGCCAAAGGGGCAGCAGCTCGCGCAGGCGTTCGGGCCAGGTGGCGGTGTCGCGGTGGGCGCGCCAGTAGGTGCTGTCGTCACGTTGGCTGAGCGCGTAGTGCAGCTTCAGGAAGTCGATGACGCGCGCCCAGCGGTAGCCGAAGTCGTCGTTGAAGCGGCGGGCCACGGTGCCCATGCCGGCGCGGCGCATGGGCAGCTCGTCGCACAGCCGCTGGGCGGACAGTTCCACCAGCGCCAGGGCCGACGCTTCCAGTGGCTCGATGAAGCCCGAGGCCAGGCCGACGGCGACGCAGTTGCGCACCCAGAAGCGTTCGCGGTAGCCGGGGTCGAAGCGGATGGGCCGCGGCGTGCCGCGCTCGGCGGGCGCACCGGTGGCATCGAGATAGGCTTGCAGCGCGGCGTGGGCCTCGTCGTCGCTGGCGTGGGCGCGCGAGTAGACGGCGCCGACGCCGCGCCGGGTGGGCAGGCCGATGTCCCAGATCCAGCCCTTGGCCCAGGCGGTGGCAATGGTGACGGAGGCGATGGGCGCGTCGGGCGCGGCATAGGGCACCTGCAGTGCCAGTGCGGCGTCGTTGAAGAGCACATGGCGCTCGCTCTTCAGCGCGACGCCGAAGTGCTGGCCGATGAGGCGCGACGCGAGGCCGGAGCAGTCGACGAACAGGTCGGCCGCGACGGCGCCGTGCTCGCGCGTCTGCAGCGCGGCGATATCACCCGCATTGGCGCCATCCTCGTGCGTCAGCACGGCCTCGACGTGGTCGACGATGTGGCGCACGCCGAGCTGCTGGACGGCGTGCTCGCGCAGCATCTGGCCGAACAGGCCGGCGTCGAAGTGATAGGCGTAGTTGGCCACCGCGCCGAACTCGGGCGTCAGCGTCTGCTTGGGCGCACGGCTGGCATCGCAGAGCTGTGGCGAGGGGCTGACGGCTTCGGCGAACGCGCCGCCCGACGCCAGCCAGGCGGGCACGACGTCCACGTCACCATGGCCCACGGGCAGCATGAAGGGGTGGAAGTAGCGGTCCCCGGCCGCGCCGGTGGCCCAGTCGTCAAAGCGCGACCCCTGCTTGAACGCGACCTGGCAGCGGCGCACGAAGTCGGCTTCGGACAGGCCGATGCGGCGCAGCGTGTCGCGCATGGAGGGCCAGGTGCCCTCGCCAACGCCGATGGGGGGCGTGTCGCTGGACTCGATGACCGTGACGCGCAGGCCGCCGGGCCCGGCTGCAGGCGAGCCATGCTCGGCCGCCAGCAGTGCCGCGACCAGCCAGCCGGCGGAACCGCCGCCCAGCACCAGGACGTCATGAATTGGGTCGTTCACAGCGCTCGTCACCCACAAACAAAAAGGGCCGCTCGCGCGGCCTCGCCCATCGGCGAACAAGGCGGGCCCTGTGCGGGGCGCCGCCGAACCAGACTGGAGCTTAGAACTTGTAGCGCGCCCCGATGATGACGCGGCGGCCCAGCTGCGTCACGCCGCCCAGCTGTGCTTCGGTGCGCAGGTGCGTGCGGGTGTACTCGTCCGTGAGGTTGATGGCCTCGAGCTGGAAGCGCAGGTGCTTGTTGAAGTTGTAGCCCATGCTCACGTCGAACTGGCCATAGGGCTCCACGTACAACGGCTGCGCACCTTCGGCGCCACCATAGTTGGCCACGAGGAACTTGCCGCGCCAGTTGTAGGCCACGCGGGCGCTGTACGTCTCGTTCTCGTAGAAGCCCACCAGGTTGCCCGAGTCGCCCATGCCCACCAGCACGTCGGTCTGGCCGCCCTTCTTGGCGAGGTCGTAGTCCAGGTCGGAACGCACCTTGGTGAAGTTGGCCGACACGCCGAAGCCGTTGCTGAACGTGTGCTGGGCGTTCAGCTCGATGCCGTTGATCGTGGCACGGCGGTTGTTGTTGACGTAGTTGGCACGCTTGAACACCATCAGCGGGTCGCTCGCCTGCGCGGTGATGCTGCCGGCGGAGGGGCTCAGGTCGGGGCGGGCGGCGACGCCCGGCGCCGTGGCGCGGTTCGCGAATATCCAGCGGCGGATGCAGTCGGTGTTGCCCGAGCAGCTGGCTGCGGTGTTCGCCTCGTTGTAGAGCGCGCCGCCGATCGGTGTGCGCAGGTCGAACAACGAGACGTTCTCGACGACGCCCTCGTTGTAGTCCTTCAGGCTCTTGCGGAAGTAGCTGGCAGCGACGTAGCTGCTCTTGGCGTAGTAGTGCTCCGCGGAGAAGTCCAGGTTGCGCGAGTGCAGCGGCTTGAGGTTGGGGTTGCCGACGGAGGCTTCGCCGCCGTCCACGCGTGCCAGCTGGTTGATGCGCTGACCGCCCTGGATGGCGTTCCAGCCCGGACGGCCGATGGAGTGCCCGTAGCTGAAGCGCAGCTTGGTGTCGCTCGTCACGTCGGCGCTCAGGTCGATGGAGGGCAGCACATAGTCGTACTTGCCGTCCTTGGATGCGGAGCGTGTGCCGGAGAAGCTGATGGGCACTTCGTTGTCCGCAACCCAGGCGACCGAGACAGGGATCTTCTCGATGGATGGCGAATGCACCTTGGTGCGCTCGTAGCGCACGCCGACGGCGGCGTCCATCGGCACGCCCCAGTCCCAGCCCAGGTTGTACTGGCCGAACAGCGCTTGCGACTTCTCTGTCGTGCGGAAGTCGTCGATGAAGTCCCACGACGCCTTCAGCAGCGCGTCCGAGCCCAGCTGCTTGATGGCTGCAGCGCGCAGGTCCTCGAAATTGAAGTTGAACATCTGGTTGAACATCCGCGAGTCACCCGAGCCCGGAATGCGGCTGAAGTACTTGCTGATGGAGTCCAGCTTGAAGAGGCTGTCCGGCATCGCGGCGGGGCCACCGGCGATATTGGCACCCCAGGTGTCACGCTGCACGTTGGAGAAGGCCGAGCGGTTGTCGACCTCGGTCAGCGTCACGCCGAAGTCAAGGCTGCTGTCGGCGTCGATCTTCCAGTTGCCACGGGCCTGCACCTGGTTGACCTCGTTGCGGTGGTAGCTGTTGCCGAACACCGTGCCCTGCAGCTCCATGCTGGCTGGGCTCAGCGTGCCCGTCCCTGCGATGTTCATCACCGGGAACTTGTTGCTGAAGTCCACGAAGGTGTTGCCGCGCACGAAGGCGGCGGTGCCCATCGTGACGGCCGTGCCCAGGTCGTCGGCGGCGCCGGACGTGGCGGTCGAGCGGTGCGCATCGAAGTCGAAGCTCAGCGCGTCAGTGGCCTTCCACTTTAGGTTCAGGCCGACGGAGCGGTTCTTGTTCTTCGTGTTGATGCGTGAGGTGCCCATCGCCAGGTCGGCGTTGTTGAAGGGCTCGCCGTAGACCAGCGGCGACGACGGGGAACCCTGGCTGAACTCGCCGAACTGGCCGCCATAGTTGAACCAGGCCGAAATGTCGTTGCGGCGCTGGCGGAACTTCTGCTCCGACATGACGAAGTCCAGCGTCGCGGTCAGGTCCTTCACGGGGCGGGCCTGCAGCACGAGCTGGCCGTTCAGGCGCTCGCGGTGGATGCCGGTGAAGGCGTAGTTGATGTTCTGCGGAACGCTGTAGAGGTCGGTCGGGCCGGGGCGGTTCTTGATCGTCGTGGACGGGCCGGCCGGCAGCGCACCCCAGCCGCCTTCATTGCCGACAAAGCTCTTCCAGCCGTTCGGCACGGTGGCCTGGTTGTAGCCGGAGTCGCGCTCCTGGTAGGTGCCCATCAGCGCCACGCCGAAGGTGCCATCGGCCGTCTGCGTGCTGTAGATGCCGCTCAGTTCGGGCGTCAGGCTCTTGCCCTTCTGTTCGCCGGGCAGGCGGCGGGCGGAGTCGTCGCGCACCATCTTCACGCCGACCTGGGCGATGGTGTCCTTGATGTCCAGGGGGCGCTGCGTGCGGACGTTGATGGTCGCGCCCATGCCGCCGGTCGGGCTGCTGGCGCGGCTGGTCTTGTAGACCTCCAGCGCGGCGACGCCGTCAGCGGCCAGGTTGGAGAAGTCGAACGAGCGTGAGGCCGGGGCGCTGCTGTCGATGCTGGCGCCGGGCATCTGGCGGCCGTTGAGCAGCACCAGGTTGAAGTCGGGGCCCATGCCGCGCACGGTCACGCGCGTGCCTTCGCCATTGTTGCGGTCGATGGAGACGCCGCTGATGCGGCTCAACGACTCAGCCAGGTTGGTGTCGGGGAACTTGCCGATGTCCTCGGCGACGATGCCGTCGACCAGGCCCGACGACGAACGCTTCAGGTTGACAGAGGTCTCCAGTGCACGGCGGATGCCGGTGACGACAACGGTCTCCAGCTGCGTGGTGCTGGCCAGCGCCTGCGGCGCGACGGTGCCGACGGTCGGCGCGTTCTGGGCCTGGGCGGCGGCGCCCGCGAACAACAGACTGCTGGCTGCGGCCAGGCTGCTCAAACGGGGGGCGGAACGAGGTGGCTTCATTCGGTTGTCTCCAGGTTGGTCTTTTTTCTGCGAACTGAAAGCGCTTTCAAGCGTACGTCAATGCAAGCGCTTTCAACTTAGGCAACACCCTTGGTCTGCGGCGGGTCGGCAACGCCGGGCCCGCAGATCCAGGGGCCGGCCTGTCAGCGCTTCATCGCCTTGCGGGGCTTGTTCCTGCTGCGATTGGCGGTGCCAGTGGCGCCGGATGCGGGTGGTTCGGGGTTGAAAGCGGCGGCTCGCAGAAACGATTGAAAGCGCTTTCAGGAAATGATGCGACAGGGCTTCGAGATCAGCCACATGGTTTACCCGGGCCGAACAACAGTCGCGGCGAGGCGGTCTTTGGCGGCCCTTGCGCGCCCGGCGCCGGGTGCCGGGTCAGGCCTCCGTCAGTCGATGTGCTCGCAGGTCCGCGCTGCGAGCGCCGTCGTCGCCTTGGATGGGCCCAGCCGGCTTGCCGACGCCCAGCGGAGCGGGGCTGGTCGAAGCGTCAGCGGGGCATGCGCCGCGTGCTCTCGCGCACCACCAGCTCCGGCCCCGGCAGCGCCGCCTTGGGCTTGATGCCGCGCAGCAGGTCGAGCATGGCCTTGGCCGCCTCGATGCCGATCTCGTAGACCGACTGGCGCACGGTGGTCAGGGGCGGCATGGCGTAGCGCGCCATGATGAGGTCGTCGAAGCCGACCAGGGACACGTCGTCGGGCACGCGCAGGTTGCGCCGGTGCAGGCCCAGGCAGGCGCCGATGGCCATCTGGTCGTTGGAGGCGAACAGCGCCGTGAAATGTGCGTCGCGCTCCAGCAGCCGGCTCACGGCCAGCATGCCGCCGGCCTCGGTGTAGTCGCTCGGCACGATGAGCGCCGGGTCGATGGCGATGCCGGCGGCGGCCAGCGCGTCGAAGTAGCCGTTCTGGCGCTCGATGGCGTCATCGTGCAGCAGGTCGCCGGCGACGAAGGCGATGCGCCTGTGGCCTTGCTCGATCAGGTGCTGCGTGGCCAGCCGCGCGCCCACGCGGTTGTCGAAGCTGAAGCTGAACAGCTGCGGCCCGGCCAGCTGGCGGCCGACGACGACCATGGGCAGGCTGTCGGACACCCGGCTCAGCTCGGCGTCCGACAGCCGGCCCGCCAGCACGATGACACCGTCGACGCGGCGCGACAGCAGCGTCTCGATGGCTTTGCGCTCGTCGTCCTCGTTCCAGTTGCCCGACACGAACAGCGGCACATAGCCAGCCTGCTCCAGCTCGCGCTCGATGCCCAGCAGCGCCTCGCCGTAGAAGGGGCTGGAGATGATCTGCGTGACGACACCGACCGACAGCGTGCGCCCGCCGGCCAGGCCGCGCGCCACCGGGTTGGGCCGGAAGCCCAGCGTCAGGATGGCCGCCTGCACGGCGTCCTTCTTGACCTGGCTGACGGCGGCCGTGCCGTTCAGGATGCGCGACACCGTGCTGGGCGACACGCCCGCCAGCTCCGCCACCTGCTCCAGCGTGACGACGCCGTCCGGGCGGCCCGAGAGCGCTTTCTTGTCGGCAGTCGGCTTGTCGTTTTTCATCGGTGAGGTCGCGAGTGTAGGCGCGGGGTTGCCGCAGGCCGCAGGCGTGCGCTGGCTTGACGGTCCGAATTTGAAAGCGTTTTCAATCATCAGTGACGGGCGCCTCGTG
>Ga0114942_1000100_pt1 | contig 22793 bp, 24 predicted proteins | sample LowerColdCreek_FD_88674 | JGI IMG/M metagenome (GOLD analysis project Ga0114942, IMG submission 88674) | Groundwater microbial communities from Cold Creek, Nevada to study Microbial Dark Matter (Phase II) - Lower Cold Creek | ecosystem: Environmental > Aquatic > Deep subsurface > Groundwater ... | reverse complement strand
GGCGCGGCAGCGTGGCCAGTGCCTGCAACCAGTCGGGCAGCGCCAGCGGTGGGCCGTCATCGGCCGTCGGCAGCAGCACGAAGTGCGATGCCCAGTGCGCCAGCCCGGCGGCCAGTTCTCCCTCATGGCCGGCCAGCACGGCATGGCCGGTGCGGATGAGGCCGTGGAAGGCGATGGCGCCGGCGCCGGGCAGCAGCAGCGCCAACGCCTCTCGCAGCGCGGGGCCCGCGCCCAGGTCGGCCATGCGCGCCGTGAAGTGAGCGCGCCAGGCCGCGTCGCTGTCGGCACGGCCCAGGTCGCGCTCGACAACGATGCGCGCTGGCCGCGCTGCGACGCGCGGCTCCAGCTGAGCTTCGCCGGCCTCCGTGAAAGCCTGCAGCCTGGCAGCCGACGCGCCCAGTTCCAACAGCGCCTGCTGGGCCATCGGCAGGTGGTTGCTCATCTGGCCGCCGTAGGTGGCGGACAACGCCTGGCCGGCGTCGAGCAGGTGGTGCAACTGCGCAATGCTGGCAGGCCTCGGGGATGTCATCAGCATGGGAACCTCGTCCGTGGGAACATGGCCGCCATGTTCGAAGCTCAAGTGAACTTGAAGTCAAGCCCCGCGTCGTCAACCCCCTTGACCATCGGGCAACTGGCTCGGCGCGCAGGCATCGCCACGAGTGCCTTGCGGTTCTACGAAGCCGAAGGCCTGCTGACGGGAACCCGCAGCGCCGGCGGCCACCGACAGTACCCACGCCACGCGCTGCGCCGCGTGGCCTTCATCCGTGCAGCGCAAAACGTGGGCCTGACGCTGCCGCAGATCAAGGCCGCGCTGGCCACCTTGCCCGACGGCCGCACACCCACCAAGCCCGACTGGGCGCGGCTGTCCGCCAGCTGGGCGCCGCTGCTGGACGCGCGCATCGCGGCGCTGCAGCAGCTGCGCGAACGGCTGACGGGCTGCATCGGCTGCGGCTGCCTGTCGCTGAAGGCGTGCGCGCTCTACAACGCCGAGGACAAGGTCGCCGGCCAGGGCGCGGGGGCGAGGCTTCTGCGCATCGAAACAGAACGTTGACCCTTATGTGACGACCAGATATCACTTCCGGGCGAAAATCCCGGGGCCAACCCCGCCAAGATCACCGCCCATGAGTGCCTTCCACGAAGAGACCGTCCTGACCGTCCACCACTGGACCGACCGCCTGTTCAGCTTCACGACGACGCGCGACCAGGCCCTGCGTTTTTCCAACGGCCACTTCACGATGATCGGCCTGAAGGGCGAGAACGGGAAGCCGCTGCTGCGCGCCTACAGCATCGTCAGCGCCAACTACGAGGAGCAGCTGGAGTTCCTCAGCATCAAGGTGCCGGACGGCCCGCTGACCTCCAAGCTGCAGCACATCAAGCCGGGCGACAAGATCATCGTCGGCCGCAAGCCCACCGGCACGCTGCTGATCGACTACCTGCTGCCGGGCAAGAACCTCTACCTGCTGGGCAGCGGCACGGGCCTGGCGCCCTTCATCAGCATCGTGCGCGACCCCGAGACCTACGAGCGCTTCGAGAAGGTCGTCATCGTGCACGGCGTGCGCGAGGTGGCCGAGCTGGCCTACCACGACCACCTCGCCGTGGATCTGCCCAAGCATGAGTTCCTCGGCGAGTTCGCTGCCGATCAGCTGCTGTACTACCCGACGGTCACGCGCGAGCCCTACAAGAACATGGGCCGCATCACCGACCTGATCCAGACCGGCAAGCTGCAGGCCGACCTGGGCCTGCCCGCGCTGGACCCGGAGAACGACCGCATCATGCTGTGCGGCAGCCCGGCGCTGCTGAAGGACATGCAGGAGATGCTGGAGATCCGCGGCTTCAAGGAAGGCAGCACGACGACGCCGGGCGACTACGTCATCGAGCGGGCGTTCGTGGAGAAGTAAGCCCGGCGGCCTGGTTGCCCAGGCCCAGCCTGACGGCCAGCCAAGCTGTGCCGAGGTAGAGCAGCAGCGCCGTCGCCACGGCCGCAACTGCCCAGACTGGCGATGTGAATATCGCGGACATCACCTGCTCGCGCATTTCAGCGGGTAGCACCGCCACGGCCACGCACGCTGGCGCCTCAGCGACCAGGCCCACGCCCAGCCAGAAGCCGGCCGGCTGATCGCGCAGGGATAGCCTCTTGTTCACATCCCTTTGAACAAATGGGTGTAGCTGCGGCTCACTTCCAGCTTCTCCGTCAGCCCCTTAACCCCCACCAGCTGCCGCCCGCGAAAGTCGCGCGTGATGCCGTCGATGGCGCGGGCGTTGACCAGCGTCGAGCGGTGCACCTGCCAGAAGACCTGCGGGTCCAGCTCGTCCACCAGCTCCTTGATGGGCTTGCGGATCAGCGCCTCGACCTTGGCCGTCTGCACGCGGGTGTACTTCTCGTCGCTGATGAAGAAAAGCACCTCTTCCACCGGGATCATCTGGATGGCCTGGCCCACGGTGGCCTGGATCCATTGCAGATAGCTCGGCTTGGCACCACCGCCACTGACCTGGGCAGAGAGCTTGTGCAGCAGCTGCTGCAGCGGTGCCGACGAGGTCTCGACCGTCTCGCTGCCCTCGCGCTGCGCCAGGCGCTTCTTGATGCGCGCCACCGTCAGCTGCAGGCGCTCGCGCTCGGCGGGCTTGAGCACGTAGTCGGCCACGCCCTGCTCGAAGGCCTCCACCGCGTACTGGTCGTAGGCGGTGATGAAGACGATCTCGGGCACCAGCCAGTCGTCGTCTTCCGGCAGCTGGGCGATCTGCCGCGCGGCGTCCACGCCCGTCAGGCCCGGCATGCGGATGTCGAGGAAGACGAGGTCGGGCTTGTGCTCCTTCGTCAGCTCGACGGCTTCGAGACCGTTCTTGGCCTCGGCGACGATCTCCAGCTCGGGCCAGACCTCGGTGAGGCGGCTGCGCAGCTGTTCGCGCATCAGTCGTTCGTCGTCGGCCAGAACGGCGCGGATGGGTGCATTGCTCATGGCCGCGGATGCTACTAGCTCAAACCGGCTCCCTGCGCGCCGCGCTGTTGGCGCGGCGGCGGTTGCGCAGCACGACGAAGAGCAGCAGGCCCAGCAGGATCAGCGGCGAGCCGAGAACGGCGCCGACACCCAGCAGGCTGGCGACCACGACCGTCAGCACACCCCCGACGATGAGCAGCGGCAGGGCCACACCCAGCAGCAGCACCAGCGGCAGCACGACGACGCAGACCAGCCCGGCGACCAGGAGGCCGATGCTGGCGCCCAGCCAGTCGCCGAAGTCGCTGCCACCGAAGAACAGCTCGTCGTCGTTCAGCACGATGTGCATGTCGGAGCCGTGGTGGTTGAGCAGTGCGAAGCCCCCGAGCATCGCCACCAACACCATCAGCGCGGTGCCGATGAACAGGATCTTGAACAAGGTCTTCATGATGCGACTCCTTCGTCGTTGCGGCTGCGGTAGGGCACGGTGATGGTGACCACGGTGCCCGAGGGTTGGTTCTCGGCGACGGTGACGCTGGCCTTGCTGCCGTGCAGCAGTTGCAGGCGTTCGCGGATGTTGGCCAGGCCCACGCCGGTGCCGCTGGTGGCGGCGCGGCCGAAGCCCAGGCCGGTGTCGGCAACGGTGACGGCCAGCTTGCCGTGCAGGATCTCGGCCTTGACGGTGAGCTTGCCGCCCTCGGCCTTGGGCTCCAGGCCGTGCTTGATGGCGTTCTCCACCAGGCCCTGGATCATCATGGGCGGGAACTCGGCAGACATCAGGCCCTCGGGCACGTCGATCTCGGTCTGCAGCCGCTCTTCCATGCGCATCTGCAGGATCTCGAGATAGGGCTTGATGACGGCCAGCTCGCGGCCCAGGTCGCGCACGGCGCCGTTGGCGTTGGCCTCGCGCATGGTGGGCATGGAGGCCCGCAGCAGCGCGATGAGGTTCTTCTGCATCTTGCTGGCGGTGGGCGGGTCCACCTCGATGAGGTGGTCGATGCTGGCCAGCGTGTTGAACAGGAAGTGGGGCTCGACCTGGGCCTGCATCGCGGCCATGCGGGCTTCGACGACCTGGCGCTTCAGCGCCTCGCTCTCGGCGTTCTCGGTGGCCTGGGCGGCCTTCACTTCAGCCTGGATGCGGCCCTTGTACATGGCCTTGATGACGGCGGACGCCAGCACCCACAGGATGGCCAGGTCGACCAGCGAGTCGCCCATGCGGATGACGGTGATCTTGCGGCGGGACTCGGCCTTGGCCTCGCTGACCTCGGCGGTCGCCTCCTCCAGCGCCTGCTGCGCTTCTGCGGCGGCCTCCTGCGCCTGGCGCACCTCTTCGGCGTCGTGCTTGAGCTGCTGCAGCTTCTCCTTGGCTTGGTCCAGCGCGGCGCCGATGTCTTCGGGCTTGGCGCTCTTGGGAAAGTCGATCTCGATGGCGGGGGCGTCCCCGTCGGAAGCGCTGGCGCCGGACGCGGCCGGCACGGGGCGGATGTGCACGCCGCGCTCGTCGATCTTCACCTCGTAGGGCACGCTCTTGGCCGCCTTCCTGGCCTGCTCGGCCGCCTGCTTGGCCTTCTCGGCGGCCTTCTTGAGCTGGCGGCGTGCGTCACCGTTGTCCTGCTCCTCGACCTGCTCGCTGATGCGCCAGGTGAAGGGCGGCAGCTTCTGCAGCACGTTGACACCGATCAGCAGCGCCAGAGACAACAGCACGAAGCGCTTCCAGCTGATGCCAACCAGCCAGCCGGCGTAGGCGTGGAAGTAGCGCAACGCCGCAGTGGAAAAGCGCTGCCAGCGCTCAAGCCAGAGCTTTTGCTGGGGGCTGGGGGTGAAGGAGGTACTCATGGCCGTTGTCTTGTCGTTGGGGCCACTGTAAGCAGGGGCTCGAGGCGGCGTGGCGCCAGAGCGACGCGCCGGCCGGTGCGGGTGACGAACTGCAGGGATGCCCGACAGGCCGCGCGACCCGTCGTGACGCCCGTGTGACGGCCCCGGCAATCCTTCACGGATCGCACCCTGCGCCCAGCAAAAAGCCCGCCGGATGGCGGGCTTCGGAGTGAAAAGCGAGCAGCGCTTACTGCTTGATCGCTTCGACCTGGATCAGCAGGCGCACGCTGTCAGGGATGCCGGGGATGCCGTAGCTCATGCCCCACTGGCTGCGCAGGATGGTGGCCTCGAAGTCGCCACCGCAAACTTCGCGCTTCAGGCGCGGGTTCTCGTAGCAGCCGAAGCTGGAGGCGGTCAGCGTGACCGGCTTGGTCACGCCGCGCATCGTCAGCTCGCCGGCGACGCTGGTGACCTTGTCGCCGTTGAAGGTGAACTTGTCACCGACGAACTTGGCCGTCGGGAACTCCTCGGCGGCGAAGAAGTCCTTGCTCTTCAGGTGGCCGTCGAACGGGCCGATGCCGGTGGAGATGGAGGCCATGTCGATGGACAGCTCGACCTTGCCGGTCTTGGCAGTCTTGTCCAGCGTGACGGTGCCGTCCTTCTGCACCCAGCGACCGCGGTTGGTGCTGACACCGAAGTGCTTGGCTTCGAACACGACCTGCGTGTGCGTCGGGTCGATGGCGTAGGTGGCGCTCTGGGCTTGAGCGGCGCCAGCGGCGGCCAACAAGGCGGTGAGCAACAAGGCGTTCTTCATGGGCAAAGTCTCCGGGGGTGGGGGATGGAACAGGTGAAAGGTCTGGCTCAGAGGCCAGCAAAGGACAGCTTGAACTTGACGACCACGTCGTTGGCGACGACCGACGTGTCGGCCCATTCGCCGTCGCCGATCTTGAAATCCAGGCGCTTGATGGGCACCGCACCGGCGGCAACGCCATTGGCCAGCGTGATCGGCACGACGACGTCGCGCACGGCGCCCTTGATGGTCAGCTTGCCGGCCACGTCGTACTTGCCGGCGCCGGTGGGCTTGATGCCGCTGGACACAAATGTGGCCTTGCCGTTGCGCTTGGTGTCGAACCAGGGCGCCTTCGCGACCTCGGCGTCGAAGCTGGCATCACCCAGCGACACGCTGCCCAGGTCCACCGTGAAGGCGATCTTGCCGGCCTCGGGCTTCTTCGGGTCGAAGTCCAGCTGGGCGTCGAACTTCGTGAACTTGCCGTCCACCGGCACGCCCATCTGCTTGAAGGTGAAGCTAAGGTCGCTCTTGGCGGGCTGCAGCGTGGCGGCCTGGGCCGGGATGAAGGCCGCAGCGAGCAGCAGTGCAGAAAGAAGTTTGGTCATGAGGGAGTCCAGGTTCAGGAGCGACGCAGCGACATGCGGGCCATCAGCCCGTCGCGGTCGATGAAGCGGTGCTTGAGGGCGCCGCCGATGTGGGCCAGCACGAGCAGGGCCAGGCCGTAGGCGGCGAACTTGTGCAATTCCTTCAGCGTGTCGGCCAGCGCCTTGTCCTTGGGCACGAAGTCGGGCAGCGGCAGCACGCCGAACCAGACGATGGGGAAGCCCGCTGCCGAGCTGTAGGCCCAGCCCAGCAGCGGCACGGCGAAGAAGGTGACGTAGAGCAGCGTGTGCGTGGCGTGCGCCGCGCGGGCCTGCCAGGCGGGCATGGGCAGGTCGGCCGGCGGGCGGTGGGTCAGGCGCCACAGCAGGCGAATGGCGGCCAGCGCCAGGATGGTGACGCCGGCCCACTTGTGCCAGTTGTAGAGCTTGAGCCGCGTCATCGAGAACGCCAGGTCGGCCATGTAGAGGCCGACGCCGAAGGTGCCGATGATGGCCAGCGCCATCAGCCAGTGCAGCGCGATGGCGACGGGGGTGTAGCGGGTGGCAGTGCTCATCATGGCTCGCAGTGTGTTCCTCGCTGACCGACAGGCGGTTCATCCGCCTTGTCGCCATTGTTCAAGCCAATTGAACAGTAACGCCGTTACTGATCGGCGGCGGCGGAACTGGGAGCCCTAGGGCTTGGGCTAGGGCAATCTGCTTTTCGTAGTTTTTCTCCTGCGAAACGACTGCTTCCATTGCGGCGCGCTTCGCGTCAACGCCAGCGATAGCGGCCATTCGGGCAGCCAAGCTGGGCGGCATCGGATTTTTTCCCGATGCAACCTTTCCTAGGAAGGACAAATCTTCCTGCAGAGCCTTCGCCAGCTTGTATCGGCTTCCGCAGGCCTGCGAGGCTTTTTCGATAAGGGAATACCCTGATTCCATAGTAGAACTCCTATCCACCACAATGCGCGCCATTGGTGGAGTATTTATCCACTATGGAACAAGGCTCCATGATGGATAGACAGACCACTAGCGCAGCGAATGTACCCCATGGGCATCCTGTGCATCAAGCGGATGAGGTCTGCCCCACCGCCGTCAACAAGTCGGCGGAGTCCGGAACATTCTTGAATCGCAGCACGCGGTATCCGGCGCGAACAAGGATTGCGTCTCGATCGGCGTCAGTGGCTTCGCGGCCGCGATGGCTCTTGTCGTCTAGCTCGATGACGGCAATCACGGCGAAGCTCTTGTCACAAAGCACGAAGTCGGCGACCTTGCGGTTGAACGTGTTTCGCGTCGGGCGGTCTCTGGTGTCTACCAACGCCGAGAACGCGACTTGCGCTAGCACCACGTGCTGTGGATATGTCGCGGTGAGACGAAAGAACATGGACTGCTCGCGTTCTGTGAGTGGTCGCCTCGCGCTCACTTTTCCCGTTGCCCTTCTGCCTCTTCTTGCTATCAGGGGGATGAGCATCGCTAGCAGGGCAAGGCCGGCAAGTGCGATGAGTAACGTCGTTAGTTTCATTGGGCGCTCCCTGTGACTGCGGCGCCGAATTTACACGTGGCGACGCCTGATCGCTCTCGCCAGCAGCGGCAGCGCTTGGCCGAGCTTCTTAGCGGTCAAGAGGGCACCGACTACTTTGTTGGGCCCGTTCAGAAGCATCAGCCCACGCCCTATACCTATCGCGACTGGATCAAGCGCCGCATTGCTCGTGATGCGGTCGGTGATCTGGGCTATGTCCGGGTTCAGTTCATGCGGCGTGGTGTCAAGGGCTGCGGTGTCGTCTTGGACGCTGTCATGTCCGACGGCGCGAACGACTGGTTCCACGTGCAGGAAAACTATTCCGGCGTGGTCGGCTGGCTCCCGTCTTCGAAGGTCCGTGCCTGTGAGGGTGACGGTCGTTGCGCTTGCGAGAACGCAGCGAGCGAAGCGAAGGGGAGCGCGCGAGCTTGCGAGCGCGCCCCCGCCGCTTCGCTTGTCCCCCCTGGTAACACGGGGACAACAGTCGGGGGAGAGGCATGAGGACAGTTGACGCTAGGCCGGTCCACGATGGTCAGCGGGTCCGTTGGACGCTTGAGCAAATCGAGCGGGATAACCAGACCAAAGTCCGTCTCGATTGGCTCCGGTTCACTGTGCCGCTAGATGCCGTTGCCCAGTCTGAGCGAAGCCTCAGTTCCTTGACGGCCGGTGATCTGACTGTCCAGGCCGGATTTGATACGAAGCAAAAGCGGGCTCTCGTGGACGTGGCGTATAGCGCTGCCCACATGGTCGCGATAGCTGCCGGTCGGCGATTGGTCGGAATGCTTGGCTGTGGCCTTGTGCTTGGCGCTGTGGAAGACCGTGGAATGGACTTCTACGCCGTACGCGTTGCCATCATGCACAACGCTGCGGTTGTCGGCTATGTGATGGCTGGCAGCAAAGATCCACGGCAAGCCAACACGGTGCATTTCAACCTGTTTGGGCAGGCGATGCTCGCCATTCCTGGCGACCGCCTGGAAATTGTCCGCAGCTACGTTGCGCATGCGAAAGGCTGGATCACGCGAGTTGACCTGGCCGTCGACGTTTGGTCCGGCCACCGAGTCGAAGACGTTCAGACCGCCTGGCAGTCTGGGGAGTTTGACGTTCGTGGTAAGCGGCCGGGCCAGCAAAACGCCGGGAGCTGGGCCGCTGGTCATTCGCGGACGTTCAGCGTCGGTAGTCGTGGCACCGGAAAGATGCTGCGCGCCTATGAAAAGGGCGATGAACAGTTCGGCAGCCGCGATTCATCGGCCGCGCATGGCTGCGCCGAATGGATTCGATATGAAGTTGAGATGCGGAACAACCACCGTGTTATCGACCTCGATGTGCTGACGCGACCGGCTGACTTCTTTGCGGGTGCTTACGCGTTTTGCGACCGGTTGCTGACTGAGCTGGAAGTTCAGGCAACGGCCCAATCGATCAAGACTGATCCCGAAGTGAAGGACGTTACTGCGCTCGCAGCAGTTGAGCGTGTCGCGTCCTGGATGGACAGCACGGCCGGCGCGTCTCTTGTCGCGCTGTTCGATCTTGGCGGCGATCTGCTCGCGGAAATCATCGATAGCAACCGCCATCGCGTCGCCCGCCGTTTGAAAGGTTTCGCCGCTGCAGACATTGCGGCGGCATTCGAAAAAGTCGCAGCACGAATGGCCCCAGTGCCTGCGCCATTGATCAATGGGGCCTGAGAGCAAACGCAATGAAATTCCAAAGTCAAGTCACCGTCATCGGCATGAAGCGAAGCAAGGGCCAGCTTGAGAACGGTACGCCCTACGACTCCACGAAGGTGTATGCACTGACCGACCTGGACGGCACCAAGGGCGATGCCAAGGGCCAGTTCGGCGCCGAATTCAACCTGGGCACTTCGGAAGAGTTCGGGAAGTATGCGCATTTGCCGTTCCCGTTCCACGCTGTCGCCGATATGGAAATCGTCGGCAACGGCAAGACCAGCAAAACCGTGATGGTGTCGCTGAAGCCCGTTTCGCCTCCGAAGGCCTCGTGAAATGTCGCGCCTCCTGATTCAGTCTGGCGTCACGTTTCAGTTTCTGACCATCTTGCCTAGCGGTGATGTCGGCTGGACGCCATCCCTTTTGACGGCGCTGCGTGGTGGCGTTGTTGATGAGGCCGATCAGGTGGCGCAGCTTGTCGAAGATCACTGCGACGCGGGAACCGCGCTCGTTATCGATCTCGATCAGCACGATTGACCTTTTCGCAAGCGAAAGCCTTGGGGGACTTATGGGGTTGTGCGTTGCGTTTGAGAACGTTTGGATTCCGACTGATGAACTGAACATCACCGTTCTGCGTGAGGCGTGGGTGGCTCAGGGTGAACCGTGTTACGGGTACGTCCTTGTCACTCCCGCTGAGCTGCAAGACATGCAGGCGCGCATTCAACAGCTTGAACAGGGCGGCACCCCCTCATCGTCCAGCCTGTTGGACATGAGTGTCGAAGACGGGATTCTGCTTTCTGGCGCCGTTGTCGTCTTGTGGTGCATGGCCTGGGCAATTCGAGCTGTTCGAAAAGTTCTCTGACTTTCGCTTGCGAAACGCCAATTAACGGTTTGCCGTTTGACTCCGATAGGACGGCTACCTTTCTGCAACATCGGATTGGAGAATGAAATGAACGCAAACATCGTGCGCGGCCTGGCCGCAGTCGGCGCCCTGGTCATGAGCGGCGTTGCCAGCGCTGATGTGGATACCGCCGCCATCGATGCCATCAAGGGCGCTGGTGCCGACATTGCGACCGTTGGCGGCGTGGTGTTCCTGGTGATGGTCGGCATCAAGCTGGTGAAGTGGGTTCGTCGCGCGCTCTAAGCGCTGACGGGTCTGGAGGGGACGCCCTCCTTTCAATGCGCCTAGTCCGGGCGCATCGCAAGGGGTGAGCTGTGGGACTGATTGTCTTTTTTGCCGTGGTGGGGGCGCTGTGGATCGTTTTGTCCGATTGATATTCGTCTCGCTGTTGCTTTGCCTTATATGCCTTGCTCTTGTGTTTTGGCCATCTGGCGATGCGCACGCGTTCGGCGAAGTGCAGAAACAGAACCGGTTGAAGTGGACTTGCACTTGGTCTGGTGCTGGTGCCACAAATCCGCCCACTGCGTATATCGGTTCTTCGCCTGAGGCGGCGTGCGGTGCTGCTGTCAATCGCACTATCAGGGATGGATCGTGGTCACTAGTAGTCACGCTGACTGGTTGTAACGCGTATAACGCGGCATCCTCTAGTCCTGCGACAAGCTGCACATATAGGGAGACGGAATATTCCAACGGCAAGCAGAGCGGGAGTTCTAACCGAGTTATTGGAACCAGCGCCGTGACTGAGGTCACATGCCCTGACGGTTCGGATGCAATAGGTCCAGCCGGCGCAGGTCAGAAATGTGTTTGCTCGTCTGGCTTCAGGAAGGGTCCAGGTAATACGTGCGAACAGTACACGTGTCCGCCTTCTGGCAGCTACTCGGCTGTGACACAGCCAGACCAGAAGGTTGCCAACGCCGGTGATGGTCAGTGTTCGGGCGGTTGCGCGTATACGCCGAGTAGTTGGAAAGTGGGCGCAGATGGCCAGATTTGGGCGACATGGCCGTTCAAGTCCACCGGCAAGTTCTGCCGTGGCGTTGGCCAGTCCGGGTCTCCCGATGTGCCTAGCGGTGAGGAAAACACGAACAGCCCGGCGCCAGTTCCCTGCGGGACAAATCAGTGTCCAGGCACCGTTAACGGTGCGACCATCTGTGTTCCATGCAAGGGCCAGCAAGAGCAAGGTCCGTCCACAAGCGCTAGCGCTCCTGCCGGTTCTGCCTCTGGTGCTGGCGGCGGCTCTTCTACAAAAACCGAGTGCAACGGCATTAACTGCACCACCACGACGACGACGACCGATGCGGCGGGCAATGTCACCGGCACCGCCGAAAAGACCGAAAAGCAAGAGAGCTTTTGTAAGGAGAACCCGACGTCCTCGTTATGCAAGCAGTCGTCGTTTGGCGGTTCCTGTGCCGCTACCACCTGCGAGGGCGATGCCGTCATGTGCGCCATTGCTGCCGATCAATACAAACGAAACTGTGAATGGTTTGACGATCCCGCGTCAGCGCAGCTCGCGACCGTGGGAAACGCGGCCATCAACGGCTTGTCCAGGCCGGATGGTCATCCGGCGAACGCGCCAGATGCGCAGTCGGTGTCGTTCTCGTCGGTCATAGATCAGACTGACCGTCTCGGCGGTTCTTGTCCTGCTGACGTTTCCGTCACTGTGGCCGGTCGATCTGTGGTTATGCCGCTGTCCAGCATGTGCGGCAACCTCCAGCTCATCGGAAATCTGATGGTTGGTTTTTGCATGTTTGTCGCCGCACTAATTGTTTTTAGGAACTGATCATGCAAATATTCATCGGGGCTCTGATTGGCGGGCTCATTCAGGTTCTTGGCACGCTTGTCGGCAAAGTGCTTGTTAGCCTTGGTATCGGGTACGCTGTTTACAGTGGCGTTGACGTTTCAATCGCTTATGCGCGCGATATGTTCATCAATCGCATCTCTGCTCAAGGCGCAAACGCCGTCGCCGTCGCGTCAGCGCTTAAGGTCGGCGTCTGCGTTTCGATCATCACCAGCGCCATAACCACAAGGCTCACCATCAACGGACTGACGGGTGGCGCTCTTAAGCGCTTTACGCTCAAATGACTAAAGCCCGCTCCTTGCGGGCTTTCGCATGCGAAACCTAGCGACCTATTGCGTCGCTCTTCTCACTCGCTTTGGTAGGCTTCCCGCGTCAGGGTCCACCTGTGCCGGTGCGAATTGCGGCGCTGGCCGCGTCAGTGACCCGGCTGCAATCTGCTGATCTTGCGGCGGTCGTTGCTCCGGCTGTCTAGGCGGTTGTTGCACCCTTTCGCCGCTTGCGCTCCATGCCACGAAAAATCCGCCGTCTGCGAGCTGTCTGCACAGTGATTCGCGCATGTCTAGCTTTGTGGCTTGCTGCGTGTAGCACTGGCACCGTTTCGCCGTTGCTACGCAAGCGGCTGGGTAGGGTGCTTGTTGTGGCTGCGTGACACCATCGTAAGCCGGCGCTGTATGCGCTAGTCCTTCTATTCGTGGCACCAGCCCCGCCACGTACTCGGCCGCCGTTCGTTGGCCTGCGCTTCGGGCGTACTCGTTGAAATTTGCCGCCGTTGTTGTTGCGCCAGTGTTTTGCGGCGTGCTGCTTGTCGCCTTTCCTGTCACTCGCTCGGCCACGGCGTCAGGTTGCATCCGTTTGTAGCCAAACCAGATTAGTCCGAAGACAAGCGGAGGAAGTAGCAGCAGCAGAAAAACGCGCGCTGGTATCCGTCGCTTGACGGTGTGCAGCTCTGCGGATCGGTACAGCTCGAAAACGTCTTTGGGGTAGCGGAATTCATGCCTGATTCCGTCACCTCGGCTCTTGGCAACGTCTTCTTTGCACCCGTTCACGTATTCGTAGATCGTCGCAAAGTGCGTGCCGAATTTGCGCACTACGTGGAAATGTCGGTCTACCAACTTCCTTACGAAGTTGTCGAGCAGCATCGGGTTTTGCACGATGACAACGAAGTCAAGCCCTAGATGCCTGTGCTTCGCTAGGTTCTGCACCCAGTCGGGCGTCTGCCCTCTGCCGGTGACTGGGAATTCCTCCCATGCCTCATCGATGATGAATAGGGCCCCGGCCGGTAGCTTCTCCCATTCTTTGACTTCCCATTTCCGCCACCCTGGAATGCTTAGTCCTGGAATGTCGTTATGGAAAACAGGGCGATTGTCCTTTTCCGCCTCTGCTTTCCATCGTGCGATTGTGTATAGCGTCTTCCCGTGTCCCGGCAGACCCGTTACCAGTGTGATTGGCATGTGTTTCCTTTCGCATGCGAAACGCCCAGTCGTTCAGACTGGGCGTTCTGCTTGTTAGAGCGGCAGCTTTCCCTGCGCCTTCTCGGCCTTGTTCAGTTCGCGCTTGATCCACGCTACGCCGCCCATTGCATCGAAAAGCGCTGCCTGAAAGTCGCTCAGCTCGAAACTGATCGTCTTTTTGCCGGACGGTGCTGCGCCTTCGCCGCTTCCTTCTCCGCTGCCTTCGCCGTCTTCGCCGTTACCGTCGTTTGCCGGCTCGCGCAGCTTGTCGAGTTCCGCTTTGACGCCGGCTCGTCCCATCAGTCCTTTGCTGACTTTCATCGTCAGGATTGCGGCGAGTGATTCGCCGGCTCCCTTGTGCTTGGAAATCTGATTCAGCATCAGTGCCGTTTCGATGTCGTGGCAGCCTCCAGAAGTCACCAGCTCACGTACCGTTTTGCTGAATGTTGGGCCTGTAGGCGAAAGGTGCTTTGAGACCCATGCCGAAGACTTGTTCAGCCGCTTGGCGACTTCGGCCGGCTTGCCAACCATGGCGAGCATTTCGCGCACGCCTGCGCAGGTTTCTGCCAGGCCTAAGTTCTCGCGGTGCAGGTTCTCCACGATTTGCGCCGCCTTCAGTTCTTCGCCGGGTGTGTCGGCGCCTCTGACGATGGCGGGTACTTCTGTCAGGCCGGCGATTTCGCTTGCGAGCGTTCGGCGCTGTCCTGCAATGACTGCGTAGCCTCCTTCATGCTCGGCGACGATGATCGGTTGCAACAGGCCGTGCGTCCTGATGGACGCGGCCAGTTCTGCGAGGCTGTCTTTGTCCAGTCCGGTGGACGTTCGGACGTTCTGCGCGATGGTCACGCGGGACAGCGGAATCATTCGGGTGATGTTCAGGTTTTGCTCAGACATAGCGATCTCCAATGGTTGCGAAGGTCTTATGTGGATGCCTTCGAAGAGACCTCTTCGCTCCCCGCCTTGGGGCGGGGCGGGGGGGTGGGGTTGGTGGGGGAAATACAAAAAGCGGCCACCGCCGCTACTTGCCGAAAAAAAGACGCCCCCTTGATCCCCTTCGCGATAGCTGAGGGGTCAAGGGGGCGTCTTCGGCGAGTGGTGGCGGTGGTCGCTTTTTGCGGTGGGTAGGTCGGCCGACCGTCAGCGGGCGTGACACAAAGCGTAGCGACTGGCGCGACCGCTGCAGGCCGACCGGGTTAGATGGCGTAGACGGTGAGGGCTGATGCGATAGGGATCGTTACCCGAATGGGCTAAGACCGCTTGCGGGCTTAGTGGCGCAGCCATAGAGCCCGGCCCCGAGGGGATCGCCTTAGCCGTCTGCTTCGGCTAGCTCTTTGGTTATCCGGCGAACCGCTGAGAACGCATGCGACCGATACACGCCTAGCGCCTCGGCAATCTCTGTGTAAGTCTTGCCTTCTTTTCGCATGCGAAACGCCTCGTGATAGTCGAACTTGCGTCGCTTGCGACCAAACTTCACGCCGCGTTTCATTGCCTCGGCTTGCCCCGCTGCGCAGCGCTCTTTGATTACGTTGCGTTCAAATTCTGCGAATGCGCCTAGAAGCTGGAAGATCATGCGCCCTATCGGCGTCACGGTTTCTATCGGCTCGGTCAGGCTTCGAAGCGTCGCGCCTGCCTTTGTCACGCGTTCAGCAATGCGGAGCAGGTCAGAAAGACTCCGGGCAAGTCGGTCTATCTTGTAGACCATCAGCACGTCGCCCGGCTGCAGCAGCCCTAGAAGTTCCTCTAGCGCCGGGCGCGTCTTGACGCCGGAAATCTGGTCTTCCCAGTAGGCCAGGACGCCTGCTGCTCTTAGCGCGGATATCTGTAACCGTGTGTCTTGTTCGGTGGTTGAGACGCGCGCATATCCCAGTTCCATCCCTGTCATGTTTCGTGGTTATCGCCGCAGCGTACCCAGGGAGCGGGAGTCGAAGCGATGGAAAAGCCGGGCGATCTTGTCTTTTGTCGTTCTATATGTGCAGCGATTTTGAACTGCCCGCGCCGAGGGGGCTCTTTTGAAATGACCCGGCACCACTGGGTTTGACCCAGTTGCGCCGGACGAGGGCGTGGCCAGACAGTCGGGCACGGCGGCAGGGCGCCCAGCCGCACGGTTCGTTGAAGGCGCAGTCAAACATTCAAATCGGAGACAAGCCCATGACCCAGAAACCCAGTGCACGTCGTCGCTTCATCAAGACGGCCGCCGCCACCACGGCGGGGGCCGGCGCGCTGGCCATGCCCATGATCTCGACCGCGCAGACCACCAGCCTGCGCTTCCAGTCGACCTGGCCGTCCAAAGACATCTTCCACGAGTACGCCCAGGACTTCGCCAAGAAGGTCAACGACATGGCCGGCGGGCGCCTGAAGATCGAGGTTCTGCCGGCCGGCTCCGTCGTGCCGGCCTTCCAGCTGCTGGACGCCGTCAACAAGGGCACGCTGGACGGCGGCCATGGCGTGGTGGCCTATCACTACGGCAAGAACACCGCGCTGGCGCTGTGGGGCTCGGGCCCGGCCTTCGGCATGGACCCGAACATGCTGCTGGCCTGGCACAACTACGGCGGCGGCAAGGCCATGCTGGCCGAGATCTACGCGGCGCTCAACATCGATGTCGTGTCCTTCCTGTACGGCCCCATGCCCACGCAACCGCTGGGCTGGTTCAAGAAGCCCATCGGCAAGCCGGAAGACTTGAAGGGCCTGAAGTTCCGCACCGTCGGCCTGGCGGTGGACGTGTTCAAGGAGCTGGGCGCGGCGGTCAACCCGCTGCCGGGTGGCGAGATCGTGCCGGCGCTGGACCGCGGCCTGATCGACGCGGCCGAGTTCAACAACGCCTCCAGCGACCGCCTGCTGGGCTTTGCCGACGTGGCCAAGAATTGCATGCTGCAGAGCTTCCACCAGAGCGGCGAGCAGTTCGAGATCCTGTTCAACAAGGCCAAGTACGACGGCCTGCCGGCCGAGCTGAAGGCCGTCATCGACTACGCCGTGCAGGCCGCCAGCGCCGACATGAGCTGGAAGGCCATCGAGCGCAACAGCACCGACTACGGCGAGCTGAAGAAGGCCGGCGTGAAGTTCTACAAGACGCCCGACAGTGTGCTGCGCGCCCAGCTCGCGGCCTGGGACAAGGTGACCAGCGCCAAGGCCGCCGAGAACCCGCTGTTCAAGAAGGTGCTGGACAGCCAGAAGGCCTTCGCGCTGCGCGCGGGCGGCTGGCAGAACGACTACACGGTGGACTACAAGATGGCGTGGAACCACTACTTCCGCGCCCCTGCCAAGAAGGCCTGATCTCGCCGATGCAACAGGGGGCCTCGCGCCCCCTTCTTCTTCCTGCCCATGAAAAAACTGCTGCTCGCCGTGGACCGCCTGTCCACCTGGATAGGCCAGGCCTTTGCCTGGTTGATCGTGGCGCTGACCGCCCTGATCAGCTGGGAGGTGTTCTCCCGCTACATCCTCAACACGCCGCACGACTGGAACCTGGACGCCCAGCTGATGGGGTATGGCACGCTGTTCATGATGGCGGGCGCCTACACGCTGTCCAAGGGGGGCCATGTGCGCGGCGACGTGCTCTACGGCTTCTTCCAGCCGCGCACGCAGGCGGCCATCGACCTGCTGCTCTACCTCGTGTTCTTCATGCCCGGCATCGTCGCGTTGACGTGGGCCGGCATGACCTTCTTCCAGGATGCGCTGGCCATCCGCGAGTCCACCTTCAGCGCCACGCCGCTGCCGGTCTACCCGTTCAAGGCCGTCATCCCGCTGGCCGGCGGCCTGCTGCTGCTGCAGGGGGTCGTGGAGATCGTGCGCTGCGTGCAGTGCCTGCAGCAGGGCCACTGGCCCAGCCGTGAGCAGGACGTCGAGGAAGTCGACGTCGACAAGCTCAAGCAGATGGTCCACGCCGACGGAGCCACGCCATGAAGATTCGCAAGGAACTCTGGTTCGGCTTCGTGTTGATGGGGCTGATCATCGCCGGCACCGGCTTTGTGCTGCTCAGCGCCGAGCAGCTGACCCGCGGCCACCTCGGGCTGACGATGCTGGCGCTGGTCGTCGTGGCCATCATGCTGGGATTCCCGACGGCCTTCACGCTGATGGGCATGGGCATGCTGTTCACGTGGCTGGCCTACGACTTCGACACCGGCAAGACGCTGGCGCTGATGGTGCAGAGCGCCTTCAAGGTGATGGGCAACGACGTGCTCATCTCCATCCCGCTGTTCGTCTTCATGGGCTACCTGGTCGAGCGGGCCAACCTGATCGACAAGCTGTTCAAGAGCCTGCACCTGGCCATGGCCCGCGTGCCCGGCTCGCTGGCGGTGGCCACCATCTTCACCTGCGCCATCTTCGCCACGGCGACCGGCATCGTCGGCGCCGTCGTCACGCTGATGGGCCTGCTGGCGCTGCCGCAGATGCTCAAGGGCGGCTACGACGTGCGCGTGTCGGCCGGCGCCATCACGGCCGGCGGCTGCCTGGGCATCCTGATCCCGCCCTCGGTCATGCTCATCGTCTACGGCGCCACAGCCGGCGTGTCGGTGGTGCAGCTGTATGCCGGCGCGTTCTTCCCCGGCCTGATGCTGGCCGGCCTCTACATCGTCTACGTGGTGGTGCTGGCCAAGCTCAAGCCGGCGCTGATGCCCCCGCTGTCGGCCGAGGCACGCCATGTCGACCTGCCCGGCCTGGCCGAGCGGCTCAGCGGCGGCCGCGTGCGGCTGGCCCTGCCGGCGCTGCTGCAGGCCCTGGGCCGCGAGCGCGACAAGGCCCCGGTGCTGCGCCAGCTGGGTGTGGCCTTGCTGCCGGTGGCCCTGGTGCTGCTGATCGCCGGCATCGGCTGGCTGCATGCGCACAACCCGAGGGTGGCCGAGCTGCCCTCTGCAGATGCGCCGCAGGCCATGGGCCAGGACGCGCCGCAGTCCAGCGAGAGCGGCCTGGCCGAACCGCCCGCCGAAGCACCGGCAGAGTCGGGCGGCCTGGCCGAGCCGCCGCGTGAAGAGGAAGCCGGCGTCGCCGAGCCGCCCGTTGCGGAGCCGCCAGGCGCCGAGCCCGTCGCGAGCGAGCAGGCCGCAGCAGCCATCGCCGAGCCGCCGGCTGCCGAAGCCAGCGCGCCCGCATCGGCCGCACCAGCCACCGGCAACGGCTGGGTGGGCTGGGCCGTCTCGGCAGCCTGCCTGGTTGGCTTCTACGCCATGCTGAGCTTCCAGCGCCTGGAGATCTTCAAGTTGCTGCTGACCAGCTTCTTCCCGCTGCTGGTGATGATCCTGGCGGTGCTGGGCTCCATCGTCTTCGGCCTGGCCACGCCCACCGAGGCGGCGGCCGTGGGCGCGTTCGGCGGCTATGTGCTGGCGGCCATCTACTCGGTCATCCACAAGCGCGAGCCGGGCCAGCGCCGGCCGGTCTTCATCGTCTGGCTCTTGCTGTGGCTGCCGATGCTGGGTTGCATCGCCTGGTACGTGGCGCACAAGGAGGGGCTCACCACAACTGCAGTCAGCCCGGCCCTGGGCGCCATCGCTGGCGGCGGCATCCTGCTGTGGGCGCTGATGGCCTATCGCCAGGCGCGACTGCAGACGGAGGTGCGCGAATCGGTCTTCCTGACCGCCAAGACCAGCGCCATGGTCTGCTGGCTGTTCGTCGGCTCGGCCATCTTCTCGGCCGCCTTCGCGCTGCTGGGCGGGCAGGACCTGGTGGAGAAGTGGGTGCTGGGCATGAACCTCAGCAAGACCGAGTTCCTGATCCTCAGCCAGATGATCATCTTCATCCTCGGCTGGCCGCTGGAGTGGACGGAGATCATCGTCATCTTCATGCCCATCTTCATCCCGCTGCTGGACCACTTCGGCGTGGACCCGCTGTTCTTCGGCCTGCTCGTGGCGCTGAACCTGCAGACCGCCTTCCTGAGCCCGCCGGTGGCCATGGCCGCCTTCTACCTGAAGGGCGTGGCCCCGCCGCATGTGACGCTGAACCAGATCTTCGCCGGCATGCTGCCCTTCATGGGCATCCAGATCATCGCCATCGTGCTGCTCTACATCTGGCCCGCCATCGGCCTGTGGCTGCCCAAGGTGCTCTATGGTTGACGTGCCGGGCGGCTGACAACGAAGACGCCGCCGAGCACGAGCCCCGTGCCGACGGCGATCCACGCATTCATCGGCTCACCCAGGATGAGCACGCCCATGATCAGCGTGCTCATCGGGCCCACCATGCCGACCTGTGACGACAGCGGCGCGCCGATGCGGGCGATGGCCAGCATCACCAGCAGCACCGGGGCGACCGTGCAGGCCGTCGCGTTCAGCAGCGACAGCCACAGCACCGGCTCGGGCACGGCGGCGGCCGACAGCGGCTTGAGCAGCAGGAACTGGGTGATGCACAGCGCGCAGGCCACGCTGCTGGCCAGGCCCGCGAGGCGCATCGAGCCCAGGCGCTGCACGACCTTGCCGCTGAGCGCCAGGTAGATCGCATAGCTGACCGCGCTGGCAAACACCAGCGCCGTGCCGATGGCCGTGTCGGCGCCCTCGAAGCTCAACTCGTGCGCAAACACCGCGACCACGCCGGCATAGCTGATCGCCATGGCCAGCACCTGGCGCGCCTGCAGCTTGCGATGGAAGAACACCACCGAGATCAGCAGCACCAGCGTCGGGTTGAGATACAGGATCAGCCGCTCCAGGCTGGCCGAGATGTAGGCCAGGCCGGCGAAGTCCAGATAGCTGGCGAGGTAGTAGCCGGTGAACCCCAGCACGCCGATGTCGCGCCAGTCGCGGCGCGTCAACGCTGGCTTGCCGCGGCCGGCCCACCAGGCCATGGCCAGGAAGAACGGCAGCGCCAGCAGCATGCGCCACATCAGCAGCGTGATGGCGTCCACGCCATGGCGGTAGGCCAGCTTGACGATGATGGCCTTGCCGGAAAAGCCGATGGCACCCAGCACCGCCATCAACAGGCCGGGCCAGATCCTTCTCGGCATCAGAGGGGCAGGAGCAGCGGTGACCATGCACCCCATGGTGCCAGCGACGGGGCCACGCCGGCTTCCTGCCTGGTGGATGGCAGCTTCGCGCCCATCGGCGGCAGCGCTCAGCGCGCGCAGGGCAAGGGCGAACGCGGTGGGTTCTGCCGGCGGTACAGCGCGGCCTGCTCCCGGTGCAGTTGCTGCAACTCTGCCGCGTACTCGGCTCGCTGCAGGTAGTCGCGGACCTGCGGCAGCGCCGCCACCGCCGGCGACAGGCGCGAGACCTGCAGGTACAGCGACGCCGCGCCCAGCCCGCGTGGCAGCACGCGCACCTGCTGCTCGCAACCCAGCACGCGCAGCAACTGCTCGCCTGCTTCGCGCGCCGTCGCCACGGCATCGAGCCGGCCCACCAGCAGCTTGCGCAGGTTCAGCTCTTCGCTCAGCGCGTTGTCAACCCGCGCATGCCGGGCGAGCTGCTGGTCCACCTCGGCTCCCAGGCTGACACCATGGCCCACGCCGACGCGCACGCCGGCGAGATCGGCCCAGCCATCGAAGCGCAATGCGCTGTCGCGGCGCACGAACAACGCCGCCTCGTTCCTGGCCAGCGCGGGCTCCGCAGCGACGGCGTACTCCCGCCGCGCCGGCGTGTCGAAGGCGCAGACCATGGCATCGACCTGCCCACGCTCGACCAGCGCCTGGCAGCGGGACCAGGGGCCGACAGCCTCGACGCTGAGCCTCCAGCCCGCAGCCGCGAAGGCCCGGCGCGCCACCTCGACGCAGACGCCATGCAACTGCCCCCGCTGCTCCCAGCTCATGGGCTGCGCCGCGGGATGGGCACAGGCGCGCAGCGCGGGCTGGGCCGCCGCCGAACCGGCGCCCACGAGCGCGCAGGCGGTCAACGCAATCAACAAGCGCTTGTGCTTCATACGGCCTCTCGCCCTGGACCACCCGATGCTAGCCGGCGCACGGCCGGCTGGGGCCCGCCGTTCAGCAACGGGCCAGCAGGCGCTCCCACTTGGCACGCGCCGCCTGCTCGTGGCGCGCCTTCACATGGCCGTAGCCGCGGATGTCCTCGGGCACGCGGGCCAGTTCGACAGCGGTCGCCAGCGTCTCGGCACTCAAGCCGGCCAGCGCCTTGTCGATGCCGGCACGGTAGTCGGCGATCCAGCGGCGCTCCATGCGGCGCTCCTCGGTGTGGCCGAACACGTCAAAGGCCGTGCCGCGCAGGCCCTTGAGCTTGGCGAGCACGCCAAACGCCGGGCGTATCCAGCCGCCGAAAGGCCGCTTGACCGGCTCGCCATGCGCGTTCTTCTTCGCCAGCAGCGGCGGCGCCAGGTGGTGCACCAGCTTGTAGTCGCCCTCGAACATGCCGGCGACCTTGGCCGTGAAGGCAGCGTCGGTGTGCAGGCGCGCCACCTCGTATTCGTCCTTGTAGGCCATCAGCTTGAACAGGTAGCGCGCCACGGCCTCGGTCAACTGGGTGGTGGCGCCCAGCTTGGCCTCCGCAGCACGCACCTTGTCGACGAAGGCCTTGTACTCGGCTGCGTAGGCGGCGTTCTGATAGCCGATCAGGAAGTCCACGCGTTTGGCGACGATCTCATCGACGCCCTGGCGCTTGACCATCTGGATGACCTGCTGCGCCGCATACAGCGCCTGCACCGCCTTGAGGTCATGCGCACAGCGCCGGCCCCACTCAAACGCGACCTTGTTGTTGTCGACCTGCACGCCGTTGAGCTCGATGGCACGCATCAGCGCGTCGTAGGAGAGCGGCACGCGGCCCTGCTGCCAGGCGTAGCCCAGCATCAGCGGGTTGGTGTAGAGCGAGTCGCCCACCAGCTTGACGGCCACTTCCTCGGCGTCGAAAGACCCGAGGTGGTCGCGACCCACCGCGTTGCCCACCGCCGCCTCGCAGGCCGCGCCGGGGAAGCGCCAGTTCGCGTCGTTGACCAGCGTGGCCGTCGGCGAGCCGTGCGTGTTCAGCGCGACGTAGGTGCGGCCCTCGCGCATGACGGCCAGCGTCGCCTTGTTGGCGGCGACGATGGCGTCGCAGGCGATGACGAGGTCGGCCTCCGCCGTGCCGACCTTGGTGCAGAAGATGGCCTCGGGTTGGTTGGCGATCTGGATGTGGCTCCAGGTCGCACCGCCCTTTTGCGCCAGGCCTGCGGCGTCCTGCGTGATGACGCCCTTGCCTTCCAGGTGGGCCGCCATGCCCAGCAACTGGCCGATGGTGATGACGCCCGTGCCGCCCACGCCACCGACGACGATGCCCCAGGCCTTCTCCGGGTTGGGCACGACGGGCATCGGCAGCATCGGCAGCGCCGCGTCGAACGGGCTCTTGCGGCCTTCCTTCTTGGGCTTCTTCAGCTCGCCACCCTCGACAGTGACGAAGCTCGGGCAGAAGCCCTTCACGCAGGAGTAGTCCTTGTTGCAGCTGTTCTGGTTGATCTGG
>Ga0114942_1000099_pt1 | contig 22867 bp, 24 predicted proteins | sample LowerColdCreek_FD_88674 | JGI IMG/M metagenome (GOLD analysis project Ga0114942, IMG submission 88674) | Groundwater microbial communities from Cold Creek, Nevada to study Microbial Dark Matter (Phase II) - Lower Cold Creek | ecosystem: Environmental > Aquatic > Deep subsurface > Groundwater ... | reverse complement strand
TGGGCCGGGCAGGGCGGTGTGCGTGTCGAGACATTGCCGTTGCACGGCGACCTGTTCGACACGCTCGCGCTGCTGTGCGCGCTGGTCGACCAGCACGCCTTGCCGGCTGCCCCGGACGTATTTCGCCGACTGGCGCAGCGCTTGCATGCGGCGCGTTATGCGGTACTCGTCGGCGCGCCGGCGCGCTTGCCGGCGCAAGGTGCGCTGATCGTCGAAGCAGTGCACCGGGTGGTCGGCAGCCTGAACCGCACGACGCGCGCCGCGGCGCTCTGGATTGGCGGCGGCAACGGCGCCGCCACAGTGAACCAGGTGTTCACCTGGCTGTCGGGCTTGCCGCTGCGTTCGCGCGTGGGGCCTTCGGGGCTGGAACATGAACCGCTGGCCTTCGACGCCGCGCGCCTGCTGGCCGACGGCGCCGTCGATGCGCTGCTGTGGATGGCCAGCTTCGACGCCCAGGTGCTGCCGCCGCCGAACCGGCTGCCGATGGTCGTGCTCGGCCACCCGGCACAGGCCGCCGCGCTGCGGCGCGCGGGCCTGGCGACGGTATTCATCCCGGTGGCCACCCCCGGCATCGGCAGCGCCGGGCACCTGTTCCGCACCGACGGCACGGTGCTGATGCCGCTCGATGCCGTCTATCGCGATCGCCTGCCGACGGTGGCCGATGTGGCGGGCCTGATCGTTTCGGCATTGCGTTCGATGCGCGAAGGCAGCGCCGAATGAGCAGCGTGGTGCTTCGCGGCGGCCGGGTCATCGACCCGGTGCACCCTGGCGCCACACAATGCCGCGACCTGGCAGTGCGCGACGGCCGCATCGTCGCGCCCGCCGCTGCGCAAGAAGTCTTCAACCAGGAGATCGATGTCAGCGGCTGTGTGGTAATGGCCGGCGGCATCGATCTGCACACGCACATTGGTGGCGGCAAGGTGAACCTGGCGCGGCTGCTGATGGCCGAAGACCACCGCGACGGCGCCAATCCGATCGCGCTGCCCAGCAACCCGCTCGAGCTCGCGTCCTGCGGCAGCTGCACGCCGGGCACGCTTGCCACCGGCTATCGCTATGTCGAGATGGGCTACACGGCGGCCTTCGAACCAGCGATGGTGCCGAGCAACGCACGCCACGCGCACATGGAAATGGGCGACGTGCCGGTGCTCGACCACGGCGCCTATGTCATGCTCGGCAACGACGAGTTGTTCCTTCAGCTGCTCGCCGAGGGCGGCCCTTCGGCGAGCAACTTTGCGCAGATCCGCGACTACACCGCGTGGACGATGAATGCGAGCAAGGCGATGGGCGTGAAGGTCGTCAACCCGGGCGGCATCTCGGCTTTCAAGTTCAACCAGCGCAAGCTCGATGTCGACGAGAACCATGTGCGCTGGCAGGTCACGCCGCGCCAGGTGCTGCACACGCTGGCGCGTGCACTGCGCGAGCTGGGCGTGCCGCACCCGCTGCACGTCCACGGCAGCAATCTGGGCGTGGCCGGCAATATCCGCTCGACGCTGGACACCATCGCCGCGCTCGAGGGCCTGCCGGCACACCTGACGCATATCCAGTTCCACGCCTACGGCAACGAAGGGCCGAAGAAGTTCTCGTCGGCCGCGCTGCAGGTTGCCGAGGCGGTGAACGCGAACCCGCAGATCAGCATCGACGTTGGCCAGATCATCTTCGGGCAGACCGTGACGGCGTCGGGCGACACCATGCGCCAATACGCGAACTCGGGTCTGGCGAACCCGCGCAAGTGGGTCGGCGGTGACATCGAGGGCATGGCCGGCTGTGGCGTCGTGCCGTTCCGCTATCGCGAGCAGAGCTATGTGAATGCGCTGCAATGGGTCGTCGGGCTGGAGATCTTCCTGCTCGTACGCGACCCCTGGCAGGTGGTGCTGACCACCGACCACCCGAACGGCGGCCCGTTCACCAGCTACCCGCACCTCATCCGGTTGTTGATGGACCGGGATTTCCGCGGCGAGCAGCTCGCGAAGCTGCATCCGGAGGTGGTGGCGGATTGTGCGTTGCGCTCGATCACGCGCGAGTTGACGCTCGACGAGATCGCGGTGATGACCCGCGCCGCGCCGGCGAAGCTGCTCGGCCTGGGCGATCGCGGGCAGCTCGGCGTCGGTGCCGCCGCCGATATCGCGGTGTATCGAGAGCATGCCGACCGCGAGGCGATGTTCAGGACGCCGGAGTACGTATTCAAGGACGGGCTGCTCGTCGCCCGCGCCGGCCGCGTGACCGCGACGCCGGCAGGCGGCACGCATTTCGTCGAGCCCGGCTTCGACCTGGCGATCGAGAAGACGCTGCGCCGGCATTGGAATGCGCATGGCGCAATCCGCTTCGACCATGTGCCGATCGGCAAGGACGAGTTGTGCCGCTGCTGCAACGGCGGGCGGCTGCTGCCGACGGCGTGTTTCGAGGGCTCAGTGTGAGCGCACCGTGGCAGCGCAACGGCGTGATCGTCGACGACAGCTTCGCCGAAGCCTTCCCAATGAAGGCCACGCGCATCCTCATCACCGGGCACACGCGCGAATGGGCACGCCATGCGGCGGTCGCGGCGACCGGCCTGGCCACGTCGGTGATCGGCTGTGGCTGCGAGGCCGGCATCGAGCGCGAACTGGCACCCGCGCAGACCCCGGATGGACGGCCGGGCTTTGCCGTGCTGCTGTTTGCGATGTCGGGCAAGGAGCTAGCCAAGCAGCTCGAGCGCCGCGTCGGCCAATGCGTACTGACCTGCCCGACCACCGCGGTGTTTTCAGGCATCGACGACGGTGAAGCCATCGCTCTGGGCAGGAACCTGCGCTTCTTCGGCGACGGCTGGCAGATATCGAAGCTGATCGACGGAGTGCGCTATTGGCGAGTGCCGGTGATGGATGGCGAATTCGTCGCGCAGGAGAGCACCGCGGTGGTCAAGGGCGTGGGCGGCGGCAACCTGCTGCTGTTGTGCCGCGATACCGACAGCGCGCTGGCGGTCGCCACGGCCGCGGTGCGGGCCATGCAGGCGCTGCCCAATGTGGTCATGCCGTTTCCCGGTGGCGTGGTGCGCTCGGGATCGAAGGTCGGCAGCAAGTACGCGGCGCTGAGTGCATCGACCAACGACTCGTTCTGTCCGAGTCTGTTTGGCCTGGTCGCCCACAGCGAGCTGACGCCCGAGACACGCTGCGTGATGGAGATCGTGATCGATGGCCTGAGCGAAGCGGACGTCGGCGCGGCCATGCGCGCGGGCATGCACGCCGGCATCGCCATCGGCGCGGCGGGCGGTCTGCTGCGCATCGCGGCCGGCAACTACGGCGGCAAGCTCGGCCCGTTTCACTTCCACCTGCACAAGCTGCTGGGCGATGGAGGGCCACCGTGAGCGGCTGGCGTCTCACGCTGAGGCAGCTGCCGGTGCTGCGCGTCGACCTGCGCGGCATCACGCCGGCTGCGCTGGCCGGCCTGTCGACGGCCGAGGTCGAGCGTCTGCCGCTGGGTTGTGGCAATGCGTCGCTGCCGCTGGCGGAATTCTTCGCCGTGGCACGGCATGGCGACGACGCGCTCGCCTTCGACGGCGACCTGTCGCGCTTCGACCGCTTGGGCTGGCAGATGGCGGGCGGGCGCATCCAGGTCGAGGGCAGCGTCGGCCACTACGCCGGTGGTTGCATGAGCGCCGGCGAGCTGGTCGTCAAGGGCCATGCCGGCTTGCTGGCCGCCTGCGAAATGGCCGGTGGCACGCTCACCATCGAAGGCAACGCCGATGACTTCGCGGCCGGCACGCTGCCCGGCAGCATGGACGGCATGCGCGGCGGACTGCTCGTGGTCAAGGGCAATGCCGGAACACGCTTCGGCGACCGCATGCGGCGTGGCACGGCGCTGGTGTTCGGCGACGCTGGCGACTTCCTCGCGTCGCGATTGGTCGCCGGCACGATCGCCGTCGGCGGTCGCGTCGGTGCGCATGCGGGCTACGGCATGCGCCGCGGTAGCGTGATCTTCGCCAACGCCGAGCTCTTGCCGACGCAGCTCGCCACCTTCGTGCCGGCGCTGGCCTCGGCAGATGTCTTCTGGCAACTGCTGGCACGCGACTTGGCTGGGCGTGGCGCCCCATTCGCGGGGCTGGCCTCGCGGCCCACGGAGCGCTACCTGGGCGATCTGGGGGCCGGCGGGAAGGGCGAATTGATCTTTGTGCGTTAGCGCAGCGACGCTTCGCGCGCGACCGGTTTTTCCCACCTCGGAGTTTTATCGATGAGCAAGAACTACGTGTTCCACGCCGGTGAGGCGACGGTCTTCGCGCGCGAAGGGCAGTTCACCGACGCCATGCCCGAAATCCTGATCGGCCGCTGCGACGGTCCGGTGGGGCAGGCCTTTGCCAACATGATGGCGCAAAGCAAAGGGCACACCGCGATGTTCGCGATCCGCGCCTGCAACCAGCTCGTGCGCCCGGCGACGATCATCGTGCCGAAGGTGACCTTGAAGGACATCGCCAACATCGACCTGTTCGGCGGCGTGGTGCAGGGCGCGACCGCCGACGCAGTCGTCGATTGTCTGATCGAGGGCATCATTCCCAAGGCGCTGGCCAACGAGCTGTGCATCATCAGCCTGGTGTGGATCGACCCGCGCTGCGCCAAGGACCCGAACTTCGACAAGAAGGACATGTACCGCACCAACTACGAGGCCACCAAACTGGCCATCAAGCGGGCGCTGAACAACGAGCCCACGGTCGACGAGCTGATCGCCAACCGCCACACCATCAAGCACGACATGGACGATTGGAGCTGAAGGCAGTGCACACCTCTGGCCGCGACTGCTTCGCGTTGCTGGACGATCGCGAAGCCACACGTGACCGGGCGACCAGCCGCTTGTACCAGGGCCTGGAACGCGAGCACCACTGTGTCGATCCCGCCGAACTCGACGCGCTGTGGGAGCGTGTGCAAACCGACTTGCGCGCCGGGCTGCACGCGCTGCTGCTGGCCGACTACGAATGGGGCGCGAAGTTGTCGAGGGCCGGTCACGAGCGGCTTGGCGGCGACGACGCATCCAGCCTGCGCGTGCTCATGTTCCGCGAACTCGTGCGCCTGTCCGACGACGAGGTCAGCGCATGGCTGGCGCGGCTCGAGCCGGCTCGAGCGCCAGAGACCGACGGCGAGTGCAGCGCGGCCGTGGCAGGCGTGATGAACCTGCAGCCGAGCGTGGACCGCGGCGAATTCACGCAGGCCATCGCGCGCATCCATGAGGCCATCGCGGCCGGTGAGACCTACCAGGTCAACTACACCTACCGCCTGCAAGGGCAGGCCTATGGATCGCCCGTGGCACTGTATCGGCAGTTGCGCGCTCGCCAGCCCGTCTGCTACGGCGCGCTGATCGTCCTGCCCGATGACGCCGGGGTGGCACAGGCGACGACGCATGTCCTGTCGTGCTCGCCGGAGCTCTTCCTGCGCCACGAGCGTGGCCTGCTCACGGCGCGGCCGATGAAGGGTACCGCCGCGCGCAGGCCGGGGCCCGAGAGCGACAGCGAGACCGCGCGGTACCTGTCGATCGACGTCAAGAACCGCGCCGAGAACGTGATGATCGTCGACCTGCTGCGCAACGACCTGGGCCGCATCGCGCAGGTGGGCAGCGTGAAGGTGCCCGAGCTGTTCACCATCGAGCCGTACGGCACGGTGTTCCAGATGACCTCCACGGTGCAGGCGCGCCTGCGGCCCGAGATCGGCTTCGCGGACGTGCTGCGGGCCACCTTCCCCTGCGGCTCGATCACCGGTGCGCCCAAGCACCGCACCATGCAGTGGATTGCCGATCTGGAAAGCACACCGCGCGGCCCGTATTGCGGCGCCATCGGCTGGGTCGACGCGCCGCAGGGCGACTCGCGCTGCGGCGACTTCTGCCTGTCGGTGGCGATCCGCACGCTCACGCTGGGGCAAGAGGTGCATGGGCTGCGTCCGGCACGCCTGGGCATCGGCGCCGGCATCATCGCCGACAGCCGTGCCGACGACGAGTTCGACGAATGCCGGCTCAAGGCGCGTTTCCTGACCGGCCTCGACCCGGGCTTCGAGCTGTTCGAAACCGTGCTGGCAACGCCGGCGGGCGAACTGCCGCACCTGCAGCGCCACCTCGATCGCCTGGCGCGCAGCGCGACGCTGCTTGGCTTCGCGTGCGACGCCGAGGCTGCGCGTGCCGTGCTGCTCGAAGGCGCGGCCCGCTCGTCCGGCACAGCGCGCCGGCTGCGCCTTGCACTGGCGCACAGCGGCCGGCTGCAGCTGACGCAAGCCCCGCTGGAAGCGCTGCCACCCGGCGAGGTGAAGCTGCTGATCGCGCCGCAGCGCCTGCCCGATGACAACCCGCTGGCTCAGCACAAGACCACGCTGCGCCGCTGCTACGACGCGGGCGTTCGCGCGGCCGAACTTGCCGGTGCGTTCGACAGCCTGTTCTTCAGCCGCAGCGGCTGGCTGGTGGAAGGTGGCCGCAGTTCGGTCCTCGTGCGCGTCGATAGCCGCTGGTGGACGCCACCGGTCGCCGACGGTGCACTGCCCGGCGTGATGCGCGGCCTGCTGCTCGAAGACCCGGTCTGGTCGGCGGCCGAGCGCCGGCTGGAACTGGCCGACCTGCAGCGCGCCGAGGCCCTCGTCGTGTGCAACGCGCTTCGTGGTGTACTGCCGGCGCGGCTGCTGCAGCAGGCACCGCAGGCGGCATGAAGCTGGCGCTGTTCGATCTCGACCACACGCTGATCCCGTTCGACAGCGGCATGGCCTGGACGCGCTTCCTGGTCGACGCGCAGGCACTGCCGCCACGGGCCGAGGCACGGTACCTCGACTACTGCCACCAGTACGTGGCCGGCACCCTCGACATCCACGCCATGCACCGCGCCAGCATCGCGCCGCTGCGCTCGTTTACGCCACGGCAGTTGGCGCAGTGGCTGCGGCAGTTCGAACAGCAGATGGGCTTGCGCATTCCGGCGGCGACGCAAGAGCTGGTGCGCCGACATCGGGCCGAGGGCCACGTCTGTGCGCTGGTGACCGCGACCACCCGTTTCGTCGCCGAGCCGTTCGCGCGCTTGTTCGGCATCGAACACGTGGTGGCCACCGAGGCGCAGCGTGTCGACGACCAGCTGAGCGGCGAGATCCAAGGCCTGCCGTGTTTTCGCGAGCACAAGGTGATCCGCGTGCAGCAATGGCTGGCAGGGCTGGGACTGCCGGAGATCGCCGCGTTCGAGGCTTGCTGGTTCTACTCGGACTCGGTCAGCGACCTGCCGCTGCTGTGCGCCGTGTCGAACCCGGTCGCGGTGAACCCGGACGAGCGGCTGCGGGCCCACGCGCTCGCCTGCGCTTGGCCGATCCTCGAGTCGAGCTGAACGGGGGCGCGCGCGAGACTGTCCAGCGAAGGCGCGTGCCTCAGCGCCCCGGCGACGCTGCGGCGGCCTGCAGGCTGTCGTGCTCGGTCGCGCGCAGGGCGGCGACGCGCTTTCGCGTGCCGGGATGGGTGGCGGTGTCGTGGCGACCGCCCAGGCGCATGAACAGCGCCAGTGCGTCCCGCTCCGACCTGCCGAGCGCGCGCAACGTGCGCAAGCCGAAAGCGTCGGCATCGAACTCGTGGCGATGGGCCAGCGCCGAGGCATCCGAGCCCAGCAGCGCCGCGACGGCATCGGTGTGCTCCTGCCGCACGGCGCCCGGCACCCACTTCTGGTACAGCAGGCCCAGCTGCGCCCAATGACCGAGCATGACGTGTCCGAGTTCATGCGCGAGCGCGAAGAGACGCTCGCCTTCCGGCAGGTCGGCCAGCGCTTCGTTGGCGACGATGATCTTGCCTTGCAGCGTTTCGGCGAACACCTCGCCGCGCACCACGCGCAACTCGACCGGCGGCAAGGTCTGCAGGCGCCGCACCAGCGTGTCGAAGCTTTGCTGCAGCCTTTGTGCGCGAGGGCTGTCGCGATCGACCGGCACCATGGCGTCGAGCCGCAGCTGCTGCGAGTGGTGCAGCACTGCAACGATGCCGGGCGCGGCGCCGGCGTCCTCGCCGTGCGCCGCGCCGCAGGCCAGTGCCACGAAGATGATCAGCAGCCCTCGCATGGTGCACTCCCTTGGGGCAGGCCCATGAGCAGGCGACCGCCGATTGGTGCAACGCAACAAACGTACCAGTGTTTACCCTGATATCGAGACCTATCCGGAGTCAGGCTTGTATCAGCCCCCAGCGCAACGCGACCAGGGTCAGTTCCGACTGATTGCTGGCGCCGAGCTTCTGCTTCACGTGGTACAGGTGCGTGCCCACGGTGCTGGGCGACAGCTTCAAAGTCTCGGCGATCTGCGCCACGCTCTGGCCGCGGGCCAGCTGGATGAAGACCGAGAACTCGCGCTCGCTGAGCGCATCGGCCGGGCTGGCGCCGCCTTCGATCTGATCGAGCGCCAGCGCCTGCGCCGTGGCGGGGTCGACATAACGCTGACCGCGCGCCACCGCGCTGACAGCGGCGATCAGCGCATCGGGGGCGCTGCGCTTGGTCAGGTAGCCCAGGGCACCGGCACGCAGCACGCGCCGCGGGTGGGCAGTGTCTTCGTGTGCGGACAGCGCCAGCACCCGGGCCTTCGGGTCCTGCGCGAGCAGGCGCCGCACCGCTTCAAGGCCGCCCATGCCCGGCATCGACAGGTCCATCACCACCACATCGGGCCTGACGTTCGGATAGGCGATGCAGGCTTGTTCGCCACTGTCGGCCTCGGCCACCACCTCGACGTTCGCGTCAGCCAGCAGCATGCGAAAGCCCATGCGCACGAGCGCGTGGTCGTCGACCAGCATCACGCGGATCATGCCGGCTCCGCCGCGACCGACAGCGGCAGAACCACCGTCAGGCGCACGCCGCGCGGCGACGCGGGTGCGATCTCGAACCGCCCTCCCAGCCCGTGCACCCGTTCGGCGAGCCAGCGCAGCCCGTGATGGCCGCTGCGCTGCGTGCCTTCGGCCGGCAGGCCGCGGCCGTCGTCGACGAGTTCGAGCGTGACCTCATCGGCGCGGCCTAGCACGTTGAGTTGCAGGTGGCAGGCCTGGCCATGGCGCAGCGCATTCGTCAAGCCTTCCTGCGCCGCGCGGTACAGCGCGAGCGACGCATCGGTAGCCAGCGCCGCGCCGGCCAGTTCGACCTGCAGCGAGATCTGCACGCCGGCATGGCTGGCCTTGGTGCGCTCGACCAGGTCGCCCAGAGCCTCGGCCAGGCCAAAGTTGTCCAGCACCAGCGGCGTCAGCCGCGGAATGATGCCGTGCATCGCATCGTACAGGCGTGAGGACTCGTCGGCGATCAGGCGCGCTGCCTGCTCAGCCTGCGGGTCGAGCGTGCGCACGCGGCTGACGATCGACAGCGCCATGCTGCGCATCGCCGTCACCGACTGGCCGAATTCATCGTGCAGTTCGCGCGCGATCATGTGGCGCTCGGCTTCGATGTGCTGGTCGATCCAGCGCGTCAGTTCGCGGCTGTCGGCGAGCTGCAGCTCGGCGCGCACCGCGCGGCGCTCGGTCTCGATGTGGCCCTGCAACTCGCCGACCATGCGGTTGAACGCCGCGCCGATGGCGCCGGCCTCGGTGCCTGCCAGCGGCGGCAGCGCCACGTCGAAGCGCCCGCGCTGCAGTTGGTTCAAGGCCACCACGATCTGGCTGAACGGCCGTACGGCGCGACCCACCAGCCAGTACACGGCCGCATTCACCACGATCAGCAAGGCCAGGGCACTCAGCACGAGCACCACCGCGTTGTCCCACGCATCGACTTCGGCGCGCGAGGCGTTGGCCTGCACCACCAGCTTGCCGTCCGGAAACTCGATCGCCTGCACCGACGGCGGCGGCGCGATCAATGCGCTGAACCACGCCGGCGCGTCGCGACCGGCCTTGTAGGTCGGGGGCGGCGAACGGTACAGCTCGCGGCCGCGCGCGTCGAGCAGCGTGATGTCGTTGGAGCGCACACGCCCCATGCCCTGCAGGAACGCCAGCATGGCCGGCTCGCCTTGGGCCGCGTAACGCCAGACCGTGCGCTGCAGCAATTGCGCGGCGACGCGGTTGGCAGCGACCACCTCCTCGTGCACCGACTCGCGCATGCTGCGCAGCTGCAGCGTGAGCACGGTCGCGGCGAACAACAGCGTCAGCGCCGCGACGATGAGGTTGATCTTCAGGCGCAGGCTCATTTCACCCCCAAGGCGCTGCGCGCCGCCCACCGAGGGGGGGCCTTGCACCCGGGGCGCCCGGTGTGCTCATCGGGGGCCCTTCATGCCGCGGCAGTGCATGGTTCCACTGCCGCATCGTAGCGGCTGGCTCGGGCCGGCCGTCGCGCCCATTCATGAAAATCATGAGCTTCGAATCATGCCGCGCCGGCTGTGGCGATGCCGTGCGACGCGCCACCATAGGCGCCGGGACGATGGCTGTCCCGGCGGGCGTCATCCGGCGTCGTCGCCAACCGACAGGAGACCACTGATGCAATGGCAAACCCCCACCGCGATTGACTGGCGCTTCGGCTTCGAAATCACGTTGTACGCGGCCGCCCGCTGATCCCGGCTTGCGGCAAGTCCGGCGTATGCGAGGCGGGCCCTCGACTACGCCGGACTTGCCGCATTTCATCGTCGTACATCGGCGCCCCCCGGCGCTCCTGCCATGCGCATCACGGTTCTGGGCTCGTCCGCAGGCGGCGGCTTTCCGCAATGGAACTGCAACTGCCGCAACTGCGCCGGGCTGCGCGCAGGCACCTTGCGCGCCAAGGCGCGCACGCAGTCGTCGATCTTCATCCGGCCGGACGACGGCGTGGACGGCGTGCTGTTCAACGCGTCGCCCGACATCCTGGAGCAGATCCGCGATAGTCCTGCGCTGCAACCAGCGCGCTCGCTGCGCGATTCGGCAATTGCCGGCGTGGTGCTGATGGACGGGCAGATCGACCACGCGACGGGTCTGTTCATGCTGCGCGAGCGCAGCTCGCCGCTGCCGCTGTGGTGCACCGACCCGGTCGAAGAGGATCTGAGCCACGGCAACCCTGTGCTGCGCGTGCTGTCGCACTACTGCGGCGTGCAGCGCCACCGCATCGCGCTGGACGGCAGCGGATTCGAGGTGCCCGGCGTGGCCGGCCTGACCTTCCTTGCGCTGCCGCTGTCGAGCAAGGCCGCGCCGTATTCGCCGCACCGCGACCGGCCGGTGGCGGGCGACAACATCGGCATGCTGATCACCGACGCGCGCCGCGGCACGAGCGCGTTCTACGCGCCCGGGCTGGGGCTGATCACGCCCGCGGTGTTCGACGCCATGCACGGCGCCGACTGCGTGCTGGTCGATGGCACGTTCTGGACCGACGATGAAATGCCGCGCCTCGGGCTGGGCCAAAAGACCGCGCGTGACATCGGCCACCTGCCGCAGTCGGGCGCGGGCGGCATGATCGAATGGTTGGCCAAGCTGCCGGCGCGCACGCGGCGATGGCTGATCCACATCAACAACACCAACCCGATCCTCGACGAAGACTCCGATCAACGCGCAGCGCTCGGCCGCGCCGGCATCGAGGTGTGCGAGGACGGCATGGAAATCAGGGTCTGAAGACGATGCGTGCCGACATCATCCAGGCAAGCCGCCCCGACAACGCCGACATGCCCGCATGGCCGCGCGACGAGTTCGAGGCGAAGCTGCGCGAGCGCGGGCGCTCGTACCACATCCACCACCCGTTCAACGTGATGCTCAACAGCGGTCGCGCCACGCCGCTGCAGGTGCGCGGCTGGGTGGCCAACCGCTTTTACTACCAGATCGCGATTCCGATCAAGGACGCGGCGGTGCTGTCCAACTGCCCCGACCGCGAGGTGCGGCGCGGCTGGGTGCAGCGCATCCTCGACCACGACGGCTTCGAGTTGAACGGCGTGCGCGACGAAGGCGGCATCGAGGCCTGGCTGCGGCTGGCCGAGGCCGTGGGCCTGGCGCGCGACGAGGTACTCGACCTGCGCCACGTCGCACCGGCGCTGCGTTTCGCGGTCGACGCCTATGTCAACTTCGCACGGCGCGCGCCCTGGCAGGAGGCGGTGTGCTCGTCGCTGACCGAACTCTTCGCACCCGAGATTCACAAGCAGCGGCTGGCGACCTGGCCCGAGCACTACCCGTGGATCGAGCCCGAGGGCATGGCCTATTTCCGCAACCGCGTCAGCCAGGCGCGGCGCGACGTGGAACAGGGCCTGGCGGTCACTCTGGCGCATTTCAACACCCGGCCCCTGCAGGAACGGGCGCTGGAGGTGCTGCAGTTCAAGCTCGACATCCTGTGGGCCATGAACGATGCGATGGCGTTGAAGTACGGGGTGAACGCGTGACGACGCCGGGCATGGCGACGTTGCCGCGCGTGGGCCCCGGCTTCCGGCTGCAATGGGAGCCGGCGCAGAACTGCCATGTGCTGCTCTACCCGGAGGGCATGGTCAAGCTGAACCAGAGCGGTGGCGAGATCATGACGCGCTGCGACGGGCAGCGCAGCATCGCGGACATCGTCGGCGAGCTGGAAGCAGCCTTCTCGACGCAGGCACTGGGCGACGATGTGCTGGCCTTCGTCGCGATGGCCGGCAAACAGCGTTGGCTGACATGGGATTGATGCCAGCCGGCCATGCCCAAGCGGGCGGCGCGGCGCCGATCGGGCCGCCGCTGTGGCTGTTGGCCGAGCTGACCTACCGCTGCCCTCTGCACTGTGTGTTCTGCTACAACCCGGTCGACTTCGCGCGGCAGCAGGAGGAACTGAGCACCGACGACTGGCTGCATGTGCTGCGCCAGGGGCGCGAACTGGGTGCAGTGCAGCTCGGCCTGTCGGGTGGCGAGCCCTTGGTGCGTGACGACCTCGAACCGATCGTGGCCGAGGCGCGCCGGCTCGGCTACTACACCAACCTGCTGACCTCCGGCGTCGGCCTGACGGCGCAGCGCGCCGCGGCGCTGAAAGCCGCCGGCCTAGACCATGTGCAGCTGTCGTTCCAGGACTCGACGCGCGAGATGAACGACTTCCTGTCGCACACCAAGACCTTCGAATTGAAGAACCGGGTGGCCCGGATCATCAAGGACCAGGGCTGGCCGATGGTGATGAACGTGGTCATCCACCGCATGAACATCGATCACATCGACCGCATCATCGGCATGGCGGCCGAACTGGGCGCCGAGTACCTGGAGCTCGCCAACACGCAGTACTACTCGTGGGCCTACCTGAACCGCGACCACCTGTTGCCGACCCATGCGCAGCTGCAGCAAGCCGAGCGCACGACCGACGCCTGGCGTGCCCGCCTCGGCGATCGCATGCGCATCTTCTTCGTCGCGCCCGACTACCACGAAGGCAAGGTCAAGAAGTGCGTCAACGGCTGGGGCAACATGTTCCTCAACATCGCGCCCGATGGCACGGCCTTGCCCTGCCATACCGCGAAGATGCTGCCGGGCCTGAGCTTCCCGAACGTGCGCGCGCACAGCCTGCGCGACATCTGGTTCGACTCCGAAGGCTTCAACCGCTACCGCGGCACCGGCTGGATGAAGGAGCCGTGCTCGAGCTGTGAATATCGCGAACGGGACCTGGGCGGTTGCCGCTGCCAGGCTTTCATGCTGGCCAACGACCCGGCTGCGGCCGACCCGGCGTGCTCGAAAAGCCCGCACCATGCCGTCGTGCTGGCGGCGGTGGAGCGGGCCGACAAGGCTGCGCCTCGCTCGGTCGAGCGGCCGCTGGTCTTTCGCGATGCGGCCAGTTCGCGGCGGCTGGCCGAGCAGCCGCTATTCGCCCCAGCGGACGGGGACAGCTAGGCTCGGGCAGTCCGCTCGAGTCCCCCGGTCGGCTGGCGGACAAGGGTGGCGGCGCACCCGCCGTCAACGCAGCGCCTTGTCGAAGTTGTGCGCGCGGTCGAGGCCGCGGGCCTTGTCGAGCCCGACCACGCCGCGCAGGTTCACGCCCTGAAGATCGGCCTCGGTGAAGTCGGCGTCGCTGACATCCGCGCCCGCAAGGTCAGCGCCAGCCAGCTTGACCAGCAGGAAACTGGCACCGCGCAGGTTGCTGTTCTTGAGGTTCGCGAAACTCATCAGCGAACGGTTGAGGTCGGCGCCCGTCAGGTTCACCGCGGACAGGTTGGCACCGGACAGATCGGTACGCATCTGTCCCATGCCCTGGTTCTTGATGTTGACCCCGATGCGCGCGTCACGCAGGTCTGCCCCGGAGAGGTCGGCTCCCGGCAGGTCGGCGATCATCCTCACGCCGGCCATCCTGGCCGCGGTGAACGCAGGCATCTTCTTCACCGCGCCACCGAGCACGACGACCGAGAGCAGGCTGGCCCCCGTCAGGTCGGCACCGCTGAAGTCGGCACCCATCAGCCAAGCCCCGTTGAGGTTGGCGGAGCGAAGGTCGCTGCCACGGAAATCGCAGTTCACCAGCTTGCTGGCGAACAGGCTCGCACCTTGAAGCCGGGCGTGGCGAAAATCGATGCCGCTCAGATCGAGATCGGACAGATCCTTGCCCGACAGATCGGCGGGCGCGGACGCCGAAGCGGCACGCAGCCTGTCCCTGACCTGTTCGACCGACAGATCGGCGGCCAGGCTCACCCCGGCGCAGAGCACCAGGAGCAGGGTCGAGCAGAGCGAAACGAACGGTCGGCGTGACATGCTTGTCCTGGAAGTGTGGAACATGCGCCGGCACCGCGGTCTTCGGATTGGCTACTGCTCCAGCCGCAGAATTTCCAGTTGCTCGGGCACAGTCTGGAAGGTGCCGGTGCCCGCGGGCATCTGCATCAGCGGCTTGGCTTCATGGTCGAACAGCCAGACGCTGGGATAGACCAGCATGCGGGCCCGTTCGTCGCCGATGGCGCGCTGGAAGTCGGTGTAGGGCAGGCTGCGCTCACCGATGCGGATGAACAGCAGCTCGGCCGTGACCGACAGCGAACTGCGCAGATCGACGACGATGTACTGCGCCGCGAAGTGGGGCACCAGTTCCGCTGCGTTCTGCTCCAGGAAAGCTTCGTAGCGGCGGCAGAACGGGCAATTGTGCGCGCCGAGGTAGACGTAGAGCCGCTTGCTCTCGCGCCGGGCGCGCTCGAGCGCGGCGCTCAGGTCGAACTCATGGCGCGCCGGCGCGCCGGTGGGCTGCACGACGAGCGGTGCATAGGCTGCGGGAATGCCCGGGGCCGCCACAGCGGGCACGGCCAGCACGAGCCAGAACGCGAGGCACCACAAAAACGCGAGTCGATGCATTTCGGCACTCCTTGCTGGAGGGGGTTGCGCTGCCGGTGCCGACGGCCTACGGAAGCGCCAGCGTGCCCACCCAACGCCCGTCCTTCGTATCCTCGACCTCGGCCTTCAACTCGCCCTGGCCGTGCGGCACGAAATTGAAGCGCAAGGTCGGGTTCTCGCTGATCGAGAAGTCGAGCTCGGCATCGAAGACCTTTCGATCGGCGTAGCTGACCTTGATGGACCGGACGTAGTGGGGCGGGATGTACATCACCGTCACCTGGTTCAGCTCGAAGCCGGTGTCGTTGGGGTGCAGCACCGTCACCTCGGCCGGGGTAGGTTGGTTCATCGCCACCGGTTCGCGCACCTTCAGCACGGTCTTGCCGACCAGGTGCAGCGCGTCGCGGTTCGGCGGTGCGGAGCATCCGCCGGAGGTCTTCACGTAACGGGAATCCATGTGCAACTGGCCATTGGACAGCTCGGCGACGACGCGCACATGGCTGTATTCATCCACCCGCAGCCGAGTCTCGAAGTCGGCCTGGCCGACTTCGGGCGTCAGCTCGAGCACGGCCGCGACCGGCGAGGGGTTCTTGTCGACCAGCAGATAGAGGCGCTTGACGTACAGCTGCGCGCTTTGCGGCAGCTTGGAGACGACCTTGACCGGCACCGAGGCGCCGTATGCGGCGCGCAGCGGCGCGATGATCTGCACCGTGCCCGGCGTGCTGTCGACCGCGCGCGAGGGGAACAGCTTGGCGCGCAGGTTCTCCCATTCGGGAGACGAGTCGGCGTGGGCCGCGGGGGCGGGCAAGCCGCCCGGCGCCGCGTGCGCCAGCGGAGCGCACGCCAGCAGCGCCAGGCAGCCGACGCCGAGCACTCGGCCAATGAGGTTCATGCTGCGCATGGGGGAGCTCCGACTGGACTGCTTCAATTCTGGGACGCGGCCTGCTTGAACATCTGCTCGCGTTCGAAACGCACGAACAGGACCGATGCATTGCGGCGGTGGATCGTCTCGTACTGGTCCCACTGCGAGAACTCCGGCATCGCTGCGGCGTCGGGCACTTCGCTCAGCGCGGCGCCCGATTGCAGCAACTCGCGAACGCGCGTCTGCAGCTGCCCGAGGTAGCGCTCGACCGCGTCGATGACCTTGACGGATGCCACCGGGCCGTGTCCAGGCACGATGCGCTTGATGGGCAGTTCTCGCAGCGAGCGCAGCGCCGCATTCCAGCCGCCGAGATCGGCATCCTGCAGGTCGGGAATGCGCAGTTCGTCGACCAGCCCGCCGGCAAACAACACGCCGGTCTGCAGGTCCAGCAACGCCACGTCGCCCGGCCCGCTGGAATGCCCGAAGTACAGCACTTGCAGCCGCCGGCCGATGGTGTCGATGGTATGAGGCCTGTCGAATTCGTGGTCCGGCTTGAACATCGCGGTGCCGTGCATCTCGTCCTCGCCGAGCAGCTGCCTGAGCGTCCTCAGGCAGCGTTCGCAGCGCGACTGCATCAACGCCGCGGCCCGGCCGTGCATGTGGATCGGGATGCTCTGTTCGCGGTAGGCGGTGGCACCGAACAGGAATTCCTGGCGCGTGTGCGTGATCAGCGCCAGGCGCACCGGCCGGTCGGTCACGCGCCGGATCGCGGCCAGCAAGGCGACACCGTGGCGGTAGGAGGTGCCGGTGTCGATCGCCACCACGCCGCCATCGCCGACGATGAACCCGGCGTTGCCGATACGGCCCAGATTGTCGATCTCGACCTCGCCTGCGGCGCCCGGCAGCAGGTACACACCCGCGGCCACTTCGACCGCCCGCGCGGCGGACGCGCCGCCGCGCTGGGCCGCCCCGGCCGCCCCTGTCAATGCCAAGCCTTCGCCCTGACTGTGGTGGGCAGCGGGCTGCGCACAAACGGGACCGAACGGTGTCAGCACAAGAGAACAGGCGAGGCTGCCCAGCGTGGCACGCCAGCACGGCGCCGCCGTCACCTGACTCATCCACGTCGGGAGCCGGGACGGCCGCGTCATTCGGGTCGCCGGTACTTCAGTGCGCTCGTGAAGCGAAGGTCGTTGGAGTCGACCACCTCGGCCCTCAGCTCGCCGTCGCCGCGCGGCAGGAAGTAGAAGCGGAAGTTCGGGTTCTCGCTGATGGAGAAGTCGACGTCGGCCGACATCACTATCTGTGCGCCGTAGGTGATGCGGATCTGCCGCACGAAGTGCGCCGGCGTGAACAGGCGCGTCACCTGGTCCATCGCCAGGCCGGAGCTGTTGGGGTGGCTGATCATCAACTGCGCGAGCACCGGCTGGCTGGCCGATGGGGTGTCCGCGGCATCGCCTTCGACGCGGAACTTCATCCGTCCCAGGGTCGCCAGCGCGGCCTGCGCGTCCTTGCCGGGGGGCGCGGAGCAACCCCCGGAGGCCTTCACGAATCGCGTGCTCATGTGCAGCTGGCCATCGTTGGTCTCGGCGACGGCACGCACATGGGTGTACTCGTCGATGCGCACGCGCGTCTCGATGTCGGCTCGTCCACTCGATGGTGTGAACTGGAACACTGCCGCAACCGGCGATGGATTGTTGTCGATGATCAGGTAGATCTTGTCGACATAGCGACTCGAGGCCTGCGGAAACCGCGTCTTGATGGCGACCGGAACGATGGCCGCGTCGTCGGCACGCACCGGCGCTTCGAGAGAGATCACGTCGCCGGTGCTGGCGATCGGTCGCGACTGGAACAAACTGGCGCGCACTTTCTGCCAGATCGGGCTGGCCTCGGGATCGTCGCCGGACTTGATCTGTGCCCGTGCACCCGCGCACAAGCCGAGCACGAGCAGCGTGCCGATGCCGAGGAATCGCGTGGTGTTGATCATGGTCTGGATGCCCCCGTTCGATGTTTCAGCCGCCGCCGATCCGCCCGGAGTGGGCTGAGCTTGCCGCGGGCGATGGCGCTGCGGGCTTGGGAGGGTCGTCCTCTTCCCATTCCAGCTCGGCGTACGCCGCCGTGACATTGCGCCGATGGAATCGATCAGTCAAGAGCCAGTTCGAGCCGGACGGCGTGCCGATGCGCTCAACCGCCTCCTGGATCGTCAGCCTGTTGCGCAGGGCCGCACGCGTGTCGCGCAACAGGGTGTTGAGGTAGTCGGCCTGCGCATCGACCGCAGCCGGCCAGTCGCTGCTGACGGGGCCGTGTCCGGGAACGACCGTGGCGACATCCAGACCCTTCAAGTCGGCCATCACTGATATCCAGCCGCGCAGATTGCCGTCGAGCACGGGCAGATGCCGCATGAACAGGAGGTCGGATGCGAAAAGCGTGCGCGTGCGGCGGTCGTAGACGCTGAGGTCGTTGTCGGTATGTGCCGTCGGCCACGCCCGAAGCGCCAGCACACGATCGCCAAGATCGATGTCCATCGTGTTGGCCACGCCGATGCTGGGGTAGACGATCTGCGCGTGCGTCAACGCGATGCCGAAGTCGCGCTGCAATGCGTTCAGGTAGTACGGTGCGCGCGCCGTCAGTGTGCGGGCGAAGCCGGCGCTGGCCACGAACTGGGGCGCAGGCCGGCTGGCGTCGACGAAAGCGACGGCGCCGAGCATATGGTCGGGGTGGGCGTGGGTGTGGACGACGTAGCACACCGGCAGCGTCGTCGCGATTTCGACCGCGGCGCGCAACGCCTGGCCGATGCCCGGGGTACCACCGCTATCGATCACCGCGACACAGCGGCTGCCGACGACGAAGCCGAGATTGGCCACGTCACCGCGATTGGCCGGCCCCCAGTCTTCCAGTGCGCCGATGTGCACGAACACACCGGGCTGAACCTGGGTCACGGCCAGAGGCGCGACGGCGCCCACGCGTTGCGCAGATGCCGACGCGCAAAGCAGCGCGGCCGTCAGCGCCTGCGCCAGCCATCGCGGCAGCGTGGAAGACGTGCCGCGCATCGGCCGCCTACCTGGCCGGGGCGTTGATGAAGCAGCCCTTCGCGGCCTTGGCCTGAAGATCACGATAGCGCTTGAGCTGCGGTTCGTATGCCGGCACGTCGCGTACCGCACCACCGCGCTCGCCGCCGATGGACATCGCCTTGCTGATGGTGCTGAGCGTCACATACTCGTCGTAGCTGAGCTCCCTGGCCAGCGCGTCGAGCGCACACGAGCACTTGCTCGTCATCTCGAAGGTCGGGCCCGGGTTCGCGCGCATGCATTCCTGCACGTAGAGCACCCGCTCGACCGTCGGAAAATCGTTGGCGTGGCTGGCGGCGCAGGCCATCCACAGTGTGCACAGCACGGACAGCGAGCGGCCTGGAAAGCTGATCTTCATGGTCATCGGTACGCGTTTAGGGCTGGCGCTGGGCCGGCCAGGTTTCGGCGCCGTCGACCAGCATCTCGTCGACGATCAGCGGCGGCGCATCGGCAGACGCGCCGCTGATGCGCGACCGAATGCCGTAGAGCCCGCCGGGGACGGCGTCGGAGAGCACGAAGACGTACTGCTTGTTGGCCAGCTTCTCGTAACGTGGCCGGTTCGGGTCGTCGAGATAGGGCGAGATACTGATCTCTTGCACCGCCACCGGGCGGCCACGGTACGGCAGCGTCAGCGTGCGTATCGACGCTCCCTCGTAGACAGCCATGCGGATGCGCTTGCGAAAGTAGTTCGGACTGCCCTTGGTCAGGCGCTGCATCTCGCGGATATCGCGTTCGAGAAAGTAGAGGATGGCCGGGTTCCCCTCGACACCGTCCACCTCCGGCTGGCGCATCTCGCGTGCGCCGCTGAGAAAGCGTGCCTTCGCCGCGCAACAGCTGCCGTCGCCCTGCGCTGACAGCATCAGGTCCACGGTGTCGCTGAATGGCTCCTCCAGCGTACCTGTCTTGCGGAAGCTGTAGTGCAGGGTGAGTGGCGGCTTCAGCTTGCCCAGGTGGTTGGTCGTGAAAAGTGCCTTCTCGGCTGCGGAGAAGTCGCTCGCCGCGCGTACAGCGCCAGGCAACAGCGCGTACAGCGCCAGCAGAAGCACGGCGCAACGGTTCAGCATGTTCAGGGTCGAATTCATGGGGTTTGCAGGGATGCGCCGTCGATGACGCACGGCGCGCTGGTGCGGTCTGATGCCGCCAAAGCGAGTTGTGGGACTTCTCCAGGCGGGAGTCCGACCTGCGGCGCCCAAGGCTGCTCGACGGCGACGCTGGAAGCAGGTCCTGCGGCGAGCGAGCAGCGCAGCGCCTCGCGCGCCTCGGGCAGCCGGTCCATGCGCGCCAGCGCCATGCTCATCAGGTACCAGGGTTCGGGGTCGCTGGCATCGTCCCGCGCCCACTCGGCCGCCAGTGACTTCAGCTCCGGCCATCGGTCGCCGTGTTGCAGCTGCATCGCCTTCAGGAACCTCGGCTGGTCGAGGAAGGGCCGCTGCCAGTAGGCCGCATGGTGCGCTCGAGCCGGCCCGCCACCGCCGTGAACTTCGTGCGCGGGCGCGTCGAGCATGGACGTCAGCCATTCGGCCGGCGCGGCGAAATAGTGCGCCTCGCCGCCACGCAGGCGAAAGGTCAGGATGCCTACCAGTCGAAGTTCTTCATCGAACAGCCCGCCGCCGCTGGCGCCGGAGTTGAACCAGTTCGAACTGCGGATCACGTGACTGCCGTCGAACCGGTGCAGTGCCAAGACCTCGCCCTGGCTGTTCTGCAGGCCCAGGCCCCCGGTAAAGCCGAGCGCTACCACCGGCTGTCCTGGCATCAACTGGTCTGCCCGCCCCACCCTCACCGCGCTGGCCTGCAGCCCGGGGACGCGCAAGAGACAAAGGTCGCGGTCGAAATCGCTGCGCTGCAGTTCGGCCGGCCAGCGCACGCCGCCGCGCAGCACGCTGATCTTGCGCCCGTCGTGGATGACATGACAGTTGGTGATCACCGTCTCGGCGGCGACGGCGACACCCGAACCGAGCGAAAAGCCGCCCTGGGGGCGCAGCGCTTCGATCTTCAGCACGCTCGCGCTCAGGCCGACAAGCCGTGCCCGGTCCAGTTCCGCCCACGCTGGCAGGGCCGCGAGGGCCGAAAGCATCAGCGCAAGCAGGCGCTTCATCGGGCCAGCGGTGCGACGGGGCGCCCTAGGGCTTGGCCTCGTACGTGGCATCGACAAGCGGCACGCCGTACTCCTTCAGGATGGCCTGGATCTCGGACTGCTTCGTGTCGAGCAGTCCTTCGACCTGCTGCTTCCATTCGCGCTCGCCGTAGCGCACGCCCATCGCCATCTGGTAGTCGAACTTGACGCCCCGTTCCGACTTCAAGGGCACGACGGCCAGCGCAGGCACCTTGACGCGTTGTGCGTAGTAGCCGGCAATCGGGCCCCAGACGATGGCCACGTCGATCTTGCCGGCCGCGAGATCCTTTTCGATGATCTCGCCGGGGTATTGCTGCGGGTCGGCGTTCAGCAGCTTGTAGGGAACGCCTTGCTCGACGAGACCGTGCTTGTTGAGCCAGTCCGACGCCGGCGAGCGGTCATAGATGCCGATGCGCAGCGTCTTCAGTTTGGCCGGGTCGAGTTTCAGGAAATCCTCGGCGGAGGCCACGTGGTCCATGCCCTTGCCCTTCGGGAAGACCAGCGCGTAGGTCGATCGATAGTAGGGCTTGGTGACCGACACCTGGTCGAATCCTGCCGGCACCCCCATGACGATGTCGCACGGATAGTCTTCACCGGGCAGCTTGAACCTCAGCGTGTTGCGGATGAAGGCCATGCGCTGCGGGAACGAGTAGTAGGTGACCGGCAGGCCGAGCGCCTTGCCGAAAACCTCGGCTATTCGGTTCTCGATGCCTTCGCCCGCGACGTTCGAGAACGGCATGTTGTTCGGATCCTGGCACACGCGCAGCGCCGTGCGCGGCGCCGGCTTGTCCTGGGCGCTCGCGTTCGCGACGAGGGCGCCGAGCACCAGGCAGGCGCAGGCGGCCAGCGTCAGTCGGCGCCCGGCCGTGCCGGCACTGCCCGAGCGCAAGCGTGCGCCGATCATTTGATCTCTTCGACCTTGGCGCGGGTGATCGCGCCGTCGGACCGGCCCTTGAGATAGGCATAGAGCTGATTGATGTTGTCCATCACCACCGGGCTGTTGCCGAAACTCTGCATGCCCTTGTCGAGCCGCCCATTCTTGACGACAGCGATGAAATCGTCCTTTGGCAGGGTCTTCATTCGTTCGAGCAACGAGGGCCCGACCAGGCCCTCCTGGTTGGCGCCGTGGCAGCGATCGCAGGCGGCGGCACGCCACGCCCGGAAGCCCTTCATCGTTTCGGCGTCGACCTTGTAGCCGTCGACCACCTTGTACGGTTTGTCCTGTGCCTGGGCCGCGCCAGCAAGACACAGCAGCGCGGCGAGCAACATATTCTGCACATTCATCAATCCATCATCCTCGATGCGGAGAAATAGAAGGGGAGACGGCAACCCTTCGGCTGCCCTCTCCCGCTTCGGTCAAGGGGGACTGACCAAGACTGGCAAACCCCCCTTTTCTGGTCCTGACTGGCGTCAGTTCGGCAAGGCGAAGACCGTCAGAGAACCTCCGAGGTCGGTGTATTGACCCAGTTCCCTGTAGCCGCCCACGGCGCCCAGGCCGTCCTGGTCCTTCTCGAGGCCGGCTGCCATGCCGATGCCGGCCCAGCCACCGATGCCGGAGAACACGCCGATGTACTGCTTGCCCTTGTGTTCATAGGTGAACACGTTGCCGATGATGCCCGAGGGCGTCTTGAACTTGTACAACTCCTTGGTGATGTTCTTGGCATCGACGCACTTGAAGTAGCCCTCCAGCGTGCCGTAGCAGGACAGGCCGCCGGCGGTGTTCAG
>Ga0114942_1000098_pt1 | contig 22875 bp, 18 predicted proteins | sample LowerColdCreek_FD_88674 | JGI IMG/M metagenome (GOLD analysis project Ga0114942, IMG submission 88674) | Groundwater microbial communities from Cold Creek, Nevada to study Microbial Dark Matter (Phase II) - Lower Cold Creek | ecosystem: Environmental > Aquatic > Deep subsurface > Groundwater ... | reverse complement strand
GTTAAGGCTGTTTCAGGAAACATAGCCCAGCTTACCATCGGTGCGCCTGCGCTTCGCCGGCAGTCGCTGCAGTGGCACACGGCAACGACATTGGGTTCGCCGGCGAGCCGGTAGCGAATCGCGCCACATAAACACTGTCCTGAATAGCTCATAACGAAATCTCCCTGGGATACCGCCAATTATTTGCCAAAGTCGACACAAGGTCCAGATTTCGTATTAGTCTGCAGTATGCTATCAGGGCTGAGCAGCCCACACTGACTTAAACGAGAGCGGGGATGCGCGTGATAAAGCTGGTTTGCCTCGTGGTGTTCGCCTATTTGGCGGTAGTCCTGTTCTACGCGTTTATGCAACGATCTTTCCTCTATCACCCACAAACGCAAAGACCTGATGCGGCACTGGGTCACGTGGAGCACCAGGGTGGCAGTGCCTGGCCGGACACCAATGGCAACTGGCTGGGATGGCGGCATGGAACGACCGGCACGACATGTCGCGCGCTGGTGATGCACGGCAATGCGGGGCAGGCGCTGGACCGACGCTACTGGACCGAACTGTTTCGCGGCCTGCACGACAGCGGACCGTGGGAAGTAACGGTACTGGAATACCCCGGCTACGGGCCGCGGTCCGGGAAGCCTTCCGAGCCGGCGCTGCGCGATGCCGCCCTGCAGGCCATGGACCTGCTGCAGGCGGAGCGGCCCGGACCCGTGCTGCTGCTCGGCGAATCGCTGGGCAGTGGCGTTGCCGCGCATGTGGCCGCCGCGCGTCCTGATGCAATCGCCGGAATAATACTCGTGACACCGTTTGCGTCGCTCGGCGCAGTGGCGCAGCACCACCTGCCGTTCCTGCCGGTGTCGCTGCTGCTGCGCGACCGCTTTGACACGCTCGGAATGCTCAAGGACTTCACTGGTCCCATGGTGATCGTAACCGGCTCCGCCGATACCATAGTGCCGGAGCAATTTGCGCTGCCACTGAAGAAAGCACACAAGGGACCGCTGCTGCACTGGAGCCAGCCGGGCGCTGGCCACAACAACATCGACGTCGATCCGCGTGCAGCGGGATGGCGGGAGATCGATGCGTTTCTGGCGGCGCACTTATCCGGACAGAGCCCAACTCTGGAAAAGCGGCTGGCAGAATGATGTTGAATTGAAGCGCAACGCCGTTTAAAACCTGACTACAGGTCTTGCCTAATTTCCTTGGCGTGCCACAACCGCAAGCAATTCGGTTCGGAGATTCTGAAGCCAATAACACTCATGTCGCGACCCTCAGCGTGATAGTGGTATGTATTACAGTGAGTCAAGTGCCCTTGCTGATCTGCGTCAAAAAGCCGCCTCCATTGTTATTTCATCCACGGAGTGCGGCGCGAAACCAACGAAAGTAGCTGCGTCAATGGCTAGACAACCACCTCCGCCAGATCCCCCTTCTGCTCCAGCCACGCCTTGCGATCCGGAGCGCGCTTCTTGGCCAGCAGCATATCCAGCATTTCATTGGTGTCGTCACCAGCGTCAAGCGCCAGGCGCACCAGGCGCCGCGTGTCCGGGTCCATGGTGGTCTCGCGCAGTTGCAGCGGGTTCATCTCACCGAGGCCCTTGAAGCGTTGCACATTGACCTTGCCTTTCTTGCCTTCTGCCTCGATGCGGTCAAGCACGCCCTGCTTCTCCGCATCATCCAGCGCGTAAAAAACGTCCTTGCCCACGTCGATGCGGTACAGCGGCGGCATGGCGACGTACACATGGCCTGCCGCGACTAGCGGGCGGAAGTGGCGCACGAACAGCGCGCAGATCAACGTGGCGATGTGCAGGCCGTCGGAGTCGGCGTCGGCGAGTATGCACACCTTGTGATAACGCAGGCCGGAGAGGTCGTCGCTGGCCGGATCAATGCCCACTGCGATGGAAATATTGTGCACTTCCTGCGAGGCAAGGATCTCCTGCGAGTCGACTTCCCAGGTGTTCAGAATCTTGCCGCGCAACGGCAGGATGGCCTGGAATTCGCGGTTGCGCGCCTGCTTGGCGGAACCGCCGGCGGAGTCTCCCTCCACCAGGAACAGTTCGCCGCGCGCGGGATCCTCGCCCGAACAGTCGGCCAACTTACCGGGCAGCGCGGGGCCGGCGGTGATTTTTTTTCGCGTGACCTGTTTAGACAGGCGCAGGCGGTTCTGCGCGTTGCCGATACACAACTGCGCGAGCTTCTCTGCCTCTTCCGTGTGCTGGTTCAACCACAGGCTGAATGAATCCTTCACCACGCCGGACACAAACGCCGCCGCCTCACGTGAAGACAAGCGCTCCTTGGTCTGCCCGGAGAATTGCGGGTCGCCCAGTTTGGAGGAGAGCACGTAGCAGCAGCGATCCCAGATATCGTCCGGCGCAAGCTTGATGCCGCGCGGCAGGAGGCTGCGCAGTTCGCAGAATTCACGCATGGCGTCGAGCAGCCCGGTGCGCATGCCGTTGACGTGCGTGCCGCCCTGTATCGTGGGGATCAGGTTGACGTAGGACTCGGCCACCACCTCGCCGCCCTCGGGCAGCCACTGCAGTGCCCAGTCCACCGCCGAGTTGCTGCCGCTGAAGCTGCCCACAAAGGGCTCCTCGGGGATTGCGGGGTAATCAATAGTGGCGTCGGCCAGGTAATCCTTCAGCCCATCTTCGTAATACCACTCTTCCTTCTCGCCCTTTTTCTCGTCCGCAAAGCGCACGCGCAGGCCCGGACACAGCACCGCCTTGGCGCGTAGCAGATGGCGTAGCCGCGAGACGGAGAACACCACCGTATCGAAGTACTTTGCGTCAGGCGTAAACGTCACCGTGGTGCCGGTATTGCGCTTGCCGCAGGTGTCGACGATTTCCAGATCCGTTTTCTTTTCCCCGCCGGCGAAGGTCATGCGATACACATTGCCGTCGCGGCGGATCAGCACTTCCAGCGCGCTGGACAGCGCATTTACCACGGACACGCCCACACCGTGCAGTCCGCCGCTGTACTGGTAGTTCTTGTCGGAAAACTTGCCCCCCGCATGCAGCGTGCTCAGGATCACCTCCACGCCGGGCTTGCGCTGCTGCGGGTGCAGGTCCACGGGCATGCCGCGGCCGTTGTCAGTCACGGTGACCGAGCCATCCTTGTTCAGGCTGACATCGATCTCCGTGGCGTGTCCGGCCAGCGCTTCGTCGACGCTGTTATCGATGACTTCCTGGGCGAGATGATTGGGGCGGGTGGTGTCGGTGTACATGCCGGGGCGCTTGCGCACCGGTTCAAGTCCGGTAAGGACTTCAATATCTTCAGCGGTGTATTGACTCATTGCTACGACTTTTCGTGTGTGGCAGGGAAGCGGTTCGGGAGTATTGTACCGCGCGCCACGTGCAAGGCGAGCTATAAGTAGCCCTGGGAGTCGAGTTCAACTGTGAATTTCGTATCCCAGACGCGGGACACCGCGGTTTCGATGCGCCCGTCGCTGTGCAAATCCAGCCAACGATAGCCGGGCGGTTGGTCATCGGCTTTAAACTTCACGCTGCCGGCCGCAAACTGCACGCAGGTGGAGGGCGACGCCAGTAGGCGTACGCCATTGCGCTGTTTGTCGATCTCCTGGTGCACGTGACCCCACAGTACGCCCCTGACGTTGGAATGCCTGTCGAGGATGTCAAAAAATGCGCCGGCATTGGACACCATCTGCTGATCCAGCCATTCGCAGCCAACGGCCACCGGCTGGTGATGCAGGCACACCAGGGTATACAAGCGCTGCTGCCGCGCGCCCTGTAACGCCTGCTCCAACAGCTGCAATTCTGCCGCGCACAGCGCGCCGCCGACTTCGCCCGGCACCTGCGAGTCCAATAGTAAAATCTGCCAGTGGCCCGCGCGGATTTCCTTGCACAGGCGCACAGCGCTGTTAACGGCCGCCTCCATTTTCGAGCGGCTATCGTGATTGCCGGGCAGCCAGAAATTGTCTCCCGTCAATTGATCGAAATACATCTGCAGGCGCTCATAGGCCGGCCCGGCGCCGCCGTCAGCGAGGTCGCCAGTACCCAGCAGTACATCCACGCCACTGCGTTCCTTTTTTACCAGGTCAATGACGGCCTGCAGGGAGTGGTCGGTGTCCATGCCCAGCAGCGTGCCGCCGCGGGCATGGCAGAGGTGGGTATCGGTTAATTGCAATACCCGGATCACATCCTGCCGGGCATCGATCAATTGTATGTTGTGGTGAGACTTGGACATCGGAGGGCTGGCGCGCAATCACCAAGATCAGGGGCCGGTCACAGGTGCGCCAACGTCGAGGGCAGCGCGTCCATTTAGCAGGCAGTGTTCCAGCCAGTCCGCCAGAAAACGGTTCTGCTGGTACTTTTCATCCTGCGCAAACATCTGGTCATTCGGATACTGGTAACGCGCTGCGACCCGGCGGTGGGACTGAAACACCCCGACTTCCAGCATGCGCACATCGTGATAGGCCCGCACTTCCACGCGCAACCGTCCCAGCCAGCGCGATTCGGCACGGTATTGGTGCACGTGGAAAATCGTGGTATAGCGACAACGCTCCACCACGGTCAGGCGAACCTTCGCCGTGCCTACCAGCAGGTCGCGGGAATTGCGATTTTCATAATCGGGAAACAGGCGTAACAGGCGGGCGTAGTTAGCATCACAGAGTGCGTGAAGTTCCATCAAATCAAGCTTGAAAGGCTTCCTCGTCAGCTTCTGCACAGCCAGTCCCAGGACTTTTCCGCATTAAAGTTCATTAACAATTCGCCATAGGTTCCACAGTATTGTGCCGTGAGAAGTCACGGCACTATGGCCAAAGATGGCACAAACTTCACCGAACTGCACGTTTTCGTTGTGGTTTCGATATATGCATCACAAGCGAGAGGCTGGTAAACTACGATGCACCAAAACGGCCACAACGGTTACACCTCCTCCGGGGATTATTGCATGAAAAGTCTGGTTGTCGCGCTGTCGTCGCTGGCACTATTTCTCTCCTGCGCCAGTTCACACGCTGACTCACTGCGCGACATCTATGAATTGGCGCTGGAAAACGATGCCCAGATAAAGGCGGAAGAAGCCGTCTATCTGGCGCGGCGCGAAACCGAGAATCTGGCACGCTCCGCCCTGCTGCCGCAGGTCACAACCGCTTACTCCTACGAAAATGCGGATGGCGACACGGATTCGCTGGGCCTTGTCCCCGATGTTAACGGCGCGTTCGCCAATCGGAATCTTGCGATCAACCGTAACACCGATACCGATGGCTATGTGGTATCTCTCAGCCAGTCCTTGTTCGACCTGTCGGCCTGGTTCAGTTTTCAATCCGGCAAGGAAGTCACCAAGGAAGCAGAAGCTACCTTTGCCGCCAACCAGCAAAACCTGATCGTGCGGGTGGTGGAAGCCTACCTGTTGGTGCTGCGCGCCCAGGACAACCTGGCCGCGTCCCAGGCACAGGAGCGCGCGTTTGAGCGTCAGCTGGAACAAACGCAGCAGCGTTTCGAAGTGGGCCTGATCGCCATTACCGATGTGTACGAGGCTCAGGCAGCGCGCGACCTTTCCCAGGTCAATCGCATTGTGGATGAGAACAATGTTTCTGTTGCCCTGGAGCGCCTCTCCGTACTGACCGGCCAACCACATTCAAACCTCAATGTTCTCATCGAGGACTTCAAGATTTTGCCGCCGGAGCCGATCGATCGCGGCGCATGGGTGGATTTCTCACTGGCAAACAACTTTGAACTGCAGGCGGCTCGGTATCGACAAGAAGCGGCACGCCAGAACGCCAAATCCTTGCGCATGGAACATGCTCCGAAGGTCACGGGTGGCTATGAGTACTCGGACTACGATGTCAGCGGTAGCGTCGATTCTGAGCCTTTATCCTCTTTCATCACCGATCCGGACAGCAGCGCGGAACAAAATTTGTGGCGGGTTCAGTTAAGCGTTCCGCTGTACAGCGGCGGCGCGGTCAGTGCCAACCGACGCAAATCGGCCCAGGAATACAACGCCTCGCGCGAGGAGCTCATCAACCTCACTCGCAATACTGTAACCAGCGCCCGCTCACTGCATATGACAGTACTGAGCGATGTATCGCGAATCGCCGCGCGCAAACAAAGTATCATTTCCTCCAGAAGTTCACTGGATGCGACCCAAGCCGGCTATGAAGTGGGCACCCGTAACGTGGTCGATGTGCTGAATGCGCAGAATATCCTGTTCCAGGCGGAACGGGATTACGCCAACACCCGCTACGATTATGTGCTTAACCTGATGCGCCTCAAGGAGCGGGCCGGGCTGCTGAGTCCCGAAGACGTGCTCAGGCTGGATTCGTTCCTCGTGCCTCCGACCGCGCCAACGGCCTCTTCTGTCACCGCACCCAGATAGCTGGACCCGGGATCGGGCAGGGCGCGCGACTCCCGGGCAGTTAGCCATCGCCTGCGCTGAGAGCATTACGCAATGATTCCCGACCTGCCCGCCGATATTGATGCCATCAAAGGATTTCTGGCCGAGGACGAGGCGCAGGCGCTCTATCAACACGCATTGCAAGCCAGCCCGCTGGGGCCTGTGCTGGAAATCGGCAGTTATTGCGGTAAATCCACTATTTACCTGGGACTGGCCTGCCGCTCCAACAACAGCACGGTATTCGCGCTGGATCACCACCGCGGCTCGGAAGAACACCAGCGCGGTGAATTCTTCCACGATCCGGAGTTATACGATGCCGGCGAGGGCATCATGGATAGCTTTCGGGAGTTTCGCCGTAATATCCGCCGCGCGGGCCTGGATGAGGTGGTCGTGCCCATCGTAGCCGGGTCAGAGAATGCTGCCAGGCACTGGCAGACGCCGCTGGCGATGGTCTTCATCGATGGCGGACATAGCCTGGCGGCTGCACTCACCGACTACCGCTGCTGGACCGCGCACCTGATGCGTGGGGGCGTGCTGGCGATTCACGATCTGTTCGACGATGCCCACAAGGGCGGGCAGGCGCCTTACGCAATATACCGGATGGCGCTGGCGTCCGGCTTGTTCGAGGACCTGGGCCAGGTCAACAGCCTGGGTTTGTTACGGCGTTTGTAGTTGGTGTAGTGCGCAGGCCCATCTAATCCACCAGAATGAGGCGCTCGCGTGCCGTGCTGCGCTCGTCCAGCAAGCGCACGCTGCAGAACAGGTCAGATGCCGCCGTATGCTTGGTGAGGGCGTCCGCCGCGAGCAGGATGGCGCCGGCTGTCCAGGTGGGTTTCTCATCGGGCCACAACAAATCTTCGACCAGCTGGTAACCGGTCCAATAAGAGCCGTCGCTGGTACGCCACTGCTGCAGCCAGCTGTATACCTCCACCGCGCGCGCGTGGTCCCCGGCGGCCAGCAGGGCCATGACCAGTTCACAGGTCTCGGCGATGGTCACCCAAGGTTGCTGCTTCTCGCAGCGACAGCCCAGTTTGTCCTCTACGAATTCGTTCCAGCGCGAAGCCAGCCGCATGCGGGCGCGGGCACCGGTGTACACACCGGTCAGCACCGGATAAAACCAGTCCATGGAATAGCGCGATTTACTTTCCCAGGTGCGATCAAAACGCTCCGGTTTATGCCGCAGCGCCTTGCCCAGTTGATCGCGCGCCGTCAACCAATGGGCGCGACCCTCACCCAAGGTAACAGCGATATTATGGGCGCACTCCAGGCTCTTGTAGATGGAACTGCAGCCGGTAACCAGGGCATCGCCCAGCGGCTTGCCGGATCCGTCCATCGCCCAATCGATTTCCCCGTGCTCGGACTGCAGCGACAACACGAAGCCAATGGCCTTGTCGACCGTGGGCCAGAGGGTATGCAGGAAGTGCCTGTCGGCACTGATCAGGTAGTGGTGCCACACACCTGTGGCGATGTACGCGACAAAATTGGATTCGCGCCGATTGGCATTGTCGACTTCCCGGCCGCGATAGGAGGCCCACCAGCTGCCATCTTCCAGTTGCAGTCCCGCCAGCCATTCATACGCCTTACGCGCCGCGTCCAGCTCGCCACCTATCGAGAGACCCATCGCGGATTCCACGTGATCCCAGGGGTCGGTGTAGCCGCCCTCGAACCAGGGAATCTCCCCGCTGCCCTGCTGGCAGTTGAGGATGAAATCCACGGTCGGGCGCAGGAATTCCTCGGGAAACAGTCCCCGGCTGAGATATAACCCGCTCATGAGGTTGCCTCCTTGCGAAAATACATCACCACACTCTTGCCCATGATCGGGTTCATGCTCTTCTCCAGTATCCGGGTCAGCGCCGGATTCTTCATCAGGTCCCACACCAGCAGGCGGTGATACTGCTTGATCAGCCAATTGGTATCCTGGCTCTGCCAGAACAAACATTTCAACCACCAGAAAGGAACATGCAAAGCGTGTGCCCAATGGCGGTAATAATGTTTAAAACCCAGAAATTCAATTTCCTTGCGCAGCTCGTCGCCGCGGAAGATGCGCAGGTGACCGCCGGGAACCTTGTAATAACCTTCGCTCAGCGCCCAACAGATTTTTTCCGGCCAACGGCGCGGGACACTGGCGCAAAACAACCCGCCGGGCTTCAACACCCGCTCTATCTCGCGCAGCGCGCCGCGGTAATCCGGGATGTGCTCCAGCACCTCGCTGCAGATGATTTTGTCAAAGGTATTATCGGCGAAGGGCAGGTTCATCGCGCTGGCGGACGACAGGCCAAACGATTTGTTGGCGTTGTCGGGTTCGGCAAAACTGGTGAATCGCTCGCGCGTTGTTTTCAGGTCATCCAGCGACAGGTCCACACCGATGGAGTGGACATTGGCCTCGACGTAGGCGGAGATCACGTGGCGACCCTGGCCGCAGCCCAGGTCCAGCACAATGTCGCCCGTCTTCAGGGGCAGGCGCGTGAAATCAACCGTTTTCATAGGTCAACACCTCCCGCCAGTACTTCGCGATAGTAGTCGGTCATCTGCCGGGCACAGACGTGCCAGCAAAAATGCTGCTCGATACGCGCCTTGCCGCGCGCGCCCAGTTCGGCGCGAGCCTGCGGATCCTGCAGCAGCTTATCGATAGCCTCGACCAGCGCATCGACATTCTTGACCGGAACTATGATTCCGGCGTCGCCCACCACCTCGGGCAGTGCGCCGCCATCGGTGGACACCACCGGCACACCGCACGCCATCGCCTCGCCGGCGGGCAGGCCGAAGCCTTCGTACACCGAAGGCACCACCGCGATAGCAGCTTCGGCGTAATACCGCACCATCTGCTCGGTGCTGATACCGTTGACAAATTTCACTTTGTCCACGAGTCCCAGTTGCTGCACTAGCTGTTCAGTCTTGCCGCCGGGATTGGGTTTACTGACCAGCAGCAGCTCCAGATCCGGATGCCGTTCCAGCAGGCGGGCGTAAGCGTGCAGCAGATACTTCAGGCCCTTGAGTGGCGCGTCCGCGGAACAGGTCGCCATCAGCCGCTGCGGATTGCGCAACACACCCGGCACCGGCTTGAACACATCGGTGTCGATGCCGTTGTGCGCCACGCTGATCCCCGCCGGCTGCAAGCCGAAATCCCGGGCGATGTCCTGGCGCGAACAATCAGAGACGGTGACAATATTGTGCAACTGCTTGATGACTTTTTTCTGCATGTTCAGGAAGGAATGCCAGCGCCGGATCAGCACACGCTCGCGCCAGGTGCGCGCCGCGGCGAGGGCGATACGCAAATCGCTGGTGATCGGGTGATGCACGGTTGTAACCAGGGGCAGACCCATGTCCTGGATTTGCAACATGCCGTAGCTGAGGCTCTGGTTGTCGTGGATCAGGTCGTAGTTGCTGCCGTGCTGGCGCAAGTACTTCACGGCCCGGCGACCGAATGTCAGGGGTTCGCCGAAGCCGCCGGTCAGTTGGGTGACCCACTCGATTATGTTGGTAAGGGACTTCAGGTGATGCGGGCGCAGCGAACGCAGGCCATTTTCAAACAGGTCCAGGCTGGGCAGGGTAATCAGGCGCACGCGGGGGTCCAGGTGGGGATACGGTGGGCCGGAGATCACATCAACGGTATGTCCGGCCTCGACCAGCGCCTTGCTCAGGTAGCGCATATACACACCCTGCCCGCCACCGTGCGGCTGGCTGCGATAACCGAGCAGGGCGATGCGCAAGGGACGCTCCGCGGCTGCCGGGCGCGCAGGCGCTCCGGGCGTATCGGACACCGGCCCTGGTTTTGCCTGCACTGTATCCAGGTGCAAGATAATGGGTTCCCCTGTCTGTAAGGTCCGAAGAAATAGTGAATCGCAAGGTTGTTACGCCGGTTTTGGGACCAGCGGTGCTCAGTTTCGCGACGTAGTCCAAGTATCCCGGGCAAAAGGGGCTAGATTTTAATCAGCTACTGGTCAAAAATCCACCCTTAAAAGCCGTGTGTGGGCTTCTGCGAAGTCCTCGCGGTCGCCAGCGCCGCGCGTATGTCGCTATACTCCCCGTTTTGTAGACAGGAAAATAACTAATGACCGCCAACGCCTACAAGGGCCTCATCCTCGCGGGAGGGTCAGGTACTCGCTTGCATCCCTTGACCAGCACTGTCAGCAAACAGCTGATGCCAATCTACGACAAGCCGATGATTTACTACCCGCTGGCCACCCTGATGCTGGCCGGCATCCGCGATATCCTGGTGATCACGACGCCGCGCGACCAGAGCGCTTTCGCCGACCTGCTGGGCGATGGCTCGAGCTGGGGCCTCAACATCAGCTACACGGTACAACCGAGCCCCGACGGACTGGCCCAGGCGTTCATTCTCGGTGAATCCTTCATCGGCACATCGCCCGCCGCCCTGGTGTTGGGCGACAACATTTTCTACGGTGGTGGTTTTTCCCAGAAACTCACCAGCGCCGCGAGCCGCGACACCGGTGCCTCGGTGTTCGCCTACTATGTGCAGGACCCGGAGCGCTACGGTGTGGTCAGCTTCGACGAGAATGGCGTGGCACAGGATATTGAGGAAAAACCCGCCAAGCCGCGCTCGCACTACGCGGTCACCGGCCTGTATTTCTACGACAACGATGTGGTCGACATCGCCAAGGCCGTGCGCCCTTCCCATCGCGGCGAACTGGAAATCACCGACGTCAACAAAGTCTACCTGGAGCGCGGCGACTTGCGCGTCGAGGTGCTGAGTCGCGGCACCGCCTGGCTGGACACCGGCACCCACAACTCCCTGTTGGATGCTGCCAACTTTATCCGCGTGGTCGAGGAGCGCCAGGGCCTGAAAATTGCCTGCCCCGAGGAAGTCGCCTATCGCATGGGTTACATCAGCGCCGAACAATTACTGGCGCTGGCCAAGCCGCTGGAAAAAAGCGGTTATGGCCTCTACCTGAAAAAACTGTTGCGAGACGGCGGGGGGGTATTCGCATGAAGTTCATTGCGACCCCGCTGCGCGACGTCTACCTGCTGGAGCCCAAGGTGTTCGGCGACCAGCGCGGCTTTTTCATGGAAACCTGGAGCCAGGAAGCGTTTCGTGCGGCGGGCTTCGATCTCAAGTTTATGCAGGACAACCACAGCCGGTCGGCGCACGGCACGCTGCGCGGACTGCATTTCCAGATGGAACACACCCAGGGCAAACTGGTGCGCGTGACCGCCGGAGAAGTTTTCGATGTGGCGGTAGACCTGCGCCGCAGCTCCCCGACTCTGGGCAAGTGGTATGGTGTGCACCTCAGCGCCGAGAACCAGCGCATGCTGTGGGTTCCCCCCGGATTTGCCCACGGCTTTTATGTGACTTCCGACTACGCCGACTTTCTCTACAAGTGCACAGATATCTACCATCCGGCCAGTGAAAAAACCCTGGCGTGGAACGATGCGACCGTGGGAATCGAGTGGCCGGTCCCGGCAGGCGAGAAGCCACAGTTGTCAGCCAAGGATGCACAGGGGTTGAGCTGGACGGAAGCTCCTCGCTTCGACTGAAAGGCCTTGCGTATTTGGGCCGCATTCCTGAAGGATGCATGCCCGGATAATTTGTTGCTGGTGAAAGCCTTCGGCGGCCAAGTTGGTAAAGCCCCCCGCGGCTCAGACGGCTAAGATATTCGCCGCGGGGGGCTTTACCAACCAGGCCTCGCTTCGAGTGTGTGCAGCGAGCGCACATGTTCGTGTATCGCGCGGTGGCAGTCAGGGTTGGCGCAGGCTTCTCGGCGAATATCTTGGCCGTTTGAGCAAGAGAGGCCTGCACCACGCCTGACTGTCGCACACAGCCCCGACCTTATGCGATTCGATTTCTCATCGCGCCTGCCGATCAAGCACTGAGCAACGGTTTCCACCACTGCTCGTTGGCCAGATACCAATCGAGCGTGCGCGCAAGACCAGTCTCGAAACTCTCGTGCGGCTTGTACCCCATCTCACGGGTAATTTTGCCGGCATCAATCGCGTAGCGCCAGTCGTGTCCAGCCCGGTCCTTGACGAAAGTTATCAGGTCGTGCGCGCTTGTGCCCGCGGCGCCGGGCGCATCGGGGAAACGCATTGCCAGTGTCTTGTCGGCCTTGAAGCGGGCATCCAGCTGGTCGCACAGCAGGTGCACGATATCCAGGTTGTTCCATTCATTGTTGCCGCCGATATTGAAGGTCTCCCCCACTGTGCCGCGCTGCAATATCAACTCGATACCACGACAGTGGTCCTCCACGTACAACCAGTCGCGAATATTACTGCCATCGCCGTAAACCGGCAGGGGTCGCCCGCGCAGGATATTGGTAAGGCACAGCGGAATCAGCTTTTCCGGAAAGTGATAGGGGCCATAATTATTGGAGCAGTTGCTGGTGCTGACCTGTAGGCCGTACGTGTGGTAGTAGGCCCGCACCAGGTGATCCGAGGCCGCCTTGCTGGCCGAATAGGGCGAATTCGGCTCGTATTTTTGCTGCTCGTGAAATGCCGGCGCCGTTTTGCTGAGCGAGCCGTACACTTCATCCGTCGACACATGATGAAAACGATGTGGCTGCGACTTGCCGCCCGACAGCCATGCCTCGCGCGCGGCCTTCAACAGTGAGTGTGTGCCCACGACATTGGTTTCGATGAACGCATCCGGCCCTGTGATCGAGCGATCCACGTGGCTCTCGGCGGCAAAATGTACGATGGTATCGATGCCGTTGTCGCGTAATGTTTGCAATACGCGCGGATAATCGCAGATGTCTGCATGGACAAAGCTGAACTTTGGGTTGTCGCGCAACACGTCGAGATTGGCGCGATTGCCAGCGTAAGTGAGTGCGTCATAGGCCACCACTTTGTCCGCCGGATGCTGTCGCATCCAATAGTGCACAAAATTGGCGCCAATAAAACCCGCCGCCCCGGTTACCAACAGCGAATTAGCCATTCGCCAGCTCCTTGAAATCGGCGAGCATAGCACGCAATTGGCAGCGCCAATGGACGCCTTCCAGGCCGAAGTCGCGCCAGCTGCTGCTCTTGTCCAGCACACTGTAGGCCGGCCGCCGCGCGGGCGTCGGATACGACGTCGCCGGGATGGGCCTGATGGCGACCGACCTGGAAAGAAGGCCGAGCGTGTGCGCTTCCTCGTAGATGGCTACAGCGAAGTCATACCAACTGCAGACGCCGGCGTCACTCCAGTGATAGATACCGTGCAATTGCGGCCGCGCGGCGGCGGCCCACACTGCGGCGGCCAGTCCATGCGCCCAGGTTGGCGTCCCGACCTGGTCTGTCACCACCGCCAGTTCGTCCCGCTCGCCCATCAGGCGCAGCATGGTCTTGACAAAATTGTTGCCGAAACTCGAGTAGACCCAGCCGGTACGCAGGATCAGCGCCTGCGGCAGCGCGCGCTGCACAGCCAACTCTCCATCGCGCTTGCTGCGCCCGTACTCGCCCAGTGGCGCGGTCGCCGCTTCTGGCGGGTAGGGCTGGGATGCGGCACCATCAAAAACGAAGTCGGTGGAGATATGAATCAACCTGGCACCACTTTGCGCGCAGGCCCGTGCCAACACCCCCGGGCCTTCGGCGTTGCCGCGGCGCGCGGCTTCGGGCTCAGACTCTGCTTTATCCACGGCGGTGTACGCCGCCGCGTTGATAACCAGTTGCGGTGCCGCCGCGGTGCACGCTGCGGCAACCGCGGCAGCGTCGGCGATATCCAATTGCGCGCGCGCCATCGGCACGCACTCTACTCCGGTCGTCGCGGTGCGCAGCAATTCCTGTCCGAGCTGCCCACCGGCACCGACAATCAATACTTTTAGTTTCAAACCACAGCCTCTGTGTCGCAACCGGCAGCGTCAGTCCCGGAACTCTGCTGGACATCGCAATTACTATGCTCACCATCATAACCTCACACCCCAGCGCTGACCACATTTACGCCCCGACGTGGCCCTGCAGGAGACTGGCGCACGCGCGCAGCGTAGAATGTAGCGAACGGTACCTGCCTGAGGCGCGCCGCGATAAGCACTGGATTTGACGTAGATCAGTTGCACCAATGGGCTGTGCAATTCTCCGAAGATTACCTGCCGGATCGCTGGGAGCTGGTAAGCAATTCAGCGTTGACGCGCGTAGCCGTGCATCACGAACTCGGTCTCTACTACAAGGAATATATCACGCGCAGTCCCGCGGCGTCGCTGCAAGCGCTGGCCAGGGGCAGTCGCGCTACGCGCGCGCGCATCAATGGCGAAGCCCTGCTGCTGTCGGGAATAGACGCCCCGAAGACGATACATTGGGGTCAACTGCCTGGCGGGGCGGAGTATTTATTCACCACCGCGGCACCCGGTGAGAGTCTTAATCAATGGCTGCGCAATCGCCTGGCCGACAGAGAAGGCGAGACTTTGCAGCTGCGACGACAACTGCTGCATGCCCTTGGAACATTTATCGGACGGGTACACGCCACCGGATTTATTCACGGCAATTTGCGGCCGGATCATGTGCTGGCGGCGCTGCAGCAGGACCAGTTTCGCTTTACCTTGATCGACAATGAACGCAACGCCAGGAAAACTCCTGCCCCCGGCAGGTTGTTGTTGCGCGACCTGATCCAGTTGAACATGCTCTCCCCCGCGGTTGTCAGCCGCACCGACCGGATGCGATTTTTCCGCGCGTGGCGGCGACAGATGCGCAAGCTGTCCCCGATTGAAGCGAAGATATTGGGCGCCGAGGCCTATCGCCGGGCGCTGCGGCGCATGCGCCACAAAGGGCAACTATAAAGAGCAGGACAAACTGAAGGGGCGCGCGCCAGCGCAAGTGCTCAGCCGGCGACGGCTCCACCTTGCCGACTGAGTAGTTGTTCAATCAGGTCCGCCGCAGCGCCATGCTTTCCATGCAAATCGGTCAGGCGCGCATACAGCAATGCGCTCTCGCGGCACTCGGCGCGATAAACACCGTCGATACAGCGCAGTACCGCGCGGTTCAGTTGCTCCTGGGAGAACGGTTCCGGCAACAGGATACCCGCCCGCGCCGCCTTGACGTGCTGTGCGTAACCACAGGCCTCTGTGGCCACCACTGGCAGTCCCGCTGCCAGCGCTTCGAGCAATACCGTTCCGGCGGCCTCGGTGCGAGCCGGATGCACGAGCAGGTCCGCGCCCAGCATAAGATCGCCGACATCCTCCCGACCACCCAGGAATACCACGCCATCGCCAATATCCATGCGCCTGGCGAGGCGTTGGAAGCGGCGCGATTTGTCCTGTCCTGCCACCAGCAGGCGCGACTTCACGCTGGGCTGTGCCGAGCGCAAATGAGCGAGGGCCGTGACCGCACGGTCCAGGCCCTTGCTGAAAAATCTCGAGGCCACGAACAGCAAGGTCAATTCCTGCGTTTCCACGCCCAGCTTGTTGCGGATGGCTTTACGGCGCTCGGCGGCATGCGGCGGCGTCCGGGTGTCGAGTGCGACCCCGGCTGGCAACAGGTGCATACGCTGGGGTGGCGTGTTGTAGTGCTGTAGATAGCCGTCACGCTGGGACGCGGACAGCAGAAGAACCTGCGTCGCGCCGCCGGGCGCGAATACGGCAGCTTCACATGCGGCGAAATGACGATGGCGCGCACTGCGCCGGTAGAGTGGGCCGCGCTCGCGCAGCGTCTCGTCCTGGTAGCACGAGGCAGTCGCGTAATAAATATCCAGCCCCGGCATCGCGTTGAAGCCGATGACTCCATCTACCGCATCCCTGGCCAGATCGGCTCGCACCCAGGTGTGGAAGCGCTGGCTGCGTCGGTGGGTACCGATCGCAGTGGCGGGTACGCGGCGTATTTCCACACCCTCCAGCGCCTCGCCCTGCCACACAATGCAGTAAACGCGGCACTGGTGGCCGCGCTGCGCCAGCTCTGCCACCAGGCGCCGCAAGTCGCGTTGCAGACCGCCATGGGGAGAATACTGGAACAGCAGGAAGCCCAGGCGCATTGCTACATCGCTGCCAAAACCCGTTCAGCCACGGCGGGCAGCGCGTGTCCTGTCGCGTTGTAGCCAGGACAGGACCGCCGCAATCAGGCCACCGGCTCCAGCCAGTGGCTATTCTGGCTGCGATTGCCGCGCACCGAGTCGAAATACATCGATTGCAGTTTTTCGGTCACCGGGCCGCGACTGCCGCTGCCGATGACACGCCCGTCCAGCATGCGGATCGGCACCACCTCGGCGGCCGTTCCGGTAAAAAACGCCTCATCGGCCACGTATACTTCATCGCGAGTGATGCGCCGCTCGCGGATCTGGTAGCCCAGTTCCGCCGCCAGCACAAAGGTGGAATCGCGTGTGATTCCCTCCAGGCACGAGGTGAGTTCCGGCGTATAGATAATGTTGTTGCGCACCATGAAGACGTTTTCCCCGCTACCCTCCGCAACATAGCCCTCGTTGTCGAGCAGCAGGGCCTCCTCCGCGCCGCTTTCAATCGCCTCGCGCAATGCCAGCAGCGAATTGATGTAATTGCCGGTGGCCTTGGCCTTGCACATGGAAATGTTCACGTGGTGGCGGGTGTACGACGAGGTGCGGACCTTGATGCCGCGGACATTGGCCTCGGGATCCATGTAGGACGGCCACTCCCAGGCGGCCACCGCCACGTGCGTGCGCAGATTGTCCGCGCGCAGGCCCATGCCTTCCGAGCCCAGAAAGGCCAGCGGGCGCAGATAGCCTTCCTCCAGTCCATTCAAACGCACCACATCCTTCTGCGCCTGATTGAGGGTCGCCTTGTCGAAAGGGATCTTCATGCCCATGATGTGCGCTGAGCGGAACAGGCGGTCAGTGTGCTCCTGCAGGCGGAAGATGCAGGTACCCTTGTGCGGCGTCTTGTAAGCGCGCACGCCTTCAAACACGCCCATGCCGTAGTGCAGCGAGTGCGTCAGCACATGTACCTTGGCGTCGCGCCACGGCACCATCTCGCCATCCATCCAGATCAGGCCATCACGATCGGCGAAACTCATTACATTACTCCTGTTCAGTCCCTGGCCGTGTCGACTGTAGTGTCGCTTACTGCATTGACTACATACGGCCCAAATAATTGCTGCCACTTCGCGGTCACGGCCGCGCGCTCCGCCACAAAACTGCCCGCCGGGACAATGCCCGGTTGCTGCTGCAAGGAAAGTTGGTGGGCAGCGGAGCGATAGGCCAGATAGGCTTGAGTCAGCGCCTCGCAGTCCTGTTGCTCGAACAAACCTTCACGACCGAGGGTCTCGAGAATGCGCACATTATCGGACCAGCGCGCCAGTTCGGGCACTCGATGGGACCACGCCAAGACCGCGTATTGCACCATAAATTCAATATCGACGATACCGCCGGAACCCTGTTTTAGGTGAAATTCCCCCTCTACAGGCCGTTCAACGGGTAGTAAATGCTTTCGCATTTTTTCGCGCATCGCGTGGACCTCCCGCGCCAGGGCGGCTTCATCGCGCGGCTTGCGCAGAATCTCCACGCGCAACTCGTCCACCACGGCGGCCACCTGTGGGTCACCCGCGACAAAGCGCGCGCGCACCAGCGCCTGATGTTCCCAGGTCCAGGCGTCATCACGCTGGTAGTTGCGAAAGCCCTGCACCGTAGTCACCAGCATGCCCGACTCGCCAGAAGGCCGCAGGCGCATATCCACCTCGTACAACTGACCCATGGGCATATGTGTCTCCATGATATGGATCATGCGCTGACCCAGGCGGGTGTAAAACACCGCGTTGTCGATGCTGTGTTCCCCGTCGCTGGCGCCGCCTGAGGCGCCGTCGTAGATAAACACCAGATCCAGGTCGGAACCGTAGCCCAGCTCGATGCCGCCGAGCTTGCCATAGCCATAAATCGCAAATCCCAGCCCGCTGCCGGCGCGCCTCGGCTGGCCGTATTTCCCCGCCAGGTCGGCCCAGGCGACGGCTAGCACCTGTTCCAGTATGACCTCGGCGATCCAGGTCAAATTGTCGCTGACCTTCATCAGCGGCAGGCGACCGACCAGTTCACTGGCGGCGACTCGCAGCACATGCGCGGCCTTGAAATAGCGCAACGCATTCATCTGGGCCTCGAGGTCCTCCATCTCCAGGCGGGCCACTTGCTGGCGCAATTGGTCACGCAACAGGCCTTTGTCCGGCGCGGTGTAAAGGCTGGCGCGGTCCAGCAACTCGTCCAACAGCACCGGGTTGTGCGCCAGGTGCTCGGAAATCCAGGGACTGGCGCCACACAGGGCTGCCAGTTCAGTGAGCGCCGGGGGATTTTCCAGCAACAACACCAGATAGGCGCTGCGCCGCACCACCGCCGCCACCAACGGCAACACCCGCTGCACCGCCAGGTCAGGATCTCCCGAACCGGGGCGGCTCATTTCCGCACAGGCGCGCAACAATTGCGGCATGAACTGTTGCAAGCGTTCACGGCCTTGTTCCTGCAACGTCATCACCCTGGGGCTGTGCTGCAGTGCCTGCAGGGCTGCGAGCGTCTCCTGGGGCCGCTGGTAGCCGAGTGTCGCCAGGGATGCCTCGCTGAGCGCCTCGCCCCACAGGGCCAGATCCTCTTCCTTTGTGGCCGAGTTGCTCTCGTCCGGAGCGGCGATCAATTCGCGGAAGTGCCTGGACACCACCTGGCGCTGCTCGTCCAGTGCAGTCGTGAAGCTCTCCCAGCTGGTATAGCCCATAACCGTGGCCATGGCAGCACGCGGCAGTTCCGCTTGCGGCAAGTCCTGGCTCTGCTTGTCCTCGTAGCCCTGGATGGCGTGCTCGGCGTCGCGCAAGAACAGGTAGGCGGTGCGCAACTCATCCGCAGCCGCCTGCGGCAGGCAGCGCAGTGCAACGCACTCGGCCAGCACCGGCAGCAGTTCGCGCTGCTGCAGGCCGAGGTCGCGTCCGCCGCGAATCAACTGGAAGCACTGCGCGATGAACTCCACTTCGCGAATCCCGCCGTGACCGAGTTTCACGTTGTCCTGCAGCCCACGGCGGCGTACCTCGGCATTGATCATCTGCTTCATACCGCGCAGGCTCTCTATCACCCCGAAATCCACGTAGCGGCGATAGACAAAGGGGCGCAGCGATGCCATCAGCTCGCGGGCGCACTGCGGGTCTCCTGTGAGCGGGCGCGCCTTGATCAGCGCGTAGCGCTCCCAATCCCGCCCCTGCTCCTGGTAGTAAGACTCGAGTGCGGAGAAATTGTGCACGAGGGCGCCGCTCTCACCATAGGGGCGCAAGCGCATATCCACGCGGAAAACGAAGCCGTCCACCGTGACCTGGCCCAGGGCATTGATCAATCCCCGCCCCACGCGGGTAAAAAACTCCTCGTTGCTGATGGACTGTTCCGCGCCATCGGTGTCACCGGCCTCCGGGTAGGCGAAGATCAGGTCGATGTCGGACGACACATTGAGCTCGCGCGCACCCAGCTTGCCCATGCCCAGTACAATCAACTGCTGCCCCGCGCCGCTGTGTCGCCCTCGCGGTACTCCAAACTTAGCCTGCAGTTCCGCCTGCACAAAACCCAGGGCCTGCGCAATCGCGGCCTCGGCCAGCAGTGACATATCACGCACGGTTTCCAGCGTATCGGCCAGGCGGCAGAAGTCGCGCCACACGATGCGCAACATATGCCGCGCGCGGTAGTGCCGCAGCAGCGGGGACAACGCCGCGCCTGCAGCGCCCAGCTGTCGCTGCAATTCGCTGTCGAATGCAGTCTCAGGCAGCGACTGCTGCAGCTCGCCTGTGTCTAGCGCACCCAGCAGTAACTGCGGCTGGCGCCGCAGCAATTCCACGATAAACGGGCTGCAGGCCAGCACCCGGGGCAATTGCTGCGCCGCGGGAGTGTCGCCCAGCGCTGCGACCAGATTGGCCGCCACGGCGTCACCGGCGCGCTCCAGGATATCCTGCCACGCACGCTGGGCCTGCGCAGCCAGGGCGGGTGGCAGGTCTGCTGTGGTTACATGCATGGTAAAGCAGCCTCCCAGTGCAGGATTCAGGCATCCACATGGGGTGCGACGCGCATGACTTCCTCGATCGTGGTCTCGCCCCGCGCCACCCGCGCCGCGCCGCTGAGTCGCAAGGTGCGCATGCCTTCGCCCATGGCGATTTCACGGAGCCTGGAGGTGTTCAGCTGTGGCTTGATCTGTGCCTGCACGGCGCGACTGTTGACCAGCACTTCATAAATTCCCTGGCGCCCCGTATAGCCGGTGTCGCGGCACTTGGGGCAGCCCACCGGCCGCGCGATACGCTGTGGTGGCGCCAGCTCCCAGGGCTGGGTGAGCTGTTGCCATGCGTCGAGGTCCAGTGCGCCGTAGGCCTTGCAGTGCGGGCACAGGATACGCACCAGCCGCTGTGACATGATGCCGCGCACGGTGGCGCGGATCAGGTAGGCGGGCGCACCCAGCTCCAGTAGGCGGGAGACGGAACTGGGCGAGTCATTGGTGTGCAGCGTGGACAGCACGAGGTGGCCGGTCAACGCGGCCTGTATCGCCATATTGGCCGTTTCCAGGTCGCGAATCTCACCCACCATGATGATGTCCGGATCCTGCCGCATCAGGGCGCGTACACCGGCGGAAAAATTCAGGTTGATGCCATGGTTCACCTGCATCTGGTTGAAGGCGCCTTCCACCATCTCAATCGGGTCCTCGATGGTGCAGACATTGACGTCCGGCGTGGCCAACTGGCGCAGCGTGGAATACAGCGTCGTGGTCTTGCCCGATCCGGTTGGTCCGGTGACCAGCACGATGCCGTGGCCGCTGCCGGTCATCTCGTGCCAGTGCTGCAGGTCCGTATCCTCCAGGCCCAGTTGTTCGAAACTGCGCTGCAGCACATCGGGATCGAATATGCGCATGACGACCTTCTCGCCAAACGCGGTGGGCAGCGTGGCCAGGCGCAACTCGACCTCGTTGCCGTTCGGGGTGCGGGTCTTGAGCCGGCCGTCCTGGGGCCTGCGTTTTTCCGCCACGTCCATGCGGCCTAGGATCTTGATACGACTGCTGACCGCGGCGCAGACATGCGCCGGCAATTCATAGACTTTGTGCAGCAACCGTCGATGCGGAAGCGTACATTGCCCACTTCGCGTCGCGGTTCGATGTGAATATCGCTGGCGCGCTGCTCGAAGGCATACTGCAATAACCAGTCGACGATTTTGACGATGTGCTGGTCGTTGGCGTCGGGCTCATTCATGGAGCCCAGTTCGAGCATTTGTTCCAGGTTGCCTACAGCGGCCGGGCCCGCGCGCTCGGCGCTGCGCGCACCGCGCACCGATCCTGCCATACTGTAAAACTCACTGGTGTGCCGATCAAGGTCGCGCGGGTCCGCCAACACACGCCGTATCGTCTTGCGCAGGACGTGCTCCAGGTTGCTCTCCCAGGAGCGAATGTAGGGTTCCGCACTGGCGATCACGACCTCGCGCTCCGTGATTTCCACCGCCAGAATGCGATGCCGTTCGGCAAACGCCCTGGACATGACATCAGCCACCGCCGCGACATTGATCTTCAGCGGATCGATGCGATAAAACTCCTGGCCGCACTTGGTGCCCAGCCAACGCAACAGGCGCTCCATGGTCAGGATCGTGCCGGCCGCGGATTGATCGGGTAGCTGCTGTTCCGCCAGATAGACGAGGGGGTGTACTTTTACCTTGGAAGACAGGCCGATGCGCACCAGGTCCGCGTCGGTCAGGCAGCCATCCGCACGCAGCTGCTGCGCCAGCGTGGACAGGTTCAAACGTTGCTCCAGCAGTTGCTCGCTAAATCTACTTGTCATGGTCGTTGCGGGCCGGTTGTGGGAGAACTTATTCAGGTCAATGCATGCTACCACAGCCCTCACTAAACCCGTCGCTCATCTCCTCGTGTCGCCTGTTTCTGGCGCACCGCACCCGACCCCGACGTCCCCTTTTTTGTGACATCCGCGCGCGGAGTACCTACACTAGCGCCATGTCCCAATCCCACAAACGCATTCTCGAGCGGCTCCAGCAGTTGGTGGGCATCGCTTCCATCAGCTCCACCGATCCGCGCTGGGACCAGGGCAATCGCGGAGTGATCGACCTGCTGGCGAACTGGCTCTCCGACATGGGATTCACGGTTGAGATTCAGGCGCTCACGCCGAGCGGCCACAAGGCCAACCTGATCGCCACACTCGGCAGTGGGCCCGGCGGACTGGTGTTGTCGGGCCACACCGATACCGTGCCGTTCGACGAGGGCCGCTGGCGCAGCGACCCGCTGACCCTCACCGAGCGCGACAACCGCCTGTATGGCCTGGGTAGCGCCGACATGAAGGGCTTCTTCCCGCTGGCCATCGCCGCCGCCAGCACATTTTCGAACAGCGAGCTCAAACAACCGCTGATCCTGCTGGCCACCGCCGACGAGGAGAGCTCGATGCTGGGCGCGCGCCAGCTCGCCGCAGCCGGCCGCCCACTGGGCCGCGCCGCGATCATCGGAGAGCCGACGTCGCTGGTGCCGGTGCGCATGCACAAGGGCATCATGATGGAGGCGATACGCGTAACCGGACGGGCGGGCCACTCGTCCAATCCGGCGCTGGGCAACAGCGCGCTGGAGGGCATGCACGCGGTGATCGGGGATTTATTGGCCTATCGCAGGGACCTGGCCGCGCGCTATAGCAACAATTTTTTCAATGTCGCTTTTCCCACGCTGAACC
>Ga0114942_1000096_pt1 | contig 23091 bp, 20 predicted proteins | sample LowerColdCreek_FD_88674 | JGI IMG/M metagenome (GOLD analysis project Ga0114942, IMG submission 88674) | Groundwater microbial communities from Cold Creek, Nevada to study Microbial Dark Matter (Phase II) - Lower Cold Creek | ecosystem: Environmental > Aquatic > Deep subsurface > Groundwater ... | reverse complement strand
GGTGCGACTGGAGGCCAGCAATCTCAATCTGGACGGCGCAGCGATTCCGGTGGATCTCAACCTGCGCATCCCCGGCAAGCAGATGATTGAAATCGCCCTGAAGGGCGGCCTGCGGTTAAACCAACAGCAACAGACCGCCACCCTGGAACAGGTCGAAACGATAGTCACCGGCGCCCTGGCCAGCCCCGTGCAACTGCACACCAGCGGCGCTATCGACCTGAGCCGCCAGCATGCGAATCTGCAGATCGCGGTGGACCTGGGGGAAACCCGCGGCGACGGCACACTGCGCTATTCCAGTTTCGAAAGCCCGCAGGTCGATACTGTGCTGCAATTCAACCAGTGGGACCCGGCGCTGCTGGCACTGGCTGCGGGAGGACAGGAGCCAGCAGTCAGGAGCGGGGACAAGCCGCTGCCACTGGATTCCCTGCGCGCCATCGACGCGCGCACTGACATGACCATAGACAAGGCGCAATTGGGTGCCCATACCGTGCACAACCTGCGGGTCCACCTGCGCGCGCTCGATGGCCTGGTCCAGGTGACGAAACTGGCCGGCGAATTGTATGGGGGCAAGCTGAAGGCCAGCGCCACCCTGGATGGCAGACACAAAGACGTCACTCTCGACACCAGCGGCAGTGTCAAACGCCTGGACATCGCGGCCGCGCTGGCCGCCTCCGCAGCAAAACCGGTGCTCACAGGCAGCGCCAGCCTGGACTGGCAATTACACAGCAAGGGACAATCCGCCGATGCGCTGACCGCAGCGCTGCGCGGCCCGCTGAAGCTCACGACTGAAGAGGTGGTGCTGGCCGGAATAAGCGTCGAGAAATTACTGTGCCAGGCGGTGGCGCTCAGCAACAAGGAACAACTGACCGCAGCCTTCCCAGCCGACACGCGCTTTACCAACTTCGCCGCCGATATCCAGGTCGATTCTGGCAAAGCGGTCATTAATCCCCTGCGCGCCGCACTGCCGCTGATCACGCTCGGTGGCAGCGGGAATTACGATCTGCAGAAGAAGCATTTTGCTGCAACCCTTAAGGCCCGCCTGCTACCGGAACTGGAACAACTGGATCACGCCTGCCGCGTCAGCAAGCGCCTGGCCGCCATCGACGTGCCGGTGCACTGCACCGGAGCTGTCGGTTCCTCGCCCGCCACGTGGTGTCGCGTGGATGCGGCCAAAATCGTGCAGGACCTGGGCGTCAATGAAGCGAGCGAGAAACTCAAGAAAAAGGCGGGCAAGCTGCTGGATAAACTGTTCAAGAAGAAGAATTAGTTGAGGATGCGGTAACCGCGCCCCGCGAGGCAGCGTTTGACTACATCCACTTCGGTCCTTTCGCCCTCATCCGCGCCCTTGACGGCACCGCCCACAGCGCCGGCGCCCGCGCCTTGGGCGGCGCCGCTGGTACCTCCAAAAATGGCACCGGTCAATCCGCCCACCACCGCGCCGGAGGCGGCGCCCTTGGCGGCTTTCTCACTGGTTTTCACCTGGGTGGCATAGGAGCGGCACTCGGCCAGGTCCTGCCGGTACTTGTTCATATCGACGCTCTTCTCATCGATGATGATTTCGTCAGTGGTGGTGCAGCCCGTCAGCGCCACCAAAGTTACAACGATCAGACTCATGTATTTCATGGTTCTCCTCAAGACCGGGGGCACTGCATTGCGATAGTTGCATATAAGGCTAGCATGACTTGCAGTATAAATCGTCAGGAAGCCTCACATCCAACCCAATTCCGAGCCGAGGGAGCTGCGGGGCGCACTGGCGGTACTTGTTATTGGGCCTACCCCCGAAAACAGGCAAACGCGTCCTCGGATACGATGGAAAGAAAATCTTCGAGGTTAGCCACCTCTGGCGCAGGCTCGTACCCATGCCATTTGAGATCCTGCCGCTTCCAGTAGATTTTCCAGGTCTTACTCTTTTTTACAAATGTTGTCTTTGCAAAAGCGTGCTCCAGGATTTCACTTGGATTGTCCCAGCGCGGACGAAGTTCGAAAAGCTCTAGACTCTGATCAGAGATACGATACCCAATATCGAGCTCTGCACGTATATGCGCAGGAGGCCGATGCCTCTCGACATACTCCGAAGCTAACTTCTCCACCCGTCTTATCTCGAATTCACTTATTACCATGCTCGGTGTCCAACTAGGCCCAATAACTTTTGCCATAACCGGCAGCAAAAGCGGTGTGACGAAGGCGGTGAGGCCGCCAGGCACCAGAATGTGCGATATGATGACAACTGCGCCAGCATCTCGCGCAGCGGTGGCTTGAGAGTGACGCGCCACCACTATACGGCAATGACCAATCAACACCAGGAGAGCTCTATGGCCTACAACACCCTGCGTTACGACGTAGCCGACAACATCCTGACCCTTACCCTGCACAGGCCGGACCATCTCAACGCATTCACTATTGATATGGCCGGTGAACTGATCGACGCTTTTAACCGTGCCAGCACGGATGACGAGGTGCGCGCCGTGGTAGTGACCGGCGCGGGCCGGGCATTCTGCGCCGGCATGGATCTATCGGCGGCAGGTAATGCCTTCGGCCTGAACGAAAACTTGCAGCCCACCATGCAAGACATGAACGAGCGCCTGGACGACCCGGACATCATCGCCGGTGTGCGCGATACTGGCGGACGCGTCACGCTGGCGATTTACGATTGCAACAAGCCGGTGATCGCCGCGATCAACGGTGCAGCGGTCGGCATCGGCGCCACGATGACCTGTGCGATGGACATCCGCCTGGCCTCTGAGCACGCGCGTATCGGCTTCGTGTTCAACAAGATCGGCATCACCCCGGAGGCCTGCTCCAGCTGGTTCCTGCCGCGCATCGTCGGCATCGCGCAGGCGCTGGAATGGGTGTACAGCGCGGATATCCTCAAGCCCGAGGAAGCGCTCGCAGGCGGTTTCGTGAAAGCCGTGGTGCCGGCGGATCAACTGCTGGAAGAAGCCTACAAGATCGCCCGACGCATCGCCCAGTTCAGCCCGGTGGCCATCGCCCTGACACGCCAGATGATGTACCGCTGCGCGGCGCAGCCCCACCCCATTGAGGCGCACAAGGTGGATTCACTCGCGATCTACTACACCAGCTTAAATAGCGGCAAAGAGGGCGTGAAATCGTTTTTGGAGAAACGCCCACCGGTGTTTACCCAGCGCGTCTCCACTGACATGCCGCCGTTTTACCCCTGGTGGAAGTAATCCATGCGTCCGCAGTTGGCGTTTGCCTTCATCTTCGTGACAGTGCTGCTGGACTCCATCGGCTTTGGCATCATCATGCCCGTCGTGCCGCACCTGATCATGGATATCTCCGGCGATACGCTGACCCACGCCGCGCGCACTAGCGGCTTTCTGATGTTCGCCTTCGCCAGCATGCAGTTCATCGCTTCCCCGGTGCTGGGCAATCTGTCCGACCGCTTCGGGCGGCGCCCGGTGCTGCTGTGCTCCCTGCTGGCGATGGGGTGCAATTACATGTTGATGGGCTGGGCACCGACCCTGTTCTGGCTCTTTGTCGGGCGTCTGATCGGCGGGATATCGGCCTCCACCTACGGTATTGCCAATGCCTACGTGGCCGACACGTTTCCCGCCGAGAAGCGAGCCCAGTATTTCGCCCTCTTGGGCGCGGGTTTTGGCGCCGGCTTCATCGTGGGCCCCGCACTCGGTGGATTCCTCGGCGAATACGGTCCGCGCACGCCTTTTTACGCCGCGGCGGGCCTCACTTTTATCAGTGTGATTTACGGTTACTTTGTCCTGCCGGAATCGCTGAAGTCCGGCAATCGGCGCGCGTTTGATCCGGCTCGCGCCAATCCACTCGGCGCGTTCCGGCAGTTGTGGCACTACCCCGTGGTCATCGCGCTGATTATGGTGTACTTCTTTTACATGCTCGGCCATTTTGCACTGCCAAGCGTCTGGGCGTTTTTCACCATGGAGAAATTTGGCTGGTCGCCGCGCGAGATCGGCTTTTCCTTAAGCGCGGTAGGCGTGGCAATGATCTTCGTGCAGGCGTATCTCATTCGCTTGTTATTGCCCGTGTGGGGGCCGATGAAGACTGCAGTAGTGGGTCTGATCGCCACAATGGTCAGTTTCATTGGTTACGCCTTCGTGCCTTACGCCTGGATGATGTACCCGGTAATCCTCGTGGGTTCACTGCAAGGATTCGTCAACCCATCACTGCAGAGCATCATGTCGGCGCACATTCCGGCTAACGCACAGGGAGAATTGCAGGGCGCCATCGGCAGCATGAGCGGCCTGGTGGCCATCTTCAGCCCGCCGTTCATGACCCAGCTATTTTCCTACTTCAGTTCGGATGACGCCGTCGTGCATTTCCCCGGCGCGCCTTTTTTGGCCGCCGCCGTGTTCACGCTGCTGGCGCTGGCGCTGCTATTGCGCACTGTCGCGGGTCGTGACGTTCGACCTGTACCCGAGAAGCAGGGCGCATAAGCAGACGGGATCATAGCGACGGACGACATCGACGCACTACTCGCGCGGCGGCCAGCGACTTCGATCCCGCGTTCGAAGCCTGACAAACGATTGTCAGTGTAATTTACGTTCCGCCCAACCGTGGGTCACGATATGGAATTCAAGTTGCGCAATACGCTGCCTGAGCTGTTCATTTTCCACCACGAGCTTTTGGGTATCGACGCGCATCTGTTCAAAGTCTTCCTCGTTGAGCAACGGAAACGCTGCCTCAAGTAGGCGTTCAGGTTCTGTCATGTCGAATTTACAATGTTCCGTTTCAGCGCCGAGCATTTCTCTCACCCAACCCTACCCATATTCAGCCCGGCGGCAATTCTCTAGGGCAACGAGAGCAACATCCATCGCCAACCGCGCCAATGTCTTGACCAAAGGCGACGGCGTTCCTACACTTCGGACAGTCAACAAAAATGAGGGCCGGTATGGAAAACAGCATCCTGGCATCGGCAGGCAGGTGGCTCTGGCGCTATCTGGAAGCACACAAGGTCGATGCCAACGCGCTGTTCATGCGCTTTGAGCTTGACCCCGCAAAGATCCGTGAGCCGCGCACCCGTTATCCTTATAATCTGCTGTGCAAGGCGTACGTTGAGGCGTCCGTCATCACCCGCAATGAGAGTATCGGCCTTGAGATGGCAGACTACTTCAGCCCCCTGGACCTGAATGCGCTGGGCGTCACGTTCCTTTCGAGTAGAACGCTGATCGAAGGCTTTCACCGCCTCATTCGCTACGAGTCAATCGTGAACTCGAACCTGGTGATTTCAATGGCGGAATCGCAGGATCGCATTGATATTATGAGCGAAGTGCCCAATGTTCCAGAGGACGCCGTCCGTATCATAGAAGACAGCAGGGCGTCGATAATTGTCGAATTGTGCCGCTCCGGGTTGGATCGATCCTGGGATCCAGTGGAAGTCGCCTTTACCTATCCAACGCCAACAAGTACCGGCGCGCATTTCAGCGTATTCCGTTGTCCCCAGCTGTTCTCCCAGCGCGTATTTAGGGTCTCCTTCAACGTCGCGGATGCGCGACGCCCCTTTACCTCCACCAACCGTGAACTGGCTCTGAATAGCGACCAAATACTCGAAAGCATGCTCAATGAACTGAAACAGTCCGGCATTGTCAGCCAGGTCAAGCGAGCCATAATCGACGGACTACCCTCCGGTAAGCTCAGTGAGGAAGAGATAGCCAAACGGGTATTCGTCAGCAGCCGTACATTGCAGCGCAAGTTGGCGGATGAGAACACCAATTTTCGGACTCTCCTGCTGGAAGTACGCCGGGAACTGGCGGTAAAATACATCTCTAACAGGTCCATGCCACTGGCGGAGATCAGCTACATGCTCGGCTTTGCGGATACGTCTTCCTTTTCCCGGGCCTTCAAACAGTGGACCGGCGACTCCCCCGCACTTTTTAGAAACAATCTGCAGGAATAAAAACCCATTTGGCGTTTTTAGGTAAACGATTGGCGCGCATTGCTACGCCCCGCACTACCGCAACCACTACACTACTTCAAACTCTCAAACGATAAATAATGTCCGATGGATCAAACGCACTCAGAGCTGGAGTTGGCGTGGGAGGAACTGACCTTCTGGCGCGATTTTGCCGTATGGTGGAAAGGGAGGCACATTAACAACATCCTCGAGGAGCCTCGCATTCAGGAGGCCCTGGGGAATGCCGAGTTGCGTTACGCTAGGGCAAGAGAAATATTTCAACCGGAATGACGGTTGTCAGCGCCCGATCCCTGCCAAAAGTCCCTCGTAAGTGGCGAGAGTAGAGCCCGAGAAGCAGCAAAACCCACTTCGCCTATGTCGCTCGTCTGCAACAGGAACGCATTGCCACTTCCTTGCGGGGCACTCTGCCCTATAAACGGTTCTCATTATATGATGGGTGACTTGTCGGGGATCCCCCACTGAACGCCCGCAAAAATCCATCTCTACCAGGAACCACCATGCAACTATTCAGTAAATGGCAGACAGCTCTCGCCGTCACTGCACTGTTATGGAACATTGCATCCGCAACCGCGGAGTCCAATCAACTGCAGGGCAAACCGATGATGGGCGCATGGGGGATTGAAACCCAGCATCTCGCGCCAAACGTGGTACCCGGCAACGATTTCTACACCTACGTGAACGAGGGCTGGATAAAACAGGCCGAGTATCCGCAGGGCATGGCCAGAATGGACGCGTTTACCGAAGTATTTTTGCGCAGTGAACGACAGATAGAGGCCATCATCGACGACGTGCTGGCGCAAACGGGCTCACCCGACCTAAATCGGGAGCAGATTGCCGACCTGTATCGCAGCTACATGAATGACGCAAGGATTGAAAAACTGGGGCTAGGCCCGCTCAAAGCTGAGTTGGATGCGATAGCGCGTATCGAAACCCCAACCGACATCGCCCGCAAGATGGCGCTGCCCTTGCACGATACGGTCATGGGTCTGGGCGTGGAGCTCGATGAAAAGGACCCTACCCGCTATGCGCTTTACCTGGGCCAGAGCGGCCTGGGCTTGCCAGGGCGCGAATACTACCTGAGTGACGCGGCGCCCTTTCCCGACCTGCGCAAGGCCTATGTCTCGTATATCGAAGGCGTCCTGCACCGCGCAGGGCAGGCCAGCCCCGCTGAAAACGCCAAAGCCATCCTGCAGTTTGAAACAGACCTCGCCACGGCGCACTGGACGCCGGAACAATCGCGCGAACGCCTCAAAACCTACAACCCAATGTCCATCGAGGAGTTGATAGCCTACGCGCCGGGCTTTGACTGGCCCGCATTCCTGCAAGCCAGCAAGGTCGCCGAGCAGAAGCGCGTTATTGTCACCACCAACACTGCGATCAAGGAAACGGCGGCACTATTCGCCAGGACGCCGGTTGACGTGCTGCGCGCCTACCTGGCATTTCATTACATCAATAATCAGGCGTCCTTGCTGCCCAAGGCGTATGCCGATGCGAATTTTGATTTCTTTGGCCGCACGCTGTACGGCATTGAAGAGCAACGGCCACGCAACTTGCGTGCGCTGCAATATGTCAGTGGCAACCTCGGCGAGGTATTGGGGCGCCTGTACGTCGATCGCCATTTTCCGCCCGCCAACAAGGCCATGATGGCGGAGTATATTCACTTCATTACCGAGTCGTTTCGCGAACACATTCAGCAATCGAAATGGATGGATACACCTACCAGGACTGAAGCGCTGGCCAAACTCGATGCCTTCGTTGCCAAGGTGGGCTTCCCGGACCAATGGCAGGATTACAGTTCCATCGCGATCAAGGAAAACGACCTGATTGGCAACAACCTGCGCATCCAGGAATGGGAGATGCACGATGCGCTTGCCAAGCTCGGTGAACCGCGACGCAAGTGGGAATGGGGTATGAGTCCGCAGGTGGTCAACGCCTACTACTCTTCGTCGAGCAATGAAATCGTATTCCCCGCCGCCATTCTGCAGCCGCCATTTTTCGATTCCAATGCGGATCCGGCAGTCAATTTCGCGGCCATCGGCGCGGTTATCGGCCATGAAATGGGGCACGGCTTCGATGACCAGGGCAGCCGCTCCGATGGCCAAGGGGTACTGCGCGACTGGTGGAGCAAGGATGCCCGCGCGCATTTCGACACCCAGACCCAGGCACTCATCGACCAGTACAGCAGCTACGAGCCGATTCCTGGCACCCACATCAACGGCCAGCTCACCCTCGGTGAAAACATCGGCGACCTGGGCGGCTTGACCATCGCGCATTCCGCTTACCGGAAATTCCTTGCACAAAACAGCGATGGACAGGCACAAGTCATTGATGGGCTGACCGGTGATCAGCGGTTTTTTCTCGCCTGGGCCCAGTTGTGGCGCTCGATCGCCACAGAGGATTTTCTCAGGAACATGCTACTGACCGATCCGCATAGCCCGGGCCCGTACCGCGTGAATGGCGTCGTGCGCAACATGGATGCCTGGTATGAGGCTTTTGATGTGGCGCCCGGGCACAGCCTCTACCTACCGCCTGAGAAACGCGTGGTGATCTGGTAGTGCGCCGAGGACGCGAAAAGTAGAGAGCGCGCGAAAGACACTGCAGGCAGGGCCGGAGCTGCGCGGGAAGTCAGGCAAGCCTCGACTCAGGTTAGGCTTTTACTAAAGAGTTGCCAGAAATTAGCTCAGCAACAAAATGTTGTAACCGATCCTTGTCTCCAATTTTGAATTCAAGAAATTCTAGCCTTGCGTAGTTATATTGGACACTCCGCAGAATGGCAATTTCGATAACGACAGGGTCTGGTTGATGCGGGAGCCGCAGTTCAATGTGTAATATATTCCCCATTTCAAGCTGAGTCTCCGTGCTGAGAGAGCAGCCTGCAACAGAAATCTCCCGTACAGAACCTTGACCATGGAAAGTCTCGCTGCTGAAAGTTGCAGGAAGATCGACTGGAAGACGATCATAATCACGCCGATCATCAAAACGCCTTTTATACTTGGCACCTCTGCGCTTTACATAGAATCTGTCGCTACAAAGCTGACATCGAAAAGGGTAGATAGAGAATGTGCTCATCACGTATTCGATAAGACCTGCCCGACGAGAGCGCTTCACGAAGTCGGTTTGGCACTTGGGGCAAAGCGGCTCGGCGGTTCCTGAAATCGTGGACATCATGAGCGTAGTCGTTCCTGATTGTAGAAGCGGTTGATATAGGAAGCCAACGCCATCCTTAGCCCGGCAGGGTGCGGCGGTTGCCATTCTGCACATGGCCTAACCCGCTACCTTGGGGGCGGAGCGCCTTACTGTAATAGCCAGACGGGTCAAAACAGCGAACCCGTCGCTTCCCAGATCCAAGCATATCGCACCCATCGTCGATTCGCTTAGCCCGGGTCTTCACTTACTTGGCTAACGTGATTCAATGTATCCAGTCCACGCATGCGATGGTGGTTGTGCTATCCCAAACAGCTCGGGCCTCAGGCTATCTGGCCTGGTCTTTTTGCAGATCTAAAGGCACCTCAGGCTCCGGTTCCTCGGCAACCGGCATATTCTCGAATGTCGCACTCTCGCCAATAGTTGAGCCAAAGGATGCGCGTAGTGTTTCGTCATTTGCGTAGAGAACGTACATTCAAGCCTGACAGCATATCCCATACCCGCCATGTGCCTGATTAGTATGCTTCATTTTCATCGTGCACAGACACGGACAAATTACCCATTGGATCTACCGCTACATTGAACACGATGGGCCTACAGCAGACCTGACAATCTTCAATATAACGATCCCCTGCTTCCTGGTGATCTATAAGCACTTCAATAGTCTCTCCACAATAGGGGCAATCAACAACCTGCTCCGATAAAGGTGCCATTAGCTTTTTAACCAAAGCCCGCATGCGAATGGACGAGGTTCTTGATGCCCTGGATGTCATCCGTCATGCAAGCGCCCCTCGCGATGCCGCAATCTTTTGCTCAAGCGAGACCGTGTGTGCAGGACTGGACGACGGCTGTCGCGCGAAAGTCACGCCGCTGACGTCTACATGCGGTATAGCGTAAGTTTTAAATTTCCTCTCTGCCACAGCGCCATTGAAACCGACGACCTTGATATGGGGATGCCACTGGAAAAATGCCCGGAAGTCGTTTGGAACACGCGACCCTTTTTCAATGGCGCTGTCCAGGCTGTCTACGCGAACACACGCGTGCAGAACGTCCCACAGCGCGACACCCGATGTTTTTAATTTTTCCACGCGACTCTCGTAGGGTAGCTCAGCGCTGAAACCACAAATACTACCCATTATGCGCCAAAACGCGTTGCGAGGATGCGCGTAGTACTGGTTGGCTTTCAGTGACAGTACACCGGGCATGCTGCCCAGCACGAGTATTTTCGCTGATGGATCGGCAGTGGGGCTGAAGCTGGTAACCGCGCTCATTGTGGTGCCCAACAGTATTGCAAATGGACACGGATCGTTAATTTCATTCCGCCTGACGCCAGTCTCTCAAAGTAAGTTCAGGCCAAATTATCATTTGCAACAACGGGTTGGCGACTACTTTTTCTTACCCGTACCTGGCGCGTAGAGAAACGGCCACCGCCTCGGGTACTATAGTGCGACCTACGTGCCCGAGAGGAATAAGAACATGGCAGACAAGGTAGTGCGCATTGGCGGCGCCAGCGGCTTCTGGGGCGACGCCGCCCGGTCAACCCCGCAATTGCTGGATGTCGAGGGGCTTAACTACATCGTGTACGACTACCTGGCCGAGATCACCATGTCCATCATGGCCAGGGCCAGGGTGAAGGACGACACCAAGGGCTACGCCACGGATTTCGTCAGCGCAGCCATGCAGCCGCACCTGAAATTAATTGCCGAACGTGGCGTCAAAGTGATTTCCAACGCCGGCGGCGTCAACCCGCAGGCCTGTGTAGCAGCGCTGCGCGCGGTGATCGCAAAGCAAGACCTGGATCTGAAGGTTGCCTGCGTGGTCGGCGATGACTTGACGGAGCGCAAGGCCGAGCTACAAGCCCAGGGCACGACCGAAATGTTTTCCGGCGCCGCCTTTCCCGCGGCGGACAAAGTGCTGAGCATCAATGCCTACCTCGGTGCTTTCCCCATCGCCCGCGCGCTGGACCTGGGCGCCGATATCGTGGTCACCGGCCGCTGCGTGGACAGCGCCGTGACGCTGGGGGCGTGCATCCACGCCTTCGGCTGGGAGCGCCATGACTACGAGTTGCTCGCCATGGGCTCACTCGCCGGGCATATCCTGGAGTGCGGGCCGCAGGCCACGGGCGGCAACTTCACCGACTGGGAGCAGGTGCCCGATATTGCGACGATCGGCTACCCCGTCGCAGAAGTTGCCACCGACGGCAGCTTCGTGTGCACCCAGCCGGCGGGCACCGGCGGGCTGGTCACAGTCGGCACGGTAAGCGAGCAACTGCTGTACGAGATCGGCGACCCGCAGGCCTACATACTGCCCGACGTCGCCTGCGATTTCTCCACGGCGCGCATTGAGCAGGTGGGCGAGAACCGCGTGCGCGTGTTCGGTGCCAAGGGCCGGGCCGCACCAAACCACTACAAGGTGAGCGCCACCTACGCCGATGAATTTCGCGGCGGCACGTATCTTACGTTTTACGGTGTCGATGCGGATAAGAAAGCCCGCGCCCTGGGGGAGGCCGTGTTCCGAGCCGCGCGCAATACGTTAAAAGCTTATGGTCTCGCAGACTTCAGCGAAACCAGCATCGAACTGATCGGCGCCGAAAGCCAGTACGGCGCATTCAGTGAAATCCAGGGCAGCCGCGAAGTCGCGCTGAAAATCGCCGCCAAACATCCGGACATGGCGGGTATCGTCATGCTGCTCAAGGAGGCGGTCGGGCTGGGCCTGGCAACACCGCCAGGGCTGTCCGGTTTCGCTGGCAGTCGCCCCAGTCCCTCGCCGGTGGTGCGCCTGTTCTCCTGCACGGTACCCAAATCGCAGACGCAAGTGCGCATCATGCTGGGCGACGAAACTTTTGCCTGCGACGAGGAGAGTCGGACCTCGCCAGGCCGGGCCGTGCCAGACCGCGCAGCACGCAAGAACGCGGCCACAGTACGCCCAGACATCCCGAAGATGAAGAAAGCCAGGAAGATGACGACAGTACCGCTTATCGCACTGGCCTGGGGCCGCAGCGGCGACAAGGGCAATAAGGCCAATGTCGGTATCATCGCGCGCAAGCCGGAGTATCTTCCGTACATTTGGACGGCGCTAACGGAAGACGTCGTGCGTGAGCGCTTCGCGCACTTCCTCGCGGATGCGGCCGCAGGCAGTGTGGAGCGCTTTCTACTGCCGGGCAGTCACGCCATTAACTTCCTGCTGCACGATGTGCTGGGCGGCGGCGGTGTGGCCAGCATTCGCAATGATCCCCAGGGCAAGGGCTACGCGCAACTCCTGTTATCCTGCCCTATTCGCATACCAGAGGCCCTCGCGGAGACTTTGTCATGACGGCGTTCCAATCGAAAATCAACGTCAACTCCGAAGGCTACGCGAAAAACCGCCGCGAGATGCTCGGACTCATACAACAACTTCAAATGCTGAACGCGCGTGGCGCGCTGATTTCGGAAAAGCGCAGGGCGCGTTTCGAGGCGCGCGGCCAGTTGACGCCACGCGAGCGGCTGGCCCGCCTGCTCGATCCGGGCATGCCGCTTCTCACGATCGGCAATCTCGCGGGTTATCTGGTCGATACTCCCGATCCGGACAAATCCATCGCCGGCTCTACGGTGATCACCGGCATCGGTTTCATCAGTGGCGTGCGCTGCATAGTGGTAGTGGACGACAGCGGTATACAGGCGGGCATCCTGACCGGTGCCAGCGGAGACCGCATCCGCCGCTGCGAGGAAATCGCCCTGCAACAGAAGCTGCCCTTCGTGCACCTGGTGGAAAGCGGCGGCGGCGACCTGCTCAACTACACGGTCGAAGGTTTTTCACGAGGCGGCGCGCTGTTCGGCAACCTCGCGCGGCTGAGCAAGGCGGGAATTCCGGTGATCGCCATCCTGCACGGTTCGTCGACAGCGGGTGGAGCATACATGCCGGGCCTCAGCGACTATGTGATTGCGGTGCGCGACAACGGCCGCGCCTTCCTCGCCGGACCGCCACTGCTGAAGGCCGCCACCGGTGAAATCGCGACCGAAGAGGAGCTCGGCGGCGCCGAAATGCACGCGTCGGTCTCCGGCCTCGCCGAATACCTGGCGGAGAACGACGGCCACGCGGTGCAAATGTGCCGCGATTTGCTGCACCGGCTGCAGTGGAACAAGGACTGCTCCGCGCCCAACCGGCGCGGCTATCGTGAGCCGCAGTACGATACCGACGAGCTGGCGGGCGTGATTCCCTGCGACTACCGCAGCCCCTACGACATGCGCGAAATGGTGGCGCGCGTGGTGGACGGCTCGGACTTCCTGGAGTTCAAATCGCGCTACGGCGCCGCGACTGTCTGCCTGCAGGCGGATATTTTCGGCCTGCCCTGCGGCGTCCTCGGCAACAACGGCCCGATCGACCCGGACGGTGCGACAAAGGCCGCGCAGTTCCTACAATTGTGTGAGCAATCCAATCTACCGGTGGTCTTCCTGCAGAACACCACCGGCTATATCGTCGGCACGAAATCGGAGCGCGCCGGCATGATCAAGCACGGCTCGAAGATGATTCAGGCCGTGCGCAACCTGGAGGTGCCGCGTATCACGCTGATGACCGGCGCCAGCTTCGGCGCTGGCAACTACGGCATGTGCGGCCGCCACTTCGAGCCGGACTTCCTGTATACCTTCCCCAACGCCCGCACGGGCGTGATGGGCGGCGAGCAGGCGGCAAAGACGATGTCCGAAGTGGCGCGCGGCAAGGCGGCGGCCGCCGGCGAAAAGGTCGACGAGGACACACTCGCAAAACAGGAAGCCTACCTTGCCAATATTTTCGACAGCCAGTCCGACGCCTTCTACACCTCCGGTCGTATGCTGGACGACGGCATGATAGACCCGCGCGATGCGCGCAGGACATTGGGCTTTTTGCTGGAGACGGTGTGGGAGACGCGCCACCGAACGGTGCGGCCAAACAGTTTCGGCATTGCGCGCATGTAGCACGATGCACGTTCGTTGATAATTGATTTCTGGAGACACGGACATGACAGCACTACCCAACACCGAACACCTGATACTGGAGAGGAAAGGCAGCGTACTCGCGGTCTGGTTCAATCGCCCCGCCGCCAGAAATTCGCTGTCGGTGGAAATGATCGATGAGCTACACGCCGTGCTGGACGCGGCGGCAACAGAGCCATCGCTGCGCACACTGATCCTGCGCGGCAAGGGCGACATCTTCTGCGCCGGCGCCGATATCAAGGGCTTCCGTGCCGATGCGCAGGGCGGCGAGCAGGATGCAGGTGCCGTGGCGCGCGGTAATCGCAGCTTCGGCGATCTCATGCTTAAACTGAATGAACAACCGCAGGCGGTTGTCATGCTGGTACAGGGTGCGGCCATCGGTGGCGGTCTGGGGTTGTGCTGCGTGGGCGATGTTACCATTGTCACGCGCGACGCGAGCTTTCGCCTGTCGGAGACCAGTCTCGGCATTCCACCGGCGCAGATTGCGCCCTTCGTCAGTGACCGCGTGGGACTCACGCAGGCGCGCCGCCTGATGCTCACCGGCGCGCGCTTCAAGGGTGAGGACGCGGTGCGCTACGGCATCGGTCATATCCTCGCCGAGGACGCCGCCGATCTGGAGAAGAAGTGCGCCGAGGTGCTGGCGCAGATCAGCCTGTGTGCGCCCGGCGCCAACGCCACCACCAAGCGTATCCTGTTCGAAGCCACGCGCCGCCCGCGCCCGGAAGCCCTGGACTTTGCCTCGCGCGGCTTTGCCGCGTGCATGCTCAGCGACGAAGGCCGCGAGGGCATGGCGGCGTTCGTCGAGAAGCGCAAACCCAGCTGGGCTGACGAATGACCGATGAAAAAAATGAGTGGCGCAATGATTAGGTGGCGGAGAATACGATGACACGATTTACCAGCGTACTGGTCGCCAATCGCGGCGAGATTGCCTGCCGCGTGATCCGCACCGCGCGCGCCCAGGGCTACCGCACGGTGGCTGTCTATTCCGACGCCGATTCCACGGCGCCGCACGTGCACATGGCCGACGAGGCCGTGCATATCGGTCCCAGCCCAGTCAGCGAGTCCTACCTCGTTGCGGAAAATATCATTGCCGCTGCACGCGCCAGCGGCGCCGAAGCCATCCATCCGGGCTACGGTTTCCTCAGCGAGAACGCCGATTTTGCCAGGGCCTGCGATGACGCCGGCCTCGTGTTCATCGGCCCCACACCCGAGGCCATTCACCTGATGGGCAATAAAGCCGAGGCGAAGCGCCGCATGATTGCCGCCGGGGTGCCCTGCGTGCCGGGTTACGAGGGCGAAGACCAGCTCGATGCCACACTACTCAGGGAAGGCAAAAAAATAGCATTGCCATTGATGGTCAAGGCTGCGGCCGGCGGTGGCGGCCGCGGCATGCGCCTAGTGCACAGGCATGATGATCTGGCCAACGCCATCAAGCTGGCACGAGCCGAAGCGGCCGCCGCCTTTGGCAATGGCGACCTGATTCTGGAAAAGGCCCTGGTCCGCCCCCGTCACGTGGAAGTGCAGGTATTCGGCGACAGCTTCGGCACCATCGTGCACCTGGGCGAGCGTGACTGCTCGGTGCAGCGCCGCCACCAGAAAGTGGTGGAGGAAGCGCCCTGCCCGGTGATGACCGAGGAATTACGGGAGAAAATGGGCGCTGCAGCAGTCGCGGCTGCGCGCAGCATCGCTTATCGAGGTGCGGGCACCGTGGAGTTTTTGCTGGATGAGGGCGGCACGTTTTACTTTCTGGAAATGAACACACGGCTGCAGGTCGAGCACCCGGTCACGGAACTGATTACCGGACTCGACCTGGTGGCGCTGCAGCTGCAAACCGCGCAGGGCGAGCCGCTGGGTTTTACACAGGAGGACGTCACACTGACCGGGCACGCCATCGAGGTACGCCTGTACACGGAAGATCCAAGCCAGGACTTCATGCCCACCTCGGGCCCGGTGGACCTATGGTCGCCCCCCGCGGGGACTGGCATCCGGGTGGACAGCGGCATTGCCAGCGGCCAGCAGATCTCGCCGTTCTACGATCCAATGGTAGCCAAGATCATCGCCAGCGGCCCGACGCGTGAGATCGCGCGCCTGCGCCTGCTCGAAGCGCTGAAGGATACGGTGTTGTTCGGCACGCGGCACAACCGCGATTTCCTCGTGGCCTGCCTGGAGAAGGAAAAATTTGCCCAGGGGCAGGCCACCACCGCCTTCATCGCCGAGGAGTTCGGCGACAGCGGCATCAATGATCCACAGCCACGATTCGCCGACAGCGCCGTAGCGGCCGTGCTGGAGCTGGCACTGCAGCACCGCGACGTCTACGCCAGCAGCGTGCTCGTCGCCCCGCAATTGCGGGACTGGTCCAGCGCCAGCCCGCTGGTGTCGCGCAGGCAGTACATCCACGGCGATCAGGTGCACGACCTGGCGGTCACCCCATTGGGCCGCTCGCGCTATCACGTGTTCGACGCCAGCCGCGCCGTGACGGTGGAACTACTGGACATGGAAGACAGCACCGCACAGGTCGGCATCGATGGGTCCCGGCATGTGGCGCGCTATCACTTGTCCGAAGCTGGAAAACTGCACCTGTCCATCGATGGCCGGGCCGCTGTGTACCGCGACCTGATCCGCCTGGACGGCGCGCAGAACCCGGCCGGCGGTAGCGGCCGGATCACCGCGCCCATGCACGGACTGCTGCGCGAGGTACGCGTGGCGCAGGGTGATACCGTCACCGTGGGCCAGACGCTGGCGGTACTGGAAGCCATGAAGATGCACTATGAAATCGTCAGCGATGTGACGGGCACTGTCACCGAGGTACTGGCGGTAGCCGGCCAGCAGGTGGCCGCCGACGACCTACTCGTTGCAATCGCCATTGCAGGACCTAACGAGCACTCAGCGCCCTTTTCTATCGCTAATTTATAGACACATGAACAGCCTATATATTAGGCTTCCCTGCCATTTACAGCATGTAAGGAATCCCATCCAGTGAAAACAAGACTGACTGAACTGCTAGGAATTGAGACCCCGATCATCTGCGGCGGCATGATGCGTGTCGGCACGCCCGAGCTCGCGGCGGCCGCTTCCAACGCCGGGGCGCTCGGCGTCATGACAGCGCTTTCGCTGCCTTCGCTGGAGGAACTGGAGGCCGGCATTGCCCGCTGCGCGTCGCTGACCGACAAGCCGTTTGGCGTCAACCTGACCGTGGGCGTCGTGGCCACGCCGATCAACTATGACGACCTGATCGACGTGATTATCAAAAGCGGTGTGAAGATTGTGGAAACGGCCGGGCGCAGCCCCGAGCCGTTCATGGACCGTTTCAAGGCAGCGGGTATCAAGGTCATTCACAAGTGCGTAGCGGTGCGCCACGCGCTGAAATCGGAGCGCATCGGTGTGGATGTGGTCAGCATAGACGGCTTCGAGTGCGCGGGTCATCCCGGCGAGGGCGACGTGGCCGGCCTCGTGCTGTTTCCCGCCGCGGCACAGGCCTTGCGCATTCCGGTGGTTGCCTCAGGCGGCATCGCAGATGGCCGCGGTCTCGTGGCCGCGCTCGCCCTCGGTTGCGAGGGCATCAACATGGGCACGCGCTTCCTGGTCACGAAGGAGGCACCTATCCATGAAGGCATCAAGCAGAAGATCGTCGAGATGGACGAAACGCAGACGCGTCTGATCTTCCGCAGCTACAAGAATACCGCCAGGGTATATCGTAATACGGTGGCAGATCAGGTGGCTGAGATGGAAGCCGCCGGGGCAGAGTTCGGCAAGGTTCACCATCTGGTGTCCGGCGCCAACCAGGAAAAAGCCTGGAGCACGGGCGACATCGACGCGGGCATGGTGACTGTCGGTATGTGCGGCGGGCTGATCAACGACATCCCCACCTGCAAGGAACTGGTGCACAACATCGTCTCCGACGCCGAGAACATCATCAATGAACGCCTGCGCTCCATCGTGGGTGGCGCTGCCAGCCGGGCCAGCGCGGCGTGAGGCCATGCGAGTTTGGCATGCGGCCGCGCAGTGCATTGACGCAGGATAGATCAGCATGAACGATAGCGCTCAAACGCCCTTCCAGATCCTGGGTGAGGATGGCATCCGGAAACTGGTCGGCACGTTCTACGATCTGATGGACACTCTGCCTGAGGCGGCGGGGATACGCGCCATGCATGCCCGCGATCTCGCGCCGATGAAAATCAAACTGGCGGAATACCTGACCGGCTGGATGGGCGGCCCGCCACTGTACGCGCAGAAGTACGGCACCGTCTGCATGACCACGCCGCACGCGCCCTACCACATCGGCCCCGCAGAGCGCGACCAGTGGCTACTCTGCATGAACAAAGCGCTGGAGCAGACCGGCGCCAGCGAGGAATTGGTCGAGATGTTGACAGTGCCGCTGTTCCGCATCGCCGACGCCGTGAGCAACAAAGACGGTCCCAGCAGCGCCGCGACTAATCCGAATATCATCGCGGCGGGGTGACAAGTCAGTCAACGAGGCAAGCACTATTTTCCTACGAGGTTCTGGTCTTTTGGGTAGCTGCCACGTTTCCCAATATCCTCTACCATAAGTTTGCCAACAGCTTCTCCGAGAATTTCGTTACCATGCTTGTTTAAGTGGCAACAGTCATCTTCATAGACACTTTCAGGGTGATCTTTGAAAATATTAGTCAGATCATGAAACTGACTACTTGAGTTGGCTAGCTCATATCCTGCTTTAATAAGTGCAGGATACCCTTGCTCGGCAGGTTCCCTATACATCATCTCCGTGTTAAAGGCTATTTTTCTTTCTTCTTCACTGAGCGTTTTTGAGTTCTGCACATACTGATTGGGTTGTAGAAAATGCCAATACAAAATATTATTTGCCTCACTAATTTTCGCCATTTGTTGCGAAGACATTCTCCAGTAACTTGCCAAATCACGATACAGTTTTGGATTATCTTCGTAGGCATATTTTGGCCCGGTCCTCTGGTAGCTATCCATACGGTGGTCTGTAGACCATCTCAATTGCTCTTGCCTTTCACTAATCTCAGTCTCCAAATATTTGTCGGATACCAGCCAAATCAGGTTCATTATGTTGCTGAAACGAAGCACACTTGTGTTAATTAGTGATGCAAACTTTTTTCTAATCACCCGAAGAAAGCTTAGTTGCCCGACTAAAGATTTTTGTTCATAGCTCATCAGGGGGCTAGATAGGCCATGCCAGTTTCGGGGAAAAAACGGGGCTATTTTGTTTGGAACATTTTCTACTACTGGAAGCACAAGTTCATTGAAACCATCAAGATTGATAACCACATCAAAGTGTGCGCCTAATGAAAGAAGATATGTGAGTGACATCAGCTGTTGCGGCTGCTTATATCCACCTAAGGCAACACGGACAATTTTAATATCCTTATTCTTAAAAAACGGTGATGTTTCCAATTGCTGAAGCATAGAATCAACTCCATAAACTGAAAAGAAGTAGGCCACGGAGCCGCCAAAAATACCGATAACTATTGTGTCTTCTTTTTCCTTATGAAAAGGAGTGTCGTCGTCAACAAAGCCGTAGTCATGGATGGAAACCCCTCCCAGGTGCGAGGACAAATTTTCAGTTTGTTTTGTTGGGTCAAAGACAAAACCCAAATATGGATGCAGAACTTCTAATGAAGGAGCATTTACAATACTCGTAACTTCACCATCTACCATGCCATGACGAGTCTCTGTTAGAGCGGAAACGGAATATCCAGTATGAGTTACCCTCAAGAAGACATATACGAAAAGTTCCAGTATGACTATGATGAAAATAAACATGACTACGTAGAAAAATGCTTTTTTTATTAAACTGAAATCGGATTTTGTCGCAACCATGCTGTAAGTACCCCGCAATAAGTTTATTTTTTTAAATTGATTCCGGAGAAGCGAAATCTATAGGCTGATTATATACAACATAATGAATAGGGTCTTGTTGCAGATACCTCAACCTTCTGAACGATCTGGCCTTGTACGCTCAGGGACCACGACCACCGAGGCGGCCGTCAATTCACCAGCCGACTAGGACACAGGAGACCCGCAGCGCTTTGCCCGGGAACAACCCCTACAGTCGCACTTGTAACCAGACTGGCATCATGATGACTGCCCTAAATGGGCCGCCCCGCGCCCGACGATCCACGGCAGGTCGAGAAAGGTTTGTATTCCGCTCGGCGCAGCGCAGACATACGGCACAGAATTGATGGCGTGCATCGACGTGGTGGAGCCCGGGTTGTCGTTCCAGCGCGGGCCGAACTCCAGGTACATGTTCGGCTCGCCGCTGATCGTGATCGAGTGGCTGCCACGCGGCCAACGTGCGCCGATGGAGTCGTGCACACGCCACACCGTCTCGTGCACGATCACCTTCCGGCCCTGCGCGCGGCCCGCCCACTCCCAGCGCTGCCCGGCGACGCTGCCGTTGGCTATCCTTCCCGCTGCGACCTGAAAATCCCTCGCCGCCAGCTCGCGGCTGAAGCGCGTGTCGATACTATCGAGCTTCAGGCCGATGCCGTCGGCCACCATCTGTATGCTTTCGCGGAACAGGCCGGTCAGCCACGAACCATAGCGCGCGGAGCGCTGTTTGAAGCGCGCCGGACTTAGGCCGAAGCCCATTGTGTCCAACACAATCTGCGGCGATGGGTAGTGTTCGAAGTTGGAAATCTCCTTCACCACGATCTGGTCAATGCGTCCTGCCAGCGCGGTCATCGTCAGCGGCACCAGGTCACCCAGCCATCCCGGGTTGGCGCCGGTGCCGTGAAACGTGCTGCTGCCGGCGCGACAGGCACGCGCGAGTTTGTTCACCACGCGAGTACCGTAAACCTTTGGATACATATAGCCCACGGTGCTGATCACGTTCTTGCCCGAGGCAAGCAACGCGCAGATCGTCTTCAGGTCCACCTCGGGGTCATCGCCGTATACCAGCGAGGACAGCGGCGAGTGAATGACGCAGTCAGCGTCTATCGCCAGGATTTTCTCGACACTGTTCGTCGCCTTTACGCCGAGCGTTTTGATGCCGGCAAGAGTGCCCGCGTCCACGCCCACCTTGTCAGCGTTGTAGACAAACAGGCCCTTCAGTTTGAGCTCGCGGCGCCGCGCGACTTCGACAATGACCTGCGAGCCCACATTGCCGCTGCCCCATTGAATAATGCTATACGCCATCCACCTACTCCCGAGACGCCGACGAACTTTGCTACGCCCACTCCACCAGCAACTCACGACGCTCGGCGCCCAGCGTGGCGAGCTCCCTTGCGCGATCGCCAAACTTCTTCTCAACCTCTTCCCGCCTGATCTTTAGCGTCGGCGTCAGCAGGCCATTCTCGATAGTCCACGCCTCATTGGAAATCATCAGGGCGCCGATGCGAGCGTGTTTCTCGATACTCTGGTTAATCGTTTCAACCCTTTCAGCGAGAACGCGGGCAACCTCGTTCGGATCCTGCTGCTGCGCCAGCACGCTGAGAACACAGGTCATCACCGTCTTCGAGTAGCCCCGCCCAAGCAGGCAGCATTGCTCGGTGTAGGGATTCTCGGTGAACGGGTTTTCGATGGGGGTAGGGGCCACGAACTTGCCCTGTATGGTCTTGAAATAATCCTTGACGCGCCCGGTCAGGAAAATAAACCCGTCTTCGTCGATATAGGCTTTGTCGCCGGTATAGATCCAGCCATCGACAAAGGTCTCGGCGGTCTTCTCCGGCATGTTGTAGTAGCCTGGCGAGCAACCTTCGGCACGTATTTGCAACTCGCCCTCGGGGCTGATGCGCACTTCCACTGGCCCCACCGGTCGGCCGATGGAACCGATTTTGCGAGCACCGCGCTCGTTGGCTGTCAGGCCCATCGCCTCGGTCTGTCCAAAGCCCTCCATCAGCATCAGCCCGAACTGTTCATACCATTCGATCAGTGCCGGCGGCGTCGGCGCCGCGGCCGTCAACAGGTACTTCGCTTCATCCAGGCCCAGCGACTGGCGGACCATTTTGCCCACGCCGTCCCTGTCGGCGGCCAGAGCCTCCTCTACAGCCTGTCGGGAGCCGAACTTCCCGATAATGGCCTGTTGCAACTGCTCCCAGACGCGCGGCGGGCCGAACATCATGTGTGGTCTCGCTGCCGGGAGATCCCGAAACAGCGTGCCTAAATTTTCGTTGAAATGCACTTCGCCGCAGGTCAACAGCGAGCTGCCCTCTACGATCTGTCGTTCAGCGATGTGGGACAGCGGCAGGTAGGAGAAATACCGTGAACCCTGATCCAGCGCAAAGGCCTCCTTGAAACGATCGATGGGGTAAATGTTCGACTGGTGCGTCTGCATCACGCCCTTGGGCACACCCGTTGTCCCGGAGGTAAAGACCAGTGAGATCAGATCGTTCGCAGCGCAGCGATAGGCGGGCTGCCCCCCCTCATGGGTGGATACGATATCGTCCCAACGCAGATGCTCCCGGTCCAGCTCCACGCCCGGCAAGGCCACCAACTGCACGCCGGAAGGCAGCACTTCCTTCAGCGTGTTCCAGTTTTTGGTTTCACCGACGAACAGCAACTCCATCCCGGTAAACTGCATCACGTATTGCGCGGTCGCCTGCGCCAACGTGGTAAACATCGGCACAACCACATTGCCCGCGGCAATCGAGCCCAGGTCTGCGAAAAACCAGTGGGGGCGATTGCGCGACACGATACCGACCTTGCGTCCGGCACTGCCCAGGTGCGCTTCCTGCCAGGCAGCGATTGCCCTGATCTGGCGCTGTGCCTCCGCCCAGCTCCAGTCGCGACTGTTTTCGCCGATAGTCTCCCTGAGCCAGATCCTGTCAGGTTGTTCCTGCGCCCAGTGGTCAAGGTAGTCGATCAAGGTCTCATGCATGGTCATAGTTGTTATCCTTCCAGCGAGTTTATTTTTCGTCCAGCACCAGCCGCATGATCTCTGCTCCTACCACCAGATCACCGACGGCGCCAAACCACTGCTTGCGCAAGCGCCCCTGCGCGTCGATCAGGATCAGTGTCGGTGTGCCCTGCATATCGTAAGCGCGCATCGTCTCGGGCATGCCGGATTCGTGCGCGCGATCGACGCCGACCGGAAACGTCACCTTATACTCATGCAGGAAAGCTTCAAGCGAAACGGGCGACATCGCCGCG
>Ga0114942_1000095_pt1 | contig 23231 bp, 24 predicted proteins | sample LowerColdCreek_FD_88674 | JGI IMG/M metagenome (GOLD analysis project Ga0114942, IMG submission 88674) | Groundwater microbial communities from Cold Creek, Nevada to study Microbial Dark Matter (Phase II) - Lower Cold Creek | ecosystem: Environmental > Aquatic > Deep subsurface > Groundwater ... | reverse complement strand
TAATGAAAAAGTAAGTAGCATTAACTATAACGGAGCCTCAATATCTATTACAACTAATACTAAAAATTACGAGGCTGATTATGTGCTTATAACCGTTCCGCTAGGGGTATTAAAAAATAATGTAATTAACTTTTCGCCAGCATTACCTGCTAACAAGCTTCAGGCTATTACTAATTTAAAAATGGGTGCAGTTAATAAGTTTTTACTGCTTTTTCCGTCTGTATTTTGGGATAATAATATTCAGTATATCGGTTATACGCCTGGTACAAAAGGTAAGTTTAACTACTTTCTAAATATGAGAAAGTTTATCCCTCAAAATGCATTAATGACTTTTGCTTTTGGCGACTATAGTGTTGCTACAGAGAGTATGTCGGATAGTCAAATTACAACGGAAATTATGGCTCATCTTAAAAGTATTTACGGATCAGGTATTCCGAATCCTACGAATATGCTTAGAACAAAATGGGCGAGCAATTCGAATAGTTTTGGCGCCTACTCATTTGCAACTACTGGTACTACCACTAAAGATTTTGATACCTTGGCTATAGCAGTTGGCAATAAGTTGTTTTTTGCAGGTGAGCATACTTCTAAAGATTATAGAGGCACTGTACATGGTGCATACCTAAGTGGGGTAAGAGAAGCCGATAAAGTAATTGCTCTTTTGTAAGGTAGAAGTAGATGGGTGAAAAGGGACTAAGCTATTGCAAAATGTACTTTAATTTTTATGAAAGTTAGTAAGGCTAAATATCGGATCTTACATTGGTTTCTTGCACCGTAGTTACTAGCCGTATTCATTATCAGATTATCTCATTAGCCTAGCCCCGATTGAAGTGGCTAGCCCGCAATGAGCCGCAGCGTAGCGGAGGCGAATGAGGACTAGTAACGTAAAGCGGGAAATAGCTACAAAAAAAATGAGTGTAAAAACTTTTAAGCATAAGGCAGCTTAATACTTGCCATGCTGCAGTTGAAAGTTATTAGAAGCTAAATCTATACACATTATAATAATGGGTGGGTTCGCCAGTGAAGGATACCGCTTGGGTGTACCGAGTGGTAACATGCCTATTGTGCAATTTACCGGGGTGCCACTTGGGAGAAAATTTTACTAAATCCATTACCACCTTATCAAAGTCGGGGTGCAGCGGCACTATAACTTTTGGGTTTATAACGTTGCCCAATCTGTCAATGGTGAACTCTACAACAACAATTGCTTTACCTACACTTCCAATGGTATAGCTGTGCGGAAAATAAATATTTTTCATTACATATTTATTCCATGTTTTTTTTTCATCGCCAAAGTATGCCTCTTGGTGTATGTTGCTAGTATCAATTAGTGCAGTTTCATCTTCATTAAAATAAAGGGCTTTTACTGGTTCGTAGTTTTCATAAACTACATCACCACTTAATTTACCATTTGCATGAAAAAACTGCCAATGGCCAATTGGTTTGTTAGTAGTATCTCTTCTTCCGGCAAAGGATAATGCTCCGTTATCGTGCCATCCCACAATGGTATTTTTTCCATCAGCATAATAGGTGCTTGAGTCTTTCATTGTTCCATCCTCGTACCAACTTAAAGCTACACCTTGCACTTGTCCGTTAGCATAATGGGTAGAATCTTCCATCATTCCATTAGCATAGTAACTAAGCCAAAGGCCATCTTTTTTGTTAGCAACATAGTTGCCAAAGGAGGATACTTTACCATTGGGGTGAAAGAACTTGAAAGCTCCTTCTTTTATAGTGCATTCTTCATTGGCATAGGTGCCAATCATCTGAAAATTTTTTTCTAAAATGTACAAGTCGTTTTTAAGCCATACTTCACCCTTCTTTTTTGTTACACTTAAAAATCTTGCATCTCTTTCTTCACAGGCAGTCCATTTATAATCGTAAAATTTTACGGTTTCATCTTGGCAAAAAGTGGTTGTAAATATTAGTAGAAAGAAAGTTGTAAGTAGGCAACGCATGGGTATTTAGTTTACCTTACAATAATATAACAAAACCTATATTGGTAGCGCAGCCTGAAGGAATATTTATAAAAAAGAAAGCTAGGGTTAATGTATTATACAAGTTTTTGCTCGTATTCGGCTTCGTTAAAACCAACTAAGGGTAATACGCCTTCCTGTATAATTATTGGCCTTTTAATAATGCTGGTATTTGCTTGTAATAGGGTTATAAGGCTGGCTTGGTTATTAGCAAGTGCTTTTTGTGCATCTGGCAGTGCTTTCCAGGTGCTACTCTTTTTATTTATAATAGCTTCGCTGCCTATAAGTGCAAACCATTCTTTTAACAATTCTGCCTTAATACCTTCGGTTTTATAATTGTGAAATTGAAAGTTAATGTTCTTACTTTTTAAGTAGTTCATAGCTTTTTTAACTGTATCACAATTAGGTATTCCGTATACGGTAAGGGAATTAATATTATTCACTTTATTAGCTTAATGTTATTGTAGCTGCCTTTTATATAATTGAATGGTATTTTCAAAACCAAGGTATATGGCATCGCAAATAAGTGCATGGCCAATGCTTACTTCCGCCAGCCAAGGTATTTGCTGCCGAAAGTATTGCAGGTTTTGCAGGTCTAAATCATGCCCCGCATTTACCCCCAAACCAAGGTTTTTTGCGGCTTCAGCCGCAGTAATATAAGGTGCAATAGCCTGTTGCTTGTTGGTGGCAAAGCCAGTGGCGTAACTTTCGGTATACAATTCTATTCTATCTGTACCGGTAGTTGCAGCGGCCTGCACCATGGCAATATCCGGATCTACAAAAATGCTTACTCTTATGCCAGCATTCTTAAATACGGGAATAATTTGTTGCAAGTATTGTTGGTGTTCTATGGTGTTCCACCCGTGGTTGCTAGTTAATTGCCCAAGGGCGTCGGGAACAAGCGTTACCTGTGTTGGTTTGGTTTCCAATACTAGCTGTACAAATTTTTCTTCGGTGCAGTTGCCCTCTATATTAAATTCTGTAGTAAGTTTTGGTTGTAAGTTAAGTACATCGGCGTACCTAATATGCCTTTCATCGGGTCTTGGGTGCACGGTTATTCCATCTGCGCCAAAGCGTTCCGCATCTAATGCACATTGCAATAAGTTGGGGTTATTGCCGCCACGGCTATTTCTTAGGGTGGCAAGTTTATTTATGTTTACGCTAAGTTTTGTCATACAATTTTTTAGTTATTTACTTCTACCCAAGTATGATCGGCCAGTAGTTTTACCGAGGATAAAAAATGCTTAAACGGACCGGTACGTCCCCATTCCTGCGGGGCTACCATAGATAATAAATAGGTATCGTCTTTCTTTTGGTACAAGTGATAAGTTTGCCCAATTACTGGTTGAAAATTCAGTTTGGCATCATACACCATCATGCTCAATTCCCTACGCTTTCTTATTTCCTGAGCCTGCCTTGCCAGTAGTTCTATTTGTTGCTTTATTTGGTCTAGGTGCATATTAGTTTGCTCCTCCATTGCCTGCAACGCCTTATGCTTTATAACGCCTTCTTCCGTAGGCCTTACGGCTACGCTACCTACACTACTTGCGTAGGGTAGTACACTCAATTGTTTGTGATATACATCAATATTAGTGGTTATTTTTTCCTCCTCATCGGTTACTTTTTGCGTAACCTTCATGTAGCCGTTTGGCATTATTTCGTGGGTTACAAATACCACCGTTTCACCTGCTTTTATAAAGGTTGTTTCAAGTGTACTTGCATTTACAATATTGCATTGCATTGCATCAGCATAAGCTATTTCTGTGTCATGTATTTCCCCGTCGGGGGCAATAGTATATTGTGCGTAAAATGCTTCATTATCAAGCGTTACCCAACTGGTGCTAAATTGTAATATATCCTTACCAGTAATGCCCTCAATCTTCATATTTCCGCTTTTGGCGGGAAGCCCCGTTTCATGCACACATTTTTCGGGAAACAATTGCCAACTAGCTAAAAAATTATACGCTTGTACCATAGTTATTGTAGGCTGCAAAAATAGCCATATACCCTACATAACAGTTTTTTTACCAAATAGATTACTTAAAGGCAGAAAACCTTTTGGGCGTGCCCCGTTAAAAAAGCCAAATACATAACGGGGCCAGGCTTTCGCTATTACTCCGCCACATGCCTTGGCGCAGGGCATCAGCGGGGTAGCCGCTTCAATCCTTTACGCAAATACAGCTTTAATACAGGGCATTACAAGTTTTTCTTTGTTACAATTATTTGTAGGCCTTTATTATTTTCTGGTATTCAAAAAAGCTTCTTTTCGGTATTCTTTTTTGTGTTTTAAAGTTCACATTTACCATTCCAAATCGGCTTTTGTAACCAGACATCCACTCAAAATTGTCAAATAAGCTCCACACAGTATAGCCTTGTAAGTTAGCGCCCTCTTTTTTTGCTTTTAATGCTGCTTCAATATGGGTTATTATGTAATTAGTACGCAACGAATCATTTATTTTATCATCTACAATTTTTTCATCATTTGGCCCAAAGCCAGCACCATTTTCGGTAATAATCATTGTGGGGTTACCGTAATCGGCTTTCAGCCTCATTAAAAGTTGGTACAAATATTCGGGTCTAACGGGGCCGTTAAAAGCTTTTACTGTATCTGGGTTTATCATCCAATTAACTCCGAAAGCCATTTTTTCTTCGCTTTTTACATAGGCTGGTGCATAGTAGTTTACGCCAATAAAATCTGGCTTATTTGCTGCAAATAATTTGTAATCATCAATTGTGGGTTTAAAAGTTGGTAGATGCTCTTGGTATAATGCAAGTATATCAGTTGGGTACTTACCATTGTATAGCGGCTCTAAAAACCAACGATTATGTAACCCATCTTGTATAATAGCTGCTTTATTATCGGCCTCACTATTTGTATTGGCAGCTATACTTGGCGATAAGCTTAAGGTAATACCTATCTTGCCATTTAGCTTCATGGAATGGTATTGTTGTATTGCCTTGGCATTTGCTAATAACAGGTGGTGTACTGCTACTACATTTTTACTTAAACTTTCACTAGTGAAATTAAATGGGTGTTCTTTTTTAATGATATTTTTAACAACGGGTTCTATCAAAAAATTATTAATGTATGGTTCGTTGAAGGTTATAAATTTTTTAACCTTATCTCCGTAAGTTTTAAAAATAATTTTTGCATATGCATCATACCAATTAACACTTTCGGGGTTTAACCAGCCTCCTTTATCTTCTAAGGCTTGTGGCATATCCCAATGATATAGGGTTACCATTGGTTCTATTCCGTTGGCCAACAAATCGTTAATGAATGTTAGGTAATGTTGTATTCCTTTCTCGTTTACTTTTCCAATTCCGTTGGGTATTATCCTTGTCCAAGCAATTGAAAATCTATAACTATTTACACCTAGTTTTTTCATTAGGGCAATATCTTGCAAGTACTGTTTTCTGTCGTACTCGTTTATTGCTACATTGCCAGTATGTACTTCACCGGCAAACATAGGGTGTGCTGTTATTTTATAATCATTGGTATACACATCCCAATTGCTTAGGCCTTTACCGTCGGCTTTATAACCACCTTCAACTTGGTAAGCGGCACTAGCAGTAGCCCATAAGAATTTATCTTGGCTATTTGCAGTAAAGCCTAAAATAGAAACAGAGGTTAGCACCAAAAAATACCTTAGCAGTATGCTTTGTATTGTTGAAATTTTTTTTTGCATAATAATATTGCTACTTTAATGGTTAATAATATTTACTACTAGTGCTTTATAAAAGACTAATAATAATTATGAATGTACAGTTTTACCGGAATAGGTAATTATGTAATAAGGAATTAAAAAAAAATTTTGGAATTGCACAAATAGAAGAGCCGCACATAATTATGTGCGGCTCTTCTATTTGTAATAATATATAAAGTGTTTATTTCACTTCAAAAGCAAAGCTAGCTTCGCCCCAGGCCCAAGTTACTGTTCCATTTTCAGCTACTGTAAAGTTCATTTTCTCAGTTGCAGCATTTTTAGCTGGTTTTACGGAAAATCTTGCTACATCTTCAGCTTCTTTGTAGCTGCCGGCGCCCCATTGCTTTGCGTTGGTATTTATTATTACTGTCCACTCACTTTCATTAGGAATAGTAAATAATGCATATTTGCCCGCTTTAACAGTTTTGCCATTAATGGTAGCATCTTTTGTAAATTCTATTGTGGTAGCTTCATTAGCACCAGTACGCCACACTTTTCCAAAAGGGGCAATATCTTTTCCAATAGTTCTACCCTTAATGGACGGTGCACTGTAATCAATGGTTATTGTATTGCCATTAGTAAGCGTGGCTTTAGCCGTTGCTGGCGGGCTAGGGCGGGTGCTTTTGTCTTGAGCACAAGATAGTAGGGTGCTAGCGGTGAAGGTAGCTACCAATAAGGTTTTTGTGAATTGCATATGATGATTATTAATAAGTAAATATAACTATTGGACTGTTATTATTGTTGCCGCCTATGGATAAATAATCCGTTGCTAAAGTTAGTATTGCCATTTGCAACTTATAATACCGCAACCTTAAGTACTAATTTTTTTACAGGTGCAGGGTTCAATATTTGAATGTTGGGCATATGTAAATCTGTTGGAAAGAAAATAGCAAATTCACCCGCTTTTAAATGAGAGAAAAAATTAGGCTTATCGGCAAATAACCAATAATCTTTTTCGGCATCATATTGTTGGGATGGCGGTTGGTTGGTTAAAAAAGCATGACCAATGTATTCCTTGCCACTTATTATATATTGAATATCAATATACTTTTTATGGGCTTCGCATTGCTCAAAAGCCGCATCAACGGTATTATACTCATTTACAATAGCTATCAATGAATCGTCTACTATATGGTATTTGCCAGTAGGTAGCTGTAATAAATTGGTTTCAGCAATATAACTAAAGGCCTTGCCGAATAATGGGTGTAAACAATGGTATTTTTCATTGTTTTCTAACACATCTATAACCATAATTATTGTGATTGATTTTAAAAAAAAGAAGCACTGTTAATAGTGCTTCTCTTATAATATATTATTTTCTCTCTGCCATATCTGGTATCAGTTCTACTTTGTATTCACCTGCATCTAATTTTTCCTTAGTTGCGGAAAATGCTTCAAGCGTAAGTTGTATATCTTCGTCAGTGTGTGCTGCACTTGGTATTAAACGATAAATAATATGCCCCTTTGGTATTACAGGGTATACTACTATGCTAGCAAATACCCTATAGTTTTCTCTAAGATCCATACACATAGCGGTAGCTTCTTCTACACCACCTTTCATGTACACGGGTGTTACTGGGCTATCAGTTTTGCCAATATCAAATCCTCTTTCCTTTAGGCCAGTCTGTAGCTTAGTAGCATTGCTCCATAATTTTTCTTTTAGTTCTGGCATGGTGCGTAACATATCTAAACGCTTAAGGTTACCCACTACAATTGGCATTGGTAAGCTTTTTGCAAATATTTGGCTACGAATATTATAACGAATAAAATCAATAATTGCCTTAGGCCCTGCAAGAAATGCACCAATGCTTGCCATAGATTTTGCAAAGGTTGAGAAGTATAAATCTATACCTTCTTGGCAGTTTTGTGCTTCGCCAGCACCAGCACCAGTAGCGCCTAATGTGCCAAACCCATGGGCATCATCCACCAATAATCTAAAACTGTATTTGCCTTTTAAATCAACAATTTCTTTTAGCTTTCCTTGGTCGCCAGCCATACCAAATACGCCCTCTGTAATTACGAGTATGCCACCAGTTTTTTGTTTTTCAATAAGTGCAGTTGCACGTTCCATTTGTTTTTCAAAATCTTCCAAATCGTTGTGCTTAAATACATATCTATGGCCAGGATGCAGCCTTAATCCATCAATTATACATGCATGGCTTTCTGCATCGTACACTATCACATCATGCCTTCCACAAATGGCATCAATGGTACTCATAATACCTTGGTAACCAAAGTTTAATAATATAGCATCCTCTTTTTGTTCAAATACTGCAAGTTCTGCTTCAAGTTGTTCATGTTGGTTGCTATTGCCACTCATCATTCTTGCACCCATCGGATAGGCAAGGCCGTATTGTTCGGCTGCTTCGGCATCAATTTTTCTAATTTCGGGGTGGTTAGCAAGGCCTAAATAATTATTAAGGCTCCAAACAATCATTTCTTTGCCCCTGAATTTCATACGGCTACTTATTTCACCTTCTAACTTTGGAAAAGAAAAATAACCATGTGCTCTTTCTCTGTGCTGACCTAAGGGGCCGTAATTTTTTACCAATTTTTCAAAAATATCTGCCATGTTTTTTTGGTTGAAAGTTCTACAATCAAATTTTTGAATGACTAACAATAAAATAATATAGCCGTTAAAAATTTTTGCAAAGGTAACTTTTTAGGTGGTAAGCTTTGTTAAAAAAATGAATATTGCTTGGGGTTTGTGCAAGCAAATGTTTAAGGGTTACAATTATTTAATTAGGGGTAGTTGCTTAGCACATTGTACACGGTACTTATATTTACCCATTAAAAAAGTGTTTTTATGCGTATAAAGCTTTTCACCATCCTTTTTCTTTTATACTCTCAGTTAGCATTTACCCAAAAAAATATGGGAACAAATGCTACAAAAGAAATAGCCAATACTACCTTCAAAAGGCCAAAATTGGTAGTAGGTATTGTGGTAGACCAAATGCGTTGGGATTACCTATATCGCTTTCAAGAACAATACAAGCAAAATGGGGGCTTTAAGCGGTTGTTAAATACTGGATTTACTTACGAAAATTGTTTTATACCCTATACCCCAACAGTAACAGCAGCAGGGCATACTTGTGTTTATACTGGTTCGGTACCCAATATTCATGGTATTACTGGCAATGCTTGGTACGATAGTAAATTAAATAGAACCGTGTATTGCAGTGAGGATAACAGTGTTACTGCTGTTGGTAGCAATAGCCCCGCCGGAAGAATGAGCCCCGTAAATATGCTTACTACCACCGTGGGGGACGAGTTAAGAATTGCTTCTAATTTTCAAAGTAAAGTTATTGGTATAGCTATAAAAGATAGAGGTGCTATATTGCCAGCCGGCCATAGTGCTAACGCAGCTTATTGGTACGATGCTAGCGTTGGAAAATTTATTACTAGCACTTATTATATGCAACAATTACCTAATTGGGTAAATGAGTTTAACGATAGAAAAGTAGTAGACAGTTTATATAAAATTGGTTGGAATACCCTATTGCCATTGCAAGCATACACCCTAAGTACGGCCGATGTAAAGCCATATGAAGCCAAGCCTTACGGCAAAGAGAAAACGGGTTTTCCTTACGATTTTTCTAGCTTTATCGGTAAAAGTTATAGCCCAATAAGCACTACCCCAGGCGGTAATACGCTTACCTTAGAAATGGCAAAAGCAGCCTTGGTAAATGAGCAAATGGGTAAGGGCAAAAGTACCGATATGCTATGTGTTAGCTTATCATCACCCGATTATATAGGGCATTCATTTGGCCCAAATGCTATTGAAGCCCAAGATGCTTATTTAAGATTGGATATTGAGTTAGGTGCCTTTTTCGATTTTCTTGATAAAAATGTTGGCAAAAATGAATACACCGTTATGCTTACTGCCGACCATGGTGTAGCACATATTCCTGGTTTTTTAAAGGAGAACAAATTGCCTAATGGCACTTTTGATGATGTAGCATTAATGAAGGAAATGAATGCAGCTTTGAAAGAAAAGTATAAAGCTGATAAAATATTGGTGAGTATGTACAACTACCAAGTGCACCTTAATTATCCATTACTTGATAGTTTAGATATTAGTGATGATAAAGTAACTGATTGGGTGATAAATTATATGAGTAAGTTGGATGCAATACATAGTGTGTTTGAGCTTGAAGAACTAATGGAGCAGCCAATGAATGTTAAGTTGAAAAATATGCTTGCTAATGGCTATTATAAGCAAAGAAGTGGTAGCATACAGTTTATACTAAAGCCCGGATACATTGATGGTGGCAATACAGGCACTACGCATGGTTTATGGAATCCTTATGATAGCCACATTCCGTGTGTATGGATGGGTTGGGGTATAAAAAATGGTTATAGCAACAAAGAGGTATATATGAGTGATATTGCACCTACCATTGCTGCATTACTGCACATTCAAATGCCTAACGGCTCCATTGGAAACGTTTTAGAGGAATTACAGAAAAAATAGGAAGCCTAATAAAAAGTTAAGAGGTGTTTTTTTGACATGTATTGTTGTAAGGTTGTTAGCACAATGCCGTATTAGCAAGCATTAACCACAAACCAAAACAGTATTATGAAGCAGCAAAATATCCTTACTTGGGTACTTAAAATAGTAGCAGCAATTATTATGTTACAAACCCTTTATTTCAAATTTACGGCAGCTCCTGAGTCGGTATATATTTTTACGAAACTTGGTATTGAGCCTTTTGGAAGAATAGGAATTGGGGTTCTAGAATTAATTGCATCTATTGCAATACTTATTCCTGCTACCACAAGTATCGGTGCATTGCTTGCAATAGGATTAATGAGTGGGGCAATTTTTGCACATATTACGCAATTAGGAATTGTAGTTCAAAACGATGGTGGTCAGCTATTTTCTTACGCTGTTATTGTTTTGGTATCTAGTTTGCTATTGCTGATGTTAGTAAAAAAGCAACTTTTTTCGTATATTAATCAAGTGAAAAGTATTTTTGTTTCCAACACCGCCAAATAAGATGATGCCATTAAAGAATATTACAGAAGATTTATTTGTACAAATAATAGACGCTTTACAGCAATTAAGCCCAGCACATTACACCAATAAAAGCAGTTTATTATCTGGTGCTAGTATTGGTCAGCATGTTCGCCACATAATTGAATTATTTCAGGAACTGCATAAAGGATACGAAACTGGCGCAGTTAACTATGAAAAAAGGCAACGTAACTATAACATAGAGCAAAATAAAGATATTGCCATACAAGCCATGCACCTTATTATTGATGAAATGGGTAAAGGCAATAAAGATTTGCAATTAATATCAGAATATGATGGCGAAGAAGATAGCAATGTAGCGGTTGCCACCAACTATTTTAGAGAAATTATTTATAATATTGAACATACTGTACACCATATGGCTCTAATAAGGGTAGGCCTGCAAGAGGTTAGTCATATTGTATTGCCCGCCACATTTGGTGTTGCTGCATCTACCACAAAATACCGTAGGTTATGTGCACAGTAACCTTTGTGCCAAACAGCGTAGGCGTTTTTATAACTAGTAATAGGGATGAACATAGTACCAGAGCTAAAGCCACTGTACCCACTGTGTACCAAACCAATAATTTTTCTATTACAATGCCAATTGACCCAGATGGGAAAGGCAGTTGGATTGCGCTAAGAAATACTGGAGACGCTTTGGTGCTACTTAATGGCGGTTTTGAAAATCATACACCAAAGCCAAGTTATGCGGAAAGCAGGGGGATAGTAGTGAAAGAAATGGTGGAATGTGAAAATCCATTAGCCTATTTTTCTAATAAAGATTTATCGAAAATTCAACCATTTACCATTGTTCTTTTTTATAGAAAACACTTGTACGAATTGGTATGGACGGGTAATGAAAAGTGCCAACAGCAACTTAGTGCAAATGCAGCTCATATATGGTCGTCTGCAACTTTATATACTGATGCAATTAGAAATCAAAGAAAACAGTGGTTTAAGGCATGGCTGCAAAAGTATCCTAACCCCACACAGCAAGCTATTCTGCACTTTCATAGGTTTACGGGTACTGGTGATGCTACCAACGATTTATTTATGAATAGAAACGGACTAGTTGGTACTGTAAGCATTACTAGTATTGCAATAGAACAAGAAAATTATACGATGCATTATTGGGATGCTGCTACCGATAAGCATATAGAAAATACCTTGTTACCACAAAAAATGTACACCAGCTAATGGCATTTTTACCCGCTTCTTTTCATCGTTTTTTCATTAAGTTATTCAATTGGGAGTATTGGCCTTTTAATGTTGTGTACACGCCCATTTACTTTTATTGGTTTTATTTATGTATTAAAGCAAGGGCTGTTTTTTTTATTAATACAGCTAACCCGTCCATTAGAAATGGAGGCTTTTTAATGGAAAGTAAAAAGGAGATTTACGATTTAATACCACAACAGTATTATCCACTTACCATAATTTGCTCACCTCAGCAATCTATAGAAAGTATACAAAACAGTCTATTACAGAAGGCGATGCAATTGCCATTGATAGCCAAACCCGATATTGGAATGCGTGGCATGCAGGTAAAGTTGGTAAAAACGATTGATGAACTTAAAGCCTATAACGCCAATACCAAAGTGCCTTATTTGCTACAAAATTATATTGCTTATGAAAATGAGGTAGGTATATTTTATTATAAGTATCCCAATGAAAAAATGGGGGCTATTTCGGGTATTGTGGCAAAAGAGTTTTTGAATATTGTTGGTGATGGGCAGCATACTATAGCGGCTTTATTGGCTATGAACAGTCGTTTTGCTTTGCAAATTCCTGCTTTGCAAAAATTATATGGCAATCAGTTACAACAAATATTGCCTGCTGGCGAACTACGCACTTTGGTGCCTTATGGTAATCATAGCCGCGGTGCTAAATTCATAGATATTACTAGCAAAAATAACCAAGATTTAACCCAGGTTATTAACACCATTTGTAACGCTATCGATGGATTTTATTTTGGCAGATTAGATATTAAGTATAACACTTGGGAGCAGTTGTGCAAGGGCGAAAATATGGCCATAATTGAAGTTAATGGTGCTGGTAGCGAACCAACACATATGTATGATCCTGCACATTCTATATTTTTTGCATGGAAGGAAATTATTAGGCACTTAGATATTCTTTACAAGATTAGTGTGGCAAATAAAAAAAGTAAAAACCTTTCTTTTATGACTTTTAAGGAAGGCATGCAAATGCTGCAAAACAATAAGCAACAAGTAAAGCTAATCTCCCAATAAATTTCATATGAAAACAAGGTATTTTCAGCTGTTTTTATGGGGGTTTTTAATTAGCTTTTTGGGCTCATTGCCGTTAGGTACATTAAATGTTACGGTAACACATCTAGCAGTAAATAAAAGTTTATTATCAGCAACTTATTTTGCCGTAGGTTCTATTTTTATAGAAATAATTATTGTTCGTATTGCCTTAATATTGGTGAATAGGTTGGAGAAATTAAGTCGCTTTTTCTATTTATTTCAATGGATATCTTTTTTAGTTTTACTATCTATTGCTGTTGTATTACTAATTGCGGCAAATGATAAAAGAGGTTTTGATACTGCATTGCCATATACTGCTAGTAGCCCAATATTATCAGGTATTTTTTTAAGTGCCATTAACCCATTGCATATTCCTTTTTGGCTAGGTTGGTCAGCCATATTAACTAATAAAAAAATATTGGTGCCAAGTAAGTTATCCTATAATATTTATGTTTTATCCATTGGTTTAGGAACGGCAACTGCGTTTGGTTTGTATGCTTACTTGGGTAAGTTGGTGGTAAATTATTTTAATGAAAAACAATACATCATTAATGGTATTGTAGGTGTTAGCCTGCTATTAACAGCTATTGTGCAACTGTATCGTATTTTTTACCCCAAGCAAAAAGAGCAGGCCTAGGTTTTTAATTCCACTAAGCCTACTCTAGGTATATTACGGTTGCATTAAACTAAAATTCTACAATAAACCCTATGGTTGGTGTTACTTGTGCTTCATTATTACCTAAAATAAATGGTATTGCATTACTGCCATTTGCTTTTACGGGTTGTCCATCAGTAGTTACAAAAGCAGTATTTGCATCATTTCGCTTGAATGTGTATTGAGGATATGCTGGGTTTGTAGCAATATACCAATTGCTTACATCCAAAAATATATCTAAGGTAGTTCTGCGGAAATTCCACTTTTTATCAATTCTTACATCGCTAGCGTTAAATGCTCCTAAGCGTTGTGTATTAAGCCTACTATAATCTAAAACGCCAGTACCAAGGGTTAAAAAATTTGCCCTACTAGCAGCATCATCAAATGGAGTAAAGGGTGCACCGCCCTGATAGCGGAATTTTAATCCTAACTCCCAATTCCTTGGGAATTTATAACCCCAAGTTACGCTAAGTAAGTGTTGATTTTCCCAAGCACTAGGTACAAATTTATTATCGATACCTGTGTATTCACTTTTGAAAAAAGTGTAGCTAAGCACTCCAAAAAATCGCTTGGTTAGCTTTTGCTGAGCAAAAAATTCAAAGCCAAAACTTCTACCTTTACCAGTGCTAGTAATAGCTTCATTGCCAAGAATACCAAAATCGGCTCCAAGATTACTCAGGCTTATTCCATCTCTTAAAGAAACTGGTACGTTATTGTAGCGTTTGTAGAAGCCTTCAAGTGTAAATCGGGTGGCATCGCTTACCAAATGCTCCACACCAATAACGTAGTGATTACTATTAATGTATTTAGCATCTTTATTCACATAATTATTTGCATTGTCTTTAAAGCCTAAAATAGTGTAAGGCGCTATTTTATAATAACTACCTATTGATGCGTTTAGCGTCCATTTATCTGCAAGCACATAACTAACAGCTACTCTTGGGCTTAAAGTTTGTAAAAAATTAAAACCGTCGTTAGTAAATGAATTGCCATCTGTTCTTACTCCACCACTAATTCCTAGTCTATTATCAAAAAACCTTTTACCTAATTGTACAAACCCACCTAATCTGGTGAAGTTAATATTAGTAGAAAAGTTACTAGTAATTGCTGGGCTTATAATATTACCTGCATTGTCTTTCACCGCAGCTTTTATTACGGTAAATGCATCGTTTTTGTAGCCAACAAATTGTGTTACAACTCCGTAACTAATTTTTATGCCATTAATATTTTTATTTACATCAAATCGTATTTTGTTTTCACTTTCAACCGATTTAATGTTAAGGGTTTGGCTGCCCTTGTTGGGAGCCAAATTATCTTCATATTTTTCTAGCAAATTATCTAACGAATTTCTGCTTACACTTAAGTTCCAGTAGCCATTTTTAATAGTATGCTTTATGGCTGCACCAAATGTGTAGGAATTTTGGTTATTGGCGGGGCTGCTGTTTAAAGCATATAATTTTTCGGGCGTAGCTTCTTTAGGAGCTGCAAAAGTAAATTCATCAATGGCGCCAACACCCAATAAAGTTAACGTTGCATTTTTTCCAATGGGCTGGGTAACTTTAAATTGAAAATCCCAGTAATTAGGGCGTATGGGTAAATCTAATGCTTGGAACAAAAATTGCAAATAACTTCTACGGATGGATGCAAGATAGGTAGCACCAGTTTTTTTATTTAATGGTCCTTCTAGCGTGCCTGCTATTTCTGTTGCTGAAAGCCTAACATTGCCCTGCGTTCTTGTTTGGCTTCCTTTTTTTTGCTTAAACTCAAATACTGATGATAATGGGTTATCGAATTTTGCATCAAAAGCTGAGGAACTAAGTTTTACATCTTCAATAAAACTCACATTTAAAATGCCGGTAGGCCCACCAGCACTGCCTTGTGTGGCAAAATGGTTTATGTTAGGAATTTCAATTCCATCTAGGTAAAAAACATTTTCATTAGGGGCACCACCACGTATAATAATATCGTTTCTAAAGCCACCTGTACTTCCTGCGGTACCGCCCACACCGGGTAAAGATTGTATTACCCTAGAAATATCAAAGTTGCCACCAGGGTTGGCCTTAATCTCTTCACTAGTAAGCCTTTGTACACTTAAGGGGTTTCTAATGTAGCTGCTTTTGCCGTTTTTTTTCCTGTAGCTTTTACAACTACACCAGCTAGGTTGGTAATCTCCTTTTCTAGCTCAATGCTGGTATTGTATTCGTTACCGGCGTTAATAATAATGTTGTATAATGTTGCTAAATTATAGTTAAGCCCTTTTGCAGTAACGGTATACGAGCCAGGTTTTAGTCCTGTTATTTTGAATCTACCCTGTTTATCCGTATTGGTTCCTTTGCCACTTGGTTGTAAGGTTATTGCAATTTCTGCTATTGGTTGTTGAGAGCTTTTGTCAATTACAGTGCCAGCTATTGAGCCATTGGTTTGTGCAAAAGCGCTAACGAAACATACTAAACTTAAAAAAGTTAGTAAGGTATTTTTCATAAAATTCATTTAAAGGAATAACAACAGTTAATGGTAATTTTTGTTGAAACAATGGTAAAAGAAAATGAATTTCTATTAATCAATTTATGATTAATTTTTTCCTTTTTAGTGGGATAAATAATGGCTAATCAGAGAGCTTTTGGGCATTTGTTCTAATAATATCATCAATTTTTATTGCCTGATTTTTTAAAATTTCTAAGTATTCCGCATTTTCTGGGGTTAGACTTTTCATATCAATTAGTGGAATAATTGCAAGTATATTGGCAACTGGTTGCCTCACAATATGCGATTGTGTAAAAGCCGTTTGTTGCATAGTTGCTTTTTGGCTTTTCATTCTTTTTATTGCTGGTAAAAAAATGAATACAAATTGAATAATTACTATGAAAAGAGAGAAGCCACCAATGATATTTTCTGACTGCGAGAAAGTATTTACCTTAATAAAATTGCTTTCGGTTAGCACAAGTACAAATTTGTCAATTTCCTTCATGTAGGCCTCTTGCACCGAATTAAACTCTAACATGTAGGCATTTTTTTTAGGCATATTCTTAGCTTGTGCCTTTGCCATCATTAAGTTGAATGCATTGTTCAGGTTATTAAAACTGTATTTTTCGGCCTTATTGTTAATTACATACAAAGTATCACTCATCAATCTGTTATGAGCATGAATTAGTTGATGACTTATGGAATCAAACTCAGTATTTTTTGGCTTTGCGAAAAAAAGGCTAAGTGCTTTCTCCTTTAGTAACAGTTGCGAAAGCTGCCTTTGCTTATGTGCCATATTAATAATGGCAGCGTCCTCTTTGAATTTTTTTATTGAAAAGTGTACTACCAGTTGACTTACAATTATCAGGAACACAATTGTACCTAGCAACATTAAATAGGGTATATAAAACTGTCGTTTTTTTACCATGGGGTTGTAGCGGATTCACCTTAATTTAGTCAATTAACCATACAACTCATTATTATTTTTAGTTCAACTTTATTTCCCTTTTTTCTTAAAATCGCCCCTTTTCCAAGCTTTAATAAATTCATTCCATGCAAAAGGATTCAGTAGGTTAATAGGTGCTTGCTGCCCTTGCGAGTAATATCTAGCCGTTTGCTTACGTATTTGCATGTTCAGTGCCTCGGTACCATCAGCTGGTAAGGATGCTAGTAGCACCCTTCTTTTTGCCTCATCGGTGTTTTGTCTAGCTATTTCGTACTGATCGGCAGGCACTTCAGTATTTACAAAATCTCTTTCAAATTGTGCCCTTGTGGGTCTTGGTTTTAAAATGGTGGCAGGTAAATAAGCAGTATCCTCAATCATTAGTTGTATTACACTGTATTGGTTGCCTTCAATATTTTTTGGTACGGTAAACGTAATATCCTTGAAACCAATGCTAGATATTCTTACCACATCACCCTTTAGCGCCACTATAGAGAATACCCCATAATCGTTACTAATTGTTCCACGGCCTTTATCTTCAATAATAATACTTGCAGCGGGCAGCCCTTTTAAGCTATCTGCAGTCATCACCACACCATACAGTTGTATAATGCTATCCTTGCTCACCATTCTTTGGCCGAATGATGTTACCGTAATTAAACTTATTAATACGATTAAGGGTAATATTTTTCTCATACTTACCAATTTGGGTTTATTCCTTATTTGCTTTACAATGTTTCAACAAAGTAAACAGTGTGTTGGTTAAATTTGCACATAAATTTTTCTTTTAACAAAAATATTGGTGTGATGACGGAAGCAGATATATACAAAGCCCTTAGTAATGTGCAAGAACCCGATTTAGGAAAAGACCTTGTAACCCTTAATATGGTTAGGGATGTAGTTATAAATGGTAACCAAGTTTCTTTCACAGTGGTGCTTACCACACCTGCCTGCCCTATGAAGGACATGATTAATGGTGCTTGCGTAAATGCAGTGAAATTATTGGTGAATAAAGAAGCAATTGTAACCGTAAATTTTACCGCACAAACTACTACCAAGCGTAAAGATGAAGGGAAAGTGTTACCGAAAGTTAAAAATATTATTGCTGTGGTAAGTGGTAAAGGCGGAGTAGGAAAAAGTACGGTTGCGGCTAATTTAGCACTTGCATTTGCCCAAAGTGGCGCTAGCGTTGGCTTAATGGATGCGGATATTTATGGGCCAAGTGTACCCATTATGTTTGGCGTTCGTGGCGAAAGACCCATGATGAAAGAGGTAGATGGCAAAGGTATTATTGTACCCTTGGAAAAATATGGCCTTAAGTTAATGAGTATTGGCTTATTGGTAGATGAAAAAAATGCAGTGGTATGGCGTGGACCAATGGCTAGCAGTGCTATTAGACAATTTGTAACCGAGGTAGATTGGGGCGAGCTAGATTATTTAGTAATTGATATGCCACCAGGTACAGGTGATATTCACCTAACATTGATGCAAACGGTGCCCGTTACCGGCGTTGTAATTGTTACTACCCCGCAAGACGTTGCCCTTGCAGATGCTAAAAAGGGAATTGCAATGTTTGGTCAAGCTCAAATAAATGTGCCCATTATTGGGTTGGTTGAAAATATGAGTTATTTTACCCCAGAGGAGTTGCCCAACAATAAGTATTACTTGTTTGGTAAAGAAGGAGGTAAAAAGTTAGCAGACGAGTACGATTTAACTTTCCTTGGTCAAATACCAATTGTGCAAAGCATAAGAGAAGGTGGCGATAAAGGAATACCTGCTATGCTTGGGGATGATGGTATTGCCAAAACTGCCTTTGAAAATTTTGCAGCAAATACCGTAAGAAATATTGCGATAAGAAATCAGCAGCAGCCCATAACTAAGCCTATAGAAATGTTGGCCAACTAAATAAAATATTTATGTACGATATCAGCTATTTTAAGGCAAACAAAGAGGAAGATGTATTGGCTTTTATGCAGGCTAATCTATTTGTAACCCTTTGCGGTGTTGATGTTGCTGGAAAACCAGTTGCTACACATGTGCCAGTAATACTTAAAGAGATGCATGGGCATTTGTACTTATATGCACATGTAATGCGTAAGCAACAGCACACCATAGCTTTTGAAAATAATGCTGCGGTATTAGCTATTTTTCTAGGGCCACATTCTTATATAAGTGCTACTAATTACGCCCAACAAAATACGGCAAGTACTTGGAATTATACCGCTGTGCATGCTAGTGGTACCATTGAATTTTTGGCTGATGAACAACTTAAACATTTGCTTCAGGAGCTTACCCAACAATACGAAACCATCGCTTCACCCGCTGCTTTTCATAATATAGACGAGCAATATATTTTAACGCATATGAAAGCCATTGTTGGCTTTAGAATTAAAGTAACCAACTTGCAACATGTATTTAAAATGAGCCAAAATAAAAGCAAGGCGGAGCAGGAAAAGGTGATTGAAAGTTTGCAAAATTCTAGCCCAGCTGTAGCAGCATTTATACAAAATATTAATGCATAATTTTATGAAGTACCTGCCTGCTTTTTCGCTGTTATTTTTTATAGGTTCCTGCTGTAACCCTAATTATATCTGTAAAACAAATAAGTTGCCCATATTCGACTACCAAGGCCATAGAGGTTGCCGTGGCTTATACCCAGAAAATACCATTGCAGCAATGAAACACGCTATTGATATTGGCGTAACTACCTTGGAATTAGATGTGGTAATGAGTAAAGATTTTGTGCCAATATTAAGCCATGAGCCTTTCTTTAACCACGAAATATCTACAAAACCCAATGGCGAAATGGTAACGGAAAAAGAGGAAAAGCAACTGAATATTTACCAGATGCTTGTGCCAGAAATTCAAAAATACGATGTGGGTAATAGAGTGCATACTCGTTTTGCGGAGCAGTATAAAATGGCTGCGTACAAGCCCACATTGCAACAAGTGTTCGATAGTGTACAAGCCTATTTAAAAGAAAAGAATAAGCCCCAAGTAAGTTATAATATTGAAACTAAAACTATGGCTGCTACAGATGATATTTTTCATCCTAAACCAACCATTTTTGTAGATAGCTTAATGGCGGTAATTGTTAGGAATAACTTAGAGGCAACGGTAATTATTCAATCATTTGATATCAGAACATTACAATATTTACACAGTAAATTTCCGGATCAACAAACAGCATTATTGATAGAAGATTATAACAAAACCACACTTTCCACACAATTGAGAATACTAGGTTTTATACCTACTATTTACAGCCCAAGCCATACGTTAGTAACGCCTTTATTGTTAAAACAATGCAAAGATGTAGGTATGAAATTAATACCTTGGACGGTGAATGATTTACAACGAATGAAGGAGTTAAAAAAAATGGGAGTAGATGGTTTAATATCCGATTTCCCTAATTTATATATTCCGTTAAGCCAAAATAAATAGTATGAACAAGCAGCAATTGGTAGCAAGTATTTTTGAGAAAAAATCTTACTTATGTGTAGGCTTAGATACAGACATTAGTAAACTTCCCCTGCATTTAAAGGAGATTCCGAATAATATTGTGGCATTTAACAAAGCAATTATTGATGCTACAAAGCAGTATTGCGTAAGCTATAAAATTAATACTGCTTTTTATGAAAGTATGGGCGTAAAAGGTTGGGAAGCAATGGAAGAAACCCTGCATTATATACCCAATACTCATTTTAAAATTGCCGATGCAAAACGTGGTGATATTGGCAATACCAGCAGCCATTATGCAAAAACTTTTTTTGAAACTTTACCTTTTGATGCTGTAACGGTTGCACCCTATATGGGCGAAGATAGCGTAAGGCCTTTTTTGGAATATGAAGATAAAGTAACCATTGTGCTAGGACTTACTTCTAATAAGGGTAGTAATAATTTTCAGCAGTTATTTCTTTCGCATTTGCACGAAGAATTAAATATGGTACCGAGTATTATACACCCAGATAGGCCAGTGAAATTATACGAGCGGGTTATTGAAAAAATAGCCACTTGGGGCAATACCAGCAACTTAATGTTTGTGGTAGGTGCTACCAATGCACATGAATTAGAAAATATTCGCAGTATTGTGCCACATCATTTTTTATTAGTACCTGGTGTTGGCTTTCAGGGTGGAAGCTTGCAAGAAGTAAGCAAATACGGCTTAAATAAAGAAGTAGGCTTGTTGGTAAATGCTAGCAGGGCAATTATATATGCAAGCAGTAAGGAGGATTTTGCCGAAGAGGCAGCAATAATTGCAGCACAATATCAAGTAGAAATGGAAAGCTATTTAGTATCATGAGCCAATTAATTTTACCAAACTGGCTACTATGGCAAGGTGCAGTATTAATAGGTAGTTATCTATTACTTTCATTTTTTGAGGCTAAATGGAAGTTTAATATAGTATTAAGGAAACCATTTTTCATGGGCTTAGTTACTATTGCTTTCACTTGGGTTTCCGGAATTGTATTTGCTAATTATTTATGGCTTGTGCAGCAGCATTTATTTAATGGGTTCCTAGTAAAATTCCTAGCAAATGGTAGTCCGTTGCTTTTTATAGTAAGTTTTCTGCTGTTAGATATTATAATGTATGCTTGGCACAGGCTTAATCATAACAATACTTATTTATGGCAGCACCATGCCAAGCACCATGCAATAACCAGTTTATCTATAAATGCTGCTTTCGATTTTCATCCTAAAGAGCTATTAATCTCTACCTTTTGGAAAATTATTTTACTGCCTATCATTGGTATACCTGCAAGTATTTACCTTACTTATAACACGGTGTTTTTCTTTATTATTTTATTACATCATAGTACTATACAGTTACCAAAAAATTGGGAGAAAATATTAGCCTATATAATTACTACGCCTAGGCTGCACCATTTGCACCATTCAAAAAAAATATCTGAAAGCAACGCCAACTTTGGTTCCTGTTTTAGTATTTGGGATACCATATTTGCAACTAAGGCTAAAGACCTACAGCAACCTATTAATTACGGGCTTCATTAAGTTCTTTAATTAAGGGGGTTTTTAAGAAAAGTGGGTAGTGGAAAATTGGAAAATGCATTCAAAATTCAATAGTTACCTCAAAAACCACCTACATTTAAGGTAAATCAACTAGCAATATGCATTATTCCTTTCAAGGTATTACCATTATTGCGTTAAGCTTACAGCAAGTAAAAGATAGTTTATACCAGCCCGAAGCGTTGCTAAAAACCTTACACCTACCTCAACAAGAATTGTTTATTTCCGATTTTTTGGTAAATATTCATGAGCAGCATACTATTCCTAATTTAACTAATCATCAATCTTCTATTTATTACACTAAATGGTTAGCAGTTAATGCAGCAGATGGAATAGTAGTGGCCGATTTTATTTTAAAAAACGGGTTAGAAAAAAATGGTGCAGTAGAAATTGGCTATGGCGTGTACCCCAACTTTGCAAATAAAGGGTATATGACTAAATGCCTTGCTGCTTTTGTGCAATGGGCTAAAGAAGATGAGCATATTAAAAAAATTACTGCAAAAACAAATAAAAACAACCAGGCATCTATTAGGGTATTGCAAAAGAATAATTTTATAAAGGTGGTAGCATCTGAAGAGGAATTTTGGTGGATGTTAAAAGTTAGCTAGCCTTTTACTTAATCACCTTCCAATAATTACGCACTTATTTCTTACACATAATTTTGCCAGCAACAACTTTACTATAAATTTGTTACTAATACCATATTTACAACGTATTTGCAATGGCCACAAAAACAGACACTTTTCAATCCCCAGACTATTATTTGTTAGATGAATTACTAACCGATGAGCACAAGCTTATTAGAGAAACGGTAAGAAATTATGTGAAAAAAGAAATTTCGCCCATCATTGAGCAATATGCACAAGAAGCTAGTTTTCCCGAGCAAATAGTTCAGCAGTTAGGCGATTTGGGTTGTTTTGGTCCCACAGTACCAACAACTTATGGTGGCGGAGGGCTAGATTATATTAGCTACGGCATAATGATGCAGGAATTAGAAAGGGGCGATAGTGGCGTGCGTAGTACCGCAAGTGTGCAAGGCTCATTGGTAATGTATCCAATATATGCATATGGAAATGAAGAACAACGTCATAAGTATTTGCCAAAACTAGCAAGCGGCGAATGGCTTGGTTGCTTTGGCCTTACCGAACCCAACCATGGTAGCGATCCTG
>Ga0114942_1000094_pt1 | contig 23264 bp, 20 predicted proteins | sample LowerColdCreek_FD_88674 | JGI IMG/M metagenome (GOLD analysis project Ga0114942, IMG submission 88674) | Groundwater microbial communities from Cold Creek, Nevada to study Microbial Dark Matter (Phase II) - Lower Cold Creek | ecosystem: Environmental > Aquatic > Deep subsurface > Groundwater ... | reverse complement strand
TAAAAAAAATGGATAGGTGCTTAAACAAGGTAATAACTTTTATTTCAAATTAGTAACAAGCTGTAAATAATAACTGTTTTAAAAGCAGGAACCACTTGTTGCTTATGGCTATGCTTGCTTTTTTATAAAGTGCAATATGGTTCGGTACAAATCGTCTGGTACAAACGGTTTTACCACAATATCCGTCATCCCGGTTTCTTTTACTTGGTATTCAATGTCTTTGGGTATGCTTGCGGTAAGTGCAATTATGGGCAGCATAATACCCTTTGCCCTTATTCTTCTTGTGGCTTCGTAGCCATCCATAACAGGCATGTGCATATCCATAAGTATTAGCTGATGCTTATTTACATCTAACATATCTAGCGCTTCCTGACCGTTAGTGGCCACATCAATTGTTGCACCCCAACGCTGTAAAAAGCTTTGTGCTACCAATACATTTATGGGGTTATCTTCTACAAGCAATATATAATTGTTGCTTAACGGTTTTTCATCTTCACTAGGTAGGTTCGTTTGTTCCGCTTTTGTATTTTCTTTTTCGTTGGTTGTTTTACTTAAAGGAAATTGTAGGGTAAAGAAAAATACTGAACCCTTACCCACCACACTTTTTATTAATAACTTACCACCTTGTGCTTCAATAATTCTTTTACAAATGGCAAGGCCCAGCCCCGTGCCACCGTAGCTTCTAGAAGTAGTAGAATCGGCCTGGGTAAAGCGCTCAAAAATTTGTTGTTGCTTATCCTCTGCAATTCCAATGCCGGTGTCTTCTACTTTAAATTGTAGCAACACATCCTTCTCTCGCTGTTCCATAATGGTTAGTTGCACTTGCACCCAACCGCTAGCGGTAAATTTTAGTGCATTGTGCACCAGATTAGTAAGTACTTGAGCAAGCCTGGTAGGATCGCCAATTACCCTAATATTTGGCAATTGATTGTCAATTAAAAGCTTCAGTTCTATTCCCTTATCCTCAGCTGAAATTTTCATTCCACCAACTATATTTTTTGCTATGTTGGTAACGTCCATTTCAATGGTTTCTAGGTTTACCTTTCCTGCTTCTATCTTATTAAAATCAAGAATATCATTTACAATACTTAATAAATTATTGGCACTAAAAAGTAATACTTCAATATGTCCTTTTTGATCGGACCTTGGACTATTTTTTAATAGTAAATGAGATAAGCCAATAACACTATTTAAGGGTGTTCTAATCTCATGGCTCATGGTAGATAAGAATTCCGTTTTTGCTACCAAGCCTTGTTCCGCTAGTTTTCTTGCTTGCTTTAATCTATAAGAAAAACGGTAGCCCAATATTAGTGCCTGGAATAAAACAAAAAACATATAAGCCAAAGAAATAATAACCGCTTGTGGCTTCATATACCCAAAGTAGGCAAGGTTAATAATAAAGAAAACGGTAAGAATAATGGCAATGGTAAATAAAGAAAAAATTGCACCTTCTCTTTTGTTTTTATAAGCCCTTATAAATACGTAAAAGCCAAGAACCACATTACCAAACATAGGTATTAGAAAAGGAGTAATAAGTTGGGTAAATATTTCCGGAGGCGATACCAAAGTAATTATAAAAAACGCACTGCTGAAATATGCGGAAAACTTCATGATGCGTTGTGGAGCATCTTGCGGATATAAGTAACGAATATATTGGGCTAAAAAAGCGATTGATAAAAATAGAGTTAAATACTCTATACGTATGGTAATTGCCCATGGAACATCTACCAATATTTGGTGAAGTAAATAATTACCGGTACCAATAATACGGTAAGTGTATGCAAAACAAAATAGGGCAAAGTATAGCGTTGCATAATCGTTTTGGCCATAAAAATATAAGGATATAAAAAATATTGCCCCCATAAGAAAGCATCCCGCCAACGCAAAATCAAGACCTTCATTTAATGCTATTTCTTGTCTTAACACGTTGGAATTGGCTACTATAAAGTTTTTAAATGGGCCACCTTTTGAATGTTGAAAGTTGGCTACTTGGTAGCATAAGCGTAGTGTGTCTGCCTCGGGCAGGTCTATCAACTTTGTTTGCCATCTTGGTATGGTTGTTTCCCTAGTGGTGCCTACCTGTCCACTTTCACCAACCAATTTATTATTAATGTATAGCCTGTATGATGTGTAGGCATCTGGCACCAACATACTTATTTGTTGTTGCTGCTTTGGCATTACAATTGTTAGTGCATAAGTGGCGTAACCCTTAGCTGATAAATATTTGCCGTTAATTTTTGTTTGGTCAAACCGCTGAGGGAAGTACATTAACATGCCTGCATTGGGTGCAGCACTATCAGTAGTTGCAATAAGCTGTTGCCAATACATTTTCCATTCGCCAGAAAGTGCTAGCTTATTATTAAGGTTGTGTTCGTTTAAATTAAGGAACGCATTTTCTACTATTGATTTTGAAGAAAGATTTTGGGTAAATGCGGAGGTAAATCCGATGAGCCATAAGCATAAGACAAGCAAGTACCTGATTTTAAGCAACGGCCTCATATATTGGGACTATTTGTGAATGATGGATTTTCTGCTGGCAATATATGTATAATTGTAATAATACTTTACATTTCGGTTACACAAGGATGATGTATTGCGAAAAATTAATGCCTATTTATCGTTTAATTATATAGCCTTGCAAGTGGGGGTATGCAATACCGGGCAGTTAAGGCTGTTAGCAACAAAACATTTTTTATTTGCGTCTGCATGTAATGCTATGGCTTTTTCAATTTGGTTTTCATCTTTTATTAACACCGTTGGCGCTAAAAGTATTTGGCTAAAATGCCCACCTCCATCTTCATTTTCTTGCATGGTTGCACGGGCATTATCAGTATAATCTACCACCACTATACCCATAACCGCACATAGATGCAAATACCAAAGCATATGGCAACTAGCTACTGATGCTAGTAGCATTTCCTCCGGATTTATTTTTGTGGCATCACCCCTAAAAGCAGGGTCGGAGGAGCCTTGTATTATTGGCTTACCTTGTATTTGTACGGTGTAGCTACGTTCGTAATTTTTGTAGCTACTTGTACCAGTTCCATTATTACCTTGCCAAATAAGTTGTAGTGCGTAGTTATGTAGGGGCATTTATACTAAATATTTTGGGGGTTAATAACTTAATTGCACATCGGCTACGCCGGCCTGTATTAAATCTATCTTTTTTGCTGCTGCTTTGGAAAGGTCTATAATTCTACCTCCGGAAAATGGGCCTCTGTCATTTATTTTTACCCAAACTGTTTTTCCATTTTTTACATTTTTAACCAACACTTTTGTTCCAAATGCTAAGGTTCTATGGGCTGCTGTATACTTAAGTTGATCGAAGTATTCACCACTTGCTGTTTTTTTTCCATCGAATTTATCGGCGTAATAAGATGCCTTGCCCGACTGCCTAACTTTATAATTACTACTGGTAGGGGTTGATTTTCTATTGCAACCAATTACTAATATTAGTAATAGTATTGGTATTATTTTTTTCATAATCAAAGAAACAGAAAAAAAGTAATGGCTACATTATCCTTATTATATTTTACCCTGCTGGCGTATATTACAAAAAATTTTTAGGGTGCTAGTTTTGTCAATTTACCAATCGTTTATCAGTGGGCTTTTAGCTACAACTCCGTTAGAAGCTATTGGCGTAATTGCTGGTATTGTAAGTGTGTATTTTTCTAAAAAGGAGCATGTATGGGTGTTTCCTACTGGCTTAGTTAACACTATTATTTACATATACATTTCTATTAAGGGTAGCTTGTGGGGGGAAGCTAGTGTAAATGTGTACTACACCATTATGAGTGTATATGGCTGGTACTTGTGGACAAGAAAAACCACCGAACACCACCAACTAATTAATATTACTTATAGTAGTAGAAATGAGTGGGTGCAACAGTTAATCTTCTTCTCCTCTATTTACATAATTATTTTTTTTCTGCTTACCTACGTGCAGCAGTCATTTGCCGAAGGCGCTATACCTTGGGCAGATGCTTTGGGAAGTGCTAGTGCCTACACAGGTATGTGGCTAATGGCTAAGAAAAAAATTGAGAGCTGGTTTTGGTGGATTCTTACCAATTTGGTTTCAATTCCGCTGTATTTTACCAAGGGTTATGTATTTACAAGTGTACAGTTTTTGTGCTTGCTAATACTAGCAATTGCAGGGTTAATGGAATGGAGGAAGAAAATAAAATTGATTAACTAAAAAATAAAATTGTTGAAAATTATACTACAAGCATTTATTGCTTTTCTTATTACCAATTGCTTACCGGCAGCGGCACAGCGTATTGATACTTTAGCTTTTTCATTAAATAATAAATTATTGGTTTTTGACGGAAAAATTAATGGGCAAGTAACCAAATTTGCCTTTGATACTGGCGCTGCTACTAGCGTAGTAAATAGTAGTAACGCAGATAATACCACCTTAAGAAAAACGGGTAAGCAAAAGGTAAAAGATAGCAATGCAAAAATAGTAAAAATGCAAAAAGCTATTATTGATAGCTTAAGCATTGGCAGCTATAACTTTAGGAATATTGAAGCTACTGCATACGATATGCCATTTTTATTATGCAATAATTATTATTTACTTGGGGCAGATGTTATTAACAAGTTACATTGGCAATTTAATTTTACTACGCAGCAAGTATTTATTAGTAACGAAGCTTTTTCTGCAATAAATAGTAATTACTCCTTATCATTTTTTACTAAAAATGCTCGCCATTTTACACAATTAACTGTGGGAGGTTTTGTTTTAAAAAATTGTTTGATAGATTTTGGTTTTTCAGGCATACTAGATATACCTAACAACACCGCTGAAATAAACACAGTAATAACTGAAAAAGAAAAAACGGGTAAGGTGGGCAATTATTTACAATCGGCAATGGGTTTGTCTTCCGTTTCAAAAGGGGTGGAAGAGAAGGTATTGTTGTTAGATAGTATACAAATTGGCAATGCCAAAGCTTATAACGTAAAAACGGCTATTAGGGAAATGGTTTCTCTAAAAATTGGGCTTGGTTTTTTTAGTGCTTTTTGTACTAGCTTAATTATAAATCCTGATGAAAAAAGGTATTACTTTAATAAGGCAATTACTCCTATTCCCACTGATTTTGGATTTGATGTAAAGTGCAGTTGGGAAAATGATAAAATAATTGTTGTAGGAAAAAACCTGAAGTTGCAGAGTGCAGCTACTAACTTTTCAATTGGTGAAGAAGTTGCAAGTATTGATGGAAAAACAGCAAAGGATTTTGGAAGTATTTGTAACTTCTACAAACATGTGTTTAATGCTAATAGGCCTACAATGGTACTAGAAAAAGTTTCGGGGGAAAAATTTACGATAGGTAGTAGTGGGCTGTAAGCCAAATAATGTTTTATAATAGTATGATTAGCATTATTTTTACCTGCTAACTATTTATAGGTTCTAATTGAATATTTTGCAACACCATCCGAAGAAAATTGTAATCATTGGCCCTGAAAGTACGGGCAAATCTACCCTAACCAAGCAATTAGCTACTTACTTTAAAAGTAATTTTTGCGATGAATATGCTAGGAATTACTTGTGTGCAAATGGTACAAAATATACTTATGCTGATTTACTTATAATTGCTAAAGGCCAGATACATAATGAAGATACAGCAGTGCAAATAGCTGTTAAAAATCAATTGCCATTTACCTTTATTGATACTGATATGCAAGTAATGAAGGTGTGGTGCGAATATGTATTTAACCAATGCCACACTTATATATTAGAACAAATTGCTACAAGAACTTACGATTTGTATTTACTCTGCAACACTGATTTACCATGGGTTTCCGATGGCTTAAGGGAATACCCCGATGAAAAAGTTAGGCAAACTTTGTACGCCATTTATAAAGATATTTTGGTGCAACAGGCTATACCGTTTGTAGAAATAAAAGGACAAAAAGCGGAAAGATTGGCTACCGCAATTGCTGCTGTGGCTGCCTTATAATTATTGCTTCATATTTTCTAGTTCCTTCTGCATGGCAAACATTTCATCCCTTAGTTTGGCTGCTTCCATAAAGTCCATATCTCGGGCGGCTTTTTCCATATCTTTTTTCACCTTGGCAATGGCCTTCTGTATTTGTGGAATGGTTTTGTAATTGCTTTGCTCTTCAGCGGCTTGTAAAGCAATGTTTCCTTCCATTGGTATTGCATATGGGTTTTTTTCATCGAAGCCTTTAATGTCTAGCACACTTGTTTGCTTCATTATTTGGTCAATCGATTTTTTAACCGTTGTTGGCGTTATGTTGTGTTGTATGTTATAGGCTACTTGCTTTTCTCTTCTTCTCGTTGTTTCATCAATGGTGCGTTGCATACTTTCCGTCATTTTATCGGCGTAAAATATTACCCTTCCATCTACATTTCTTGCGGCCCTTCCGGCTGTTTGTGTAAGGCTTCTTTCATTTCTTAAAAAGCCTTCTTTATCTGCATCTAATATTGCCACTAGTGATACTTCGGGCAAGTCTAGCCCTTCTCTTAATAGGTTTACGCCTACCAACACATCTATTTCGCCTAGGCGCAACATTCTAAGAATTTCTATCCTCTCAAGGGTATCTACATCGCTGTGTATGTATTTACTTTTAATATTAATGCGGCCTAAGTATTTATCCATTTCTTCCGCCATTCTTTTGGTAAGTGTGGTTACCAATATTCTATCGCCCTTTTTTACGGTTTTGTCTATTTCATCTAACAAATCATCAATTTGGTTAACGCTTGGTCTTATTTCAATAGGCGGATCTAACAAACCTGTTGGCCTAACAACTTGCTCCACCAATACGCCGTTGGTTTTTTCTAACTCATAATCGCTTGGGGTGGCACTTACAAATACCGTTTGCCCCAGCATACTTTCAAATTCATAAAAGTTTAGCGGTCGATTGTCTAATGCACTTGGCAGTCTAAAGCCATAATCTACCAACACCATTTTGCGGCTTCTATCCCCACCGTACATACCTGCCACCTGTGGTACCGTTTGGTGGCTTTCATCAATCATACAAATGAAATCTTTCGGAAAATAGTCGAGTAAGCAGAAGGGTCTTTTACCGGGTGTTCTTCTATCGAAAAAACGGGAGTAATTTTCAATACCATTACAATAGCCTAATTCTTTAATCATTTCCAAGTCAAACTCTACCCTTTCCTTTATTCTTTGTGCTTCAATAAACTTGTTGTTGGCTTTAAAGTAATTAACCTGCAACATCATCTCATCTTGTATTTCACTTATTACTTGTTGCATCATATCTTTTGGCGCCAAGTATAGGTTTGCCGGAAAAATTGCTGCGGTATCTAAGCTAATAATGCGTTTCATGGTTTCTTTTTCTATACTCTCAATACTTTCTATTTCGTCTCCAAAGAAAGTAATGCGATAGCCAAAATCTACATAGGGTAAGTTAATATCTACCGTATCTCCCTTTACCCTAAATGTGCCTCGGCTAAAATCGCCTTGGCTGCGGTTGTACAAACTATTTACCAGTGCATGTAAAAATCCTTGTCGGGAAATTATTTGCCCTTTTTGTATTCTTATTATTCCATTTTCAAATTCGGTGGGGTTACCCATACCATAAATGCAGCTAACGCTGGCTACCACAATAATATCTCTACGGCCACTTAATAATTCACTAGTTGCTTGTAACCTTAATTTATCTAACTCTTCATTAATACTTAAATCCTTTTCTATATAAGTATCGCTGGTAGGCATATACGCCTCGGGCTGATAGTAATCGTAATAACTTACAAAGTAGCCCACGGCGTTATTGGGGAAAAATTGCTTAAACTCACCATATAGTTGTGCTACCAATGTTTTATTATGGGTGAGTATTAGTGTTGGTCGCTGTGTATGGGCAATTACGTTGGCCATGGTAAATGTTTTGCCAGAACCCGTAACGCCCAACAGGGTTTGAAACTGCTCACCATTTTCAATGCCTTCAATTAGCTGTTTAATAGCGGTTGGCTGATCGCCAGCGGGTGTGTAATGAGATTCTAGTTGAAATGGCATAAACAAATGTACAATTTAGCTATTGCTATATTAACAAAAAACGAGCCCATTGTTATGGGCTCGTAGTATAAAAATTTTCTTGTATTATTTATTAATAGAAGGTTGCTCTATTATCATCTACCTTCGCAGATTTTCTTAAAGCATCTAAAGCTCTATAACCTACTTGGGTGCGAATATTTGATTCTATCGCTTTTCTCTGTTCATCAATACTGCCACCCATTGCTGGCCTAGCACCAATAGCTTCTCCTTTTACTGCAAATACACCGGTAGTTCCTGCAATAGGTGTTGATGTTTTGCCAGTAATATTTTTATTAAATGCTGCACCAACAATTTTTGGCTCGTTACCAACAGCGGGTATAAAACCTGCTTGAAAACTTATACTATCTGCCCGCATAACGGTAGTAGCAGCAGCTTGTGCATAAGCTTCAAGTGTATTGCCTTTGAATTTTGTTTCAATTATTTGTTGTGCTTTCTTTTCGTTTCTAATAAATATTTCAGTTAATGGTTTTGCAGCGGCTGCATCCATAACACCTGCTTTGCTAATGTTGGTAATTACTGCAACCGCTATTTTATCGCCAAACTCTTGTGGCTCACTAACGGTGCCTACTTTATTTTCATATATCCAACGAATTAAAGATCGGTTATTGCCCAAACCATTAATTGCAAAATCGTTCTGTTGCAACTCAGCAGCTGGCATAACAATTTTATTTAGCTTTTTAGCATTCGCTTCAAAAGATTCTTTGCTTTTAGTTTCTACCACAAATTTGTTAGCAGCATCATTGGCACTAGTTACCGTTTCGTTACTTGGTACTATTGGCTTTGATACGTATGCAATTTTATAAGCTTCTTCTACTTTCTTTTGGCTTAAAACTTCAATATAGTGGTAACCAGCATATTGTGCATTAGCAACTTTTACAACTTTTTTATCTCCAGTGTTACCATAAAAAATAGTTTCGGCAAACTCTTTTGAAATACTTGCAAACTGAGTGGAGGTAAATTCATACTCCCCGGCTTTTGCCTTGCTTGATGGATCGTCGGTATATTTTTGAACCATTAAGTTAAAATCGGCACCAGCCGCAATAGCAGCTTTTATGCTATCAATTCTTTTGCTTGCAACACTATCAGAAAGTACGGGCTTTCCTGCATCTTCTGTTTTAATAAGTATGTGGCGGCATTTTGCACTATCGGGCATGCTTCTTTTTGCAATCATTTTTGCAATGGTAAAGTTTTGTCCATCTACATAAGGACCAAACACTGCATTAACAGGTAAGGTTTTAATAATTTCTGCATTTGGTACTTTAAGGTTGCTGCTGGTAACAAAACCATCTAAATAATTTATTTCAGATCCTTTTGATGCTACAAATGCTTTAGCATCGGTAGTAGTTTCAAAAGCAGGTTTTATTTCATTTAGGCCATTATATATTACAGCACTATCTGCACTTGTTGGCGATGCTTGAAAAGTTATATAAGAGATACTTCTGGTTTCGTTTTCTTTTTCAAACTCTGCTTTATGCTTGCTTACATAGGCTTCCACATCGGTGTCGGTAACTTGTATGGTACTATCTACTATGCTTGTGTAAGGTACATACACATAACTAATGTTAGCAATGGCATTATTATCTGCATTCATTTTTTCGGCAACCCACTTTGGTGTGTAAATAGCTTGCGTAATTAATGTTTGGTATTTTTGAGCTTGTGTTTGTTGAATAGTTGGGTTAATATAAGATTCTACTACAGCTGCAACTTGTGGGTTGTTGGCGTTTTTTTTCATTTGGGCAAATTGCTGTTTTGCTTGCTCCATATTAAACTGCCCAGTATTAGGATCTACAAATGCTTGTTGTAACCACTGTGGAGGGTTAGCACCAAAAAGAATGTCTGATAACTCTTTACCAGTCATTACAAATCCTAGCTTTTCATACACTTGGTCTAGCAGGGTTTGCTGCACCATCATGTTCCAAACGCTTGAAGCAATTTGTTCCTGCTGCCCTTGGCCGCCATTCATTAGACGCACCATTTCTACCTTTTCATCAAATTCTTTTTTCTCAATTTTTACACCATTTACTTTACCTATGGTTGTGGTGTTGGCAAACATACTACCACCACGTGAAGTACCATCTTGTGCTATAAATGCAATAAGGGCAAGACCAATACTTGCAGAAATAATCCAGGTTGCTTTGTCACGAATACTTTGAATAACTGACATAATTAATGTATATTCTGTTTTATAGAAGTTGGCAAAAATAAGGTAATATACAATTTGAACCACCGCAACCAAAAATGATTGTGTACGTTTCAATATTAGCTTACATTTTTATTGTGGAACATGAATTCACATGGCTTGTTAATAATTGCTTAACATAGGGGAATAAACCTAGTTTTTCCTTTTACCATTTGTGATAACTAGTGGAATAAATAAGGGTGAAAACAAGGGTATGGGGTAAAAGGCTGTTTTTTAACACCAATTATCCTAACTTAATTAACAGTTAATAAATTGTTAACTAGCCTAAGTGAATAAATTATTGAATGATTGTGCATAAAGACTAGAAATAAGGCCAATTGCTAATAAATATAATGCTTTGCCATATTAGGATAAACTGTGGATAGATGTGTATAAGCCAAGAGTAATTAACTTCGCTTTCTGTGGATAAAGGAGTTATCCATTTATCCACAGCCGTAATAGTAATAAGTTTTATTTAAATAAATGTATTAATAAGAATACTACAATGGATATTAACATAGCAGAAGTAGCAAAAACAAAAATTGAAAAAATTGGATACTTGGATATTGAAGTAAATGCCACGCTTGATTTATTTTCTGAAATAGAAAGACTAAAAAAAGAAAAAAATGCAGTTGTTCTAGCACATTATTATCAAGAACCAGATATACAAGACGTTGCAGATTATATTGGGGATAGTTTGGGCTTAGCACAAGCCGCTGCAAAAACAACTGCGGATATTATTGTATTTGCCGGTGTGCATTTTATGGCGGAAACTGCAAAAATTCTTAATCCTGCGAAAAAGGTATTATTACCCGATTTAAAAGCTGGTTGCAGCCTTGCTGATAGTGCACCGGCTAATTTGTTTGCTGCTTATAAGGCAAAGTATCCTGAGCATATTGTAATTTCTTATATTAACTGCACTGCAGAAATTAAAGCGTTGAGTGATATTATTTGCACAAGTGGTAATGCCGTAGCAATATTGAATAGCTTGCCAGCTGACCAGAAAATAATATTTGCCCCAGATAAAAACTTAGGTGCCTACCTAAATAAAATTACGGGAAGAAACATGCTGCTATGGAATGGTGCTTGTATGGTGCACGAAATATTTAGTGCAGAAAAAATTACTAAACTTAAAATAAGGCATCCGCAAGCCAAATTAATTGCACATCCTGAATGTGAGGACGTTATTCTACAAATGGCTGATTTTATTGGTAGTACTACCCAATTGCTAAAATATGCACAAGGAAACAATGGCGATAGCTTTATTGTAGCTACTGAAACTGGCATATTGCATCAAATGCAAAAATTAGCCCCAAGGAAGACCTTTATTCCTGCCCCACCTAACAATGCTTGTGCATGTAATGATTGCCCCCATATGAAGCTTAATACGCTAGAAAAGCTATATGTGGGCATGCAATACGAACTACCAGAAATAAATATGGATGAAAATTTAAGAATAGCTAGTTTGAAACCAATTGAAAGGATGTTGGAAATTAGTAAAGCTGCTGGGTTAATTGGTTAGTGTGGAACAGTTAGTACGGATTTCTTCTTCTTCTTTTTTCCGTAATATAATCAAGGTAGCATTGTTGTATAAAGTAACCAAGTTCTAACTCGTTCATGGTTTGTAATAATTCATACGATGGACGATACGAATCCATAAATGGTTTTATATCGCTGCTATCTATTGCTACCAACTCCTTAACTAACCTTTTAGTGAATCGGTAGTTTATGTATTTATCTTGTTCTTCTTGTAATAATCTTTCTTGAAAGCTTAGTAATTGTCGGTTTCTTTTAAAACGGAACATATTAATAAATTCATCTAGGTCTAAGCCCGCAGTAACTGCCCCTGGCACATATGCACTAGCCGGTGCTGAAAAGGTTTTTACTGTGGGTTTTCTAAAATTAAATACTTTGGCATAATCCCTCCGGTTCTGTATGGAGTCTTGCTTATAATTTTTATTTTTAACCGTAACATTTGGTAACCACCTGGCATCCACATGTAGTGCTACATCAAAAGCTGTAAAGTTGGATAAGGTATCAACTTTATATCGCTGTGTGTTTTTTCCTAGGTAGTTAAACCAAAACTGGTCGTTATTTTCTACTCTAATACTATACCTACCCATACTATCCGAAACGGCAAACCTACCAGAAGCAGTTATTACCGATACTGCATCAATTGGCTTTTTAGAATAATAATCGTAAATGGTGCCTTGTACAAAAGCAGACTGAGCAAAGGAATGTTTGCTATTTATTAATAATAAAATTAATATAATAAATAAGATTATTTTTTGCTTCAAGTGGTTTGTTGGCTTATTAAAGTGATAATATTACGATAGGAATTGTAAATAAAAAGATAAAAATTATCTACCCATAAAAACCATTAATATTTGCACATCACTTGGGTTAACGCCAGAAATTCGGCTTGCTTGTCCTAAAGTATGTGGTCTTATCTTCTTAAACTTTTGTAAGGCTTCAGTGCTTATTGCATTAACCTTATCGTAATCGAAATTGGCGGGTATTTGCAAATCCTCCAATTGCTTCATCCTTTGCACCAGTTCTTCTTCTTTTTCAATGTAGCGCTCATATTTAATTTGTATTTCTGCCTGTTCTATAGTTTCTGCTGTAAATGCCGCTATTTGGCTTTGTAGTAAATCATCTACTTGTAATAATTCGGGTAAAGAAATATTTGGTCTAAGTATTAGTTTTGCAGCCTTTTGTTTATCCAATAGTGGTGATGAGGCCTTTGTTTCTAAATATTCATTTACGTTTTCTGGTAAGAAATTGTAGCTATTTAATATTTCCTTTACTGCTTTTACGCCATCCTTTTTTTCTAACATTTTTTTGTATCTATCTTCTTTGGCTAGGCCTAACATATAACTTTTTTCTGTTAAGCGTAAGTCTGCATTATCTTGTCTTAATAATGTTCTGTATTCCGCCCTACTGGTAAACATTCGGTAGGGCTCATCAGTTCCTTTGCTTATTAAATCGTCAATAAGTACGCCAATATATGCCTCACTTCTTTTTAGTATGAACGGATATTGTTCCTTTATTTTTAAATGTGCATTCATACCTGCAATTAAGCCTTGACATGCAGCTTCTTCATAACCGGTTGTTCCATTTATTTGGCCTGCAAAAAATAGATTTTCAATTATCTTAGTTTCTAAAGTATTGGTTAGCTGTGTTGGTGGAAAAAAATCATATTCAATTGCGTATCCGGGTCTAAAGAATTTTGCTTTCTCAAATCCTGGTACCATTGTTAATGCTTTGTATTGCACTTCTTCTGGTAAGGAGGTGGAAAATCCGTTAACGTATATTTCTACCGTGTTGAATCCTTCTGGTTCTACAAATAATTGGTGTCTATCTCTATCCGCAAATCGGTTTATTTTATCTTCAATACTTGGGCAATATCTTGGGCCAGTTCCTTCAATTCTACCAGCGTACATTGGGCTTTTGTCAAAACCCGTTTTAAGCATATCATGTACGGCCTGGCTAGTATAGGTTATATAGCAGCTTCTTTGTTGGTGTGGTTTTATTTTAGGAATATCTAAGTAACTAAATCCTGTTATTTCTTCATCACCTTTTTGTTCCTCCATTTTGCTATAATCCAAGCTTCTTCCATCTATTCTTGGTGGTGTTCCTGTTTTTAGTCTATCGCTTTCAAAGCCTAGCGATACTAATTGTTCTGTAATACCGGTTGCTGCCTTTTCTCCCATTCTTCCACCGCCCAATTGTTTTTCGCCAATGTGTATTATACCGTTAAGGAAAGTTCCACTTGTAACTACTACCGACTTTGATTTTATTTCGTTTCCTAATCCAGTTATAACGCCACAAGCTTTGTTATCTTTTATAATAATTGAGCTTACCATATCTTGATAAAAATCAACATTTGGCGTTTCTTCAAGCATCTCACGCCAAGTATTTGCAAATAGCATTCTATCGCTTTGGGCTCTTGGACTCCACATTGCAGGGCCCTTGCTTCTATTTAGTATTCTAAATTGTATTAAACTTTTATCCGTTACTATACCACTGTAACCACCAAGTGCATCAATTTCTCTAACAATTTGTCCTTTTGCAATTCCCCCCATCGCAGGGTTACAACTCATTTGGGCAATGTTCTGCATGTTCATTGTTACCAACAACACTTTACTTCCCATATTTGCTGCACTAGCAGCAGCTTCACAACCTGCATGGCCTGCACCCACTACAATAACATCGTATTCTTGAAACATCTTAACCAATTTTGGCAAAGATAACTATTGCTGTTCTTATCACTTGTTTCACGTGGAACTAAACCGCTATAATTGGCAGCCAAAATCTTGCACAATTAAATAGCCTCTATAACCGGGCTGTGTAGTAGGAATACAGCTAAGGCCAATTCGGTCGAAATCTTCACTTAAAATATTTAATCTATGTCCTAAATCTTGCACATTTACATCAACTAACAATACTATCAGCGCATCTAGCATAGAGATATGACCAAGCGAAATATTTTCGCCAGCACAATAAATTATCCCAAAATGATTTAACCGTTCAAAACAATCGGTTCCATCAGTAGAATTATGGCCAAATTTTCTGTTATTGTTTAAATCGTTAGCATGAAATCTAGCAGCATTAAGTAAACTATCTTGTGTAGATAAGAGTTTTAAATCTTTTGCTTTATATAAATCTCTTTTAAGGGTTGTGAAATAGGGGTTCTTGTCCCAGCCCTTTGGCAAATATTTTTGTGCAATTATACTATCCCAAAAATACTTTGGTTCCTTTCTACACAAGTTTACCCAATACAGCATTTCCCTTTCTTCCATATTCATTTTAGGGTAATGCTTATCATTATTTACTGCATTCATTACCAATGTATCTATATTGCCTACTAATTTTATTCTTTCTGTAAGTGAATTTGGTTGTTCTTGCTTGGGTAAGTAAATAATTGAGAGTACCTGAAGCATTATAAGATAAATCATAGTTATTGTTCCACGTGAAACCTAGTATAGTTTCTTTTTAAATTCGCTTAAGTAATAGTCTTCCTTTTCTGTCATTTTAACTTTATCTCTTTTCTGCTTATCGTTGTAACCGCATAAATGTAAAGCGCCATGGCAAGTAATGCGTACAACCTCATCTAAAAAATCAACGCAGTGCAATATTGCATTTTCTTTTATTCTATCAACTGAAATGTATATTTCGCCAATAATACCATTCGAGAACTTATCACTAAGGTTAAAAGTTATAATATCAGTATACGTATCATGCTTAAGGAAAGATTGATTCATTTGTAATAATGCTTCATCGCTACAAAAAATATAATCTAATGAGTGAAGGGTTTTATTTTCAACGGTAAACAAATACTTAATATGTTCTTTTAATAAAGACTTACAAGTAATTGGTAATTTTTTATCTAGATAGTTGAACGAAACTTTTGGCATGTTAGTATTGTAGAAGTAAAATGGAATACCAAATTTCGTAAGTTTTTTTAATACAATGCCATTACTTTTGTGTAAGCATTATGAAAAAATTATCTGATGTCGCCATTGGCCGAAAAGTTACTATCCATTCTTTCTCTAGCGATGATATTTATATTAAACTCATGGAAATGGGTTGTATTCCTGGCGAAACAATAAGAATTGATAAAATTGCCCCACTCGGTGATCCTATTTGTATATCAGTAGCAGGTTACCATTTAAGCCTAAGAATGAATGAGGCGGAACATATAATTGTACAGGAATTAGAGGAAATTATATAATAATTGCATAACAAGTAATGAAAATTGCACTCTATTTCGGTTCATTTAATCCTATTCATATTGGGCATTTAATAATTGCTAACCATATTGCACAGGAAAAATTGTTGATAGATCAGCTTTGGTTAGTAGTATCTCCCGAAAATCCTTTGAAGCAGCAACAACATCTTTTAAACGATTATGCAAGGCTGCATTTAGTAAATATTGCCATTCAAAATAATCCGCTATTAAAAAGTTGCGATGTGGAGTTTAAACTGCCCAAACCTTCTTACACCATTAATACTTTAACCTATCTAGCAGAAAAATACCCACAGCACCAATTTACCATCGTTATGGGCTCCGATAGTTATTCTAATTTACCAAAATGGAAAAACTATGAAACCATTTTAAAAAATTATCCAATTATAGTATACCCAAGGGCAAATGTTGGCATTAATTTTTTTCCTAATTCAAATACTATTATTGTAAAAGCACCACTGTTAGATATTTCTGCAACCTATATACGAACGCAAATTGCCGCTTCGAAATCTATTCAATACCTTGTAACCGACGAAGTAAAAACGGAAATAGAAAGTAATAGTTACTATAAAAAACTACCCTAATATTTTTAAGTAAGTTTGTAGTTATGGCCGCTCAATACATTTCAGTTCCTCACTTTATTTCACTTTCTAGCACATCTCCTATTTTAGATGTAAGAACCGCTGCCGAATATGCCCAAGCATGTATACCTGCAGCATACTCTTTTCCAATATTTACTAATGAAGAAAGAGCAGAAATTGGTACAGCTTATAAAAAAATTAGTAAAAAACAAGCCATAAAAATTGGCTTAACCTATTTTGGTAGCCGATTAAAACAAATGGTGGTTGATGCTGAAGCAATAATTAATAAATACCCTAATGCTAATAATACGCTACTAATACATTGCTGGCGGGGCGGAATGCGTAGCAGCGCACTTGCTTGGTTATTAGATTTTTATGGCTTCAATGTGTACGTACTAGAAGGTGGTTATAAAGCGTATAGAAATTGGGTTTTACAACAACTGCTGCACCCTTTTAAGTTCAATGTTATAGGTGGCTACACTGGTAGCGGGAAAACAGAAATATTAGCAGCCATAGCCAGTAAAGGATTACAAACCGTTGATATTGAGGCAATTGCAAAACACAAAGGTTCCGCATTTGGCAACCTTACCGCTATTAAGCAACCCACACAAGAGCAATTTGAAAATAATCTTTTAGCCGCCCTATTACCATACTACACCATTACCGAAGAGTTATTTGTGCAGGAAAAACCCATTTGGATTGAAGATGAAAGCAGGCGAATAGGCAATAACTACTTAAGTAATGAGTTTTATGAAAATAAACAACGACAACCGTTTTATTTTGTAGAAATATCAAAAGAAAAAAGGGCTAATTATATACTACAACAATACGGTAATAATAAGCAAAATGTATTAATTGATGCCACTTTACGCATTCAAAAAAAATTAGGAGGCCTATTAACCAAGCAAGTTGTAAATTATTTTATAGAAAACGATTATTTAGCGGCCTTTTCTTTACTACTTATTTATTACGATAAGTTGTATGGTGCCGCTGCAAGTGAACACCCTAATAAAATGGCAAGCATACTGGTAGAAGATATTTTGCCGCAACAAATAGCAGAAATGCTAATAAGCGCCGCTGCCGAAAAAAACACTTAATTAACAAAATGGAAAACGTAAAACTTACTGAATTATCAAAAGGCTCCGGCTGTGGCTGTAAAATTGATGCCAGCACCCTTGATAAAATATTGGCTAACAATCTTTTTTTACCCGATAACGACAAACTATTGGTTGGAAATAGCACAAAGGACGATGCTGCGGTGTATGATATGGGCAATGGACAAGCATTAATATTCACCACCGATTTCTTTACCCCAATAGTAAATGATGCTGAAATTTTCGGACAAATTGCAGCCGCCAACGCCATAAGCGATGTATATGCTATGGGCGGAAAACCCCTAATGGCACTAGCAATACTCGGTTGGCCTATTGATAATATTTCACCCCATGTAGCCAATATGGTTATGCAAGGTGCAAGAACCATTTGTGCAAAGGCAAAAATTCCGCTAGCAGGTGGGCATAGTATTGATAGCCAAACCCCCTTTTTCGGCTTAGCCGTTACGGGCTTGGTTAATATAAATAATTTAAAGCGTAACGATACAGCAGTAGCAGGTGATAGTATATTTATAACAAAGCCAATAGGCGTTGGTATACTAGCTGCGGCACAAAAAAAGCAATTACTATTACCAGCAGATGAGGAGTTTATGATAAGCCAACTTACTCAACTCAATGCATTTGGCGAAGCATTAGGTTCGTTGCCTTATATTTCTGCCCTAACTGATGTTACGGGTTTTGGGCTGCTTGGTCATTTAATAGAAATGGCAGAAGGTGCCAACTTAACCGCCACTATTAACTACGCCAATATTCCAATAATTGATGCCGCAAAAGAGTTTGCAAAACAGCGGGTTGTGCCCGACGCCACCTACCGAAACTGGAATAGTTACAGCAGCAAAGTAAGCTTTCTACCGGGTGTTAATGTTATGGAAGCTTTTAATATTCTTCCCGATCCACAAACAAATGGTGGATTATTATTTACCGCACCACCCGGAAATATTAACCAACTGCAACAACTGGCAATAGATAAAGGAATAACCCTATATGAAATTGGGAAAATGTTACCAGCACAGGATAAGCGAATAATTGTTGCTTAAAAAGGAGTATTTATTTGGGTGTGCCCCGTTTTGAAGAAAAAAAACGGGGCCAGGCTTTCCGTTACAATCTTTTTTCGTACCTCAAAAAGGATTTCCACTTCAATCCTTCACACGGCACGCTGCTACTAATATTAATTTTTCAATTTAACAGCTAATTGCGTTTATTGCAATCTATAAAGCAAATAATATATGCTAGCAGCCATACAAGATGTACAATTGCAACAAGTAGTAGCCCATACGGTTGGCAACCCAAGCAGGGCCGAAAGTTTAAAACTTTCTACCAATGCACTAACACTTAATGATTCCTTGGTTAAAAGCCTGCTTAACAAATACTTTTTATCTTCCTTTAACGAGCACAGCCAATTCCATTTTCACCATATTGATGATTTACAGTATAACGAAGTGTACAATTATGCTAAAACCATATTTAATAATCACAAATCGTTTTACCCAACAAGTGTGCAACTTGCACAGCTATTGTATAGTAAAAGCACACATGTAAAAGTGAAGGAAGGAGAATTCTACATAGCACTATTCGATAATGTATTTTTTAATAACCAATCAGTACAAGCAATTGGCTTGTATAAAAGTGAAAGCAAGGAATCATTTTTGAAGGCATTTACACATGGCACATCAGTAGAAGTAGCTGCGGAAGAAGGTATTAATGTAAATAAGCTAGATAAAGGTTGCCTTATTATTAACCAAGCCGGTGATAACGGATACATTGTGCTTGCAGAAGATGCTGCCAACAAGCAGAACGATACCCAGTATTGGATGAACGATTTTTTGCAAATTATGCCCCTAGCCAATGATTATCACCATACCAATAACCATTTATCAATGGTAAGAAAGTTTATTAAAAATGAATATCCCAACCAATTTGAAACTACCAAGGCCGATCAAATTGACTTACTAAATAAAACCATGGATTATTTTAAAACCAATGAGCAATACGATGAAGCAGCCTTTGCAACAGAAGTATTGCACCATGCAGAAGTGGTAAATAGTTTTAAGGTGTACAAGGAAAAATATGAACAAGCCGAGCAAGTGAATTTTGAACCTACTTTTGATATTCATCTTGCAGCGGTTAAGCAACAAAACAAAGTGTATAAAAGCATACTTAAGTTAGATAAAAACTTTCATATTTATATACATGGACGAAGAGATTTGATTGAAAAAGGTGTAGACCCAATTTCCGGTAAGCAGTACTATAAAATCTTCTTTGATGAAGAAGCATAAATATGTAATTTTATTACAGAGCAGCAAATATTTTCCCTAGCCCAAAATGGTTTGTTTACAATTGCAATATTAATTATGACATATACCGCTGCAGCAACAAATACAGATGAAATAAATATCCCCTTTCAGCTTGCCAAAGATTTTATTGAGCATACGGAGCAGCCAATTTTCCTAACCGGAAAAGCAGGAACGGGCAAAACCACTTTTTTAAAACATATTCACCAACACGCCAAAAAGCGAATGGCTATTGTGGCACCAACTGGCGTGGCTGCAATTAATGCCGGCGGTGTAACCATGCACTCTTTCTTTCAATTGCCATTTGGGCCCTATATTCCCGTAGCTAATAAAGGCTTTACAGAAACCACCACTATTGATAAGCATTCGTTATTTAAAAACATACACTTTAATAAAAACAAAATAACCCTCTTGAAGGAGTTAGAGCTATTGGTTATAGATGAAATAAGTATGGTACGCTCCGATACTTTAGATGCAATAGATACTATACTTCGGCATTATAGAAAGCAATACAACAAGCCATTTGGTGGCGTACAAATGCTTTTTATTGGCGATTTGTTTCAGCTACCGCCAGTGGTAAAAGAAGAAGAGTTAGCCATATTGCAGCCGCATTATGCAACACCTTATTTTTTTGATGCTAAGGTTATGCAAGAGGCTCCACCAGTATATATAACCCTTACAAAAATATATAGGCAGAAAGAAGAAAAATTTATTAACCTGCTTAATAAAGTAAGAAACAATGAGGTTACCGAGGCAGATATTGATACCCTAAATGATAGATGCGATACCACACTTTCTGATAATGATGGCATAATAACCCTTACTACACACAACGCCAAAGCCGATATAATTAATCAGCAAGAATTACAAAAACTTAAAGGTAAAGAATGGAGATACACGGGTGAAATTTTTGGCGACTTTAGCGATAAAGCATTGCCAACCGATATGCAAATGGTGCTTAAGGATGGGGCTCAAATAATGTTTATAAAAAACGATGTGGGCGAAGAAAGAAAATATTATAACGGCATGTTGGCGAAGGTTGTGCAACTTACCAAAGATAAAATTGTAGTAGCCCCAATTAACGGATCGGCAGATATAGAATTAAGTAAGGAGGTTTGGAAAAATATTCGCTACACGTATAATGTAGCCAATGAAGCTATTGAAGAAGAAGAGTTAGGCACATTTACTCAATTTCCTATACGCCTTGCTTGGGCTATTACCATTCACAAAAGCCAAGGATTAACATTTGAGAAAGCAATTGTTGATGCAGGTAGTAGTTTTACCGCAGGGCAGGTATATGTGGCGTTAAGTAGGTGCACCAGCCTTGATGGAATGGTATTAAAAACACCCATTAATCGTAGAAACATTTATACGGATGAAAGAATTATCACCTTTACTAATAAAGCAGCTTCCGAGGAAGCATTGCAAGAAAGATTGGAATTGTATAAAAAAGATTTTGATGCAAAAAGGTTACTATCTGTTTTTAATTTTGAAAAGCTATCACAATATTTACACCAAGTAGAAGAATCATTTGCCGAAGGCAAAGTAGTGGCTCAAGAGAAGGCCGGGGAGATGCTTGATACCATATCAAAAACCCTTATTTATATTAGTGAAGTAGCAGCAAAGTTTGCCCCAAAAGTACAACAGCTTATTATTGCTGACGATACCGTATTACTAGAAGAGCGGGTGCAAAAAGCTATACAATTCTTCAGCGAACAATTATATAATGGTTGCCTGCAACCCATACAGCATTATCAAGAGCAATGCAAGTATAAAAAGCAATTAAAGAAACACCAGCAAGAGCTGCAAGAACTGTTTGATATGGTGAAATATAAGGGGCAAAAAATTCAATCCATCACCTACAAGCAACTGCAATGGAAGGACAGCAGTAATATTAATTTTAATGTGCAGTTAATAGCAGCAGAAAAAAAATCGACCTACGAAACAACGTATGAATTATTCAGTTCAGGAAAGTCAATTGCAGAAATTGCTGCTATTAGAAACTATGCCGTAACTACCATAGAAGGGCATTTGGTAAAATATGTGGCAAACGGACAAATACAAATTGAAGCGGTGGTAGAAGATAATGTACTAACACAAATTATAAAAGTACTGTTGGTGAAGCCCGCAGCAGAAAGCAAAGAAATAAAAGATGCGTTGCCAGAAAATATAACCTATAGCCAAATAAAACTGGTGCAGGCTTACTTAACCTACAAACAAACAAAACACAGTTAATTTATAAAAAACCATTGCAATATGAAACAGTTATTTATACTAGTTTGCTTCACCCTTTTAACAGAAGTTGTTGTAGCACAAGATAGTACCATAAAAGCTCCAAGTAATATAAGGCCGGGTGGTATGTTGGCAAAAACTAACCCCAAAAAATCGGGTAATATAACCGATGAAGAAAAAGAAATAACCAACTTTAAAGATACCAAAGTTCCAGAAATGCTTATAAAGCGTATTACAAGTATGAGCCCAAAAGAAATGCTTAGTATGCGGGATGATTACATGCAAAACTTAAGAACCGATGAAGGAGAAGAAATTGTGGTAACTACCAAAATGCGTTTTTTTGAGGATGCTATTATTGGTTGGGTTAAAGAAGCGCCCCTTAATCAAAGCAATAAAGAATTAATTAAAAGCACCTTCATAAATATTCCAGTAGTGTATTGCAGCACCGCCAGTATGGATAATCAAGAGCATTGCGGAAAAGTAAGCGAAGTAAAAAACCTAGAAGAAACCTATAAAATAACCGCATGGAAAATGAAGGTAGAAGATGAAGTAAACGATTTTGGAGATCCATTAAAGTTAGCGGGCAAAAATGCAAAAGGCACCAAGCCAACTAAGAAAGAAAAGAAAACAAAAAATAAGGGCTTTACGGGCGCTACCGGATTATAGACAATTCAATACCCCAAAGTTATAGCAAGCAGCAAAATTTAAGCATTGTATGTCTTGCAGTATATGAAACTACTCACCATTATTTGTTGCTTAGCTACCATATGCTGCCATGCACAAAACAAAAGATTCATAAGCACATACGCTGTATTGCAGCAAACAAATACATCAACAGATTATACCATACGAAATAATCCATGGGGACTAGGAGTGGGCTTACAGGCCGTAATAGGTAGTAAATGGAAGTTGGCACCCATTGTTTCTGCAACCACCCATGTTTACTTATACAATGATAAAGTATTGAGGTTAAATACTGATGGTTCAATTAAGGAATCAGTAGAAACATTAACTAACCTATTTGTAGGTATGCGATACAATGTTGTTAATATGTTACATATCAGTATCAGCAGCGGTGCTAGCT